>Ga0315312_1003364_pt1 | contig 10321 bp, 7 predicted proteins | sample TDP7_MG_FD_203629 | JGI IMG/M metagenome (GOLD analysis project Ga0315312, IMG submission 203629) | Freshwater sediment microbial communities from Lake Towuti, South Sulawesi, Indonesia - TDP7 | ecosystem: Environmental > Aquatic > Freshwater > Lake > Sediment | place: Indonesia: South Sulawesi... | reverse complement strand
ATCCGCCAAGCGATCCGATGCCGCAGGCCAGCGCGAGCTCGCGGAATGTCAGCTTCCAGAGTTTCTCCAGACCACCTTTCAAATGGATGGCCAGCAAGAGGAGCGGAAGCGCGAAAAGGTTGGCGTAGAAAGTCGCCGCAACCCCGTTCACCGTCGCCATCGAGAGCTTTGCTACCGTCGGAGTGGACGCCCAACAGAGCATAGTCAGGAGCGTGTAGCCGTAGCCGCGTAGCGATGAAGGAGTGTTCAAGCGCTCCAAGAGATCCGCCTTCCGTAAGGTGCCTGCACGCTGGCTCAAGCCAGGGCGATTGCATGCTACTAGCGCTTCCGGCCCAGCACGATATAGCCTGGCCTGCCAGGTTCGCGCGGGACGGCAAGTGACATCCAATCTTAACACGTCGCCCCGGGAAGGCAGCGAAAGGATCGCGAACCATGGTGAATAAGAGTACCCTTGTTCTGTGGGAGACTATATCTTAAGGAGTACGCGAGCCAGGCGTACTACAGGGTTGAGGGCGCACTTCGTGGGTTAAGGGAGCGGCAGCAATTGGCCTTGGGCCGCCATACTGCGCAGGCCCGAGTGCAGGATTCCCACCTCCGCCGGAAAGGGCAGTGAGGTCGGTTATGTGTAAGTGTAGTCGGCTCCGTCACATGAGCAGGCTAGTGCTGCTTGCGCTCGTTATGCTCATGCAACTTGTTCCTCCAGCGGTCCTCGGCGTTGAGCAGCCGGAAGGACCCTCGATTGTTCCTGAACCATCGCCGACGGAAGAGCTCTACCGCTCGGAAGTTCCCGAGGTGATCCGACAGGTTTGTCGGGCCATGGAGTTTCATGACTTTGCCTGGTGGTTTCAGCTCCTTTCGGACGAGTCTCGTGCTGGACGCACTGAGGAGGAGTTCGTGCGTCAGCATGAGAGCTTGCTTAGGGAGATGATCGAATCGCTCGAGACGCAGTTCAACGTGCCCTTCATGGCCAGAACCGAAGTGACGCTTGGCGAGTACCCAAGGTTCTACATCGGAACATTCAGGACGACATATTTCTCGGAGCCATCGTTTGAGCGCGGCCGGGTTCTGTTTGAAGTGGGAACCGACATAGCGTTCCAGATTGAGCCGGATGGCCGCGTGACCATCATGTTCGGCGGGTACGGCAGTGCAGGCTGGACTAGAAAGCTAACCATCCTCCCCGCGGGCAGCCTCTAGGTGACTATCCGCACCAGTCGAGGATGGAGAGCGCCAGCACCTTCGTGGCGGTGACGAGGTCCTCTACGGCTACCCACTCTTCCGTAGCGTGCATCTGCTCCGTGCGTCCCGGGCCGAAGATCACAGTGGGCGTGTCAGCGTAGGTGATCAGCAACCGGCTGTCCGCAGCTCCCTCTCGGCCGGAAATCTCCGCATTTCGCCCCGTCACTTCTGCAAACGCGCGCGCCACCGTGAGGACGATTGGGTGATCGTCAGGAATCGCTGCAGGTTCGGCGAAGTAGCCCACAAAGCGCACCTGCGGCGGGTGGTCGCGCATCCAGGGGTCGCGCGCTGCGGCGGCCAGCACGGCGCTCTCGAATTGCTCCTTCACGGCGGCAGAGCGCTCGCCCGGAAGTGTGGCGATGCTTCCTCTCAGGCGGCACGCATCCGGGAAGGCGCTGGGGTAAGAGCCTGCCTCGAAGGTGCCGATCATGCATGGAAGCGCGGTGATCGGGTTGGGGTACAAGGAATGGCGAACTGTGGCCACGCGGCGTTTCTCCACTTCGGCCACCGCCTGAAAAATCTGGTAGCCTAGCTCGATGGCGTTTACGCCCTCGTGGCGCCTCTGAATGCCGGCCGGCTTACCCCGGATGAGGATCTCGAACCAGATTCGGCCAATTGATGCCGGCTGCACGCACAGGCTGCTCGTCTCACATGAGATGCCGGCGTCCGCCCGGTAGCCTCTTAGCACGCAGTCGAGCGTGCCATGGCCGCTCAGCTCTTCATCAACGGTGAACTCCAGGATCACGTCGCCTCGCAGGGCCCCTTCAGCCCGAAGCAGGTGTTCCATGGCCAGGATCATTGCCGCAAGGCCGCTCTTCATGTCGGAGGCCCCGCGACCGTAAACCCTGCCCCCTTCGATGCACCCGGCCCACGGGCCGTGCGTCCACGCCTCAGGCGGCCCCGGCGGCGTCACGTCAACGTGTCCGTTGAGCAGCAGAGATCGGCCGCCACCACTGCCAGGGAACGTGCCCACCACGTTGGGGCGGTCGTGATAGCCCACCTCGACGGGAACAAATGCAGGGTGCTGGCGGAGCCGATCCAGGTTCGGCTCCCAGACGTCAACGGTTGCGCCGAGGCGACGCAGCTTCTCTGCCAGGAATGCCTGAATATCCTTTTCGCTGCCCGTCACGCTGGGAAAGGAGATGAGCTGCTTAAGGAGGGAGACGGCCCCCTCGCGGCTTGCTTCAATGTCGGCGAGCAATTGTTGTCTTGCTAGCTTGTCCATCGCGATCTGCTCTGTGGGTTCAAAGCAAGTGGACGGTGTGGCAGGCACTCGCAACTGCCTGCTTCAGCCTTAAATGGCAACGATAGCAGTAAGACCCAACGGGGGTCAACGTCCTCAGGGTAAGCTCCGCTCCCGGCCGTCGCTCGGGTTCTTGCTCGGCTCGTCGTATGGTGCTATATCGGGCTGGGTGGTTTGGCCGGTTTCGCTAAGGGGCGTCATGCCGAGCGCGATATCTCGCGGAGGAGCAGACATGATGAAGCCTATCTACATGCTGCCCGGTTACACCAGCAGGTTTGGAGTGACCCCAGGCGTCAGCTCTGAGGAGATGATCCAGTCCGCCGCTCGAGGGGCGCTGGCTGCTGCGGGGGTTGGGCCGGAGGAGGTGGGTTATGCCTCCATAGGTAACAACATAGACGCCGTCTTGAGCGGCAACAGCCTGATTTCCTCCTTCCTCGCCAAGGAGCTCTCCACTACGCACTACATTGATCATGCTGAGAACGCATGCGCCAGCAGCTCCTCGGCCGTGCTCCAGGCCATCATGGCTTTGCAGTCCGGGCTGGCGGAGTGTGCCCTGGCAATCGGCTACGAGAAGCAGCATGGGTCAATTGAGAACCCTACCGCGGAGCAGAGGCAGGAGCAGAACGTCCGCGTGGGGAAGGCTCTGGGGACGTGCGCGCACCCTACGGATCGTAACCCCGAGGAGGACATGGGTTTCACCTTCCCGTACCTTTTCGCCAGGGTGATGAAGGTGGCGATGGAGCAGGGGGCGACGGCCGAGCAGCTCGCCACCATCTCGGTAAAGAACTTCAACGCCGGTGGCAGGAACCCAACGGCCCACTTCTACGGCAAATCAACCACGATGGAAAAGGCCATGGGGTCCCCCATCTTCTTCAAGGGGTACCCGCTTCGCTACTCAGACTGCTGCTCTGTAACGGATGGCTGCTGCGGCGCTTTGCTGGTGACGAGGGAGTTCGTGAAGGCTCATGGGCTGAGCCGGCCGGTCATGGAAATACTGGGGTTCGGCCAGGGCGTGCTCTACCACCCCTTCGGCGGTCGGGACGTGCTGCGACCCGCCTCGGTCGAGCACGCCATCGAGGACGCTCTCGGTCGCGCTCGCCTCAAACGAGAGGACATAGATTTCGCCCAGGTGCACGATTGCTTCACCGTCGCGGAGCTGGTGATCACGCGCCTCCTCACGGGCAAGGACATCAAGGCCACGGCGCAGTTCGTGGGCGCGGGAGCCACGGCGGCTGGCGGCGAGCTGCCCGTCAACCCGGCGGGAGGTCGCGTCGGCATCGGCCATCCAGTGGGCGCCACGGGCGTGCGAATGCTGGTGGAGAACTACCTCCAGCATGCGCGTCAGGCTGGCGAGAACCAGGTGGAGGGGGCGAACGTCGGCATCACGGTCAACTTCGGCGGAGTCTATGGTGTGTCGCTCGCTTTCTTAACCCGGCTGGCGGATTTGTAGCTGGCGAGCACTTTAGGTCAGTCGGCAGACAGAAATGTCTGCCTCACAAGAGGACCCTGGCCGATTTGTAGCCGGCGAATACCCTCGCTCAGACCAGCGGCACGACGCGCAACGAACGGGCCGCCCCCTGGCGCGAGGGGGTGGCCCGTTGCTTGCCGCTACGAGGTCTGCCGCCTAGTCGAGCGCGGTGTTCGGTGAGATGGGTTGGCGGAATGAGCGGCCCTCGTTCTCCGGCGCCAGAATCGTTCGCCAGCCGCCCATCAGCCAGAAGAACACAAGCTCTATCTGACACGAATCCACTGGATGATAGACGCCCGTCTCGTCTCCCCGGGCGCGCGCCCCCATGAGCGCAAGGTCGAGTGAGCCCACTTTGAACGATTCGTTTATGGAGCGGTCCCTGTTGTAGATGGACTGGGTTCCGATGGCTTCTGCCTCAACGAGCTGGCCATCATTCTCCGCAATAGCATCTACGAGCCACTTGCCGCCCAGGGTGTTCTGCACGAAGAGGTAAGCCTCATCCCAGTCGGGATGACGATGTGGGCCCTCGCTGTCCGAGTTGCCGGAGCGCATCCACTTCTGGTGGTAGGTAATCCCGCCCACGACTTTCTTCGTTGGCACGTTGGTGCCCGTGGGGCCTCCAACGATGAAACTGGCCTGAATGGTGCGTTTGAACCCAGCACCCCCGTCCACCACATACCGCTTGATCTCGTACTCTCCCTTCTCCGGACGGGCGTTGGCCTTTACATGAGCTGGGGCGAGGTCTCGCTCGGTCTTCCCCAGGTCCTTCAGGTGCGAATAGTTATCCCTCCCCGGGTGAAGCATGGCCTCCCCTTTGAAGAAGAGCGCCCGAACTTGCCCGGCGGGAAGGATCTCGTACTCGTAGCCCTCTGGCAGGTAGAAAGCCTCCTTCCATCCGGAGAAGACGTTGTGTGTGTCGTCGCCCATGAGGAACTCCTGGTAGTCCGCATCTCCCTCCTTGCGGCAGCGAACGCGTATGCGACCCTCCAGGAGCTGAAGGCCGAGCTCGTGCCCTTCAAGGCCGCCCTCGATTTTGAGTTGCGATTCAGGGTTCATGAACATCCCTACGCTGAGCTTTACTAGATGCTTTAGCCCTGTGGCGTAGCCGTCGCGGGTGAGAAAGTTGGACACGTAGACGTTCTCCCCCTCTTTGAAAACGTCGGGCCTGCGCACTACCAGGTCCCTGGGGTCCTGCAATCTGTTCTCCACTGTTCGGACGAAAGTCTTTCCCTGTGCCATGGCTTGCTCCTCACCTGGTGTTCACTGCATCAAACTGCCCTTCACTGGGGAAGTTGACTATGAGACTGCCCCTGAGCATAAACAACGATGCAAACCTGCTCCCCACACCCTGCGGGCGCTTTCGCCGTGGCAAGGCTCACGGCATGTAAGCGCCCCCGTTCACGTCTATGGTGGCCCCGCAAAGGTAGCTGGCGTCGTCCGAAACCGCGAACGCCACCACGGCGGCAATCTCCTCCGGCCGTGCAAGCCGCCGCAGGGGGATGCCACGTAGTATCTCCCGCCGCTCCTCTTGCGGCCGTGCTTCCCACTTCGCCGCCACGCGCGCCGTGAGCGTAATGCTCGGCGCCACCGTGTTCACGTTTATGCCATACGGCCCCAGCTCCACGGCCATCTGCCGGCTGAATCCCTGAAGGCCAGCCTTGGCCGTGCCGTACTGCGGACCGGATAGGAGGCTGTAGTTGCGGCCAGCCACGGATGAGATGTTCACGATCTTCCCCTGACGACGCGCCTTCATGTGGGGCGCCACGGCACGTACACAGAGGAATGCGGCCTTCAAGTTGAGCGCAATGGTCTCGTCCCACGCCTGTATGTCCACCTCTTCGATGGGCATCATCGGTGTGCCCATACCGGCATTGTTGACCAGGATGTCAATCCTTCCCCAGGTGCTGAGCACTCGGCGCACCATGCGCTCCACGGAGGCAGGGTCCGTCACATCGGTGGGTGCCGCAAGGGCGGTGCCGGCGGCGGAGTTGATCTCGGCCGCTATCCTCTCCAGCTCATGCCCAGTGCGGGCCGCAAGCGCCACCCACGCTCCACGCGCGGCAAGGAGCCTCGCTGTGGCCTCGCCGATCCCTCGCGATGACCCTGTGACGATGGCCACCCTGTCCTGTAGCGGCTTTGTCCCCATCGTGCTGCCCACCCCTCTGCGGGCACACTTGACGGCCTCTATCAGAAGGGGTCCTCCCTTTCCTCTACCCATGTAGGGGCAGCTTATGGCTCGATCGGGCCGTTTTCAACCCGATTCTCCCGCCGGGGAACGGGGATTGAGGAAGCGAGCCCTTGTCCTGCAGAGACGCGCTGGCGCGGAGCTAGCGCCGGCCACATGGAACGGCTACCTGCCGCTGCGGCCGGGATAGCCTTGAGCCCTTCAGCATTTGGTCTGTAGCAGCGCATTAAGATCAATACAATGGCTCGCTCTCACTCAGCCAATTGGATTCCAAGGCGTGGCTCCCAGCACTCGTCATGGGCCGAGGTTCTGCTCAGCCTGGAGAGGCAAGGCGGCAATTGTCTTCCTTCCTCGAAAGCGCTGGAGTACATTGGTAGCCCGTGAACGGCCTGGGCCAGGACCTGGCATGGTGGTGAGGTGGTCAGCATGCAAGAAAACACGGGCCGTGGGGGCGCAGGTTGAGCAATCCCGCATCGGCTGGCTGCTGTCGCGCGGATGTGCGCAGGTGGGTCGTTCCGCCGCGCATCAGTGCCTGTGGCCCAACGGGAGAGCCGTGGGTGAGCGGACGGAGCCGCCAGGACCTCGAGCTATGACATACCTGTCATATCTTCCTTCCTTCATCCTTGGCACAATTCTGGGTAGCTTCTCCAACGTGCTCATTTTCCGCCTGCCACGCAAAGAGTCGGTCCTTCGCCCGCTCTCTCGCTGCCCGCACTGCGGCACGCCTATAGCTCCATGGGACAACATACCCCTGGTGAGCTTCCTGCTGCTGAGAGGTCGCTGCCGGAGCTGCGGGGCGCCCATATCCTGGCGATACCCTCTGGTTGAAGGGCTGTCCGGCGTGCTCTACGCGCTCCTGTTCGCCAGGTATGGCTGGCATGCATCCTTTTTCCTCTATGCCGGTTTCGCCTCGGCCCTGGTGGTTGTGGCTGCCGTAGACCTCAAGCACTACATCATCCCCCACGCGATAACTTATCCCGGCATTGCCGTCGGGCTGGTGGGGAGCGCGCTGGTGCTTCCGGTTCCACTGGTTAGCGCAGCTATCGGCGCGGCCATAGGGATCGGCTTCCTCTACGTGGTGGCCCTGGCGTCCCTTGTGCTACTGCGGCGAGAAGGGATGGGAGGGGGAGATATAGCCCTTGCCGGGATGATCGGGGCCTTCCTCGGCTGGCAGGCGCTGGTGGTGGCGATGATGGTGGCTCTCGTGGCCGGGTCTGTCGTGGGCGTCGTGCTCATAGCGCTACGCAAGCGGGGGCGGCGCGATATGGTGCCCTTCGGCCCGTTCCTTGCCTTCGGCGCCCTGGCGAGCCTCCTCTACGGCGAGACGATCCTGAGGTGGTACCTGGGAGTCTTCCAGCCCGGCCTGTAGGTGCGAGCTTCGCAGGGATGACGGCTGGCGTTTGGGACTAGGGCGGCGGCGAGCCAATGGGAGCTGGTTGCCTGTCCTCAGAGGCGAGGCGAAGCGGCGAGAGAATCGGGTGTGCTGCGCAGGCTCAGCGCCAGGAGGCTTTAAAGACCGAGCGCTTCCTCGGCAGATCGCGGCAAGCGGACGTCGAAGACGGCGTTGCCCGAGGGGACGCGAAGGGCCTCCTCGTACAGGTAACTGGGGAGCCGGTCTTCCGCTTCGCTAATGCCGGCGCGGCGGTTGAAGGCGATTTCCTGGCCGAGAACCCATCTCCCCAGTTCGAGCACGTCTTGCCCCGTGTACGTGCTGCCCATCCAGCCGTTCAACATGCGTGCGATGACCTCCGCCGGCGCGTTCGAGAAGATGCACAGACCACAGGTGTCCTGAAGCGCTACGAGCACTTGCAGATCGCGCGAGGCGGCCACGGCGCTCTCTCCATTCAGCCCCTTCATGACGGCCATGGCGGCCGTGTGATCCGCTCCCATCGGGCTTGTGGCATAGGTGACGCCTATGCCCTTTAGCGTTCTGGGCTCCCAGGCTGGAATCCCCTGTCCTTTGACTGCGGGCACGCGGGCCACCCCGAACACCCGGGCCGTCACCACAGTTCCCTGGCCCAGCACTCTTCCAAGGGTTGTGCCCTCGCCGATGGCGCGCAGGGCCTCCTCGGCCCGCTCAGCGTTTCCGAAGGGGAGCACGCCTGCGTCCATGGCCACGCCGAGGGCATTTCCAATCTCGATGGTATCAATGCCGATGTCGTCGCACATGCGGTCCATACGGGCGATGGCGTCCAGATCGGCGATCTCCAGGTTTGATCCCAGCATGGCGAGTGTCTCAAACTCCAGTGCCGAGGTGACGACGTTGCGGCGAGCGTCGCGGAATATGATGGCGCAGCGAATGGGGCAGCCCGCCATGCAGGCGTGCATCTCTATGTTGCGCTCAGGCGCCATGGCGGCAATCCGCTGCCCACTGATCTCACCCGCGCGCGCGAACACGCCTGCCCTGTGGTTGCGCGTGGGCATGCTGGCGATCTCAGGCCGGTTCACGTAGCTTATCACCCCGGCCGTGCCGTACTTGGCAAGGTTCACGGTTCGGGGGTCCTCCTTCATCACCCGGGTGAACTCGCGCACCTCACTGGCGAACGCGGCCGGGTCCTGCGCCCTGGGCAGGCTAGCGCCTCCTGCATCCACCACGATGGCCTTCACCCCTTTGGCTCCCATCACCGCGCCGAGGCCACCCCTGGCGGCGTGGCGGCTGGGGTTACCGTCCCTGTCGGTGACGGCGATGGTGGCGGCTGACATGCGCATCTCTCCCGCCGGCCCGATGGACAGGATTGCCACGTCTGGGCCGTGCTCACGATGGAGCCTTGCGGAGAGCTCGTAGTTGCCGAGCCCTCGATAATCCCCAGCCGGAATAAGGCGAGCTTCCTCTCGCGCTACGTGGAGAAGGTGGAGGGTGGCTTGCCCGGGTTCCCCCTCGAAAATAATTGCTTTGATCCCGAGCCTCGCCAGTAGCTGGGCTGCCGTGCCGCCCGCGTTGGCTTCCTTTATGGTTCCTGTGAGTGGGCTTTTGCCGCCAGCACAGATGCGGCCGGAAGTAGGGGCCGATGATCCGGCCAGTAGGCCGGGAGCGAGGACGAGCTTGTTGTCCCTTCCCAGCGGATGGCACGTGGGAGTCACCTCTTCGCTCAGGATGGCAGCCGAAAGACCGCGCCCTCCCAGATGCGCCCACCGCGACGGGCATTCTTCCCAGCGGATGGATTGGCGGCTCATATCCACCCTTAGGATTCTGCCCATGGCTGCCTCCACCCCTCGAGTGTGGTTGCGCGTGACGAGGCGTCCGAAGTGCTAGCGCATCCGAACCCCGTCCACGGCTTCGCCCAATCGTAACCCTCATCAGACCGGGCTTGCAAGGAGAACCCGGGGGAGCATGGTTGCAACCGAGAGCCCCGTTTTGTACCATTGTGCCGACGCAGACGGGAGGTAGGTGAGTTATGCGCATACTGCTCATTTCGATGCCGGATCAGATATTTCACGGCAAGATGTCCCGTAAGACCCTGCCGAGCGCGGCCCTCAGCTCCCTTGCGGGCAACATTGATGGCGGTCATCAGGTTCGTATCCTCGACCTTATCCACCGGCCGGGGCAGGCGGCGAGAATCCTGCGGCGGACCGTTCGGGCGTTCGACCCGCACCTGGTGGGCTTGAGCTGCATGACCTTCCAGTATGACACAGCGCGGCGCGTCGCGAGGCTGGTGCGAGAGATGAGGCCGGCCGCCCGGATCGCGCTCGGCGGCTACCACGCCACCTTGCTTGACGAGGAGATCGCAAGCGGCCCGGATGCAGAACTCTTCGACTTCCTGGTCAGAGGGGAGGGGGAACTCACCTTCAACGCCCTCGTCCATGTCCTCGCCAGCGGAGACGATCTCTCCAACATCCCCGGCCTGTCGTACAGGACGGACGATGGCTACCGCCATAACCCCAGGCGCGAGGTCGCCGATCTCGGGGAGATACGCCTTCCCGACCGCGCGGTGAGGCTGCTACGTCCCAGGCAATCCTTCGGTAGCACGGTGGACGTGGTGGAGACGTCGCGCGGGGGCTACATGAGCTGCTCCTTCTGCTGCATTCGCCAGATGTACGGCAGGACGTTCAGGACCTATCCGATCGAGCGCGTCCTGCGCGACATAGCGGACGCGCGGGCACACGGGGCGCAGTCCATCTTTCTGGTGGATGACAACATCACGCTGGACGTCCCCCGCCTCGAAGAGCTTTGCGAGGCCATCGTTGGCAA
>Ga0315312_1003363_pt1 | contig 10322 bp, 11 predicted proteins | sample TDP7_MG_FD_203629 | JGI IMG/M metagenome (GOLD analysis project Ga0315312, IMG submission 203629) | Freshwater sediment microbial communities from Lake Towuti, South Sulawesi, Indonesia - TDP7 | ecosystem: Environmental > Aquatic > Freshwater > Lake > Sediment | place: Indonesia: South Sulawesi... | reverse complement strand
CGAGCGAGTGAAGGAAGCGTATGAAGCGCTGTTCGCAAGAAACGAGCCGTACGATATTGAATACAGGCTCCAGCGGAAGGACGGAGAATGGATTTGGCTTCACGACAGATCAGTCGCGACCTATGAAAAGGGTGGCCAGCAGTATGCTGACGGGCTCCTGTCGGACATCACCGCGCGCAAGCGGATGGAGCAGCAGGTCGAGGAGAGGACAGTCAACCTCCGTGAGTCGGAGGCGAAGTTTCGCGGATTATACGATTCCGTAAAGGACGGAATCCTCGCTAATGACGTGTCCGGAAGAATCTACGAGTGTAACAGAGCCTTCGAGAAGATGGTCGGGTACTCGCTGGACGAGCTTCGGAAGATGAAGTGGCAGGACATTACGCCGAAACACTACCTAGAGTTGGAAGAAGGGATAATCAAAGAGCAGATGCTGGAGAGAGGATTCAGCGGGTACGTAGAGAAGGAATACATCAGGAAGGACGGCTCAAAAGTTCCGGTTGAGGTGACCGGATCCGTAGTTAGAGGCACGGGAGGAAAACCCGACATGATCTGGTGCATCATCAGAGACATGACGGAGCGCAAGCAGATGCAGGAAGCCCTTCTCAGCTCTGAACGTTTGGCGGCTATCGGTCAGTTGGCGGCGATGGTGGGGCATGATTTGCGTAATCCGCTCACAGGCATCGCGGGCGCCGCGTACTACTTGAGAATGAAGCTTGGGCCAAGAATAGAAGACAAAGCGAAAGAGATGTTCGACCTTATTGAACGAGACATCGAACACGCGGACAGGATCGTAAACGACCTGCTAGAATACTCAAAGGAGCTCCGCTTGGAAGTGACCGAGACCAGCGCCAAATCGATCACGAGAGATTCCCTGATACTTGCCAAGGTTCCAAAGAAGACTCGTGTAATGGATTCGACAGAGGATGAGCCAAGGATAATGCTCGATGCTGAGAAGATGAAGCGCGTCTTCGTCAACCTGATAAGGAATGCGGTAGAGGCCATGCCTGAAGGAGGCACGCTCGCAATCATGAGCACGGAGTCCGACGGGAAGCTACAAACCAGTTTCACCGATACAGGCGCAGGCATGACGAGAGAAGACATGGAGAAGCTTTGGAACCCGCTATTCACAACGAAAGCTAGGGGAATAGGGCTAGGCCTACCGATCGCTAAACGCATAGTGGAAGCGCATGGAGGGTGGATTTCCGTGGAAAGCAAACTTGGAAAAGGGACAACCTTCACCGTGACGCTTCCAATCACACGAAACCTAGAGGAGGTGAGGAAATGACAGAGCAGGCCAGAATCCTCGTCATCGACGACGAGGAGAGCATACGCAAGTCGCTGGCGGCCGTGTTGGAGGAAAAGGGATACCTTGTTGATACCGCCGAGAACGGAAAGGAAGCGATCGAAAAATCCAAGACGAGACCCTACAACCTTGCGCTGGTCGACATCCGCCTTCCAGATATGGATGGCGTTCAACTCTTGACAGCCATCAAGGAGACTATTCCGAAGACGATCAAGATAATCATCACCGGCTACCCGTCGCTTGAGAACGCCATCGAGGCCGTGAACAAGGGCGCGGACGCCTACATAATCAAACCCTTCGACATGAACAAACTCCTAGACATGATCAAGGAGCACTTGAAGAAGCAACAGGAGGCTAGGAAGTACAGCGAGAAGAAAGTTGCAGAATTCATTGAAACACGCGCCAGAGAGCTGGAGAAACAGTCCTGAAGACCCTTTACAACTCTCGCATCTTCGTGCATGAAACGGCGGCGAATTCTAAGCATCGGCAAGACGGCGCGAGGGACTCCCCAAGGACGTCAGAGAAACTTCGCCCATCGCAGAGCAGTTGACAGTTTTTTCCTATTCTTGGCGAGCAAAACGAGGCAAAGCAAACCCTATACGAGACTGATAACGCGTACCACGCATCGAGATTTTGTGAGGTGAGAATATGCCACCGCATTGTGATACACTGGATGGACCGGTCGTTACTGCCGCGACAACGGCTTTGGAAACAGGGAACGTCAATCTGATACTCCCCTATGCGCCTGAAAAAGCTGAGGATGAGATCAAGAAAGCCTTTGAAAGAACGCTTGCTGTAAGAAAGCTGGGCAAGGAAGCCAAGGACCTCGCTGACTACTGGTTCTTTGAAACGATCGTGCGCCTGCATAGAGAAGGAGAAGGCGCACCGTATACTGGACTGAAGCCTGCAGGACTCGACTGGGGACCCGTAGTTCCCAGGGCTGAAAAGGCCATAGAAAAGGGCGACCCCAAGGAAGTCACAGAGTTCCTGTCGCACATGGTTGAAGAGCAAATTCAAGACAGATTCAAACGCGTCATCGCCCACAAGAATTACGATGTAAACAATGTACCTGCTGCAAGAGAGTACGTTGAGGCGATGCTCGGGTTTGAACTGTACTCGCACCACTTGTACGAGAACATCAAGGCCGGTCGAGAGCACGGAGAAGAGGGAGCGGGCGCACACAAACACTAGAGCTTCACAGATGACCGCTCATTCCGCAGAAACGCGCTGCATAAGACTCGCTTTAGTAGGCTATTCTGCGCTCGTTGCTCTGCGCCGGTCGCGCGCCGGAGACGATCTCTCCAATAAGGCGGGTCTTGCTACTTTCTTCGAAGAGTTTCTGAGCTTCCACAGCCTACGCTTCAAGGAGGCAAGGAACGACCGTACCAACCACGTAAGCTAACGTGGCTGAAGTCCTGTCAACGCGCCGGTTTTGCCCTTCGCCCAATTCGCAAACACGGGATGCCCTTATTCACTCATGATCCAGCAGCCAGGATCTGAACCCAACATATCCCCCGTCTCCTCGTAGGCTCGGCCTCGACATCCGCCGCAGATGTCTCTATGGTGGCATCTATTGCATTCACCCTGCAAGAGCGACCTTGAACGAAGTTTGGCTAGAATCGGAGACTCTTCCCAGATCTTGACAATGTTTTCCTCCCTTACGTTGCCGAGCCTGACCTGGAGAAGCATACACGGAATCACGTCACCGTTGGGGAGTACGGTAATGTAGCCGTTAGGCATCCCCGCCGCGCAGCCCCGATCATAGTACGGGATTCTTCGCAGAACATGAGCTGGGAAACGCTTCGGCTGCACGTTCTTCTCCTTCAGGATTAACGGGTACATAGGGCAGCCCGGCGTCCTGATCACGATGGGGCAGTCCTTCTGAGCTTCAGCCAGCCACTCCATTACATTCTTCCTTTCGGCCGTGTTCAGAATTTCTCCACGGCATTCCTTCCTGACCCTTGGAACCTGAACGAGGTCGAAGAACTCTGCAGCATTCGCTCCACTCTTGACAGCCAGCTCTAGCATGCTTGGGACTTCAGGAAGAGACTGCTTTCTGATCACCATGCCAAATTGGAAAGGCAGACCCACGTGCTTGCATGCTTCAACCCCTTGCATAGCCCTGTCAAAAGATCCTTTCTCACCTCTGAATGAGTCGTGGGTTTCAGGGTTTGCTCCGTCGATGGAAATCTGCACGGCCTGAACGCCGACATCCTTCATCCTCTCCGCTTTCTCGAGATCTATCAGTGTTCCATTGCTTCCAACCACCGTCCTCATCTTTCTCTGAGAGGCGCACTTGGCGAGTTCGAAGAAGTTGTCTCGGCAAAGAGGTTCGCCGCCATCAAAGATCAGTAGCTGGATACCCCAACTCGCTAATGTATCAAGGAGACTCTCTGCTTCCGATGTCGAGAGCTCATCAGCCGCCGCTGCATCGAGAGCATCGCTGTAACAATGCTTGCACTTGAGATTACATTTCCTAGTTATGGCGTAAGAGACAAGATGGGGCGGAGACGTGCTGCTCAGTTTGGGGCACCCCGCACTTCTTCCTCGCGACCTCGAGTTCTTCTACCTTGCCCCCATACGCGATCTTTCGGATAGTAGCCTAAACAGACAGCTTGTCTTGGGATGGTTCTTCGGGCCGCTGCTCTTTTCTTTGAATTTGGCGAGGGCATGCATGGTATTTCCTTCGGTTGCAGATCATTCCTCTCAGGTGTTGCCGGCCTTGCTCGGCAGGTCTCTATTTCGTTGGGAAAGAACGCGTGCAGCAGAGATGCACTGCAAGCATGTTACGGTCTTTGCGTTTCTTGCTTGAGCTTTTCAGCTAGTTGCTCGAATCGGTGATGCACACCTGCTCCGATCGCTCTTTCCACCATTTCGAATTTGTCATACAGTTCCTTCTGCTCCCCCGAAGTCAGTATCTTGTTGGTCATGGGAAACAGCAGGTAGTCCTCCTTCCAGATGTGGTCTGGGTAGAGCTCCGTTATGCCTCGAAGGCTTTCTAGCAGAGGCTTTTTCGCCGATGGGCCATCTCTTACATAGGTTTCGGCGGCGGTTGCCAGTCCCGTTACGAGTGCTCTGCCCCTCTGATGCTCGGCCATGAGCACTGCCAAGGGGCAGCCGCGGACCGGTACGCCTTTCCTCTCCAATACGGGGAATAGGTGGGTCTCTTCCTTCCCGTGATGGCATTTGTCGGCAAAGGTGCGCATGAAATCCACAATGTTCCGGAGCATTTCTGCCTCTACCTCTTGGCCCATTTCCAGTCTCTCTGATACCGCCGTCATTGCATCAACTACTTTCTGAATAAAATGATGCTCTTCCTCCAGCATTTCTGTGGGGGTCTTACCCATAGTTTGCGTCTCCATGATGACCAAGGTCTTGGCGAGCACTGGGGCGTATGCATGCCACAGAATATTTGCCTATCTTTGCCGATGTCGATCAGGTGAAGCGGAACAGCACTGAACTCCAAGAGCGTTCTCTTGAAGCACTATTCTCAGTTCCATACCGGATCGCTGGATCAATCGTCGCGTAGGATTCCCCGCGTGCAAATCTTCTTGCAGGCACAAACGCAGATACAAGCAGCCGAGAGTAGAATTCAGGGAGATCCCGTACTGGAGCATCTGCCCTGAGCGTAATCGACTCTTCCCCGGCTGGATACGCATGCATAGCCAGGTTCGCGTGATGCTACGCAGAAGCTAGGGCACGAGACGAACGTTGGTCCTTGCCAACACGAGATCTTTCTAACGGTAACATCGACCAAGACCCTTTCAGCATGGTCGTGCCGGAAGAAGCTTTGTGAACTTGACCAACCGTACTTCTCCTCGAAAAGATGCTTGATGTATTCCCTGTCCACGTCAGGATCATCTAATGGCTCAATCTTGGCCTGGCCTTGCATCATGACGCCCTTGTTCTCGAGTGGGTTGACGTGGTCTCTAACGTCCACTGTGAAAGAAATCCTGGGGCGCAATCGCAAGTTTCTAACCTTCTTTGAGTCTCTGGAAAAGAGAAAGTAGGCGTGGCATCTAGTTAGATCGAAGAGGAAGAAGACTGGTACAACATGCGGGTTGTTTTGCATGTCCGTCGTGCAGAAATACGCAAACGCCTCTTCGGTGAGAACGCGCTTAGCGAATGCAGATGCCTGGCTCATTCGGCCGGTCTCCCCAGAGCCACGGGCTTGGCTTCCCTCATATAGCTGAAACGGCAGATCTTCACCTCGACCAATAGCCTGCTAATGAACAGGGTTGCTCTCCAAGGCTTAGGAAGCAAGCTCCCCTTCGTTGCGTAAAACGCTGCGTACTTCGGATACTTCTTCAGGAGTAATGCTCGCACCCTTAGAGCCCTTCCCAAATTGCTGAGCACATCCAAGATTCCATAGATCTTGGCTCTTCCCTCGGTCAATAAGGCCCTGTTGTTTGCGAGATCACCGGGGTCGCGAATATCGACTAGGAACGCAACTCTTTCGTTCTGTCGTATGTTGGTCACTTTCTTTGAAACTTTCGATATGGTGAGGAAAACGCTGTTACTCTCCCTGACGAATATTACAGGGGTTACCTGAGGATTACCGCGAGAGTCCGAGGTGCCAAGATAGCCGAAATATCCCTCTTCCAGTAACCAGTTCACCTCTGCAGGAAAGTTATGATCTTCAGGATGCAAGACGGTCAGTTACCTCTCGGACGGCTCGTAACGACTGGCCAAAAGAGGCCTAGACTTTAGGGAATGGATTTCCAACGCTGGAAGACGTAACATCTAGTTGAGTTTCCTCTTATGATCCTCTCAAAGTACTTGCCCGCGTGAACGGGAGCCTTGCCGAACCTCGCCCTCTCATTGACCACAATGAGGTTGTACAGCGGCGCAGCCATGAACACCGCCGTAATCACGTGAAGTGCCTTAATCGCTCCATACAGCCAATCAATCAAACCTGTACCACCTATCCTAGAGGATGACGATGAGGGGGGATTATTGTTAATCTTATCATAATAAGTCCTACGCGACTACGACGAGTTGGCCTTCAGGGACCGAGCAGAGTATAGTAAAGGTACCCACAGCATCCGCATCGAATTCGGGCTTCGCCTGCTGTGTTTTTCTTGGCTTGGTGTGGCTAGACGCTCGGATGCATGAGCGCTAAGGCGAGCACCACCTCATACAGAGAGGATTGAACTGCACGCTCGGTTGACCGTGACATCGTTTCGCAAAGCGGACCTGTATCGATCACGCTACTTTGGTTTGGCGACCGATGGGATGAAGAGCCCAATGAGAGTTCTGAGGCCGTATGTGCGGACAAGGTTTGCCACGAAGGCTAGGAAGCCAAGCGCCAGCAGCACGCCGAAGAATAGGGCGCCGTTCATGTACGGTAGGTACATGTCGATGCCTGGATAGAGTGTCCGCCTGAGCATGCCGTCTCTCCAGGCGAATCCCATTGAGAAGGCCATGCCAACGCCTCCAATCGTCCACAGCCAGAAGTGGAGGTTGCTCAGTTGCTCGCTCTTCAGGCCAGTACCTGTGAGCATCGGAAGAAGAGCGTAGATGGCGGCGAAGAGTATGCTGCTCAGGCCTGTGAGGAGCATCTGGTGAATGTGGAAGCCTGGAACCCACTGAGTGTTGTGCATGACCAGGTTGATCGCAAAGTTCGCCTGCAGAAGACCCGAGCCGCCGCCTAGCGCGAAGCCCATTATGCCAGCGAGCATGAACTTCATCGGCATGTTGAACTTCAGAGGTCTTGCAAGCCACAGCGTCATCAACACCGCGAAGAACGATAAGCCCATGGTGAAGAACTCTCCCCAAGTTATGAACTGGCCCGAAAGGAGTCTCATCAGTTCGGGTTGTGGTCTGTCCGAGAGTAGGTGATGGCTCCAGACGCCCATGGAGACTATGAGGTCTGTGAGGATCACATACCGAACGACTTGCTCGCCGTAGAGCGGCCTGTTTGCAAGTATGGGTGCAAGCAAGTAAAGTGTCCCAGCCACCCAGATCAGCACGTCGCCGTCAGCGATCATGTCGAGGCCCCACCAGAACACGTTCTTGTAGACTAGGGCGTCGACAGTGAGCGGGTCAAGCCTCAGCCCCACCAGCAGGGTCGGAAGCGTAAAGGCTAGCATCAGGACGCCGGCACCCGCAAGCACAACCGCATTCAGGACGGCGTCGATCGATCCGCGTATGACCGCCACAACGAAGACTGGGAGCGGTTCAGGGTTTGCTGCGTGCCTGCCTCCGTTGAGAGCCGTTTTGTGTCCAAAGAGGCCCCTAAGGGAACGCGCTATGCCATCTAGGCCGAAGGACGACATCAGCAAACTTCGAAGTGCTACGCCTTTGGGTAGAGGATCAGGCTTGCTTGTCCTCAGGACTGTTGCGAAGATATTGAAGATGAAGCACAGCACTGAGACCTCCACGAGAGCGAGACCCACTGCGAAGACGACGACACTGATCGGCGAGAAGCGGGCGACCGGAAGAGGCCAGTAGACCGTGTACAAGGATCCGAACTTCAGGAAGAAACCTGCGGACCACACGGTTAGCAGGCCTACGATGTGCATCCACATGTGGGCGTTGGCGAGTCGCATGCTGTAGAGAGGTTTCTTGATCAGCGTCGGCACGAGGTAGTAGAAGGCCGCGAAAACAGCCAGGTAGGCCCAGCCGTACGCGCCTACCAGAGGATGAGCGGTTAGCATCGCGTAGTAGTGTTCCGGCGCCATCGGGATTGTTATGAGCCCTGGGATAGTCAGCGAGATATCAGAGAGCTGAGTCCGCATGAAGAGTCCTTCTATGCCCGCTAAGCCTAGAAACAGAACGGCAACTACTGCGTAGCGCAGGCTAAGCATTTGAAGGGTCATAGTCGTCTTGGCCATGGTCACGGCACCACCGTTATCGCGTTCAGGAGGACCATGGACGGGTGCTGTGGCCCCGAGTACTCAGTTGATCTTATCGTGTAGGCGCCTGGCTCGTCGAAGATCCAGACAATCTCGTTACTGTAGTTGGGTAGCACCTGAATCTGGAAGAGCATCCTACCGCTCCTATGGAAGACACCGAAGCCGTACGTCACATCGCAGGATGTCACTACGAACTTGACGGGCTCCCCGACCTTTGCTCTGATGCCGCCGGCCGGCAAAGTGAACTGATACTGGCATATACTGACCTTGAATTCGCTCGTCGGCGTAGGTTTAGACCAGAAGAGCCAGCCCTGCCAAGGGATCAGGGGAGACGTGGTTACGATGTTAATGAGCAACGCCACAAGAATCAGAACGTACAGGTAGCGCTTCTCCTGTCTCTCCATCCTGACCATGGCGGGTCACTTAGGTTTCGGCTTGGTTAGCTTGTAGGCGAAGTAGGCGATGAAGGCGAAAACGCCGATCGCGTATATCGAGTACAGCAAGTCAATAGTGTCGACTATTGACATTTTCATCAACTCTTCAAGGACAAGAGAGTTGAGTAATAAGCTGTTCCCGATTTGGCCTTGATCTCGGATCAGCTATATCGGCACGAAAGGCCACGCGTTATGTCCTGACCGACAAATTACGGCGAACAGATTCCTGCGACTTTTGGAAATGGTCTGGCCGCCCAGATCGATCTCAGCCCGCATATGTATCTGGTGAGTCTTTCCACGCCTATTCCAAAGCCTGCGGTCTGCGGTATTCCGGATTTTAGCATCTCCATGTACCATTCATAGGATTCTGGGTCCTCGCCGTTCGATCTCATCTTCCGCGCGACTGTTTCGTAGTCAGTCTCCCTCTCAGCTCCGGATGCTGCCTCGCCGAATCCCTCGGGATATATCATGTCGAAATCCCTTAGGATTCCAGGATGCTCGGGATCCTCGCGATCGTAGAATCCTCTAGATCCTTTCGGGTAGTCGTATACAAAGAACGGAGAATCGAACATGCCTGAGATCGCTTCTTCCGCGCTCCAGCTCAACTCCTGCGAATATTCGGATTCGTAGCCCTTTGATCTGAGCAGGTCAACAGCTTCACGGTGCGTGATCCTCTTGTATGGGGCGCCAGAAACCGTGAGTTCTCTTCCTAAGCTAGCAAGGTCTTTCTCATGACGCTCGAGGGTTCTCCTGCAAACATCCCGTAGCAGCCTCTCCGCTGTGGACATGGCATCAAAGTAGGAGGCCCCAGCCTCTTCAACATCGACTTGGAAGAATTCGCAGAGATGTCTGCCCGTCTTCACCGTCTCAAGCGGTTCCAGTCTGATGTTGGGCGAGAAGAAGTACACCTTCTCAAGAGACGCGACGGTCATCTGCTTGTAGAGTATTGCACTGCTCATCACCTTGTATCTTCGCCCGAAGTAGTCGATAGTTGCCTGTCTTGCCCCTCTGATCCCAGGGTCTGTGCAAGGGCCAATAATAGGAGCGAGAACCTCAACGAATTCTTGCTTGGCTAGAGATTCTCTGAGTGCACTGCAGATGGTTGCTTGGATGGCTAGCACAGTCTTCATTCTGGGATGCCGGATGGTTAGGAAGGATCTTGGAAGGCTCTCCAAGGATTCGGGATCCTCAACGGTCCGCAAAGACGACACTTGCTCCCGCGGATTCACACGGTCAGCTTCATAGATTTTATGCAACTTCTGTCGTGTTTTTCACAGAAACATACCTATTTTAGCAGGATCTAGTGTAATAGTTACAGGATTCGACATGAAGCTCGACGCATCAGATATGGCGCTGTTGGGCGTCCTACAGCGCGACTCGAAAAAGACGGCGAAGGACCTCGGACGGGATCTCGATATGCCTGTCACAACGGTCTACGCGAAGATCAAGAGAATGGAGGAGCTGGGTTTCATCAGAAGATACACGGCAATCCTAGACGCGCCCAAGCTAGGGTTTACTGCCACCGCGTTCGTGCTAGCCACCTTCTCATACCGTTCTTCGGCAGGCGCCGAAGCCACTCTCTCGCAAAGAGAAGTAGCCAAGGAGGTGGCTGGTTTTGGAGAGGTTCAGGAGGTTCATGTAATCAGCGGCGATTGGGACCTGCTCATCAAAGTCAAGACGAAGGACATCGACGCCGTGGGGAGGTTCGTGGTTGACAAGCTCAGGACT
>Ga0315312_1003362_pt1 | contig 10323 bp, 7 predicted proteins | sample TDP7_MG_FD_203629 | JGI IMG/M metagenome (GOLD analysis project Ga0315312, IMG submission 203629) | Freshwater sediment microbial communities from Lake Towuti, South Sulawesi, Indonesia - TDP7 | ecosystem: Environmental > Aquatic > Freshwater > Lake > Sediment | place: Indonesia: South Sulawesi... | reverse complement strand
TAAAAGGCATAGAAAGAATTGAACCATCCAAGATAGCCTTCGGACTTGGAACCGTAAATTCTGAAACGTACAGTAACCTCTTGAAGGTCTTCTCTTGCCTCGACTCTTACTCTTATAGTCATTATCTGGTTTGGATAGGCTTGATAAGGAGCATAAATTTCGACATTCAGACCTTCCCAAAAGAAGGTCCAAACAAGTCTCGTTTCAGCAGCATTAACAGAGGATACAATGAAAGATAGAAGAAACATTAAAGTCAGAAACGCAATTATTCTTTTCAAGATATCGTCTCCATTTCATTTTTGACAATATCTATTTCGGTCAGTGGTTAATTAAAAATTGCGGAATATACACGTTTCATAGATATCATATTTGTATGCATAGTCTCACATTTCTGTCAACAATATTGGAAGATGCAGGGGACTTCTTTGGCAATTGCATGCATTTAGAAAAATTGGAAAAGCCAGCAGACTAGGAAAACTTGAATGAAGATTGAATGAGTGCAAGTGAATATGCGCGCGCATATCTTGTGTTGTGCCACTGGACTGTGCTTGAAGCTAGAAAGGAAGATGTGTTGCCCAGGCGAATGCTCCATCGGATATCTCATACTTCTATGTTTTTTGGGTTCTTGACTCGAGATATCCCATGTCCAACTTTTCTTCTTGTAAGACCAAGGCTCTTATGGTCTTAATCGTTTGTTCCATGAAACTTGGTGATCTCTCTTCTTTTGGCACTATACCATATCTTGTTGCACAATTTGAGCATCTTAATTTGCAACTATTGCTATAAGTGATAGAAACTACTAGACTGCCTACACTGAACTCCTCTGCACAATCATAACATTTGAGAAGCCTTGGGTTTCTAGAGAATCTAGTAAATATACGTTTTGTTATTCTGTAGACTTTTAGCATATATTCACCATGTGCACACTAACAAAAACAACCAAACTTGGAAAAATGCCTTGAGTGTAACTAATTGGTAGCAGAATGTGCAACTTTACCTTTTTCGTTAAATATTTTGAGTGTAACCAGATGGTAGCAAAATATGAAACCTTGTTTTTACATTGAAAAATCTTTTTATCCTTGAGGTTCTAACTAAGATTGGGGCTCTCTGGTTGAGGCGAAGGAATGCCATTGCAGTTCTTTACCTTATCCTAACGTTTATAGTGGTAGCCTTTTTTCCCTTTGTTCAAGAAAGTTCATTCTTGAAAGCCTATATATTGGTGATATATGGCGCTTCATTTATGTTTCTCACTATTGGGATAATAGCCTACTTAATGATATTTCCTGAAATTGCGCTTGAAAAAGATCAGAAACTCAACTCCCCCGAAGAAGGATTTGTAGCTCACTTTGAGGATGTCATGAAAGTCTTGCGTGAAGATGAGAGGAAAGTTTGTATGGCACTTTGGAAAGAGGGCGGAACCGCATTACAAAAGGATGTAAGATGGGTAACGGGACTGTCAAAAGTGAAAACTTATAGAGTAGTATCGAGGTTGGCTGGTCGAGGGGTCATTGCAGTAGAAAAGAATGGCAAAGAAAATAGGCTATCGTTAGCCCCTTGGCTATATAAGAGTAGTGCGGAAAAGAATTCCTAGTAGTCAGTAGATTTGAATAGCATTCAGTACCTATAGAACATTCCAAAACCTCTTCGCAATGACTGAAAACTATGACATGAATATGTACGCACAATACCTTAAATCAGCCTTTTACTTAACCTAAAAGTTCCTATAAAATAAGGTGGCATAGTCCCAAACGATGGATATACGTGTGGCACATTCATGTTGAATATGTGCAGAATAATGATGTGTACGGAATAGATGAGACGGCTACTATATTGCGTGTGCATTTGATGAAATGAATCGCGTATGATACACTACATACCCACTAAATTCACGATTTTTGAGTTTCAGAGGTTTCTTCAAAGTAGACGCAATAAAACTTTATTCCGTTTGCGTGATGATGATTAACCAGTAGTTCATAATAGATTCTTACATCACTAAATATTTGTTTGCTTGTTGCGTTAACATGGATCGGATATTCCTCTGAGGTGAACGGCTCTTGGTTGTCAAGAAGATCAATTGATAGCGTGAAGTCAGCATCTGTGTAACCTGAGTTGAACAGTGTATAATTTAGCAGTACATACTCGTGTTCCCAATCTATGACTACGACTTTCCATTGATAGCTGACCAAATGAATCAGAGGTTTTTTTAGGTATTCCAACTCGGCAATTTGCGAGGTAAGTTCTATCAAGTTAAAGGCATACCATATATTCAAACAGATGGAAACTCCTAATGTGCACATTAGGGCAGCCATGATTGCATGTTTTGTTGTGTTTACTCTTCTTTTCATTTCCTTCAATGTTAATCGCATCGTAGCTTTTTTAATTGTTTGCTAATTTTTCATGCTTGCGCTTCTACGATCTGGTTGAAAACTTACTGCATAGTTATGCCCACACGCACGCGCACATGCAAGGTAATTTTTGTTGCTTTTGCTGGAAAATGGTGTGGATAGAAGTTTTTTATGGAGTTTATTTCTATAGTTTTATTCTAAATTCAGACTTGAACATGGAAAAACTTTTAAAGGATTTCTTTGAAACATATGTTCACGCATCATATGCGTTTCGTAAAAAAGAGGAAATAAGAAATGAAAATGTCAAAGAAGATATTGTTGGCGATCGCATTAATCTTAACGACGTTCTTGGCTACGTTTGCTATTTTTGGACCAAATGCTGTTTCTACGCAGTACATTAATGTGGATAGCTACTGTTGGATTGAAGGAGTGCTTCATAATGACACTTATACGTTGTATCCGTATGCTCTAGAGAGCATGGACTTAGGGTTCTCAAAGTACGGTGAAATGATAGGCTATAACGAAGTCACAGGGATAGGGCTTGGGCTACAATATCCTGGGTATTCAGGTGCGGCAGATGAAGATTTGGCACCCCTGGGCACTTACGATCAGAGAATTGGGACTTCTGTTGATCCTTTCTGCAACGAAAAGATAGGCGTTGACTGGTGGATGAACGGATGGTTCCTAGACATAAAGTATACTCCACTGGGTGGAGAAGAAAATAGGGAGATCTGGGCTTTCGCTCTGTTTAGTGACGGTTCAATGCACGGAGGCGACTGGATAGTGATGCCTTCTGTGCCTGCGAATTCTCCAGCCAGACCCTTATGGCAAGAGAATCCACCTTACGCTAATCCTTCTTCCGCCGCATACTCGGGAATAGTTACTCCTATACCGGATAGTGGTGGAAGGAAGACCAATGGCTACTGTGAGACAGAACCCCTAGAGATCATCTATAACGGACCGAGAAGATTCATAGCTATTAGCAGAACAAAAGTCAGTGATGTAGGTGCTGCTGCTGAATTGGTTGACCTAACCTTTACATTCATTTTCAACAAAGCAGAGAAGAATGTCATCATACTTAAGGACATTAAGCGGTTATACGATAAGAGTGACATAAATGTACAGTTTGGCAACCGTGGCGAGTGGGACCTTGGCATCTATCCTGACACTGCCGCCTATATTCACTGGTACACTGATGAACCAGTCCAATATTGGGATCAAGACGATAGTGGAACAATTACTCTCACTGAAGAAAAGAACTCTTTTGAATTCTTCAAGAGCTATTTCTTGGAATACAAGTGTCCGAAGAAATGGTGGGACGAAGTACCAGCTAGCGAAATACCAACTAATGTCTATGACGAATGGACACAAACTTCAAGGGCATTCCCAGGTGGTCGTTATACAAACGACATATCATGGCTTGAAACGCAGCCAACTTGCTACGGTCGCGATTGGCACTATGATCAAACTATAAAGGAACATTCATACGCCGTGGCTCAAGTAATAACCAAAGCAGGTGACTATGTGGGCGCATTGGCTGTTTGGCCTCATCCAGAGTTCTGGGCTGCTCACAACCTTTACTACCCGCCAAAACGCACTACGACTGCAGGTGGAGGGCTCAACCCGTCCTCTCTATCGCTTATGCTTACACCAATATCAAGGTTGCTTGAATGGAACAGATGGACTGTGGTTGAGGATCCAACAAGCGGCGACTATCCATACGGCTATTTGGCTGACAGAGATGACGTATGGGTTAAAATGGACGATGTAGTCTATTCGACGGGTGGCACAAAAGAACCGATTATTCCGTTCACGATCTATGAACACGACTTCTGGCTAAAATCAGGTATACCTTCGTATAGGATAGTGTCGGTTTACATGTTGACTGATAGGCACGATGCTGATGACAGAGACGCACGAAGAGGTACAAATGCCGAAGATTGGTCCGATGGCTACAACAAGATTGACAGGGAAATTCAGTATCAACTTGATGAAATCTTTGACCCATGGGACATCTATGACGCAATGCACAAAAACACAAAGAGCTGGGTACAATTCTTTAACAAAGGTGTGGCATCTCCAACGACTCCTTGGACATCGGCGAACATAAAGGCTTGGGATGGTGAAACCTACCATTGCATCGAACTTGACCATGAAAGAACGATAGAGTCTGGGTTACCGATTCCTACCGTTCCAGTCTACCCGGGAACTGAGCCTGGAGTTCGTCCGACTGATTGGGACAATGATCACGTTCTCTGCTGGGACGCATACTGTGCCGACACTGAGAGGGTTCTTGTAGACACAGGTTCAGGATATGAGTTAGTTCCAAGAGCAGTAGGTTTTGGCATTCTAACTGAGCCAGACGACTATAAGCCTAGTTCTCTTACTAGCTATAACTTTCTCGATCCCGTTCCAGACACAACGCGCCATTACTACACAATTAACATGGCTACAGGAAGAATATGCTTCTATGAATACGACGACGTTACAGATATTTTTGACGAGTGGTATCTACCTGCAGATTCTATGGTCAAGGTTCTATGGTCAAGTGAACACGAAGCAACTACTGCTGGACAATGGGACGAAACCGACGAACTATATCCAATCAACAACGATACTTTCCAATTCCCACTACACCACGACATAATAAGCAAGTACAAGCCCTACACAGAAGTATTCCTAATCGAGCAACCACCTGAACGCCTTCCATCGGAACAACCAGCAGATTCACCATATTACGACTTTACTTCAAGTCCAATCAATGGATATGCTCAGATAACAGTGCACGACGTTCCCAAATGCAAGGAGATTGATGTCAAGTACTGGAACCTGACTACAGGATGGCATGAGGAAAAGTTCCACAAAAGCACGACAGAGAGAACAGATCAAACGTTTAACTTAACCTACGCAGCATCCTACGTCGAGAAAGTCTGGATGCACAGCGAGAAGGCTCTGCTAGGCGGAGACTACGTCTTCAACAACGCAACCAAAACATTGTACATGCAAGACGCAGTAGCAGATGGGCAATGGCTACTAGTCAACTACACCGTCGCCACCGTCAAATATGCAAACTTCTTCCTCGGCGACGGATCAACAAACTCGTTCGAACTAGAAGCATACCCTGATGTAGGCAGCCTAAATGTCACCAACACAGAAATACTACAACAGATAGTCAATGCAAGCGATGCTGAGGTACCACTAGGAATTCGAGTTCCAAAAATAGAATGCTACTGGAGAGCATCCGACGGCGGCGACTATGAGAATGGAACATGGGAAAGATTCGGCGACTGGCAAGAAAGAGAATGGATACACGTAATTGAAAACAAGACCAGGGGCAACTACATAATACGCGAAACAACCACCTGCGACGAACTAGTACTCGACCAACCACCACTAAACAACACACAGACGCCAGCAGACTGGCCTGGACAAGAACTCAAAATAGTCTTCAAAGTTCCAAGCGGACGCTGGGAATGGGGCATAGTCGGAAAAACAGCCGCATCCGTAGACTCACTAGGCAACACAATGGTCGTTGCAGCCTTCAAGAACAAACTCATAGAATTCGGACTCGGCGGCCTAGACATACAAGACATTACCTTTGGGCCGAGAATCCCAACAGTGATAGACGAAACCATCAGCCCAGACACAATCGGCAGATACCACCTTTACGACGACTGGTGCTATTCACGCACCGGATACGGTCTGGATAGATCATGGCCAATCTCAAGCTCCAACATAATCAGCGTAGGCGGAACAGCCGTCAATAAAGTAACCCTATACTACAACGAATTCGCACAAGCACTAGTGGGCACAACAGTACGCGGCGCCCAGGGAAGAGCAGGCATCTACGGAGTGACCTGCTGGGACAAAGCCCTGAGAGAATATGGCTTCTATCAATTCCCAGCTTCAGTGACAGAACGCTACGGCTACGCAATAATCTCAACATACAAAGACAAAAACGGAACTATAGGCTTCATGGTCCATGGATGGAGCGGACAAGACACCTACTACGCCGCCAAATGGTTCGACGAAAAGAAATTCGAACTACAACACTTGAACCTACACGTCACAGACCTAATACTAAAAATCGAATACAAGTACAGCGACGGCACAGTAAGATGCCCACCAGTAGTTACCATCCTCGAAAAACTCGGAACAATAAGCGAAAAACCACAACACGACTGCTAAATCGCCACAACCCTCCTTTTTTTCTCCATTTTTTCTAAACAAGAAATCACGTAGAAAATTCTTTCCATCAGCCTTTTATCACATAGCTCAGTTACTCTACTAGAGTACATAGAAGAAGTCCAGATATGAACATCAAATTTCGTTTCGCTGATCATACAAACAAAAAAGACTGGAACAAAATCGTAGAGAAGAGTGTCCAATCTGAAATTTATCACTCATATGAATGGGGAGAACTGCTTGAAAGAACTTATAACATCAAAGTTTTTCGACTTGCCGCTGAAGTAGATAACACAATAGTAGGCATATTACCATTCGTCTACTTCAAAAACCCCATATTTGGTCGCAAAATAATCTCCTTTCCCTTCTCTGACATAGGCGGACTCCTACTACTCGATAAATATCACGATCTCTCGAACATGTTCATTAAAGAACTCATTAAAATCGCAAGAAACTGGAACGCAAACTTCATTGAATTTCGACTACTACAAAAGAATGCAAAGGATTTGTCAAACATTAATTTTATCGTCGGCCCCCAAGCCTTCACATACAGACTTGACACGACAAAGCCCTACAATGAAATATGGCATAATTACAGCAAGAAAATCAGACACAACATTAAAAAAATGAAAGACATAGGCTTAAGAATAAGAGAAGCCCAAAACAAATATGACCTCTACTTATATTACAACATCTACCTGAAAAGAATGAAAGATCTTGGAACACCACCCGCACCCCTTTCATTTTGGCAGAACATGTGGAACATTTTTCATCCGAAAGGAAGAATAAAATTAATATTCACTGTTCTGGACGACAAAGCAATAGCAGGATTCACAGCCCTTCTCTTCAAACGGAAACTATACTTCATCTTAAACGTCTCCCTAATAGAATACTGGAAATACTACGGCCTAAACGAGTTACTCTTCGACTGGTACATAAAATACGCGTGCGAAAACCAATACGAACTAGTTGACTTTGGAAGAACAAGAAAAGGCACAGGAGTTCAACGATTCAAAGAGAAAGGATGGGGAACAGAACGCATCCCCCTCAACACCTACTATCTCTTCTTACGTGGCAAAGCGAAAAATCCTCTAGAAACAGCATTGCAAACAGACAACATATATGCCAAAGCTTGGAAAACATTTATCCCCATCCCTATCACATCACTTCTCGGATATTTACTCAGAAGGAACATAGGTGATGTCTAACAATACGTGCGAGGTCAGGCATCCCTTACGTTTCTAACAGTCGCATTATGAACCCACTGAGCCGCATATGTCCAAAAAACATTTGGCAACAACAAAACAATACGACATAAGAATGCGTACACTATTTCGCCTACAAAGTCCAATGAAAGCATCATAATTCTAAGACCCGACTTCTTAAGATACACAACCTCCTCAAACCCAAACTTAGAATATAAACGAAAAGCTCTCACGTTATCATAAAACACCCCTAGCAGAATAAATCCAAGAAGACGTTCTCGCGATATGTCAATCGTTTTCTTCAATATCTGATCGCCTATTCTCCGACCACGCCACTGCTCACAAACATACAGCGTAAGAATATTGAACACGCTTCGTATACTACATGCAGCCACAACGTCACCACCATCATCTACACCCACAACCAGAATCTTAGAAGGTAAAAAAGCATTAGCCCACGGAATATTAAGCAACTTCGACCTGAACGCTTCGCCAAACCCAAAAACAAACTTCACAAAGAACTCCTCTAAACCACAAATTCCCTCAACACATCTCGAATAGGCACTTTTTTGCAATCAAAACTTTTCAGAAGATGCCCTATAGCCTTAAGCGTGTATTCTCCACAATGCCTAGTGACATGAAAACGAACCCCTCCTAACTTCTGCACATCAAAGTCCACATCAAACGGATGAACATAAACTATCGCAGGCATACCTCTACGAAGAAACCATTTGATCGCCGTCTTTACGTAGGTTAGTCCAAAATTCCTTAGAAACCACCCACCAACAGGTAAGCGCAAACAGGGAAAAACCGAAATAGGCACTTCAAAAAACTCTTTTCGCGCCACACTAATACGATATGGACAAAGTGAAGCGCCATAATTGCTCCACCAACCAGGTATTCCCACAGACGGAACAACAGAAGAATCATAAACATAACCTATCTCACTCAACAAAGAAATGATCGTAGGATTAATTCTAAAAAATGGAGCCCTGAACCCTCTAGGTACTTCCCCAGTTATCTTTGCCAACCTGCTGCAGTTCTTTCTTTCCAACTCCTCCAACTCAGTTGACGAGATCTTCGTAAGATCCACATGAAAATATCCGTGGGAGGCAACCTCATGACCAAAGTCAAAAATTTCTTCAACCACCCATGGAAAAGCTTCTGCAATCCTGCCTACCACAAAAAAAGTTGAACGCACATGTTCTCTTTCAAAAAGGTTCAGAATACTTCGTAGTGGTTCTATAAACGTCCCCTCTGGAGATTCAGATCTATAACGTCTCATAGTGTTGTTTGAACTTGGCCATAAACCATGAAAGCCTTCTTCCACGTCAACTGTTAAGGCAATCATCGCTTATCTTGCTTCTCCATTCACCCTTATGAATACGCACGCACAACACAAAAAGTTTCTCACATTATCCAACTCATGACATTGAATAGTAATATGTCTTCTCCAAAGAATAACAAAGCAAACATCACGTACCTCACGGAAGAAAAGCGCCGTCTCTTCTTAGCATTTCGTCAGAAACCTTTATGCCACAAAAACGACTCCTGCGGTTGCCAGCACCCCAAGTATCGCCTTACCAATCATGTCCGACGAATGCATGCATGGATGGCGGTAATTTAGCCAAATTGTCCCGATGAATTTCCAGAGATTGATCTGTGACCCCCAATCCCATATCATGTACTCTATGTTTACTGGGTTGCCAAAAGGCGACAACCACATTTCGAAGCATGCATGCAGCCATGGGTGGGATTTTAACCCGCGACAAATAGCTCAGAAGAATTTCAGCACGGTTTGGGATGACTCTAGCATGGATGGAGTGCAAGATGCGGGTGAGTTAGGCACTCCTAATGTAGACACAAGTGCGCGTCGAAACTATGCCGTTAAAGCCTTAAATAGGAATCAATCCGATGAAAGTGAGAACATAACAAAAAGGAGATTGAAAATGAAACGTGAAACAAAATCAGCGATCTTGATCAGCGCACTCCTGGCGATGTTGTTGATTGGGCTGAATCAAAGCATTGTAGTGGCCCAAGAGACTGTAAATGGCACTCAAGATGACACCTTAGGAGTTTGGATGTTCAGCGCAGGAACCACCATTCCAGCTGGAGCACCAACCGACGACATAATAGAAAGAGCAGTTTTTTACAACATACTTGACTACATAGGCGACACATCAGCAGAAGTCTACAATTTTGGTTGGGGTCTAAGCGAACCAACCCCTGGACAAGAAGACAAGACCCTAGCAGAGGTCATTCAAGGTCTTTCAGCCATTGACGACTTCGGTTATCTAGCCAACGCAGGCGACGACGACGCAAATTTTGACACAGGACACGATGGATATTTCCTAGGAGGCTTCGACCCCAGTGAAGGGTATTTTATTGTTTCAGATGGCATTATAGCAAATGGAGTGCTAGGTCCATCTGGAGCTACTAGCGCAGTAAAAGCAGAAGAAGCTATCAACGGATATGAAATTTTCATTTTTGAAGACGCCGAACTCAGCGGCATGAACATAACCTTGAGCAACAAATTGGGTCTAAGCATAACATTCTCAATCGCTGACCTTCAAGTCAATCCACCAACT
>Ga0315312_1003360_pt1 | contig 10324 bp, 16 predicted proteins | sample TDP7_MG_FD_203629 | JGI IMG/M metagenome (GOLD analysis project Ga0315312, IMG submission 203629) | Freshwater sediment microbial communities from Lake Towuti, South Sulawesi, Indonesia - TDP7 | ecosystem: Environmental > Aquatic > Freshwater > Lake > Sediment | place: Indonesia: South Sulawesi... | reverse complement strand
GTCGGGGCTCAGGCCGAATCCTCTGGCGATCGCTCTCAACTGCTCCTTGGGACTTAAGCCACTCTTGGGCTGAATCCGGAGTCCAGAGCTGGCGTAGAGGCTGCGGAGAAACTCTACTCCTTTCGATTGGATGTCGTGGTAAGTGTCAATGGTGTGGCCCATCATGTAGTCGATGTAGTCAGGCTGAAGGCCTAGTGCCATCAACTGGGTCTTGAAGTACTTGCGGATACTATGGACCCGAAGATCGTAGCAACCGTTATCGTTCTTTCGGAGGAGTCCGGCTTTGAAGTAAAGGCTGTGAATGATCTTGTAGAGCTGCTTCTCCCCGATGGGGCGAGGAACTGCGTACATCTCATCCCTGATGAGCGGCGAATCTTTCGAAATCTCCTCGGGAGGAATCTCGGGGTGAAGATTTCCGTGACGTCGAGCCTCAAGGTAGAGGCGCAGATATTCAACCGCCTCCTCTCCTAGAAATGCGTCATAGTCGTGGTACTTGCCCTTGGTGATCTCGGATTCTACGTGGACATGGACCGGTACGACGCCCTTCTCCAGGTCTTCCTTGGCGTGTCGATAGCGTAAGCGAACTAGGCTTCCCTCACGGAATCCTCCAAGCGCGAGCATTGAGATGATCACTTTCTCGCGGAGATCTCCGACATCGAGTAGGCGCTGCAGTTCTTCCGGTTTAGGAGCTCGGTCCTTGTTGGTGACTCTGCCCGGCAGCGAGTAGCGAAGCTTCAGATCTATCTCGTTCACGTGGTAGAGAGCTTTCACATGCTTCGCTGCAGCGTTGATTCTACCGGGGCTTAGATGCCTATCCTGCATCGCGCCGAGAAAGTCCTCTAGAAACTTGGCATGCTTCCGAATCTTGCTTGGATCTGATAGGCCTTCGGGATCTTTGCAGTCCGCGATTATCTCGTCCGGCGTGTAGCCAAGCCAATTCGAATAGAGATGGATCGTGTTCACGTACACATAGAGGCTCTTCGCGCTACCGGTTCGATAACGCAGGAAATATCGAGCTAGCTCTACGAGTGATTGATTCTCTAAGATGAACGGGATCAGGCGAGGACGCTCAGAAGTTAGGCTACGTATGATATATTCGACTAGACCCTTCTGGCCGACATCGAGGATCCTCGCTAGCGGGACCGTGGTAGGTGTCTTGAGGCGATAGCCTTTCGGGCTCCGCTCCAGAATAACCATGTCATTCTCAATTCTTCCTAATGCCTGGAGGAATGGAAGGTCCTCGAGGATGAGAGTTCTCGGCTTGAGGATTAGCTCGGTTGTCATTCCGCGCTTCCCTCCATAGCTGGCTCCTCTGCCTGGACCTCACAGTAGTAGACCCAGGGCCCATCGTAGACAGTGTAGAGATGGGATCCCTTCTTAGCGGGTTCAGAACCCGCCTGGACCTCGTAGCTGTCGACGAGCTCGTGGATGATGGGCTTCCCTACGCGTCCAGCTATCCGCTCCAGCTCGCGAGGCGTCTTGATCTGGATCCTCCGGTCCTCCGGCAGCCGAAGCTCCACAGCCTCAGCGTCAACAGCGATCCGATTTGACATGGCGCTCATCTCAGGCTCTTGTGTGCTTATGTACAAGGGTATAAGAGTGTAGTAAGACAGATATAAACACCTCGGTACACTAATTCCTAAGTACAGGTGAGCGGACATGGCGCGTTGGCATGTGATCATCTCTGATGAGCTCGACAAGAAGTTCCGCATGAGGGTTCTAGAGGAGTATGGAAGCGAGAAGGGCGCTCTCAGTAAGGCAGTGGCTGAGGCGATCGAACTCTGGCTGAAGCAGAAGGAGCCTCCGGCCAAGAAGCGGTAGCCGCTATCCAATTCTACGCATCTCTAGGATCACCTTCTTTAGGATGACTAGGCCTGTTGCGCGTTGCTTAGCTTCGTTAGGAGGAGCCGGCATGGCGAACCTCTCCCAAATTATGCGGATGCATTCCTCATCCTGGTAGTCGAGCCAGCCGATGCACTCTCGTGTGAATGCTGAGGCCTTGCTGGGATCCATATCTCGGAATAGAACATGGTCCTGATAGCGCACGTAGACGAGCTCTCCTACTTTCATACTAGACGCCCTGGATCTCGCTTATCGCCTTGAACCCGCATTGATCGAGCCGATCGGCTACGGATGCGCTCTCAGGTTCTTTGACGCATCCAGAGGCCTTATAGACGAATTCGCCAGGGATGATTAGCCAAGCGCTTATCTCGTAGGCGTCGTCGATGCAGCGCATACGGTAGACTCGAATCGACGGCATGCTCCAGGATAAGGTCCACTGAGCGAACTCACGCCAGAGGTCTAAGCTTGTTAGGTCAAGATCTTCTATACGGATCATGTGCTGGCCGATCATCTCCTGACAAGTCGAACCTTGTTAGGCTGAGAAGGATGCAGTATAATCAAGCCTTCCCGTAGCATGAGTTGAACCGTCTCCGGTCCGCCTACAATCCTAATGAACTCGTCCGGAGGGCCCCAGCCGTCAGCGTCAAGGTTCTTTGGATCGCTCAGCCATTCAATGCCAGCTTGAATGCGTTCGCCATGCTGTGTACCCCACATCTGGGGAACATTTCTTCCCTGAGCTTCGGACTGAGATATGTTCGCCCCATTTGGGGTACACACTAAGAGCCGCCTCTTATCATTTGGATCGGGTTCCTCGGCGATCAAACCGGCCGTCTCCAAGCTCGGAAGGATCTCCTCCTCTAGTTTCTTCCGAGCCAAAGGTCTACCGTAAAAGCTGTGGTATGCTCGCATGATCTCTTTCCGACTTATACTGTCACCCTTGTTCAGGAGAGGCATGATGACCGACTCGTAGATATCGCAGACTTGGGGCGAGAGCCCGAGCTCGTTCGGCTTCGCGATGAGGCTGTAAAGCCAGAACCCAGCCTCCACATCTTCCTCATTTGCTACGATCGTTCCTCGATCTGGGCTCTCCCTGTAACGCCAGTTCAGTAAGGCATGCGCCTTGATGAGAGAGAGGATTCTAGGGAGGTCTCTCTGGTGACGTGGAGCCAAGCGCGGATGGGATTCACGGAATTTCTTGTATATCGCCTCCTGGTCCTCGATGACGACATTTTTGACACCGGCGTTCCGGATTGCGTCAATGCGGCTCTTCAACGATCTCCTGCGAGGATGCAAGTCGACCCAATCCTTGAAGGCTTCTCTATTTCCCACCCTTGCGATGCTCAAGCGGAGGCTTTCCTCAATCTTCTCCTGACTCGTCTCAGGCGAGAGGATGAAAACCCTAGTCCGCTCCTGCTCATCCAGAGATAGCTTGGCGGCGCAGAATACGACGGTTGGGTAGCCTTGGACGATTACGTTCTTTGTGCGCAGTTCTCCCCGCTTCGACTTGTCCGTAATCTTGTGGAGGAGCTCGGGCTTGTCATGACTAAGTAGAGATCTGAGCATTTCCAGGAGCGTGTAGTGGGGCTGATCGAGGAGAATGAGTATCTTCTGTCTCAAATCGACGCGGAGTACTTTAGCCTCATCATCCCAAGTACCGACGTCATGGAAGAAGGCGGTTGGGGAGGCTCTGGCTATGATGAGCTGGATATCTTTTGGAAAGTAGGCTGCGACCTCCAAGCTGATGTAAGACTTTCCGCCAGCGGACTCGCCCGACATCAATATGTTGACTTGATCCTCATCAGTAAATGTGAGGAGCATCCCTGAGAAGAGGATGAGCTTCGTCGCCTTGTCTTGCCGGATTGTCGATCCAAGGATTTCCGCGACCTCGTCAAGAGCCATGGGTCGCTGGATCTCTCTAAGCTGGGCTAACAGGATCTCTTTCGGTTCCACGCTGAGCTTGGCCGCGAGCTCAAGGTCAAATTTGGGGTCTTCCTCATCCTGGACAGTGAAAGGCCCAAGCTCGAGATCGCCGGCTCGATAGTAGTAGCCTACATCCGTGATGTGTTGAACGACTCGCGGCTGCGAGAGACGGTCATTCGGAGAACCCTTTATCTGAGCGGGATGCGTTGAGCTGGAGCGAGACTCCTCGCTCGTCATTTCATCCAACTATTGCAGCTCCTTTCGATCGACTATCTCAAGTCCTAACTGCCACGTCCGCTTGCCAGGATCATAATGGAATGGCTCTACGCCTTCCTTCGCCTTGACCCGGCGATTGATACGCCTGATGATGCGAAGGAGCTGTCGTCTATCCTTGCCTATTAAAGGCGCGAGTTCAGGGGTCTTATGCGGCTTACCGTCGAAGAATTGCCTGATCAAAATATGCTCCAAGTCATCTTGGATGTGTGGCCGTAGAACGATGCTTCGCTTCTTAGCGCCGGTTATCAGTGCGATCTCCCGTAGATGTCCCTCGATCGCGGTTAACCTGTGCTCGATGGAGGCGAGTTCACTGGCGAGGACACCCTTTAACGTCCGCTGCTTATCCCCACCTCTAGCCTTCTTCCCGGTCTCTCTAGCTCTCAGTATGAACCTCCTCCACGCTTATCGCGGGTCCCCTAGATCTCCCACGCCGGAAGTTAGCGGACTCAGCTAAATGGTCCTCGAGGCGCTTTGATCCATCAAGCAAAGGACGCGAAAATGAGCTCATTTCGGTGTCCCTGAAAATTCTGCTTCATGCCTTCTCGACCGGGGCTCGTGATATGAACATGCGCGGGTTATCTTCTGGACCTGAGAACCTGTAGCGATACTTGCCGATCGTGGCCGGAAGCTTCTCCTGCGCTTCTAAGTACGCATTCAGCTGCTTGGCCCCAGGGTCCTCTAAATTTTGGAAGACCCAGCCCGCGCTATGGCCTTCATGATAGGGCCTCCAAGGTAGCCGCTCGATCTCCGCTTCTGCTGGGGGCTTCAATTCTGGGCGCGTGGGTGTCGGCTCAGGTCTCTGGGATTCTGGGGCTATCGCTACTACAGCTGTATTCAACCATTCGCGGATCGCTTGGGCTGTAGCCTCGTTCAAGCCTTGAAATCGTTCATGCCAACTGAGCCCTTCGCCATCGTCCCATCTAACGCTTGTGACGATCTCGTCCGCAGGGACGTATTGACGCCCGGAAGGAATATGCTTCCGTATCGTGAGTGAGTACTTCCACTCGCGTGTTGACTGGCTCATTTGCCTTGAACCTCTTCCTGGGTTGAGGCCACTGTCATGGGGATCCCCATCTCCTTCAGTTTCTCACGGACAGCTTCTCTGATGAGGTCAGCCTTCGTGTTATGCATATCTCGCTTGATGGCTTCTTCAACAGCCGTGTCCAGGCTTCTCGTGACCGGAATGTTCCAGTAAGCGAGGTCTTTTCTCTTACCCATCTTTGACGCGCTAGTAGGAACCTTTGAGTAACTTTGATATATATCATCTACTATTAAGCGTAGAGGACTACGCATGACACGCAGAGCAGGACGCCCAAGATACAGGGATGAGAATCAAGTTAGAGAACGCATCCTAAGCCTCATCCCGGAAGACGATAAAGGAATAAGATGGATCGACCTAGAGAGAAAGGCTAGGTCCCTAGGCATCAGCCTATCCACGGTCCGCAAGTATTTCACCCGGCTCGAGACGGGGCGAATTATTGAGAGGCGAGTCGACCAAGATGCGCGGCCTCCGGCAGTCTACTACCGAAGAACTCACGACAGGTACTTCAAGGACATAGTCAAGTCTACTGCCACGACAACCCCGGCCTTTCAAGAGTACCTCAAAGACCTGGGTGAAATTCACCTAGAAAGCTTCGCGACGTTCAATGAGGCGCTAGCGAGTAGCCTCAAGAAGCTGCACAAGATGAGAAGCGCCCATGATGTTGAGGATGAGCAAGGACGCCTATTCCTATTCTACGGAAATATGTTCCTATGCATCCTCTCAAACCTGCTAACCGACTATTCAGACACAGCTTCGCCCGAGGAAGCCGATAGTTTCTTTCGCGAGGCCCTAAATGCTCTGCTTCTGCCTCTACTTTCCGCAATGGCCAAGATAGCCGATCCCAAGTTTGGAAGATGCAAGTACACAATGGAGGATGCAAGACAAGCCATAGCGGAGAGTCTGTCAGCCCAATTGAAGCACTACAAGCGATATCGAGCCGCCTTCAGAGAGCGTGTCGAGTCGATTCAACGAGAGATGAGGAATCTGGAATCACGGCGAGGTGTTGCTAGGTAGATCAGATTCATCCCGTCTTCCTCTTCTCTTTCTCCAGCTCCTCGCGTAGCCGCTTAAGCGCATAGTTGATCGCATGGCTGTAGCCTCCGAACCGGAGCTCCTTAATCTCCTTCGTCAGCCATGCGTAGAGCTCATCCTCCAACGTGATCTGTAGCCGCTTCAACGCCGCTCACCACACAACCTGTGTATAGAAACGCTTATTTGCCCATCTACACGCACTCTCTACATGAGACAGAACATGTGTGGGAATGTGTATGGCAAGGATTCAGCTGACGATAGAGGAGAAGGACCTGGCATATCTCAAGCGTCTGGTTAAGCGAGGGGAGGCAGCCAGCCTCAGCCATGCGGTCAGGCGCATCATAAAGGAATATCAAAGGCTAAAGCGTAATCAAGAGAGGGCTAGACCATGAGAGTATCCACGGCTTTGCTGGTAGCCGGGCTGATCTTTCTGATCGTCGGGCTTGTGTTCTTCGCAGCCGCTCCGATCTTCCTCGTAACCGTTAAGCCTACAGAGGTTTGGGAGACTAAAAGCAGTGACCTGTACAAGGAATTGGTGTACAGGATGGCAGGTTCTTGGAATGATTCCTGGATCATGCCGTATGTTGGACCTTTGGCCCCCGAAGATGCGAAAGACTTTGTAGTCAACGGCACCATCGAGGAGGTGAGAGGCCATGTCTTCAACTTGTACGTCTTCAATCCCTCGAACTACGAATACTGGAAAGCAGGAATGCCTTACAAGGTCTACATTGAGATGAAGGGAGCGACTCAATACAGCTTCGAGTTCAGGCCGTCCAACGATGATCGCTATACCTTGAGGTTCGTCGTGGAGAATCCAAACCCAGCTCCTATCTTTTCTGAAACCCCTGACTTGGTATTCAAGCTCTCAGCTACCATGCAGTGGCAGGAGAAGAGCTTGAAGGAGAAGCTTGTTCCCTTAGCGGGCGCAGTGGTCCTGAGCATGCTAGGTGTGCTCCTTGCGCTTATAGGGATCGCCTTAGCTGCAGTGGGAGGAATAGTGCATCTTGTGAGAAGAGCCCGTCCAGAACCTGAGGCTCCCACTGTAACTCCAGCGCCACCGTTTAAGGTTACTGCTCCAGCACCAGCCGAAATGGAGAGATGCCCTCACTGTGGAGAACCGCTGACAGGCAAGGAAGGACAGTTCTGTCACAAGTGCTGGAGAAGAATCAGGTGATACACTTCCTCACCGGTCCAACCTGGAAACCCATCCCAGAGAAGGATGCAAAACTCTTAGGAGGATCCTCAGAGGAACCCTAAGAGAGACCCATACACAAACCCTAAAGAAAGCCGCCGGAGGCGAACTCATCCAAGAAACCTGAAAGACCCCGATCAACCCCAAAACCAACCTCGCGAGCGGATCCCACGCAAGCCTCGAACTCCCTCGCATGAGACTTTGTTGGCTGTTCGGCTGTTCGGCTTTTCATCAAACTTTCATGGGTCCCCCTCCCTCCTAGTGGGGTGTTCATCATTGCTCTATGAGGCGTTATGAGTTTCCTCCGGAGGGATTCCTGCAGCATGAAGAGCGAGATTGAGCGAAATCTTCATTGTTCCCGTTTGACGTGTCTAAGGGGTATGGGATACTATCCCTCCCCACTTTTATCTCCGGCATAGTAGATCAATGAGATTTCAAGAGACACATCCATTCCAGACTTCATAGGATTGGGTTGATTGAGGCAAGCAAGAGCCATGAAGAAGTTTAAGCTGGGCCCTCTACAGAGGAAGCTTCTTCACCTGCTAGATCGAGGTCCAGACACTACAGGCAACCTGGCGGATGGAATAGGCGTGAACCGTGAGCACGTAAGACTAGCCTTGAAGAGGCTTGAAGCCCAAGGCCTGGTCGTAGGCTGGGACCTCCTCGCCGGCCTAGAATCGGCTGGGCCCATACAATTCAAATGCTGGAGAATTCCAACCGCCAGGGAGAAATCTAAGGGAAGAGTAGACCTTGCAATAAACACTAGGCAAGCCGCCCGCATCTACCGGAGGATCCTCCCAACACTAGCCAAGATAAAGCGTTGGAACAGCATCCTGAAGGAGGATGCGGAGAGATCTCCAGCCTGACGAATATGGGGAACAGACCCACCCCGTAGGCTTGGAATTTTGCTGTGCGGAGCCGAGCCGAGCGGAGCTGAAAATTTCCAAGCGTATAGAGTGGGCCTATTCTAGTCTCGACGGAGAGCTTCTTCTGTGGAGTCGAGCTGGCTTCGGTCTTTTATGTGAGGGTTGAGTCTTGAGGCTTCTCGCTTTGATGGCGAGGGGGTTGTGTAGGCTTCATTTGGAGCGATGGAGATTCCTTCTCTAGATCTGGTAGCTCCGGTAGCGCCGGTAAAGCCTCTGTTATGATCAGCTTCTTATATTCTGGTTCTCCGCTTAGGAGAGCCTTACTCTTGGTCTTGACTGTGAATGCCTCTTTGTGGACTTTCTTGTAGGAGCTGTATCTCTTCTTCCATCCAGCGATGTGCTTCTTCACTTCCTCCATGAGGTCTTGGTAGAGGGCGATGCTCTCTTGTATGATAGCATCCATAGAGTTTGAAAACTCTGGACCCTCAAGATACTCCAAAGTCATTTTTATAGCCTTATCCCTTTCTTGCTGTCCAAGCTTCATCTCGGCAATCTGAATGATCTGGCTTCTGAGGATATTTGTCAGGGACAGCAATCCAGCTGGATGTACTACTATTACGCCTCTTTCTGTAAAGAAGCCTTGAGTTCCTTTCTTCATGGCGTTGGTTACCAAGATCGCGAAATCCGCCTTTCTCTTCTCCTTCGCCTCCAAGGCCTGCTTCACGTGGGAGGTGTAGTAATGTTTGACTCGCTTGCATTCGTAGACCATAATGCCTGTCTGCTCCCCGTTCCTTACGACGGTCTGAATTACGTCGCCGCCCTTGCCTGTGTGCTGTACCTTATCTTCAGGAAAACGTCTGTGAAGTTCCGTCGCTAATTCCCTCTCGGAAAGCAGGCCCTCTTTCTGAGGCCAAGTTTCCCTCTTCAATTGCTTCTGGAGTTCCTCTATCTCCTTGCGGAGCTCGTGCACCTGCCTATCCTTGATTTTGGCCCCTTCCAGAGCGCTGGTTAAGCTCCGCCTTAGCCTCCCATACTTTGTTTCAGCTCGCTGGGCAGCAAGTTGCCTTTCTTTCTTAAGCTGACCTCTCAAAGAAGCACGGATTTCTTTCTTGAAGGAATTCAGTTGGGCAGCAGCCTGTCTCCCTGCTTTGCGCTGAGCTTCCTCGGTAGCTATTCGTATCTTCTCTCGCGCATGCTTCTCGACTTCCTCCTCTCTACGCTTCAAGGCGCTGATCTTGGATTCCAGTCGGCTGGTTTGTTTGTCAACCGCTTGTTTGATCACGTGTGCCTTCTCCTTTCTAAACTCAGCCAGTTGGTTTCGAAGCTTCTTCCTCTGCTCGTCAATTTTCTGCAGGAGTCTTGCTCTCTGCTCCTTTATCTTCTGTAGTACCCTCTGCCTTTCCTCCCAGATGCCGGTGATCTTGCGGTATAAGGAAGGCGAAACTGACTGTTTACAGAGTGGACAGGTGTAACCCATGCTGTGTTACCTCCAATTAGAAGCGAATATTAGATGATGCTAAACCTTCTTTCTCCGCTTTCAGGTATAGTTGGATGGCTTTCTCTACGTGTTTGCTGGCTTTACGCTGAGTGCCTTCCTTCGCTATGACGAAGGCCAGGAATTCGCTCCACATTTTTCGGTCAACATTAATAGTCGTATGGATCCTACCAGTTTTACTCATCAAGGGTTCCCTGTATGCGTCTAAGCATCTAAACGTATAAACGTTTCACTATCCACGCCTACACCTGTAGACGTATTCTCAAGTGGTAGCTGCCGGTGACACGGTAGCACTGTATTGTAGATTTCCTGAATCCGAGGAATTCAACTAGGTGGTGTCGAATCCCGCCCGGTCCACCATTTCCTGCACGTGATTCAAGCTGATTTGAGCTTGTTTTTGGCTTAGGGCAAGCATGCAATTCGCTCCACCCAAAAAGATGCGGGGTTCTTGTTCGATTGCTTTCTAAATCAGCAGCTGTGGGATGTAGCTGATGTCAGGTAGGATCAAGTCGGGTTTCTGTCTCGGATCGTCAACTTTCTCAGCAGCCTCCCTCTTCGTCGAACCTGTGAGAACAAGAATAGTGAACCCCCCGACCTCTTTTCCAGCTTGAATATCTGTGTCCAACCTGTCGCCTACGAAAACTGTCTCACCAGGAACT
>Ga0315312_1003359_pt1 | contig 10328 bp, 10 predicted proteins | sample TDP7_MG_FD_203629 | JGI IMG/M metagenome (GOLD analysis project Ga0315312, IMG submission 203629) | Freshwater sediment microbial communities from Lake Towuti, South Sulawesi, Indonesia - TDP7 | ecosystem: Environmental > Aquatic > Freshwater > Lake > Sediment | place: Indonesia: South Sulawesi... | reverse complement strand
CGAACAAAGGCACACAGTTCATGTTGATCCATATGCTCCCTTCTATCTTTTCTCGTAGAGAGAGATGAGACGACTTCAGAAATTTCATTGTGTATTTCAAGGCGCACACTGTCTGGCCTCTAATCCAGCGATATCTCTGTCTGTAATAGACCTTTAATCTGGTAGGTGCTTCCTCTCCACAGTTGACACTTGCATCGTATTTGACCTTGTAACCTGCAAGAAGGGTCCTACAAGTTAGATCCGTATCCTCGCTGAAGATCCTTGGCTCCCATTCGCCCACAATCTTGATCAGGTCCTTGCGGAATCCACCCACAGTTCCTCCGTACTGATTCGACACTTTCAGTATGTCTCTTGAGAACAGATCACATAGAAATCCTCCAACCCGTTCTGTATGGACCATTTTCGTGAGGATGTTCTCGTCTTTGTTGCTGACATGGATCTTTCCCTGGACCAATCCAATTCGAGGGTTGCTGAACCATCGTATCAGTCTTGTTATTGTGTCAGGAGCTGGTGTGTAGTCAGCATCGAACACGAAGATTATCTCATTCTTGGCCTCCCTAATTCCCTGATTCATCACATCTCCCTTTCCAATTCCACCCACTGTTCTGTCAATGACCCTGATGAAAGGATACCTTGAGGCATAGTCATGTGCTATTTCAGAGGTTCTGTCTTCAGACGCATCATTGAGAACAAGTACTTCAATCTTGTCGTGTGGATAGTCCTGCTTTGCCAGATGATCTAATAAGCGTCCAATTACCTTCCCTTCGTTTCTTGCTGGAATCAATATGGATACAGTGTGGTTGGGAACTCCCGGTTTTGGGCCGTCTTCAATCTTATGTATCAAAGATGTGAATGCCAAGATGTACTGTCTCAATGCGTAAATGACTAGGACTGTTAGGCACATCAAATTGCAGAGACCGAGGACTTCGCTTAACATACCCCTTTATAGCCTCCTCTTTTCCTGTAGTAATCGTCTGTTTTCATAGCTCCTTCAATTAATGAGCCAGGGTTACAGATGTCTTGTAGGAACCTGATGTCTTTTGGCAGGCATGTTCCGCCGATTCCTTCTTTGGCTTCCATGATTTGAACTTGCCATCCTTCACCTGTTCGTTTAAGCGTGTTGCAGGCCTGCCGGACTTCGTTGAAGTCTATGCCTAGTCTTTGGCAGGTTAGGGCGAGTTCTTCTGCATATGCTATTTCGATGAACCGGTACGAGTTCTCAGCGATCTTCGAGATCTCTGCGGCTTCAAAGGAAGAGACTGGATGGATGGGGACTTCGATTGAACTGTAGAAGTTTTTGGCTACTTCTATGCTTTCTCTGTTGGCTGCTCCAAGGGTCCTGAGCTGCTTTACTCCGTAGTTTTCCGGATCTCCTGGCCAGTATCTATGTGGGCAGTTGGCTAGAAGCACTTTCTTGTGAAAGATTTCTTCAAAGATTCTCCGGGATGTTCCGACCGAAACTGTGCTTTCGATGATTACAAGTGTTTTTTCATTAGCTCTGTTGGCAATCTTGTTGGAGACATCTTCGACTGCGCTCATGTCAGCTTTGTTGTTTCTCCACCATGTGTTTACACAAATAATAAACACATCGATATCGTTGGGTAGTTGTTCCCATGCAGAATATGTTGGAAAGTCTTTGATTTCTCTGAGTTTTAGAGGGTCAATGTCTAATCCTAAGACTTCGTGGTATTTGTTGATGTGGCGGACAGTCGGAAGTCCCACTACGCCTAAACCAACTACACAAATCTTCAAAGTGTAGCACCTTCTAGCATCTTGTTTACATTGTCATACAATGCTTTTCTACCTCCTTTTCAAGTGTTTTGTTTCAAGCGCTTACCCATCATCTCGGGCATCTGTCACATATTGTCACAAAGTGACCGTGAAATTGCCAATCTATTTAGATTGACAGAAAACGATGCAATTTGCAAAAATTGCAAATCCATTTTTCATTCCCCCTTCTTTGTCTTTTTCTGCTCTTCATTTTAGAGCTAGGCAGTCTCACGCCTCCAAGAGATTACCCTTGGTTTGCAAGTCACTAAGCAATTCTTGTAGTCAAAAAAGTATTTTAGGTTTTAAAAGAGTCCCGCCCCCTCTAGTAAATCAATCTGGTTGTTTGATTTCAATGTCGACATCGTCTATGTTCGCAGTAGGAAAATTGTATTGCCAAGTTGATAGCACAGTTGTCCTTCCAGCCACTGTAAGTGTTTTGTAGTCCATGCTCTTTATGTTGTCCTCTTCTTTGAATTTTATCTCAAGACCAACAGTCCCTGCATTGGTTCCAAAGTTTGTCACGAATGTGTAGAGAGTAAAGTATGGTCCGTCATACTTCCAAACCCACCCCACTGAGTACGACGGTGTTTCATAGTATGATGTTAAGTTTGCTATATACGCCTCTACACTTGATTTGTATGCTTCTAAGCCCGACACTTGATTATTCAAGGTTGTCACTTGAATTTGCAACCGTGCATTTTCGTTTCTTAAACTCGTTATTGTATCATTATTTGCTGTCAGTTGTTGCATCATGAACACAAGACCCAATGAAAAAGCCACTACTATTATCACAAGAGCAATTGAAAGACTGATTATTTTCTGTTTGCTTTTACTTTCTTCGCTCATCTTTCCTTTCACCTCCTTTGTTTTGGCTATTGAAAGGTTGCCAACCTATTACACTCTTGTGTAACTATGATACTTTGCCCATCTCTGGCATTCTGTCACAAAGTGACCGTGAAATTGTCAATCATATGGATTGACAGAAAACGATGCAATTTGCAAAAATTGCAAAGTCTGATTTACTAAAAACTTCTGAAGACAACTTCTTCCTTATCTAAGGACAACTGAAGATACGTGATTCCATTTTTCTACAGATAGAACTAGATAAGCCTTGACTTCCTTTCAAGCCCTTTCGAGCTCACATATTTTTCTCCTTTTCTTCATCTTTTGTCCGAGTCAGTCCTTTTGACTTCCACAGCTCGCTTTCCAGCGTGCTTCTTTTTTGTTCAGTTTGTTTTTTCGCTTGTGTTTTTGTTTTCGCTTATTTCTTATTTTCTTTTTTGTTCTTTTGTTCGTTCACTCTCATCTTAAATTTTTCAATTTACTCGTTGCAATAAACATGATATGCTAATATACGTCCTAAATCTTCTTATACCTCACATACAAACAAATTTAAACTTTTCGATAGTGACATTTACTACCTCGAAGCACTAAACTCAATCCTCTTAAACTTCCCCCCTTTCAAATCTTCTACATCGGCGACAAAGACTACCAAGTTCATCCCCCGATGGTCGAAGCTGTACTTAGCGGATTGCTGAGCAACTAAGTGCTTTATCCGCTCGGACCCGCAAATAAAATAAATTTCCCCATCCATTGCGAACTTATCTATATCCTCGTATATCTGCCCCCTTTTCCCAGCGTTTTCAACGTTGACCACAACCCTTTCCCCCTTGTTTTCAAAGGTCAAGCAACTGCCCCTTTTATCGACCAGCGACCAGCCCCTCAAAGTCAAACAACTGATCGCATCTTCCTTCAACTTCTCCACGTCCACTCCCCCATCTTCCGGAAACTTTCCAGAATTCAACGCGAACGCCAGCTCGCCGTCGTGCGTGAGAAAATAATAAATTGCAGTTTGCTTGTAAACCCTCGCTTTCCTGTAAGCGATAAAGCCAAGATCCACGAGCCTTTTAACCTCCTCATTAAAGACCCTGTAGGACATTTTCAATTCCTTGTATATCTCAGAGCTGTACGCAGCCTCGGCTTCGGCCAAGACTTCGATTATCCTCCAACCCTTGCTGTTGACCTTCCTTGCCCTACTTTCCACGCCCGCCCTTTCAACGGCAATTTTTGCAAAAGTTTTTGGGTCGACGCTTGCCAACTCGTTTTTCATTTTAACTTCCTCCAGCAGCTGCTTTCCCATATTTTCCCTGAGCAAGTCGTCCGTCACCGCGCCCTTTTCTATCGGCATCAAAGGAAACTTAATTAAGAAGGGATTTGGAAAGACCGATTTTCTAATCAATATAAACGAATGGCCAATCGGCAGCCTGCGCAAATAATCGGTATCGTCCTCGTTCCTCAACCCGAGCATGTTGGACGCGTCTTGCACGTCCGAGGAATACTTCGTGTCCAGTCCCAAGTTCATGTACAAGTGCGTGGAAGTGTTGCCCAAGGCAGGGTAACTGACCAACGAAGGGTGCTGGTCCACGTATACCATCCCTATGCCGAGCTCACGAATTTCCCTAAAAATCAAGTCGGTCACAGTCTCTATTCCAAACTTTTTGGTCTTCTCCCTGTTCAAGACATGGTGCGCTTCCTCCAAAACAATCAGCCCGATCAGTTTCTCCCTTTTATTGCTGACAAGCAGCCAGTCCCTTATCCACTGCAAAATTATTTCTATGAAAAATGTCTTGTCGTCGTTGGAAAGCGAGTCGAGCTCCAGCACAGTTATCCCATCTTTCTCGAAGAAGCTCGAGGGTTGAATTCCATCGTCGCAATCGAATATCTCCCCGGTCTCCCTCATGCACAGCGATTCCAGTGGCCTCTTAGCGGTAGCTATCCAGTTTTTCTCCCTCGCCGACAATTCCTCGTACGCATATTTTTCCAAGTACGCCTTTATGTCGAAAATTTTTGGATTTCCAGGGGAATATTTTTTGTACAGCTCATCCAGCGCCTTGAGGATTATGTGCCTGCCACCGCCCAGCAACCAGTAAGCATGATCGAAAACTTCTGCAAATTCCTTTGCCCACTGGGAGACTTGCACGCCTTCGGGCGGCTTAAGCGGGTTGAACCTGAAAGGCGCGACGTTCCTACCAACGGTATACACCTTTATTTTATCCTTAAGCTCCGGCATCTCTAACAAGTCGCGGTAGTTTCTTTTCGAGAAATCGAAGATCAGCATCGGGACCTTCTGCTCGCTCAAAGAATTTATTATGTAATGCACGATGTTCGTCTTGCCCGAGCCCGAAGACCCAAAAATTCCTATGTGCGTGAGCAAATCCCTTTTGTTCAAGAACAAGGGGTACAGCCCCTTTTTGCCGTATAGGATAGTGCCAAGTTGAAAATCCCCATTCGCAGCTATATCTCTTGCAGGCGGTTCGATCAACACGGATTCTTTCAAGTCCATGTCGGAAAGAATTGTCGCTTTAAGGCCGTTCACAACCTCGTCGATTCTTTTCCTATATTCTTCATCTCCCAACAAATAGGCCGTTTCCAATTTCGATGCCTTTTCCTTCCCTATCAACGGAATTAATTTTTTTATTTCGTCTGAAATTTTTGCCCGTTCCATGTTCACCATCTCAACTCGTATTCAAATCGCTAAACATGCTGGAAATTTTTGATTCCACTTCGTGTTGTTCGTTCAATTCCTTTAGCTGATTTTTCAAAGCAACTATATCTCTCCAGAACAATGTATTTTCCTTTCTTTTCTCCATCCTAAGCAATGTGACGTTCAGTTTAAATTCCCTCAATTCATCTCTGTTTGAAATCCCCGCAATTATTTTTTCCATTTCCTTTATGTCCGAATCGATCTCCTCGTTGAATCTTTTGTTCATCTCTTCCCTTTCTTTTATGGCAACTTTAGTTTCTTCGATCCTTTCTCTCAAGAATCTTACCCTGTCGAATAAATTCCCAACCACATTCGACCCCATGGTTTGCAGGGGCTGAAGTTCTGTAGACTGCGCGTCTCTTATTATTTTTTTTAAAACAGTCGTCCCTATCTTTTGTCTTTCAATTTCTCTAACTCGAGGTTTAAACCCTTCCTTGTAAATTTTAAAATCAAGTTCGCCACCTTGAGTCTTATCAAGTTCTTCATCTTCTAGTAATTTCTCTCTGTATTCTTTATCAAAACTTTTCTCGCCCATCGGATAAGGAATTTTTTTACCTTCTATTTTCATATTGCCACCTTCGGTGAAGTTAATTATTCAACAATTAAATATTTAAATCTTTCTGTAAGGAAAACAAAAGACATCCGTTTTCGTTCATTTGATTTCTAATGGTTATTTACCTACTTAAGTTTTATTTTTATTCTCAACTAATCTATTAAAAGATGATTTAATGATTCAGCTAAATTTTCTTGGAGCCCTTGCCACAGTTGGGGCATCGGGCGTGTTAGTTAACACGGGAACGGAAAAAATTTTGCTCGACTATGGGACAAAGATACAAGAAACGCCACCGCTATTTCCCTTGCCCGTGGACGGTAGGCCAGATGCGGTGTTGCTTTCACACGCTCATTTGGATCATTCCGGGGGCTTAGCCCTATTCACAAAAACTCCCATTTATGCTACGAATGTTTCCACGCCATTAGTAGAACTGCTTTTAAGAGATTCGATAAAAATAAGCAGGGAAGAAGGAGTCCAACTGCCCTTTACGAGCTCAGATGTGGAAAAAACAGTAAAGAATTTTAAATCGGTTAACTATCGCGTTCCCTTTAAAGTCGGTAAGACAGAGGTAACTTGTTTCGATGCTGGCCATATTTCCGGGAGCATGATGTCTTTGTTGAATTTAGGAGAAAAAACTTTGCTTTACACCGGCGACATGAACACAAAGGATACTCGCTTGCTAGAAGGAGCAGATAAAAAAATACCAAAAGTAGATATTTTAATAACCGAATCAACCTACAGTGATCGTGACCATCCGGACAGAAAGAATCAAGAAAAGGAGCTTATGGGGATAATAAGAGATACGCTTGCTGTGGATGGCGTTTGTCTAATTGCTGGTTTTGCCATTTCCAGGATACAGGAAGTTTTGTTGATTCTGGATAAATATGGAATCGATTATCCGCTGTACATGGACGGGATGGCGAAGAAAGCCACGACCATCCTTAACAAACATAAGAATTTGTTGAAGGATCCGAACAGCTTGGACAAAGCTTTGGAAAAAGTTCGATACATTTCCTCGCCCAACAGGAGAAAGAAAATCATTCGAGAGCCCTGCGTCATACTCACTACTTCTGGCATGCTCGACGGCGGGCCCATCGTCCATTACTTGAAAAAACTTTACGATAGGCAAACGTGCAGCTTGGTTCTCACGGGATATCAGGTCGAGGGCTCCCCCGGGAAAACATTGCTCGAGACCGGTAGGTTTATTACCGAGGATTTGAACCTCGATGTAAAGATGTTCGTAAAACGATTGGATTTTTCTTCGCATGCTGGCCGCAGCGAGCTTTTCAAGTTTGTAGAGAAGTTCAGCCCGGAAAAAGTTTTTTGCGTTCACGGCGACCATACAGAAGAATTTGCTCAAGAGCTTGTAGAAAAAGGATTCGATGCCGTCGCCCCTGTAGCTAACAATAGAATTTTTGTCATTCAGTAATGCCATTTGCAATTTTTTCTATATTCGCTTGAATTGCTGATGTAATTTATCAATTAAATAAACTTCCATACCTTCTCTCTTTAGTCCTATCGCCATACCTTCAGCGATGTTTCCTTCTTTTTCATCTTTTGGAAGAATCAGATAATCCCCCGCCTTTACTTGAAAATATTGTCCATAAGCTGGAACTGCTAGATCTCTGGTGGCAACACCCGATAGAATATTAACCCCCCATCGCAGATTGTATATTCTTTTAAGGTCTTCTAATAACTTTTCTATATCTGGTCTTTTCTCTTCTGAAGTTCGAATTACTATTGACATAGTTTTTAATTGAGCTTAACCGCTATATAAAGATTTCGCTACTTTAGAATAGTAACAAACATATACTTTACCACAGAAATCTTTATATATTCACTATTGCTCAGTGATAAATAAGTGAGAAAATGGGAATGCAAAACGTAGATGATTTGATGGAAAGAGTTCAACAACGTCTGAACGGCAGAAATAGAGGAATTTCTTTGGATTCCTATCGCAATATTATAGTGATAGGCGGGCCTGTTGAAAGAAGCCAATACGTACAGGAAAGAGTCCAGGGAATTACGGGTTTAGAAGCTTTGTTCAATAATCCTGTCTCACTAGATCCATATAAAAGCCTTGGAGAAGCTCTTTGGAGAGACGTGAAGTAAATGAGAATACAAGAACAAATAGAGTTATGCACAAACCACTACCAGAAGTGGAAACAACTAGCTTTATCCGCAAAAAACATGCAAGAAAGCAGGAATGCGTTGGAAAAAGCCTTTTTCTGGCTGGAGTTGCAAACAGCCTTTATCGCTCTGTTCACTATGGAAAAGTTACAAAGTAACAATCCTGAAATTAAGTTAAAGATAATTGCCGCAAAGTCAAATTTGTCGAAAAGATTGGCCGACTATGCCAATACTATATTGGACGAATTGGATTTGTAGGGTCTATTTCTTCATCTTGTTTTAAGACTTTGAAAAACAAAATTTATACTATATGCCAAGGCGCAAGAAAGGGCGTAAAGGAAGGTTGGCAGCCAGAAAGAAAAGGAAGCCGGTCGAGAGAAAAAAACTAGCTAAAGCTGTAAAAAAAGCTAGAAAGGTTGCATTTCTTGTCATCGACGGCCTGGCAGATTTACCAAAGGACGAAAAAACGCCCTTATCTGAGGCGAAAAAGCCAAATTTGAACTATTTTGCAAAAAATGGAGTCGCTGGCGAGTTAAATTTAGTTCCCAAACCCTTATGGACGCCTGTTACTCAGGGAAGCACAAGCCACTTGGCAAACATCTCCCTACTCGGCTTCGACCCCAAAAATTTCTACGTAAAAAGAGGTCCTTTGGAAGCTGTTGGCGCTAATCTTCCGTACAAAGAAGGTCATCTTGCCTTGCGGTGTAACTTTGCAACAGTGGATAAAGAACTGATAGTAACGGACAGGAGAGCGGGCAGGTCTTCTGTAGGTTTGGACGAGATTGCTAGGTATATAAACACCAATCTAAAAATTGGTGCAGACTTTGTTTTGATGAGAACATACGGCCACAGGGCAGTCCTGGTAATAAAAATGGCTTTAAGCGACAAAATAAGCGATAGCGACCCATATATAACTGGTGTGCATGCCAGGAAAATAAGCGCCTTGTCCCCCGAAGCGTTGGTTTCAGCAAAAATAGTGCAAACCTTTATCGATGAAGCAAGAAAGGTAATCGAATACCTTCCTGCAAACAGCACGAGAATAGATAAAGGGTTACCTCCAGCAAACTATATTTTGACAAGGGAAGCCGGAAACAAGTTGCAAGCTCTGCCAAACTTTCCCAAAAAATACAAAGTAAAGGCTGTATGCATCTCTGAAAACGGCGTGATGAAGGCAACGTGCATGCTCGCCGGTTTCGATTCGGTAACTGTGCTGGAAGATAGCCCCGAAAATACGTTGAACTTTGTCTTTGACAACATAAACAACTCCTTGGCGGAGTACGATTTTGTTTACGCTCACTTGAAGACTGCGGACGAACCTGCGCATGACGGAAATTTTGAAGCAAAGAGGAAGGCGATAGAAAAGATCGATGAGAAATTGGAAGCCTTTAGGGATTTTGATGGTATTTTAGTTGTTACTTGCGACCACATCACTTCTTGCGAGACCAAACAGCACGAACAGGGAAATGTGCCCGTGCTCGTGTATGGGAAAGGTAGGGATAAGGTGAAGACTTTTGACGAATTTTCTGTTAAAAAAGGCAAGTTGAAGAACTATACTGGTAGGAAGTTGCTAAAGTTTATATTAGGCAAGTGAAGAATTTTAATTAATGAAAATAGTAGGCGTTTGTGGTAGCCCAAGAAAAGGGAATAGCGAATTTCTTCTAAGAGAAGCTTTGGATGCTGCTAAAAAAGCTGGGGCTGATACAGAACTTATTCTTTTGAGAGAGAAGAAAGTTGGATATTGCGATGGTTGTGATGGCTGCCAGAAAGATGAAACAAGAGGAAAATGCCATGTACAAGACGATATGCAAGAAATTTATCCCAAACTGGAATCTGCAGATGGAATAATTGTAGCTTCGCCAAACTATTACAGCAATGTTTCTGGGTTACTTAAAAATTTTATCGATAGAACGCTGATATATTATGGCAATGAAAAATTGTCTGGTAAAGTTGCTGGAATAATAGCCGTTGGTGCCGGATCTGCAAAAGAACCCGCTGAAGTTATTAAAAATTTTTTAACATCGCGAGAAGTGGTCGTCAGAGGCGTTGTACATGTTGTTGCGTTTGGGGCAGGCGAAGTTGCAAAAAACAAAAAGGCTTTGGAAGAGGCAAGAAAACTTGGAGAGAAAATTGCTAGAAGATAAACCTTCTCTTTTTTATTAAAAAAACCAATTACAAATTAAATGAAAGTAAAAAATCTATCGATAAGGGAAATTCTTGCAACGACTGCTCAAAAAACAATAGAAGTTGAACTGGAAACTGCTCACGGTATTGTAAGAGCATCCGTTCCTGTTGGCACGAGCAAAGGCAAGTACGAAGTTGTTTCTTTGCCTG
>Ga0315312_1003357_pt1 | contig 10333 bp, 4 predicted proteins | sample TDP7_MG_FD_203629 | JGI IMG/M metagenome (GOLD analysis project Ga0315312, IMG submission 203629) | Freshwater sediment microbial communities from Lake Towuti, South Sulawesi, Indonesia - TDP7 | ecosystem: Environmental > Aquatic > Freshwater > Lake > Sediment | place: Indonesia: South Sulawesi... | reverse complement strand
CCATTCCGAGCCTATTGGAAACGTTTAACATGCTAACCAGGAATTATCCCCACTACCTGTTTTACTCGGAGGTCTTTAAGATAACCATGAGCGCCGTTCCCCTCGAGTACATAGCTGAGCATTATAAGCCAGAGGAAAAGTTGGCCCATTTACTTCAGGCTCCGCGTCTCGACTCCCTTCAGAGGAGGTTAGTGGATTTCGCATCCTTTCTATCAGATAAAGGTGGCGTTTCCTCAGGCTTTCTCGGCGTAACGGGTTCCATCCTCCTGGATATTTATCGACCTGAATTTTCGGACATGGACCTAACCGTTTATGGTTTAGAGAACACTTTAGCGATAAGGGGGGCCCTTATGGAGGCCTATTCTCAGGGGGATTCCGTGGTTCAACGCCTAAAGAACGACGCCCTAAAAACCTGGTGTGAACACAAGGCTCAACGCTACCCCCTAACCTTCAACGAAGCCCTACAAATTTACGAAAGAAAATGGAACATCGGAGTTTTCAGGGATACGCCATTCTCCATCCACCCCGTTAAGTTAGAACACGAGGTCAAGGAAAGATACAGGGACAGAATTTACGAGCCCGTGGGGCCGGTTACCCTCCGCGCCTTGGTCCACGAAAACGCCGACTTCCTCTTCCTTCCCGCCGTCTATGGCGTTCGGGATGCGGAAATTATGGAGGGACCTAAGGTAAAGGACATGAGGGAAGTGGTCTCCTACGAAGGCTTGTATGACAATCTGGCGCGGCCAGGGGAGTCCATTTTAGTCAGAGGGAAGCTTGAGCGGGTCACGGAGGCGACAACGGGCCAAGAGCACTATAGGGTTCTTGTAGGATCCCCTGAAGGAAGGGGCACGGAGTACATTAAATTACAATAAGGATGGGGGTAGCTCAGATTTCCTCTAAGGCGATGGCTCTAATCCACGTTGAGTCTATATGGGCCATTTTTATGGGTAAGCCGATGTAGAAAACCCCCTCCCCCCTACGTGGGAGGGCTAAGAGCGAGGGTTACTCGCCTACGACTGATGGTGCCAGAAATTTTAAATGGGTCTCCTCTAAAAAGCTAGGATTGTGATGCTAATGTTTGACGTGATTGTCAAAAATGGTAAAGTGGTGGATGGGACTGGTAACCCCTGGTTTAAGGCAGATTTGGGCATCAAGGATGGGCGAATAGTCAAAGTCGGTCACTTAGACTCGGTTAAGGCAGAAGGCATAATAGATGCCAAGGGATTGGCGGTCTGCCCAGGGTTTATAGACGCCCACAGCCACTCGGATATGACCATTCCCTTTGGTCCAAAGGTTGAGAGCGCCGTGAGGCAGGGAGTAACCACCATAGTCACGGGAAATTGCGGCATGAGCCTGGCGCCCGTGAACCCAGCGAAGGAAAATCTGCTGACGAGGTACCTCCACTCCATCTTCAGTCTCCCACCTGGCGGCATGAGGGGGAAGGTGGAGTGGCGGACCTTCGGGGAGTATTTGAAAAAAATGGAGGAGAAGGGAATAGCATCCAACGTGGCTCCCCTAGTTGGGCATGGAACCGTGAAGATAGCCGTCATGGGCTTTGAAGACAGGCCTCCAACCGTGGAGGAGCTGGAGGAAATGAAGGCGCTAATCGCTGAGGCCATGAGGTCTGGGGCGATGGGGATGTCCACGGGGCTGATTTACGCACCTGGAGCATATTCAAAAACCGATGAAATCATAGAGCTGGCCAAGGTCGTGGCCAGGTATGGTGGAGTCTACGCCTCCCACATAAGGAATGAGGGGGCTGCGTTAATACAGGCGATGGAGGAAGCCATAGAGATCGGGGAGAGGGCTCAAGTACCCGTTGAGATTGCCCACCACAAGGCTTCTGGCAAGGCCTTTTGGGGCAAGACCGTGGAAAGCCTAAGGTTGATGGAGGAGGCCAGGGCCAGGGGGGTGGACATCACCTGTGATCAGTATCCCTATGAGGCTGGAATGACCTCCTTGGTTATGCTTTTGCCGCCTTGGGCCCATGAGGGTGGCATGGACAAGCTCCTTGGAAGGTTAAGGAACTCCGAGGACAGAGAAAAAATGAGGAAGGACTTGGAAAACATGGTTTACGGCTGGGAGGACATTTACGTGAGTCACGTTGAAACTGAGAGAAACAAGCCCCTAGAAGGGAAAAATTTGGTGGAAATCGCCAAAGCCAGGGGCAAAGATGAGTTCACCGCCCTTTGCAATCTGCTTTTGGAGGAGAATGGGGTAGCGAGTATGGTGGTCTTCTCCATGGACGAAGGGGACATCCGTAGGGTTATGAAGCATCACCTCCAGATGGTGGGAAGCGACTCTTGGGCGGTGGCATCCTACGGCATCCTAGGCGCAGGAAAACCTCACCCCAGGTTTTATGGAACCTTTCCAAGAATTCTTGGAAAATATGTTAGGGAAGAGAGGGCTTTTACCCTTGAAGAGGCTGTGAGGAAGATGACCTCCTTTCCCGCCCAGAGGTTTGGGTTAAGGGACAGGGGTCTAGTGAGGGAGGGCTTTTGGGCGGACCTAGTGGTTTTCGACCCAGAATCCGTCAGGGATAGGGCTACTTATCAGGCCCCGCATCAGTATCCCGAGGGCATAGAATACGTGATAGTGAACGGTAAAATAGTGGTGGAAAAGGGGGAACATACTGGCGTCCTAGCGGGCAAGGTTCTGCGACATGGGGTTACATGAACTTTCATAGGATTAATATGGGAGCGAGAAGTAGGGCGGTCATACCCACTAACTTCATAAAGATTAGTATCGAGGGACCGGCTACATCTTTAAGTGAGTCTCCCACGGTGTCGCCTACTACCGCAGCCTTGTGGGTTTCTGATCCTTTACCACCGAATAATCCGGTTTCGATAATCTTCTTCGCGTTGTCGAAGGCTGCGCCGACGTTATTAAAGAAGGGTGCCAGTATGGCTGCTGAGGCGGTTACCCCGATCAAGAGGGCGCCTAACACCTCCTTGCCAAATAGGAAACCTGCCATGGCAGGGGGGACTATCGCTATGAAGCCGGGAAGCATCATCTCTTTGAGGGCGTTTTTTGTAGAAATATCGACGCATTTAGCATAGTCCGGTTCTGCCTTCCCCTCCAGCAGGCCGGGTATCTCTTTAAACTGTCTTCTTACCTCGTCAACCATCAGTAGGGCCGTCTTCGCAGTTGAACCAATGGTTAAGGATGAAACGAGGAAAGGCAACGCCACACCAATGAAAAAGGCCGCTAGGTCAAAGGGTTGCGTTACATTTAGCCCCTTAATTCCGGTCATTTGGAAAAAGGTGGCGAAGAAGACGAAGGCCGTGACGGTGCCCGAGGCCATCGCATAAGCCTTAGTGGACGCCTTCATGGTGTTGCCTACTGCATCAAGCGATCCAAGGGCTTCGCCCGCTTCCGGGATCCCCGCCATTTCCGTTATTCCATTGGCGTTATCGACTATCGGTCCGAAAGTGTCAGATGACATGATGAACCCAATCATTAGGTCTGTTCCGATATTTGCTGCGGCGATTGCGTAGAGGGAGGAACCAGATATGAAGAAAGAGAAGGCAACAGCCCCAAGGACTGCGATGATTGGGATAAGTGGGCTCTGGAACCCGTATGCCATGCCAGTTATAATGTTAATGGCGGCTCCCCGCTGGGAAGCCTCTGCCATCTTCCTAACAGGCCTTCCCCTAATTCCCGTATAGTATTTGGCCACTAATAACGCTACAATCGTTGCGATCAAACCGCTTAGTGTCGAGTAAAAAATGGTTACATCATTTAGGAGCCATACTGAAAGGAAGTATGACCCAACACCGCATAGGGTTGCTGTCGTATAGAGCCCAAGATTAAGCGATGCGGAGGGGCTCCATCCCCTCCATTCCTTGACGAGGGAAATCCCAACAATTGACGCCAAGATTCCAACGGCCTGCAAAAGGAGTGGAAAGAATACAGCGTTTCCCCCATACTTATGAGTAAACGCGACTCCCAGAATCATCCCGGTTATGATGTCACCGCTGAAGGATTGGAAGAGGTCGGACCCCCTTCCGGCGCAGTCTCCAACGTTGTCCCCTACAAGGTCGGCTATCGCCGCCGGGTTTCTAGGATCATCCTCTGGAAAGCCCATTTCCACTTTTCCAACTAGGTCGGCTCCAATGTCTGCGGCCTTAGTGTATATTCCTCCTCCAATCTGTGCAAATAGGGCGGTGAGGCTCGCCCCGAATCCGAAGCCGATTAGGGCTTCAGGTTCTCTAAACGAAATGTAAAGGAGATAGAGTCCAACTAGGCTTAGTCCGGTGACGCAGAGTCCCATGATGCTTCCTCCTAAAAAGGCGATTCTGAAGGCCCGTGAAGAGGAGGCCCTGGCGGCGTTGGCTGCTCTGACGTTGGCCCTAACAACCATGTTCATTCCAAAATAGGCTGTGAGAAGCGAAAGGAATGCCCCTAGAACACACGTAATAGTCGCCTCCCAACCTAGTAAAAGGAATACCGCCATGGCCAAGGCTGGTATAAACCAAGAGATAACCTTGAACTGCCTATTCAGATAAGCCCTTGTTCCAATTCGAATATAGTCCGCTATTTGCGCCATTCTGGCTGTCCCGGCGCGTTCCCGCAGAATGGAGACCGTCAAGTAGGCAACTATTAAGATCGCGCATATCCCGATGAGTAGCGGGAACGCTAAGGGATCCATTTTGTACACCCGTCATACTCTTGCCCATTGCTAATCATCAGAATTGAGTATCATACCCATTCTTAAAGTTTAGGGAAATCCTTGGGATTATCGGGTCGATTCTTACCGCGGTTGACGTGTCATCTAGGTAACTGTGGTCTCTATTTCTCTATCCAGCACGGCGCATATGTTGATTGCAATCATGTCCGGCATGATTGGGCCGCCGCCATAGGTGCCCTTAATTGTGTCGTGGGCGTCATGGAAGAGGGTGTCCCAGATGCCGCTCTTAATCCGATCCAATGGGAACGCAGTGTTGACCGTCTGTTCGTGGTCAATCATCCATCGTAGGACGGCGACGGTAATGCCCTTCTGGTAGCGGTGCCAGTCAATCTCCGGATCAATCTCTCCCCAATCGATGCCCAGCTCAGTTGACATAGCAAAAGTCGTCAAAACCTCCCACTGAACGTGGTTGGTCACCCAGTTTGCGAGCCACCAGTCAGTCGGGCAGAGACAAGGCTTCGTATTGTACATTTGAGGCACTTCATATGGCTGCCACAGATGAGTGAAGGGCAACAGCGAACGAATCCAATGGATAGCCTTCTTCAGGTAACGGATATCATTGAACGCCTTATAGCCGAGATAATAAGCGATGGCCGCGTGCCCCGCAGCCAGCAGGTTTGGACTGTGCAGAGGTGTCTCCCACCAGTCACCGCCTTCAGGCCGCTCTATGGGTAAACAATAATCCAACGCTTTTTTAGCGGCTTCTCGGAACGACTCCTCACCAGTCACGTCGGCTAGCATGAGCAGCTCTATTGCTGGCTGGACACATAGATCTAGGGCAGTGTCGCCCTTCCTCCCCAAAGGCTTCACCGTCCCATCAGAAATTGCGAAGTGGTCCGGCATGCTATGTCTACCGTCAGGTTCGAAGGGGAAGGAGCCATCTTCCCTTTGATACAAGAGCAACTGGCGGCCATATTCCACTAGTTTCTCCGGTTTCCAGACCGAGAATCGTTTGGCTCCGGTTTCATGGAACGTGTATGTAGGCTGTTTCCGAGCCCAGGCCAACTTCTCAGCCAGGCCCTTGGCTGTCTCACGGTCGCGGCCATCCTTGATGTAACGCTCAAGAAATATGGGTTCGTGGGGGCTAGCTGCGCCGTACCCCTCGGGATTCATGCCCCAGCCCTTTCCTTCATACCAGAGATTGCTATTGTAGGCACGGGCTATGCGGTCTAAGGCTTCTGGGAGCGGGTAACGTGGCTCCGGCGGCTCAGGCAAGCCATGCCGCTTAACCCAGTCCACCATCACGTCTAGGCTGTCACCTTCAACTAGGAATACTTCCGCCTCAAGTCTAATGAGACTATTTGTGCGCAACTCCAGAGGTGGGCTGGCTTCCAAGGCATTTTCCTCTGCACGCCAAGCTACGCTGGGAAGCATCAAACCCATAATATGGTTGTTCTTTCGATCGATGAAGTTAGGCGAAGCATATACGGGTTGAGGATAAAGCTGGTTGGATACTACACGTGACAAGGGGTTCCAAGCTAAGCCGATGCCCATCCCTTTACAGCTTAAAGCCATGACTGGAGCTGCCACCTTGAAGGGATGCGGCGCCACGCGTAGGGCCCAGGGATGCTGGAACCAGTCGGTACCGCTTGACCACTCGTCACCGATAAGCCATTCTACGCCAGGGAAGATTCCGTCCTTCTTTGCGGCGCCGAAACTATTAGCGCCTACTTTGAGCCATGGCCCGTGAAGATAACTAACAGCGAACATGGCCAAAGGTTTAAACTCGTAGACTAGCTTCAGAACGGGTGCCTCTGGCTCCAGCGTGAGGGTGACTGCCCCCTCCATGGCAGGCTCGGTGAAGGGCAACCTAAACCAACTCTTAAACCGAGAGGCCCCAGCCATATCGCTCAAACTAGTTAGCTTTAGAGGGAAGGTGAGGCGCTGGCCAAAGTCACCCCTATCCAGCTGGTACTTTTGGGCTTCCATGCGTAGGGGAACGGCGAGACCGGGCAGCTTAACCTCGCCAAAATGATCCAACGCAGCAACCAACTGCCCCGCTGGGTTAAAGATCTCAGCCCATCCCCAACCGGTTACACGTTTATAGATCTCAACACGCATCTTGGAGTTTTCAATCTTGACGGTTTCGCCACCATAAGCGGCATCCTCATAAACGGGCATAACATATCTCCTCCTTACGGGAGGATACACCTGATCTCTATATAAGACTTTGATATCTAAAGGTTAAACACAAGCGAGGGATCTGTCTCTATTAGGGTAGGCTATCCGACCATAGGGCAAAGAATCGCCCAACAGTCGTAGTAGCGCCTGTCCCTCCTGACTGAAGAGTTCCATAACCCTTTTGACGTAGCATCTACTCTTCGGGCTTCTACTGGATGTAGATTTCTGTAGTTGCGGAACACGTAACTGTCGAATTCATCCATCTCTTCATAGGGTAATCTTAGGCCTAACCCATAAAGCCATCAACGAACGAAACCCAGACAGCCCGCCATTTATATGGATATCTTTTATCGCCTAAGGCGGAAAATTCTCAGGTTTAGGGAAAACTGGATAGGATCAGTGTCGCGTAAGATACATTTTACCGATGTTGTAACCGTGGGGGTTCGCCTTTAAACGCAAACGAAGGCTAATACACAATTTTTCAGAAAATGTACGCGCATATTTTCTCCTTCTTCACCATGAAAGCCAACATAAATAGGCTTATAAGCTCAACCTTGAAGGCCGAGTGGCTAACATGCAACCTATGTGGAGTTAAGAGTTAAGGCTGAGAACATGCCAAGCTACATGACTGGAGTGCACCTGAAAACAGCTAGAGAAATGGAAAAATGCCAAAAAAATTATTAACAGGCTTAACCAAGTCTGTTAAGGCTTCAATTAACGGGAGATTAATTTGATGGTAAAGTATAGAGCCGACCCAGCCACTTCTAAGGGCTTCATAGTTGATTGGCTTGTATGTGGTCCCTTCCCAAAGGTTGGACCCCACCCGAGTGGAAGGGACTCCTTCTACATTGACTTCTTGAAGGATGCGGGAGGAGAGGCAAATATCAAGCCCAAAACTGGCTTATCCCATCCAAGTAGCTGCGTAGAATCTGGAAGCGTCCAGTGGAAGGAGTATGCCGCTGAACAAAACGGATTTGTGAACTTCGTGGGACTCTACGGGGAGCCATTTGTGGAGTTCTGGCGTCTAGAAGGAGGCGTCGCTTACGCATACGCAGCCATCCAATGCAAGGAGCCCAAGAGGGCGGTTTTTCTCCTCGGAAGTGAGGACTCCGCCATGGTCTGGCTGAATGGGAGGCTGGTCCACCACGATAAAATCGGAAGATCCCCGCATCCTGGGCAGGACGTCTTCGTTGCTGACCTGGAGAAGGGTCTGAACAGGCTTCTGGTGAAGGTCGCTCGGTACGGTGGTGGATGGGGCTTCTACCTCCAACGATTCGATCCCGAGGAAAAGGTCTTCGTTAACAAGGCGGGGGCAATCGTTCCTCACTTAATAGTGGGCCAGAAGCTTAGTGCCTGGGCAAGCATCCCCCTGATCAACACAACTAAGCAGAGAATTAAGAATGTTCGCATCAGGGTCCTCGAGAGTGGTCTCTTCAGTTCAAGCCTCAATGAGACGGGGGGATTAGCCCCAGGGGAATGGAGAAGGGTTCCCCTCTGGATAAGTACCAGACGTGAGGTTGAGCCTGATGAAGTTGCTGAGCTGGCTACATCTGTGGAGGCTGACGGGGAGATTCAAAGAGAATCCTTAGGGCTCACGACCAGGAGACGAGAAGAATGGTTCATCACTACGTATCGTTCAAAAGTTGACGGTTCCATTCAGCCCTATGGGTTGTACATCCCCACATCCTACGATAAGGACCGTCCATATCCCTTAATGGTGGTTCTACACGGTTATAAGGGAGGCTGGGCAATCGGAGCCTACGCATTAAAGGAATGGTGCATCATAGCTGGAGTCTACGCGAGGGGGGAGGTTGCCTATATGGAAATTGGGGAACGGGATGTCTTTGAGGTAATGGAGGCAGTGAAGGAACGTTATAACATCGATGAAGATAGGATCTACCTAACGGGGCATAGTATGGGAGGGAGCGGAACATGGTATCTTGGCCTCCATAAACCCGATGTCTGGGCCGCAATCGCCCCCCTCTCAGCGGGAACAGATTATCGCCTCAGAATGGAGCGGCTGATAGCTGTGGGGGAAGAGATCCCTGAATGGTTATGGGCACTTATTAATGAAAGCAGTCCGATGCACCTTGTCGAGAACGCCCTAAACCTGCCCACCTTCGTATCACATGGATCCGATGATAAGATCGTCCATGTAGAGCATTCTAGGCGCATTGTAGCCGCCTTAAGGGAGCTTGGCTATGCGGTCGAGTACGATGAGGTGCCAGGTAAGGGCCACACGTGGGGTCCCTCAGGGAGGCCCTGGTGGGGGAGCGAATGCATGGACAGACCTATGATCTCAAACTTCTTCCACAAGTATGGGAGAAGACGCCACCCTAGGAGAGTCCATTATAAAACGAACATGCTCAGGTTTAACAGGGCCTACTGGGTTGAAATCGATGAGATGGACGAGACATACAGAACAGCTCGGATAACGGCCGAGGTCCATGAGGGAAACGTAGTTCAAGTAAAAACTGAGAATATTCTCCAATACACTTTAAGCCTCGTTGAGGAGCTGGGAATAGATATGGATAAACCGTTAACTGTAATCTCTAACGGTTTCAAGGCTCGAATTGAACATCTGCCAATGTCTGGTAGGGTTACATTAAGAGCTATACGCAACGGAAAGGGCGAAGAGGCTGGATACATATTCCTCCTCAACCCCGAGGAGGCGGAGAAGGTTGATGAGTTTAAAGTTTGGGCTAGGCTTAGCGAGGAAGGCATGACAGAAATGCTATATAACCAGATAGGTGGGAAAGGTTTGAAGAAGAAGCCCAGCCTCTTCGGGCCAATCATCGACGCCTTTAACAACCCGTTCATTCTGATCTTGGGAACCAGGGGTGATGAAGCGGAGGTTGAGGCGAATAAGAAAGCTGCCTACGGCGTGGCAACATGGTGGAAAGCCTACGCCAATGGAGAATGCATAGTTAAAGCCGACACTGAGGTAACCGTTCGGGATATCATGAGATATAACCTCGTCCTCTTCGGCGATTCTGAGACAAACATTCTCATAGAAAAAATTAAAGACGGATTACCGGTAAAATTTGAGAAAGGTTTCATCTATCTCGGCTCCCAGAAATTCACAGGAGATGGCATATCACTTGTCATGATATACCCTAATCCACTCAACACGGAACGGTATGTACTCCTGAATGCATCCACAACAGCTAAGGGAATGGGGAACTTTAAGATGCTCTACAACGGCTGGATGATGCTTCCAGACTATGTCATCTTTAACGGTACAATCGTTGAGAATGGACTGAAGGGATACCTCGCCGCAGGGTTCTTCGATAAAAATTGGCAACTGCCACGATAAATGTCCTCACACCATATGTCAAATTGGGCCCTCTTGTCCTAATTTGGACTATTGCCCCCTCTACTAGAAAGGTCCACTTTCATATGCGAACGAAGGCTGATACATAATCATCTTGGAAAAGTTAACATCATGGTTATAAACCTGTTTGACAAGTGTTGATGGAAAGGCGTGCACTAAAGAAGCGTGGGTTGGGAAAGAATTTTAGG
>Ga0315312_1003356_pt1 | contig 10334 bp, 5 predicted proteins | sample TDP7_MG_FD_203629 | JGI IMG/M metagenome (GOLD analysis project Ga0315312, IMG submission 203629) | Freshwater sediment microbial communities from Lake Towuti, South Sulawesi, Indonesia - TDP7 | ecosystem: Environmental > Aquatic > Freshwater > Lake > Sediment | place: Indonesia: South Sulawesi... | reverse complement strand
GTCGTGGTAGTTGTACTTGTGCTAGTTTCCGTTGTTGTGCTTGTCGTACTTGAGGTCACGGTCACCGTGCTCGTCACGACGGGGCGAGGTCCTAGTCTGATGATGTGCCCCATGTCGCCTACAGCCCATCCATCGTCGGGGCCAAGCATCTGAACCGACCTGAACGTCGGAAAGACAAACGGCCTGGGCACAAGTGGAATGTCCGTCCAGGTTATCCCGTCCCAGTGCAGGGTTTGTCCTCCGGGGGGTCCCGCGGCAGGTCCCGCAACACCTCCCACGATCCAAGCATCCTTCGTTGACCCTGGAACAAAGCCGATGGCGGTCCAAGTTGTGAGTCCCACCTGATTCAGTGGAACCGGCTCCCAGATGGTTCCGTCGTAGTGAAGGGCTATTCCTCCTATCGCAGAACTTGTTCCCGTTGTCCAGACGTTCGAGGGATTGTTGCCCACTATCACAACCGAATCCAGCACTAGTGTCCCCGAAATTGGCGGGTTATAGCTCACGACGGTCCAGACCCCGCTCTTCCAGTGATCTATCAATGTTGTCGTTCCGGAATTACCCACCGCCCAGCCTTCACTCCCGTCCGCTAGGAAGAATACAGAGTTTAGGTTCGCCCCGTTCGGCGTGTTACTTGCGACCTGACTCCAAGGCCCTGGCGGCACCCAGTGCAGAATTGTAGCTGCGCCGGCGCCTGCGCCGCTTGCGTCGCCCACGGCCCATGCCTCGCCGGTTGGAAGCTCGAAGACTGAGCGCAGGGTGACGTTCTGCAGGCAAGTCGGACCACCGCACGTGGCCACGACGTTCCAGCCGCTCGACGTAAGGCGCAGTATGGTGCCGTTTGCGCCGACCGCCCATCCATCTGTCGGTGAGATCGTGTAGACTGAGGTCAGGTTGTTGGGGACTATCGGAGCTGTCTGATAGGTCGACCAAGTGATTCCATCGTATTTGATGATCGTTCCGTTGGCTCCTACGGCCCACCCATCACTTGGGGCAGTGAAGTGCACGGACAGCAAATCTAGAGGTGGCACGGGTGGAGGAACCATCATGTTACCTGCACCGACTGGGCTGGTGAGTACCCTCCAAGTTCCTGCACTGTTCCTAAGTATGGTTCCACCAGCGCCAACGGCCCAAATGTCCGATGATCCGATCGACACCTTCCGTATAGAATAGAGATCTACCGTCGCTGGACTTGAGACGGCTGTCCAAGACGGAGTCGTGAACTTGATTATGTCCGTCGCTCCGACGCCTCCGAGGGTGCCGACGGCGAAAGCGTTGTTCGCGTCAATCGCGATCGTTGAGTTAAGGCCGCGGATTCCTAGAGCCGAAACGGACATCGGACCGCCCCACGTGGTTCCTGAAAGACGAATAACAGCAGGGTTTGTCGGAGTCGCGATAGGTGCGTCTCCGACGGCCCAGGCATCGGTGGAGCTGATCATCGAAATCGAGCGAAGGGCTGCTGCGGGGACAGCTCCAACATACGTATTCCAGTTTGCACCGTCCCAGAACAGGATAGCTCCGCTCACGCCGACGACGCCTCCTACCGCGTATCCTCCAACGGGCGTTGCGGTGTTGGAGAGAACCTGCACAGAAAAGAAGGTCGACGCCAAATCTGGACTAAACTTTGTCGTCCAGGATCCCCCAGCTCCCCATCTACCGCTCCAGTGAACTATGTTCGTAGCAGTGCCTGCGGCTCCGACCGCCCAGCCGTCACTCGGCGACAGGAACGATAGTGACCGAAGATCTCCGACCGCCCCGGCTGCCCAGGAAATGCCGCTTGTCGTGTCGAGCTGAACCCAGGCAATGCCGTCCCAGTGCAGTATGGTAGGAAAGTTGCCAGCGACATCGGTCCGGCCGACGATCCATCCATCATTTGGATTCGACGGGTCAGGGAAAAACACCGAGTAGAGGTGTAGAGTCGTTGGAGATTGTACGAGCCTCCACTCCAGACCGTCCCAGTAGAGAATAGTTCCATTATTGCCAACTGCCCAGCCGTCGTTGGGTGAAAGCATGAAAATGGAATTCAGATTGGCGGTCGTCTGATTGATGTCGACCCACTGGCCCGGCTGGGCCCAGGTGTATGATGCTGCGAAGGCTACCAGAGTGAAGACTATTATCACGGCGCCGGCTAGAACGCTTCTCCTCTTCACGTTAGAATCACCCAATCAAGTGTGTCGGATGCGAAATCGCTAGTCGATTCATGTCCGAGAGGCAAGGTAATTTAACATTAATTGTGAAATCCTTATCGATGATCGCCAGAACGTGCCCAAAAACACCTGCTTCACGTCTTCTCGGCACAAAACTAGGCGTTTCCAGAGACACACATACTCGACGGTCCCAGTCATTCCACTCTTGATTCTAGACACTCTGGTGTACACCGAAATCAGAGAGATGCTTAGGCTTTGATTCCTTAGTGGTGGAGCAAAGAAAGCAGCCCCTCCCGAGTTGACAAGAAGAAAGATAGAAAACTATGGGGTCGCGCTCCGAGGCCTCGTGTTGAATTCTACGTGTGGCTGGTCAGATGGCACGCACTTGAGGTGGCGTTGAGTTGCGAACCTTGATTACGACGATGACTATGAACGCGTTCATTCCGGTCCCGATACGCGGTTCCGGACCCGCCTCGGTGTCCCACGCTGCCGAGAGCCTCTGATGAGGCGCCTCCTCTCCATTTCAGCCCTCAGAATCCCGCGCAACGCCGCCGAGAGTGTGACTCCCTCTTTGCGTGCCAGCCTCTCGATTGCTCCCAAGAGGTCAGGGTCCAGGCTTACGCTGATGTTGATCTTGCGCGCACTCGTTCTGGCTAGCACCGCGGCTCACCTTTGACGCAAACGCGAATGCCTTCTCAGGATGGGGATCGCGGCGCCGAGCAAGAGCCCTGCTATGATCGCTTCCAGTGGGAATCCCGGAAGCCCAGGTAGCGGGACGATTGTAGTTGTCTCCGTCGTGCTTGTCTCTTCGGTGGTGCTTGAGCTCGTCTCGGATGAGCTGGTTGAGCTCGATGTCTCACTGCTGACGGTTGATGTCGTGGTTGCCGATTCGGTTGTTGCGGAAGATGTGGTTGTGGAAGTACTGGTGGTCGTTGTCTCTATGTCGATCTTATGTCCCCAGTTGACTAGCGTGCCAAACCAGCCGGCCGCCCAACCATCCTCAGACGCGATGAAGCTCGCGCTATAGATTGGGAACAGGGGGGGGACGCTAAGGACAGTGACCGCGCTCCAAGTGACGCCGTCCCAATGGAACCCTATCACGCTCGTGGCTGCGGGATCACCCATCGTCCACCCGTCATTAGAGGTTCCTGGAACCATGGCGATGGTGTTCAGGTTGAACGCCCCAGTCACGGCGTTCTCGATTGCCACGCGACTCCACATCGTGCCATCGTAGTGAATTGCAGAGGCAAAACCGGTTGGATCGACATTGCCCACAGCCCAGACATCGCTGGGGTCGTTGTTGGCGATGAATACGGAGTTCAAGGTGGCGACGTTCGCTGGTATAGGTGGGCCGAACGCCGCAGTCCAGCATGGCCCACCGCCACCGCAGGACGCATAGTAGTGATCTATTACCGCGGCCCCACCAAGCTCGCCGACGGCCCATCCCTCGCTTCCATCGCTTAACATGTAGATGGATCGGAGGTTCGCTCCGAGCGGAGTGTTGCTAGCCTCGGTAGCCCAAGGTCCGGCCGGGGGAGTCCAATGTAAGATGATAGCCGGAGCGCCGGGGTTCGGTGCATCCCCAACCGCCCATGCATGACCGCTTGGAAGGACGAAGACTCCTCGGAGATGCACAGTAACTCCGCTTGCGACTACGCTCCATGACGGGCCAGCGCCGAGTTTCAGAATCGTTCCCGTGTCTCCGACGGCCCATCCTGACGTGGCGCTCGTCGTGTGGACAGACCTGAGATTGTTCGTTGTGGGGCTTGATGCGTAACAGCTCCACGAGTTCCCGTCCCAGTGGATTATGGCCCCGCTCATCCCGACAGCCCAAGTGTCATCGGCTGTTCGCATGAATATCGAGTACAGATCCGGCGAAAACGGAAACAACGTCCATGGCCCAACTGGGCTGCTCCAGGCGGTCCACGAAGTGCCGTCCATCGACCTCATTATGGTGCCGCCTGCGCCGACGGCCCAGAAGTCGTTTCCCGTCGCATCCTTGCGAATCGAGAAGAGATCAGCCAAGATCGGGGTCGCCACCGCGCTCCAGGCGGGATCGACCCATTTGATCGCGTTCGTTGATGAGCCGAACAACCCGACAGCCCATGCGTGGCTGCTATCGGTCGCAACGACGGAACGAAGATCCGAAACGCCCAAAGCTGAGATGGACATCGGCCCACCCCAAGTCGTTCCCGACAGCCGGATGACGGTCGGGTTCAAGGCGATACTGTCTCCGACAGCCCATCCGTCGGTGTTACTGATCATCCAGACCGAACGTAGGACCGCTGCTGGAACTGCACCGGCATATAGGTTCCAGTTCCCCCCATCCCAGAGCAGTATGATCCCTGCGCCCGGGTTTCCGCCGACGGCATATCCGCCGATAGGCGTGGCCGTATTCGAGACCACGTAGACTGAGAAGAGGTCGAATGGGAGCGCTGGGGCTGGAGTCGCTTTCATTGTCCAAGATCCTCCAGCCCCCCATGTCCCGCTCCAGTGAACAATGTTCGTCACAACCCCAGGTTGCGTTGTCGTTCCCACGCCGACTGCCCATCCGTCACTTGGAGTCAGGAAGAACAGCCCCCGAAGCGTCCCTACTTGTGTTGGTAGCCATGCGATACCATTGGTAGTGTCGACCAGGACCCAAGCCACTCCATCCCAGTGCAGAATGGTAGGCAGTCCGGTGGCGAGATCAAACTGTCCAACCGCCCACCCATCGTTTGGATTAGCGACATCGGGAAAGAAGACAGAGTAGAGGTGGTTCGTTGTTGGACTTGCAACGAGTGACCAGCACTTGCAGCCTGAACCGTCCCAATGTAGAATCGTCCCTGACATGCCGACCACCCACGCGTTGTTGGGACTAAGCGGAAAGACCGAGTAGAGGTGCATCCATCCTCCCGGGTTCAGCATCCTCCACTGAAGAGGCTGCCCGTAGACACTCGTCGACAACGTCAGGACCGTCAGAATTACAAAAGCCACGGTGAGAACTCGGCGATAACGCAAACTGGAACTAGCTCCTGCCTGATTGGATGTAGTGCGTGATATTTAGTATTAGTTTGACATGTATTGACGATTGCTCCAACACGATGCATCGATTGACCCGCGCGAAGCACATTTCACAGGTTCTTGTGAAGATCCCCCTCGAAACGCTGGCTAGATTCGTTGGAAACACAAATCACAGCATCAACGAGGTTGCAGTGATCCACGACGACCTGCGCCAAACCTGATCATATGATGGCTTCTGTTATATCGATGCTCAAAGCCCGGTGGGAGCTTTCTCCTGCGCCCACGTTGGATCGGCCCATCGTTTGCCGTGCGAAACGCCGCAAAGCATGAATCAGGCCGAGAATAATTCGAAGCTGACGCTTTCAAGGTGAAGGAGATTGAAACAACAGGTACGGCCCGCCTACAATAATGGAAATGGGGACGTCTCTTCGACATGAATACGGCTGAGCCTCCTGCGTCATTCCGCGCCATCTTCAGGACTCACAAACCTATCATTGGTATGGTGCACCTCCGGCCCCTGCCCGGTTCTCCTCGGTACACTGGAAAGGGAATCTCTGGAGCATTGGAGGCTGCGTTGCGTGACGTCAAGGCTTTGGAGAGCGGCGGTGTGGATGGGTTGCTAATTGAGAACTACGGCGATTCCCCCTTCAAGCCATCACCGACTGATCCCGAGACAGTCGCATCAATGACGGCCATTGCGAAAGATATCTCAAGACAGACCAAGCTTCCATCGGGAGTGAACGTCCTCAGGAATGGCGCCCTTGCAGCGCTTGCAATCGCGCATGTCATTGGTGCACGTTTCATCCGAGTGAACGTGCTTACCGAATCCATGCTGACTGATCAGGGTGTCATAAACGCGTGCGCGCATGACCTGATGCGGTACAGAAGACGTCTCGGCGCAACGGATGTGCATGTCTTTGCAGACGTGCGCTCAAAACATGCGGCGCCTATCGTCTCAAGGCCGGTCGAGGAATCCGCACGCGACGCGGCATACCGAGGAATGGCTGACGCGCTCATCGTGACGGGCCCGCACACAGGGGCAGAACCCGACAGAGACCAATTACGTCGAGTCAAAGAGAGCGTCCCGGACAGGCCCGTTCTGATAGGCAGTGGTCTGACGAGTCGAAATGCAGCCGAAGTACTCAGAGAAGCAGACGGCGCAATCGTCGGAACCAGCCTGAAAGAAAACGGACTCATCGAAAAGCCGGTCGACGAGACTCGTGTGAGAGAGCTGGTCAAATCCGTAGCACGAGTTCGTTGATGCATCACTTCTTGTGAAAGAGCTTCAACGAGCCGCTTGACATCCAAGTGGGCCTACCGCTTTTCTTCGAAGCTTCCACGGCGGTCGCAAATCGTTCAAGACTTTGGAGGTTCCTGTCGTAGACGTGGTAGCTGTCGCTGTCGTCGACGTATCTGCCCACTTTGACTCCGATCTTGTCCGCGATCATGCTCTGAAGCAGTGTCATGGCGTACATGTTCATGAACGCGGCGTTGTAGGCGTCCCTGCTTCTCCAGCTTGTGTGCATCTCAAGCCATTCGTCGTCGATGATCTTGCACCAGATCCGTTGAAGGCATGGAGGCCCAGCGACCTCGTAGTCTTTCCAAGGCATCCACGTGATCGCCTGAGCCCTGTTTGAGAAGGAAGTCGGTTTCAGCTTCTCGATGATTTGGCCGATCTGATCGGTCCTCTGTCCTGCCTGCTCGTATTCGAAGAGGCGTTGGTGATATGTGTAGTCCCATCCGCGCCCGATCCACGCGTCCTTCGTTCCGTGAAGCACTTCGTCGACGTAGTCTTCAAGACTCATGAGGCCCTCGCAACCCACATGTATCCTAGGCTCTTTCAACGGCTCGTTGACGATTATCTTCATGGACGCTTCAAGGATCTCGTCGACGCCGCTCTTGTTCGTATACGACTCTTTGCGCGACTTGATCCCTTGCTCACGAAGTAGGAGCAGACTCTTCTCCCAGGATTCAGGCAGGACGTTGCCTTCCGCTATCAACTGTGGAATGATTTTCATGTTGAGACCCTCCGACCTAGTTCTACTCTATTGAACTTTCATGGTGAAAACCTCTGCCCTCACAAAAGCCCGTGACAAGGTGCATTGCGGTTGATAGCCGAAACGTCTTTCTAGCCTATCCTGCGCCTCTCCTCGCGCCTCGTGCAGGAGACGTGCCCTAACGAAGCGCTGCAGTGTGTGCGGGAACACCTTGGAAGAGTGCATCTGTTGTCCAGAATGTGGCCACGCGTGTCCTAGAGACTGGGGAGAGCCAGATTGCCCCGTCTGTAGCCCCAGCCCACTCACCGCAGAAGAGGCAGGCTAGATCAGAAAGGTTGAATGAATTCATGGCCGTCCAGACTCGAGCGGCTCCGGGTCAGTTCTACGCGAAGCGGTGGGCGCTCTACTCGGCACTAGGTGTGCCACGGATCAAGCTTGAAACTTGGCGTTTGTCGGTCTCAGGACTCGTCGAAAAGGAACTGAGCATTTCTTTCGAGGAGCTGCAACGTCTACCTCAGGTGAAGCTGACGAGGGATTTTCATTGCGTAACCACGTGGTCGATTAAGGATGTAGTCTGGGAGGGTGTGGCTTTCCGTGAGCTGGCGAAACTTGCTGGAGTAGGGTCTGAGGCCAGATGGGTGATGTTTCACTGCGCGGATGGATACACGGCGCCTGTGCCCCTAGAAGACGCGACAGTTGAGGATTCCCTGATCGCCCTAAAGATGAATGGTAACCCCATTCCAATCGAGCAAGGCTTCCCCGCTCGGCCTTTCATTCCTCATCTCTATGGCTGGAAGAGCGCAAAGTGGCTTACCAAGATCGAATTCATGGAACGATACGAAGACGGATACTGGGAGTCTCGCGGATATCATGAAAGGGGCAACGTCTCGAAAGAGGAGCGTTTCAAAGGCCACAAGCGAGGATGAAGTGCGTGCACAGTAGGGCGACAACTTGCTCGCGGGCTACCGCGTGCTTCACGTCAGTCTAGGCTCGGCCTCCTATCTTCGGATCCTTATCACAACAAGCGCGAGCAGTATTAGTGTCACAACCAAGAGCAGCACCAGTAGGCTTCTGTTCCTCTCCCAGATGACAAAGTTCGCGTTGAGTCGAGTAAACGGGTCGCGCGATTTCAGCATTCGAAATAGAACGATCGCCTCTTCTCTTTTGAATACGCCGTTGTCCACGCGAATCTCGCCGGTGATGCTCTTTTCGAACCTGTGGCGTCCGATCCAGAACGGGTTCGAGTACTTGCTCGTCAACCATAGTTCGAACTCTTCATGAGTTGATGACAACTACTACACCTACCTGATCTGTACAGTGATGTAGTAGAGTCTCACGACCCCACCAACCGAGACGAGCGCTCCAAAGTTGAGACTGCCGTCCGCTGCGATCCAATAGTAAACTTCACTGACAGCGTACTTCTGACAGTAGTTGGTGATGAAGCCGTCGACGGTTGCGCTAACGGTGGACCACTGCGACTCATCGACGTAGGTGAAGTTGGCAATCTGGATCTCCACGTTCGCGCTGATCTTCGCCGGGCTCACGAGGGAGAACCCTTCGTCCGTGAACAGGGACTTGAGCTTCTTCTCACGCTCGGCATCTCCCAGCTTTGTGGGAATCTCTCCGGATATCGCATAGTATGCTTCGGATGAATCTCCTCCAACCGCCACTTTCGCTCCAGTCGCGGCGTCGACCACTGTAACGAACGCCATCTTCGTGATGACAGCGTTCAGGACTTCTGTATTGATGTAGACGGGTATGAAGTAGTACAGCCGATTCCCTATCAGGTAGAGCAAGATGTTTCCAAGTCTGTAGTTTGGCAAGAGGGTCAGCTGTTGACGCACGTAGTCGTCCGTCTCAAGCGCCTGCAAAGCTGCAGATGGCCCAATCAGCTGGGTTGTCGAGTTGGATATTCTGTAAAGATTCACCTTCCCCAGCTGGTCGCTACCATAGGCTATGAACAGTCCAGCTAGGTTCCTACCGGGAGACGCCTGATATTCTACCAGCTGCAGTCCCACGAAGTCAGCTCGATTTCCAGACGTCGCAAGGATATAGAGCACTTCCGTAGCCTCCGGCCGCTCGTAGAAATCCGAGCCGGATCTCCAAACGAACGGATCATTCACGTGGAATTTGAAATCCACGTCGAGCTGACCAGGGTTGTCGTGGGTACCGAGAAGATCTTCAGGATAACGGAGCTGCGAGATGACCCAGTCAGGCGGCGATTTCCAAGACGAGTAGTAGTTTCGGTAGAAATCCATTAGGAAGCCGTCTGGTTTGGCAATCACGTAAGGATACATGCGCCCATCTTCAATGTCGACCAGAACAATGCCGAAGAACCTGAGGTAGTTGCTCCCTGAGAATCCAGAATGGATCGGATAGTTCGAGTAGACTTGTACCAAGTAGTAGATGCGGTTCCCATCTGTGACGAGATAGGCTGCGCGATCCGTAGTCAGCCCGCCTATCAGAATATCCTGAACTCTTCGCTGAACATCTCTGTTGTGGAGCATCATCATTTCATCCTGAGGAGGACTGAACGCAAAACCTACCTGGCCTTCCTTGACGAGGAACCACAACATCCTCTGCCAGCCCGACAGAAGGTAGTCAGGCTCCCCGGTGTACGAGACGTTTCCGATCTCCTCGAATCCTCTGACATGAACATAGACATCATCGGATATTTCCTCACCGTAGTAGATCGACGGTTCAGCTTTGACTCCAAATGCCTGCTGGACCGTGACGTATTCGCCGGTGTGGCTGTCGATCACAATTATTCTGGCAGCGTGAGTATAGATCAGGCGGTGACTGATCCAATCATCGGCCGGGTAGTTGATTGTTGTAGGGGCAGCCCAGTATTCGTGGCCGTTGAGATAGATTATGTGCGACTCACTCAGTCTCATCCAGTTCACGCCTATCTGGTTCTTCATCTTCGTGTACGATGCGTCATGATCCCACTGCCTCACCACCGACACTATCATGCTAGTGTTCCCCGCAGGAAGGTTTGAGAGGGGTTCTGTCACGAAGTTCTCCAAGCCTGCGGCCCACCGCGTGACTTGGATCTCCTTCATGGTCATGGGTTTCCACTCATAGTCGGTCCAGTTGTTGTTCCAGTTCAGTGAGTAACCCACCACGAAGCCCAGATTCACAAGGAGTATCGCGAGCAGGAACAGACCCGTGAGATAGACGAGCCAACGCT
>Ga0315312_1003355_pt1 | contig 10336 bp, 10 predicted proteins | sample TDP7_MG_FD_203629 | JGI IMG/M metagenome (GOLD analysis project Ga0315312, IMG submission 203629) | Freshwater sediment microbial communities from Lake Towuti, South Sulawesi, Indonesia - TDP7 | ecosystem: Environmental > Aquatic > Freshwater > Lake > Sediment | place: Indonesia: South Sulawesi... | reverse complement strand
ATGGGTCAAACTCGCCTATTCTTCCAGGACTACTGATTTCTCAGGAGCCGATCCGAGTCGAAAGGCTAATACAAGTTCAGGTGAAACAACAGTAAAGGTTGAGAAATTGCAGAACTACACAGATCTTGAACACAGACCGAGAATTGTCAGAATTCAAGATGCGAAAGAGGAAACTCCTACAGTCAAATCCATCGCTTTTCGCGACGACCAATGTTCAAAAGGCAAACCGGGTCAGTTCGTAATGATATGGATACCTGGAATAGACGAAGTGCCCATGAGTTTATCCATGATCGGTCGAGACGGAACTTCAAGGGTGACTGTCAGGAAGAGGGGTGAAGCGACTAATGCGTTATGCGCGAAGAAGACAGGCGACCAAATTGGAGTAAGAGGCCCCTACGGCACATACTTCACGGTAGGTGAAGAAACGAAACTTGTTCTGGCCGGAGGAGGGACAGGAATAGCCGCGCTAGCTCCTTTGATTGAAATGCCAATCATGGGGAAGAAAGACTTGACGATAGTAATTGGAGCAAGAACGAAGACAGAACTCATCTACGTGGACAGGTTCAAGGCTTTGCATCCGGTGAAAAAGATGAGGCTTGTAGCCACAACAGACGACGGTTCATACGGCGTCAAAGGCTTGGCCTCATCAGTCGTGAACACACTTCTTGAAAGAGAAAAGTTCGATATGACTTATGCTTGCGGACCAGAGCCCATGATGAAGACGATTCTCGATTCAGCCCAGAGAACGCGTACACGAGTTCAGTTCAGTCTTGAAAGAATATTCAAGTGCGGAGTGGGAGTATGCGGGAGCTGTTCTCTAGGCCAATACAGAGTCTGTAGAGACGGGCCGGTCTTCTCTGGAGATATGCTTCAAGGCATAAGTGAATTCGGAAAAACTAGGAGAGACTTTGCCGGAAGAATCATCCCAATTTAGACCGAGGAATCGAGCAAGAGACCCCACACAGCTTCAACGGTGGGATGAATTGCTTATCTGCCTCAGGCAAAAGAATCCCACAAGATAGTTTCGGTCACCATTCCATGCTTCACGCGGAACCTATGCGAAGGACCTGCAGCTCGACTATCCCAGCAGATCTTGCAGGAAGCCATCCGAAAACTACGGCAGGACAACATCATCTTTATCTGGCAGGACCGAGCCGTGAACGCTCTGAAGCTAGGCCTCAAGAAAGCATTCCTCGAAAAACTCCGGAGCTTGAAGCCCTAATCAGGAAAGTGGAGGAGACGCCTTGACGCTACGCTAGGACTGTGGAGCTGAACTTTTTAACTTTTATATGACTGCCGTGCTGATGGGACCCCTCGCTCAAATCAACGGTTTAAGAGGATTGCTTTGAGTTTCTTTCGTGAGGTGACCCCAATAGTTATCACTGCTAAGATGATCAATGAGGCGATGTGATCGACCACAGTTCTATCTAGTCCATAGACACAAACTCTGAGCGCATTCATCACACCATAGGTGAGGAGAAAAACACACCATACGAACTTGCCCCCTCTAAACGAATATCCCGTCCAATATGCCTCTGCCTTTGGATATAGAACCCCAATCCCAGCGGCTAACGCCATCGTTGAGACTTTGACCGCTCTGATTCCAAACTAATATAGATATGCTTACGCTGTTTGGCTCGTAGCTAACTGTAGTTGCAGAAGCTGGACTTGTGAGTAGGACTAGTGTTGCTATGAACAGTGCTAATGTGATAACTGTTTTCGAAATCATCACCTCCATTATGTTCGAAAAGAATCTGAGATTGTTAGGCCTACATTAAGTTAATTGAGAAGATTTTTCACACACAATTCCCTGCTGATCGTTAGGGGAAGAATTCACCCAAACCTCTCTTTCTTATTCGTACAGCTAGCTACGCTTGCCAAACAAGAAGCGTCACATACTCTGCTCTCCTGCCGACGCTTTTCAAGCACTTTCCGGGGGAAAATGTTCTCTCGCCTAGCGCTGAGCTTATTCGGGTATTTGCAGCAACCATTCAAAATTGGCACGGGCAACTTTACTTTGAATCTTCATTTCCATGCGCTCTGGTGCGCCAGTGACACCGAATGCCCGCAAGTAGCGCTCTGACAACTGATTACCTTCCTGCACAAACTTCGGATCAAGAGCATTAGGACCGAATGCCTGGAGCGCCACTATGCGCTGACCACCTATCTTACAGCCAAAAGAGCTGTTCGAGACCACATCCTGGAGAATGGAGATCAACCCTCCCGTACCGTCGATAATCGTTCTGAGTCGCCTTAAAACGCCAGGTCCCACCGGAATTGCCCCTGCCTTCATGATGGCCTCAGAGTCACGGAAGTAGGGAATCATTACTCCTAGAGATTCCAACGAAGTACCTGACAGAGAGCCGGTTTCCCCGAAAAGGAAAGGATACCCATGCTTATACTTATTGTGAGCATCAGAGTAGGCTGTATACAACTTATCCAAGGAGCGAAACAGAATTCCAACATGCTGAATGTTTTCGTGATGTAATCGAATGATGAACTGCTTCTCCTGTTGCGAGAAAAACGATAGTTCGGTCACTTCCTCGTCGCTCAAATACCAAAATACTCGTCCTACAATGGAATCTTGACCGTTTGCCAGTTGTTTTGCAACGTCTCTGAAGAATCCTAGTCGACGATATTGCAAGATTATATGTGGAAGTTCACGGAGATCACGGCAACGTATGAGTGCATCCGCAATCCTGAGGAAGTCCTCCAAAATCGAAAAGCCATAGCTCATCGTGTTGACAGTTAAAGCGTTTACTAGCAGCCCCTTCCTAGGTAGATCGGCATCGGATAAAAACAGATTCTGCTCGTCAATTGCGTCAATAAGTCGTTGAAGAGCTCGGAAGGTTACAGTTTTTCCTGGGAGATGGTGATCGCGATAGCCCAAAAGAAATGCATAAGTATCTTGATACCCGGGAGGTGTTCCCATTTTCAAATCGTCTAATGCCTAAGATAATCCCGACTATTATGTATTCCAAAGAGCGCAAACAACACTGTCAGGTGCATAGTAATGCATTTTCACACTGTTAAATTTCAAGAAACATTACGGATTTTTCTACCGAAGACAGACCGTATGTATGCTCGTAATTCTTTCTTCAGGCAACAGTTGATCTTGTTCTCGTCTAGCTACGTGATTATGTTATAATAGCCGATACTGCGGTGTAGTGGGCTGCTGCCGAACTTCATTATGACCCAAAAAAGACCCTCCCAAGAAAACCGAAGAGACTGGCGATTTCATGCGGGAGGGGATCCGAAGGCGAGTAAATCTGGCCACCGCCCCAATCCAACACTCTGAAGGAAATGCGGCGAGTTGACCCGCCCAGCCCCGGAAGCAAGAAGCCCATGGAGCTGATTTCTCTCGCCTCTTCTAACACTTCGTCAAACCCGGGTATCCTTTCAAGCCCTCGGCCTTTCATGTGAAGGTACCTGAGTTGGCCTTTGCCCCATGAAACGCCTCTGACCTCGAGCTGAGTAACGGTCCCGCCGAGTTCCAGTACCTTTTTCTTGAGCTTTAAAAAATCAGGTCCCGTAATGTTAAAAGAATTTATCAGGGTGTGGTCTCCAAAGATAGTCAGCGAAAGGAGCTTTGTGGCGACCTTTGCCACTTTTCTCGGGAAACCGAAAGATGCCACGAGAAGCCCCTCCTTGCTCCGCCATAGTTCGATGTCCCTCTTGACGGTTACGAGGGAAACGCCGTGCCTAGCGGTATAGACGCAAGAGAACTCGAACACCTCGTGATCGCCCAATATTTCTTTGCGCCTTAACTCTCCTTCCTGAACGACCTCTAGTTCGGAGATGTAGGAAGTTCCGGGTGTTTTCTTGAGTTCATCAAGAGAATACTTTCCCTTAATGGCGTTGGCCACTCGCCCTTTGGGTTGCAAGTACAGAATGAAATCTTTCATTTAACATTCACCACGTGAGCTTGCGGAGTTCTGTACAAGTATTCAAAAGCTCTGTGCCCCGCACCGAGGAAAGTGTTGAAGGACATGAGAGCCACAAGCTTGCCCTGCGCCCGAGAGCACGCTACGTAGGTCTGCGCCTTGAGTACAAGATCGTCGAGGAACCCGATGGTTTTTGCCGGATTTTTCCTGACAAAAGATACTATCACGCAAGGATATTCCCTCCCTTGCGCCCGGTATACCGTCAAGCACCGCTCCTGAAGAACGGGGGGCAGTCCGCCGGATATCTCGTTTACTTGGGCAGCGTACGGAGAAAGAATTACTGGTTTGAGCCGTTCACCGTCTGCCCTCTCGAACGAGTCGTAAAACATTCTTGATATCACCGCGGCAAACTTCGCCTCTGCTGTGTTCTTGACGGACCCCCTGAACACCCGTTGCTCGTTTCCCTCCAGATCGTCCGTGTTCACAATAACGAACGGATGAGACGGATCAAGGATATCCCGAAGCTTGGGATCGACCGCGCTTTTGTCCCACCCGTAATTCAAACCCAGCAGGTCACGGTTTTTTGTCTCTTCGCTCGACTCAATTGGATAAGTGCCAAGATCTTTTCTCAGGGAGTTTACTACAGCACATATGTCCTCGTGCATTCGGTACTGGATCTTCAGCTCATGAGAGGGGATAGAACTTCTCGCTCCCAAGTAACTCACGATATTCGAACTGAGCAGCGGTTGCGTGGTTACGACCGGAAGTTGCTTGGGGTCACCAAGCAATGCGTACCCGCTGGGATTATGGGTTTTAAGCTTGCTCATAGTGGAGAAGAACATTGCAGGATCGACTTGGCTGAACTCATCAACAATCACCCTGCACTTTGTGCCACGAGCTTCGAGCGCTCTTTTAGAGCCATGGAGGGTGCATAGAAGGACGGGGCATTGTTTTAACCTGCGTATTTCGTCGTCGCTCAAGTCTAAGAGGTCGGGCCTGCAGCCCACGATGCCTTTCTGCCAATCTTTTTTGTGTGTCTCATGGGTGAGCCTTACCACCTTTTGTGATGGCAAACCCAGTTTCTCTTCGAGGGTCTCTTTCGCCTGCGCTGCAGCGAAATGGGTGTAACACATGTACAGCACCTGCGCCCCTGCAGTCTGTCCCAAATACTCGGCAACCGCCACGGCACCGACCGTCGTTTTGCCAGTGCCTGGGGGGCCGTCGACTATAGGGAAAACGAAATCGTTGCCGCCCGCCAGACAGTCGTCAAGGATCGCGTCGACAGCATCGTTCTGGCGACCATCGAAATTCGACCGGATGTCGGTGATCCTGTCAGCCACCTTCAAGACGTTTCCCTCCTCATCGTTTTCCTCCCGAACAGGCATTCCAAGAGTTGGATGACCGAATGCTTTTCTGCATTCTCGTCCTTATCGAGACCCCATCGCTCGAGTCTAAACAAATCCCTTTGGGTGTACCTGCTGAGGAACCAAGGAGAGGTTTTCAGAATAGAGGATTCCGAGGGCAGAATCATGGCTCTCTCGGAAGGCGGAAGTTTCTTCCTCCCGACGTTCATGACGAATTTGTTATTAGTTATTTCTTCAAGCACCGCATCCAGCTCAAAACCTAGGGAGAAAGACCCGATCACGAGAAGATTACCAGGTTCGCCACTGGATGTACGCCTTTCTAGGATGGGGCTGGCTTGAAGTGGAGTAATCTCTATCTCGATCTTTCCGTCCTTAAACGAAACAACCCTCCCTTCGGAGAGGTACCCCAAGTCCTCGAGATCCTTCTTTTCGAGCATGAGTAACTGGTAACGAAATAGTTGATAGTCCCACATCTGTTGCCAGAAGAGCGGAGGGTAAAACTTCCTGATTTCTTTGTGAACCTCACCTCTGCACTCTGGGTACTTGTAGCGGCGGCCGAAACAAGACCACCTAGCTCCGCACTCCATATCCGTTTTAATGTGGGTGCACGCACGATGTTGGTAGGCTTCGAATTCAGATTTGCCTCCGCCCGCTAAGTCCTTTATCCAAGCGTAGGCGATGTGCGCCAAGTTTTCGAAATCAGGGTTGTCCTTCACCACAAATTCGTGGTAGGGGGTCTCTACGATCAGCTCAAAATCTTCAAAATCCACCCCCTTCCATGGCTCAGAGTAGTTCCTTTTCTCAATGGTCGAGAGGGCCTTCCAGAGTAGCCAGACCTGGAAGTCTTTCAAAGGAGGGGGCGACTGGTCCGCCCTTCTGCCCTTTATCGTCCGCTCGATGATCTTGCAGTTCTTCAGGTCTATTTCGTCGATTCTTCCTCTGAGGGGATAGGTCGGATTTTTACTTTCGAACTTGAACGGAACGTAGGCGTTGGCCACCGATACCTCGAAAAATATGTTCTCGTTGGCCTCCTGCAACCTGTCAAGTCTCGCGCTGCACCATGGTTCCACGTAATAGCGCCAGCAGTCAGCTTTGGTTTTATCATTCTCATCTCTAGCGAACATCTCAAAACGGTAGCGGACATCCGATGTAGACGGAAAGTCCTTTCTCGCAGCGGATAGCTTGAGGTGAGCTATGAACCTCTGATAGAGAACGCCTAACCCGTATTTCCCCCCAGGAATCGTAGCGTCCTCGATAGCGTGAAGTATATCGTGAAGGATGGCCACCGGGCATTTGGCCGCATTCACTACGTTCGTGACATCAGGGAAGGGGTCGAAGGGCGGGCGGCTGTACTTGTAACGGTCTTCAAGCAGGACTTCGCGTTCGGGCCTCCGCCAGGAAACTGGGATGGCTCTTTGGTTCACTGGGATCACCACGGCACCCTCAATATCTCGTGCCAAGACGCTATCGCAAAACCTTGATCGAGAGTCCCATTTTCGACTCGCTCGACCTCTTCAATTATTGCGTTCCTCAGTTCCTGAGTGGATTTTCCAGTCTTCCCTTCAAGCACTTCCCAGGCCTTTTCATGAATAAGCACCATACTTTCCGGATAACGGATTCCCCCAAGTACAATCAGTCGATCAACATACCACAGGAATCCCATTATTTTACACGCGCTCCGGTCAATGATTTTCAGCACATCGTCCCATTTCAATACTTTCCTGACCCTGTCTGCGCTTTCCTCTTCGCATTGCTTTTTAGGCTCAAATGAGGGGAGTGAAGAAAGACACAGAGGTTGAAATGTCTCTTCAATGCTCTCAACATCCCACACCTGCTTCGCCGCAACCGAAGTCAGAAAGTGGACCGCGCCTACAGCGCAGGCAAGCCACTCGTCAGGACTGGAGAACCCTTCCTGGAACAGCCTGTTGGAAAAGACCGGGAAATCAGAGGCCTCAAGCATGTGCGCAAAACCGGATATCTCCGCACCAGTTCGTAAGAGTCGATCTCCTTCTATTTTGTGAACGAGTCCCCTTACCTCCACAGCCCGCTGCATATCTGAAAACAAATCTCCCTCTTCTATTCTTATGAGATCTCTAGGTAGCGGGCTGTCTAAACAAACTCTTATGCCCCGCGAGCTTTCTTCGTACAACCCCAGTTCTTTGAGAAGACGTTCAGTGCCTGGCTCGGCTTTTTTCCATCCAGCCTCCTCCAATGCCTTTCCGCTCTCTATGTCACCTATGAACTGGCGCAACAGTTGCACAATGGCATCAATATCTTCCTTTTTCATTCCTTTCTTTCTCCTGCTTTCTCTTTTCTTTCCAGAGTGCCCTGTCTCGATCATTGATCCTTTTCATTTTCCGTTCGAATTCCTCGCGGTTCCTGCCGAACATCTTCAGAAAGGCCCCTCTGCTCTTTTTAATTAGCCCGTTCTTGTAAAAAAAGACCAGTGTCAGCTTCAAGCCTCGGAGCACGTCCCTCTCCCACCTTGGAGACACCCAGTTTGGCTTGGTGCTGTTGATCGGGCGGTACTTCATCGGGTAGACCACGACCCTCAGTTTGTTCAGTTCGTTTATCCTGTGATGGAAGTACCCGGGAGTGTCGTACTTTTCTTCCGAGTTGTAGAGCACATAAATTCTGATGTCGCTAAAGCCAAATTCCCTCGCAACCATGATCGCTTCTTGAATTGAACCGTCCTGGGAGGGGTTGTCGAAGGCGAATCTCAGCGGCTCAATTTTCGTCTGTGCAAGCAGTTCTGCCTTCTCCCTGTCAAAAAGCCTGCAATCGAGCCCTTGATTGAAATCATAGGGTTTTCCTATCCGCTTTAACTTCTCTATGTCTTTGTGGAAGTTAGGCGAGTGAAGCCAGTTGTTGTCCCAGAAGACTATGCGTTCAGATTTCGGGTTCACGTCTTTCTCCCATTGTTCGCGGACAAAGAACCGGGGTTCGATGGTGGACACTACACAGTACTTGCACTTCCTGAAGCACCCCCGAGTCGTGAACGAAATTGAGTACGGAAGTTTTGGGAACAAAGAGTAATCCGGCGGGCACCCTTCCACTTCCTCGAAAAGCCCGGTGTGGGGGGTAACACCTGTAGCCTCTTCGATCAAATGAGGGAGAAGAGTGGCCACCACACCACCCACTTTGATTTCGGCATCAGGGTAGCCTTTTTGATACTTCTTAATGCACTCGACAACATTTGTGTAATGGTAAGTGAAAAGCGAACTGATGTATATTTTGTCGTATCTGTCCTTCAGAATCGGCGGCTTGTAACCAAAATCTCTCGGTGGGAGTGGCGGGTCCTTCACAAAATCGACACAGTCCCCCCTCTGTTTGTGCCATGTGGAGATCCTCATCAGACCGAGCGGGGGGTAAAGTGCCTTATATCCTGGCTCGACCAGCAACACACACTCCATATTCAGACCTCCAACAATATCTCTTTATTGTTTACTTTTATGGATTCCGCCGAAAGGCTCCGTCACCGTTACCGATGCCGCCGGCATCATTGAAGCCGACGCCTGAAAGCCTAATGATCGTCCTGCGCCAGAGAGCCACGACTCTTCTCCTGTAATTCGCGTTTCGCTTCATAGTAGTTCAGGGAAACGTTGATCTCTCCACTGTCGAGCCCGCTGCTCCAAGCCTTCTCGATGAGTAACGCCAGCTCGAAGACGCCGAGCTTTATCCGTTGAAACTCTTGTCTCTGATATGCTAGGAATCGGCGAATGACTTTCATGCGGTCCCTGGAAAACAGAAATTTAGGCCAAGCCCTGAATCCAGTCATCCAGATCCCAACCTAAACGGTTAGGCGCTGAGAGACCAAAAAGCTTGAGGCGTATGAAACTAATACAAGGCGAAGTGAAACTATTCGGCTAGAGGGGCCCTCCGCAGAGAGGACAGATATTTCCCAGAGCCTTCTTCTCTTCCTCCCTCAAGTACGCTAGCTTCTTGAAGGTCGCTCGAAGCATGCTGCGGATGAGGTCGCTGCCACTGCAGCCGCGAGCATCAGAAATCTGCTCCAGAAGCGCTAGGTCCCGCTTTGAGAGGCTGAAGCTCTCACTCAAATCGTTTAGGTCATTCTCCGCATTCATGCGTTTCACAACGTATGAGGGGTTTTCACTCTACCTGCCCTCGAAATGCTTCGCTCAACCTTATATCAAATCTCGACTGGCTTTAAAGCTTGAACGCTGTAGGCGCATAGCGTATTGCGTGATGCCAGCGACGTCATCCTGGCCCGGACTATTCGGGAGGATCATCTCGACGGCTAAGAATCGGTCCCGTTACAGAGGGCGAATCTGGAGAGGAAGATTCAGGGTAGATGAAGAGCTTCGGAAACTGATGAGTCAAGAGCTCGACGAGATCTTCGATAAAGCTCACCGTTTCAATTGGTTTATGGTAGAACTGAAAGGAGACTTGTTATCGTGAAGAGGGTTCTCAGGGCTCTCCCAAAAAAAGGTATCAATTGAATCGGTTTAATGGGTATCAATTTTGAGACGAAGACGCCAATACCTGTTTAGGCTTCATCCTGAGATCCAAGCAGCCTTCAAGCTTCAAGAGAAGACTGAGTCTTAGTGAAAAAATGATCATTTTTCGATGGTTGAGATTATGAGGAAAAGGCACTGTCATCTCACTTTCTATCCTAAGACTCACGCGGCCTTTAAGCTGCTTTGCGATGCAACCGGCTACAAGAAATTGAGCGAGGTCTTAGAGCATTTGATGCTAAAATACATCGGTCCCAGTTCGCTCAGTTCATCACTTACTCCTCAGCAGAGATAGGAGGTTCAGCACTTGGACAAGAGAAAGAAGAAGGCCCAAGGGGAAGATGCAAATATACCCCCCCGGGGGGAGGGGGGCCCTGAGAATGCGGTTTACATCGATCAAAGCCTCTTCAACTGCGAGCTCTGGTACAACGCCAATTTGAACGCTTCCATAAACGTCGGATACCATTTCCTAGCAGAACCCTGACCCGACACACCAAAGTTGAATCTGCCAAAACTGATGATGAAGAAGCCTCAGAGCCTACACTCATTTAAATGTGCAAGCAAGTCAAATTGAGGAACATTTAAATGCATTCATCGTTTTCCTATAGCACAG
>Ga0315312_1003354_pt1 | contig 10338 bp, 14 predicted proteins | sample TDP7_MG_FD_203629 | JGI IMG/M metagenome (GOLD analysis project Ga0315312, IMG submission 203629) | Freshwater sediment microbial communities from Lake Towuti, South Sulawesi, Indonesia - TDP7 | ecosystem: Environmental > Aquatic > Freshwater > Lake > Sediment | place: Indonesia: South Sulawesi... | reverse complement strand
TTGTAGCCTCCTTCGGCCATCACAGTATGAGCCTTTCCGAGCATCTCTTTGCCAGCTATGGTTACGTCAACATTGTATCGTGATGCTTCGATGGCGGCTCTAAGTCCAGCTCCTCCAGCTCCAATAATCAGAAGGTCTGTTTCGACGGCTTCATAGCTCACTACTAGCCACCCCGTCTAGTTTGCAGGATTCCTTATCACCAGTAGCCCCAGCGCCACCCACCGCTATCACCAAAACGTCGCTATCCACGACCTCGTAACTCACGCATCTTCCCAGCCGGACTTTTAGTCTGTAAGAGCAACATGGAAATAAAGCAATTGGCTACCTTGTAGGAGCGCCCCTCGTAAATCCTCTTTTTCTGTTGATCAAGAGTGATCCTTGAAGTATTCATTCTTCTGTAAGAAGTCTATGTTCGATAGGGTGAAGTTGAGTTGTTCACCTCTGGCTCAAGCCAAATGCTTGGACCTCTGTCGCTTTCAAGTTTGAAACGGATAGATCCTATCCCTCGGTTGGAAACATAGGAGTGTTGCACCGATGATGGCTGAAGTAAGATAGTCTTCGCCCGGTTGTAACGCTCCAACACGCGTCTGCACATCGACGAAACTAGTAAACTCGAGTTGCGATGAAGTCAGCCAACTGAGCCAACGCGGTCTTCGCTGAAGATTCTGGCAAGTTTTTGAGTTTTGCTTTGCCTTCGTTTACTAACTTTTCAGCCAATCGATATGTTCTCGTCTTTGCGCCGGTTCCGTCAATTAGCTCCATAGCCTCTTTTAGCTTTGAAGCATTCACTCTCGAACTCCTTAGAGTTTCCAGCAAGTCTTTCGCTTTGCTGTCACTTAGCTCTTCTAAGGCAGAGATTATCACCGCGTTTCCAAGTTTGTGTTCAATTATGTCCTTACCCTTCTCTTTCCCAGTCTTTTCCCCGAAAATATCCAAGAAGTCGTCAGCTACTTGAAAGCCCAGTCCTATCTTCCATCCGTAGCCTGCAAGCGCATCAGTTGCATCGTCAGAAGCGCTGGCCGCCAAGCAGCCTGCTAGGCATGATGCTCTAATAAGCGTCGCTGTCTTTTTCCCTATCATTTCAAAATATAGGTCCCAAGAAACGCTCTTACACCTGTGTTTGACTACGTAGTCCTCGTCCCTGCCAGCTTGCTCGAAAAGAATATCAAGCCTCTCACCTTCGATCGTGGCCTTTATCGTTTCGATCATGAGTTTCCTCATGTCGTCTGATCTCGGACAATCATCCGCAATCTCATCAAGAACTTCCCTATAGTACATGGCGGCCAAAAGGGCCATCGCGTCACTGTACTTGGCTCTGACTGTAGGCGCCCCTCTCCTAATTTCACCGCGGTCTATTATGTCATCCGCGACAAGCGAGTAATTGTGTATAAGCTCGATCATCGCAGCAGGACGCAAAGCTGCTCGCCGATCACCTCCAGCCGCTTCGCAAGATAGTATGGTCAACGCGGATCTAACTCTCTTTCCTCCGGCTTCAACCTGATGGCGGACGACTGGAAGAAAACCTCTGGAAGAACCTCGCTTCAAGTATTGCAAGATTACTCCGTCAACCTCGCGACCTGCTCGTAGGAGAGTGTCAATGATGCTCATCTCCCAAATCCCTCGCTGACGAATTGGATTAAAGTTCGGTAGGTTAAAACCTCTTTGGAGACTCTGAATCAGTCTTGCGGGAAACAAGCTCTATGAATGCTGAGAGATCTCAATCGGGTGCTAGTCGCGTGCAGTTCACTTTCTTGCCTTCCACGAGCTTAACCAGATCTTGAGGTCTCGTGAGATTCATGATAACTACGTCTATCCCTTTCTCGACAAGCCTCAAGCTCTCTCGAATCTTACCGAGCATACCGCCAGTTACATCAGGCTGTCCGGGCTCAGTTGCAATCTGCAAGAGATTCTTGAAAGTAGACGGTCTGACTACGTCTATCAAGGTTGCGGTAGAATTCTTCTTTGGGTCTGCTGAATAGACTCCGTCGACATCGCATCCAAATATGACCAGGCGAGCTTTCATCCTCTCTGCCAAGTAGATAGCTATTTGATCGCCGGAGATGACCGAGAAACCCATCTCTATATCCGGCACGACATCTCCACACAGTACAGGCACGACGCCCAATTCCAGGAATGTCTTTAGGGGTTGCAAGTCAGCTTTAATGATCCTGCCTTGACTTGCAAGCATGAAGCTCGAAGACATGAAAGGGACCACAGGAACCCCGTGTTTTCGCAATAGCCTGATTAAGATCTTGTTCAAGTCGATCAGTCTAGACTTGGTCTCGGAGAGCGCTTCCAATTGCCTCTTGTTCTTGTATCCTAGGTGAAGATCGTGCTTTTTTACAATGGGGTGACCAAAGGACCCCGCGCCGTGGATTAATATCATCTTTGCTTTTATCTTCGCAATCTCTCTACTTATCCTTTCTATCATACGAACCCTGGCGAAGAATTCCCGGCGTTTGTCGGTGATAACAGACCCCCCAAGCTTTATTACTATAGGCCTTTTTTTCAAAGTGCAGCTGCTTCCCGGCTAGTCTTTTTCAACCCATAAGGCGAGGTGCTGATAAATTCATATTGGCTTGTTCTGAACGCTTACCGAGGATGCTAGGAAGATTAGCGTTTAGGCTCAAGTCTGACTCTTCCTTAGAAGACCACGATCTGGATGTATCTCATATGGAACCCAAGCCGTAGAATGCTTCGCGCCTCTCATCTTAGTGATGCGCAAATAGTTCAAAAGCCCAGACGGCGCTTCTTCAATCTTCATTTCGACAACGCCGTCGGCGATATCCTGAGCAGCTGCGAGTATTGCGGGATGAAACGCTTTGCGGTTCAAGACGAATAGAGATGTCGATTTGAAAGCTCTCAGCTTTCCTAAGAGAGCTCTCAAGAATTCAAGTGAAGCTCTCACTCCTGATCTTTGAATTAGAGTGCTGAATGAATCCAGAATGAATACCACTGGTCCAACTCTACCCTGCTCAGACAATACCTTCGAGATGGTGATGCTAAGATTCGAAATATTCGCAGGATCTTCACTGTATTTTTCGAAACTCTTTGTACCTATGCGTGGTGAATAGCAGTCTATGAATGTGAACCTGCCTTGACCTTCGTATATCTTAATGTCGAACCCCATGCGCATCATAGATAATCGGATGTTCTCAGGAAAGTTGTCTAGTACCGCGTAGACTCCGCATTCTCCTCGCTTCAATCTTTCACCGACAAACTGTTGGCACAGAGTTCCTTTGCCTGTGCCCGGATCTCCGAGAATGAGTACCTCAGACGATGTTGGGTACCCATCTATCATGAGATCATCGATTATGCTTACCCCTGTCCTAAGTTTCTCTGTGAGAAGCTCTTCGCGTTCCGCTAGAACGATACCCTCAGCCAGCTGAGATGATATTTGACCTTGAAGCTCCAAGTCTTTATCTCTATTGAACGAGTATAGCTTAACTTCTGTTAGCAAACCTAGTTCGACTAAGTCTTCAACGTCGTCTTTCACAGTCTTTGCATCCTTATTGATTCTCTTAGCGAGACCCTCAAGCGTATCCGTTATCTCGGGTTCATTATGGAACAATATCAAGAGCTCAGCCTTGACTTCTGACCCCATCAATTTTTCGAATAGGCTCCTCGGGTTCAAATTTCACCGTCACACTCAATTTTGAGGACAGAAGACTATTTACGTAAATCATTTTATTAAGCGTTGACCAGATGAGAAAACGAATGATGAGCCTACTCGTACACTTAAGATATCGGGAAACTATCATGTGGATGCGTCGGATGGTAAAGATTCGAGTTTGTAAATTGGGTAAGCAAGATTCGACAGGGATCCAAGCGTTACTGAGAGAGGTCTGGCCTACAGCCCACGAGTATCCCGAGGAATGGAGAAGGAAGAGGACGCTAAATCATAAAGAAATCGAAAAAGAAATGGACAATGGATATCAATACTTCGGCCTCAAAATTCGAGGCAAGATTGTCGGTATATACAAGGCTAGCGTTCAGGAGGATGGATGTTTCGGAGAGCATCAATCAATTCATCCGGACTATAGGGGCAGAGGACTAGCGAAGCTTATGTATGAACAGTTCTTTCGATTCGCTCGGAGAAACAACTGCAAGAGAGTGTACGTAAATATCTTGGCAAACCAGCTCGCGACAAGGAAGTTTGTCGAATCATTGGGGTTCAAGAAGAAAGGCCCAGAATACGAGCAGGTCAAGGGTATGTTGGTCCAAATGTATGAGAAAAGAATTTAGTGTACTAGCAATGTCTTGGCTCACTTTCGCTTCCTGAAGATCTTGCCTCTATCACTGTACTTTCCGGTGACGTATTCGAACCCGGATTCTATTAGGAACATGCTTCCTTTGCATTCCTGGCCACTCCGTATGGGTATAGGTCGGCAGAGAAATCTTGTATGCGAATAGAAAAGCTGGTTTCGCCTATTGATCGTCCTAAGCCGACTGGCATTTTGGGTCGACCATAACGACCTCGAACCACGTATTTCTTCCGTCTTCCCAAACCCAGTAGCTGTTCATCACCTTGAGGTTTGGAAATTTCTTCGCTGCTCTTTCCTCTGCAATCTGCTTGAGACTCTTCGCTCGAACAAACTTCGTTACACCGATCGCCTTCGGTCGTCTACCTGATACCGGTCTCGGCTTTCTCGCCCCGCCTTTCCTGACTCTGACTCGAACCAGCACGTATCCTCGCTTGGCTTTGTATCCAAGTCTTCTTGCTCTGTCGAGCCTCGTCGGCTTAGCAATTCGAGTAATCGCTGGTTCTCTTCTCCATTCTATCGCTAGTAGACGAGCCAGCTCTCCGACGTAAGGTTGAGCTGGCTTCCGCCATGCGTTAGAGATGTACTTGTATCCTGACATTTCGTTTCCGCCCGAATGCCTGTCATACCAACAGTTTGCTGAAGCGTCTACTAGTATTCAATAGAGACTGTAGATATTCCTTTCGCTTCAGTTTCAAGCGAAAGATGAAGAAAGTGCCTTGGTAGAGGGTTGCAGGAGGAATTGAAGATAGATTCTGCTGAAATGCAGCTAACTGATACAGAAAAGTATAAGTAATGACTTGGCTCTCTTGCTTTGAAAGCCGGTTAGAAGGATGACAGGGATATGGAAGTAAAGGTCATCGAAAGAGATGAGAACTCAATTAGATTTACTTTGAGCAAAGTCTCACCTGCCTTTGCTAACGCCTTGAGAAGGGCTATGATAGGTGAAGTTGAGAGTATGGCGATTGAAAACGTTATAGTTCTTGAGAATAATTCCGTCATGTATGATGAGATTCTTGCGCATCGTCTCGGTTTGATTCCTCTATCCGGCGACACTGAGGGTTATGTTTCACCTGATGAATGCGACTGTAAGAGCGAACTCGGCTGCAGCAAATGCAGAGTATCTTTCACTCTAGAGGCTGAGGCTACAGATGATACGATAACTGTCTACTCCGGCGATCTAAAGTCCGAGGATCCTCATGTGAAGCCTGTTGTAGATAAGATTCCAATAGTGAAGCTTGCGCCTGGACAGAAATTGAAGCTAGAAGCCTACGCAAGGCTTGGGCGAGGGATTGAACATGCGAAATGGGAACCTGTGTCAGCATGCGCCTACAAATATCAGCCGCGGGTCAGTGTGAACATGAAGAAGTGCGACGTATGCGGAGAATGTGTGAAATTCTGCCCGAGGAACGTATTTGCCACTGAAGGATCGAAACTGATTGTTAAGAATGAGATGAACTGCACACTATGTATGGACTGCGTGAGACACTGCCCAATCAAACCAAGTCCGATAACCATAGATTGGGATGATACTACATTCGTATTCTACGTTGAGTCGACGGGCTCGATGCCGGTTGAAGAAATTGTAAGGGATGCAGCAACTCTACTCGGCAAGAAATCCACTCTCTTATCCAAGCAGATAAAAGCGCTGGAGAAATGAAAACGAAGGGAAATGAATGAATGAAATCTAAAGTCAGCAATCCACAACTCAAAGCACTAATTGCAGAACTGGAAAAAACGGGCCGACAACACAATGCACCAATTTGGAGGAAAGCCGCTGAACTTCTGAGCCGATCGAAGCGTTCTAGAGCAATAGTTAACGTGGCTGAATTGATGAGGAACACAGTTGAAGGAGAGAAGATAGTGATTCCGGGAAAGGTGCTTGGAGCAGGAACAGCTCGCCATCGATTGACCGTCGCTGCTTTCAGATTTTCGCCTCAAGCCAAGCAGAAACTTGAAAAAGCAGATTGCAAATGCATTTCGATTCTCGATGCGCTGAAAGAGAACCCGAGTGGAACAGGCATAAGACTTTTGGGATGACAGAGTAATGGATAAGGAACCGATCGTCATAGATGCATCCAATCTTATCTTGGGCCGAATGGCGAGCCATGTTGCAAAGAAAGCGCTTGAAGGAAATCATGTAATAGTCGTCAACGCGGAAAAGGCGGTGATAGCCGGTCGAAGGAAAAGGATTCTCGAAAGAGTAAAGACTCGCTTGAGAACTAGGACGTTAGGTTCATTGGAAAAGGGTCCGACTCACCCTAGAAGACCGGACGCCTTCATGAGGCGTGTCATCAGAGGGATGCTTCCGTGGAAGAAACCTCATGGGAAAGACGCTTATAGAAGAGTTAAAGTTTACATCGGTCTTCCCGAGGAGTTGATCGGGAGGACTACGATGCGATTACCTCAAGCGGAAGTGTCAAAGCTTCGAGGCCCATATGTTTCAGTAGAGGAGATTGTGAAAGAGATAGGGGCGCTATACAGAGCATGAGTGAAAGAAGAAGAATTCTGCTTGTAACTGGAAAGAGAAAGACAGCGATAGCTCGTGCTGTCGTTAAGCCAGGCAAAGGAAGAGTCACTGTCAATGAATATCCTGTTGGATTGATTATGCCTGAAGCTGCTAGAATGAAGATGATGGAACCGCTGGTGGTGGCAGGAGAGAGAATGAAAGGGGTCGACATAAGGGTGCATGTTCGAGGTGGGGGCGTGATGGGACAGGCCGAGGCGACAAGAATGGCAATCGCTCGAGGTTTAGTCGAGTGGACGAAGAGTAGTGAGTTACGGCGAATGTTGCTGAGCTACGATAGAACTATGTTAGCGGGTGACCCGAGACATACCGAACCTAAGAAGTTCGGAGGCCCAGGAGCTCGACGGAGACGGCAGAAGTCCTATCGGTAGTCTTGGAGGATCTGCTTTGATTATTCCTGTCCGCTGTTTCACTTGCGGGAGAGTCATAGGAGACAAATGGGAAGAATTCTCTAGGAGGGTCAAGGAGGGAGAAAAGCCGAGTCATATACTTGATGATCTCGGTCTTAGGAGGTACTGTTGCAGAAGAATGTTGATCTCGCACGTTGAGTTGATAGATGACTTCCTTAAGTTTGCTGAGCTTTCAGCCAAGAAGAGGAATCAAATGGTGTGAGGCATGCGAATGAGCATTCCAACCGTGATTCAAGATGTAAGAGCTAGAAAGATCTTCGATAGTCGTGGGAACCCGACGATTGAAGTCGATATTGTGACCGACAGTGGTTTTGGAAGAGCAGCCGCGCCAGCAGGCGCAAGCAAAGGCAGATGGGAAGTCCACTCATATCCTTCCGGCGGAGTTGACCAAGCCGTTAAGAAGGTGAGAGAAACCGTAGCTCCTGAATTGATTGGAATGGATGCTGATGAACAGGAGACGATTGATACCGTTCTGCATGAAATTGATGCAACTGATAACTTTAGTAAGATAGGCGGAAACACCGCGTACGCAATCTCAGTCGCTACTCCTTTAGCAGCAGCATCCTCGAAAGATATTCCCCTGTTTCAGCACCTCTCAGGCACATTCGCGTGTGAAATACCATTCCCTCTAGGCAATGTGATCGGCGGAGGAATGCATGCGAAAGGAGGGAGAACTGACATCCAAGAATTCTTGGTACTGTCTACGAAAGCCAGTACGGCGATGGAGGCGTCTGAAGCAAATATAAGGGTTCACGCAGAGGTCCCCAACTTGATTTCCAAGTTTGGAGGCACAGTAGGAGGAAAGGGAGATGAAGGAGCTTGGGTTTCAGGTCTCGAGACACACAAAGCGCTTCAACTACTCTCGAAAGCTTGCGAAGCCGTCTCAGACGATATGGGTATTGAGGTAAGGTTGGGACTCGATATGGCCGCTTCAACATTGTGGAACCCGAAAAAGAAGGCATATGTCTACGAGAGGGATGAAAGGCGTCTCGAAGAAGAGAAGCAAATCGACTTCGTTCTCGATTTGATTGAGGACTATAATTTGATCTACGTAGAGGACCCACTGCGTGAAGACGCCTTTGAAGCCTTCGGCGAGTTAACGAAGAGAGCGAAAGGCTGCTTGATATGCGGAGACGATTTGTTCACAACGAATATCAAAAGACTCGAAACAGGGTTCAAGCACAATGCCGCAAACGCAACTATAATAAAACCCAATCAAGTCGGAACATTGACAGACGCATACAAAACCGCTAGAAAAGCGAAACTTGCTGGATACGTTCCCGTCATGTCGCATAGGTCAGGAGATGTCCCGGAACCGGTACTCGCACATTTGGCTGTCGCATTCCAGTGCCCTATAATCAAGACTGGAGTCGTTGGAGGAGAAAGAGTGGCAAAGATAAATGAGCTTTTCAGAATACAGGAAGCGCTCGGCAATAGAGCCAAGATGGCTTCAATCAAACTCTAGAGGAGATCACAATGGCGACTGAAGAAAAGGAGATAATGCCGAAGGCAGAGAATCTTCTACTTCCGCTCGAAGAAATGCTAGCGGCGGGACTCCACATAGGCACAAGAATAAAGACTGGTGACATGGAACAATACATCTTCCGCGTTAGACCTGACGGACTCTTCATTCTCAACATCGGAAAGACTGATGAGAAGATAAGGTTGGCTGCAAAGTTCATCGCTCGTTTTGAACCATCAAGAGTCTTAGTTGTCTCATCTAGGCTCTATGGGAAGACTCCTGTTGAGAAATTTTGCGAAGTCACACATTGCGTACCGATCGTCGGAAGGTTCATGCCCGGGCTTATTTCAAACCCTCTCCAACCAAAACATGCTGAACCTCAGTTAATCATTGTAACTGATCCACGAGCTGACTGGCAAGCGATAAAAGAAGCATCCTCGGCTGGAATACCCATCATCTCTTTATGCGACACCGACAACGTCTTTAGCGGCGTAGACTTAGCTATACCCGTGAATAATAAGGGTAGAAGAGCATTAGCGATGACCTACTGGCTCCTTGCGCGGCAAGCCGTCCGCGAGAGGGGAGAAATCCCGGCTGACGGCAATATATCGTATACCGTTGATGATTTTGAAACTAAGTTGGCAGCAGTATCTCCTCGACCGGGCGGTGAGCTTTGAAAATCAGAAAGCCAGCACAGGCGGGAGCATTCTACGCAGGAAACAAGTCACAATTAGAAGCGCAGATAAGAAACTGTTTTCTCCATGAGCTGGGACCGAGACACCTCCCTGAAGCCTCAGCTAAAGGTCAAAGAAGGATTATCGCACTGGTTTCCCCTCATGCAGGGTACATGTACTCTGGACCCGTGGCGGCAAGCGGATACGACAGCTTAGCAAGAGACGGCACACCCGACGCATTCATCATACTTGGGCCAAATCATTCGGGACTAGGGAGCGGAGTATCTATAATGACCGAAGGAAGATGGCAGACTCCACTGGGGGAATCGCTCATAGATTCAGACATTGCAAACCTCATTTGCAAGCATTCAAGCATCGTAGACATCGATGACGACGCTCACGCTTTCGAGCATTCTATAGAAGTTCAACTGCCTTTTCTCCAATACGTGTATAGACGTGAGAATCGATTTGTACCGATTTGCATGATGATGCAGGACTTGAAGACGAGCGTAGAAGTCGGGGAGGCGATAGCTAAAGCGACTCTGGGCAAGGATGTTGTCATAATAGCATCATCAGATATGACTCATTATGAACCTCAGAAATCTGCTGAGAAGAAAGATGGAGCAGCAATAGAATCTATTCTGAAGCTCGACGAGAAAGGGTTACAAGACGTTGTTGAATCCAAGAACATATCCATGTGCGGGTACGGACCTGTAAGCTCAACTATCAGGTGCGCCAAGATACTTGGAGCTGGCAAAGCGAATTTGCTGAACTACAAGACCAGTGGAGACATCACTGGCAATTATGATGCTGTTGTTGGATACGCCTCGGTCGCTATCTCCAAATAGAATATGAGCTCTATCTTCAATGAACATGTGGCCGATATGAAGGCTTACGCATCAGCTCCAGCGAAAACGATACTTCTGGGCGAACACTTCGTCGTTCTAGGTGAACAGGCAATAGCGATGGCGATAAGCCTCAATTCAAAAGTTAACGTTGAAAG
>Ga0315312_1003352_pt1 | contig 10345 bp, 7 predicted proteins | sample TDP7_MG_FD_203629 | JGI IMG/M metagenome (GOLD analysis project Ga0315312, IMG submission 203629) | Freshwater sediment microbial communities from Lake Towuti, South Sulawesi, Indonesia - TDP7 | ecosystem: Environmental > Aquatic > Freshwater > Lake > Sediment | place: Indonesia: South Sulawesi... | reverse complement strand
ACCAGGAGCTGGCGAGGCCCAGGTGAATAATCTGGAACTCATGCTCGAGGCAGCTGTAGATTTAAACATTATTTACAAAGTTGTGAGACACTTTTATATGCTTGGCAAAAAAACCAAGAGCCTCTACGTCATAATGCAGGTTCAGATGGCGTTGCCCCTGATTATGCAAGAAGCTAAAGCCTTCGCTGAGGCCTTGAGGGCCTCCACCTACGGTCAACCCATCGGTGACGGTGCCGGAGCCCTCGTTGCCGCCAAGCTAATGCTTGGCCACGAAAAGAGCAAGATAGCAAAGGATATCGTCATGGCTAAGGTGCCCTTTGAGGGGCGAACAGCCTATGTGCTAAAGGCGGAAGGCCCAGGAGGCAATGTGGGTAAACCCGGGGAGGCTATAAAGCAGATCATAGAGGAAAATGACGGAAAAATTGCTTCCGTAATTGCCATAGACGCGGCGCAGAAGTTGGAAGGGGAAAAGCCTGGAGACGTGGCAGAGGGGGTGGGTGTGGCCATCGGTGGACCAGGGACCGAACACTTCAAGGTGGATGAAACAGTTCTTAAGCATAAGATTCCCGTGTACGCGGTAATTATCAAAGAAAGCCTAGGTGATGCATACGCTATTCTACGAAAGGAAGTAGTCGATGCCGTGGATACCGCCATTGAACGGGTTAGGCGCCTAGTTTTGGAACGGACAAAAGAAGGGGACTCCATCATAATCGCGGGGATAGGAAACACCATAGGCATCGGCCAGTAGGTGAAAAAATGTCGGAGGAGGCAAAATCTGCCAAGAGGACGTCCTTCGCCTCTTTTGCAATACTTCTTATAGCTTTAGCCCTGTCCTTCGTTGCCTTCAACCTGGCCATGAATGCATACATAACGGGGGACTTTACCCAGGCAACCTATTTCTTAATGATGGGGGTCATTGGGCTCAGCCTGTCGGCTTACATGCTACTTCAAACGAGAAGTAGGGCGCCGCGATCCATATTTGAGCCCCTACGGGTTTCCACAACCATAACATGCAAAAAGTGTGGCTTCAAAAATGTCCGGGACTTTCAGCGGGGCGACTACATCTTCAAAGAGACTGAGGCGTGTCCGAAGTGCAGTGAAGGGACGATGATAACTTCCATATACAGGGAGAAAAAGCCGGGAGAAGAAGAATAATTCTAAGTTAAGACAAGGCGGCCCTCTTTCACTATTAGGACGGTGTGCTCCTTTTTCGTGGTCGCTCTCTTGGAAGCTTGTAGGGGTAGAGCTTTTCGCATCTTTCGACTGTTCTTTGCCATTTTTCCCATGTGTGGTTAGTCATGAGGGGGTTGAGTCTGTTCATGACTCTTCTTGCCGTTCCTGCAACGGCTCTTACCCTCCATTTTCCCCTTCCGTCTGGTGGGAAGAGTTCCTTTGGGCAGATTATCTTAGACCCCCTTTGGACCTATGGTTGTTCCGAAGACTCTTGAGGCAGGTTTTAGGGCTTCTTTGTCGCACATGGTTATGTTGACTGCTGGATAGAGGCTTCTGTCTGGGCTTCGTCTGTGGTGAATTCTTGAGGATTACGTTTTTCCTTCACCATGCATGTTTTTCCTCCACATATTTTGAGCGTTTCAAATTAGAGCAAAAGTGAATACGCAGACCAAGTTCTACGAAAACACTCCGGACTCCCAAACATCTGGAACTACCAGCACGTAGAATATAACCTAGGTCAAAACAAGACAACCATCCCTCACTATCAGAACTGTATGTTCGGCTTGCGCCACAGGTTTTCTGCTGGCTTCGGCTAAAATGGGGTAAGTCATTAGAGTTTTTGATGCCAAGAGTTCAGAAAAGGCGGCTTTATAATGGTCTTGCGGTAATGTTCCTTTAAGCCAACGCTCCGTGAAGGGGAGGGTGTGAAAGTTTTTTCTAATAAAGTTTAGGAGTTGCTTAGCATAGGGATTTTTTAAGGATTTAAGTTTCAAAAGTTGAAATATACATGCTTGAGGTTCGTCTTTAACCGTGCCCACGGCGTCGGGAAGGGTGACGAAAGGCTCCACACCGTAGATTTCCCCCAAATTTATTTTTGCCATGGAAAAATGGGATACGTTTGGAAGGGGCTTTCCAGTGTGGACGAGGTAACGTCCAATCTGGTGCCCCGTAAGGTTGGATATGGGCTTAAACCCGCGGTCTCTTATGGTCCTTTGAATAACTGAACCGAAGTCCTCCATGGATAGCCCCGGGCGAAGGATTTTAATGGCCTTATTTAGGGCATCCTTCGCGCAGTCCACAAGGTTTTCCAGTTCAGGGTTAAAGCAAACGGTTACGGCGGTGTCGGCTATGTAACCGTCCACATGAACGCCTATGTCCACCTTCACAATGGAGCCCCTGGGAACCCTCATCTCATCCCGGGGCGGAGAAGTGTAGTGGGCAGCCACCTCATTAATGGAAACATTGCAGGGAAAGGCTGGGCTGCCTCCCCCCTCGCGAATCAGGGTCTCCACCCTTTCACAGAGGTCGATAACGGGCATACCCTCGAAAACGCGTGTCCTCACCTTCTCCCGAACCCCAGCGGCTATCCTCCCGGCGCGCTGATAACTTTGAAGGGCCTCCTCAGGAAGAGACATTTTCCCCACCAACTTTCACCTTTAATTCTATGCAAAATACTTATAGAAGTTTCCTTTCTACACCCTTAAGCATTTGGAGGCACCCTTGTACTTTTGTTACTCAGACAGTGACTTTGTTAGCCAATAAGAATCCCCCAGTTTCATCCTAATTATGATAAGCGGCGGCCTCCTCTGGGCAATTTATTATTCTCTGGAGGAGCCGCGGAGACGGAGGATCGCGAAATACGGGAAAATACCCATTCATATTTGACACAATTGTAAGTCGCCTTGCCTTTACCTTTTAAAATGGTTGATAGTCCTAGATTTCACCGTGATTTTCTTGGTAAAGATTTAATCTATTTAAGATACATAAGTTTACAATAAAAGAAGGAGAGGAAGGTGGGTAAATGGTTTATTCACGTATTTTAGATGACATTAAAACATGTATCAATCTAGGCGTTCCTGAAAGAGTGCCTATCTTTGCCCTTGGTGAACAGTTTGACGTGCGAATGTATGGGATTACATATGCCGAATACACTGAGAATCCAGAGAAAATGGCTAATTGTCACATTGAAATAGTAAGAAGATTCGGTTACGATTGGATTTATCTTAATCCTGACGACTACATAGAATTTGAACCGTTAGGAATAAAAACGACCAGAATGGAAAACATACCTCGAACAGCTTATGAATACTTACCTCCCACGTGGAATACCGTCAAAGATTTACGATTGCCTAATCCTAAAAAGGATGGAAGAATGCCTGATTTCCTTAAGGTTATAAGGAAGGTTAAGAAAGAATTAGGAAATACTGTTTGTGTCACTGGACGTGTTGCAGCCCCTTTTAGTTCGGTTGCCCTATTATACGGTATAAATGAGACGTTAAAACTTATCTATAAAAATCCAGAGCTAATCGAGAAGACAGCAAAGTTCTTCGTCGAATTGCAGACTATGTGGGGTAAGGCTCAAATAAAAGCTGGTGCAGATGCCATTTGGTTAGGCGACTGCGTTGCTTCCTCTCACTTCATCTCGCCAAAACATTACTTGGAGTTTGCTGCTAAGGAAGCACAAGAAGTGAGTGAATCATTAAAAAAGGAGGGGACATTTATTTTCTACCACGCAGGCGAAGACGCTCTTCCCCATATTAAAATAATGGCTGATCCAGGGTTTAGCTGTCTCAACATCGGTGAGGGAATCGATATTAAGGAAGTCAAGGAGGCCGTGGGCAACAGGGTATGTCTTATGGGCAACCTAGATCCCATCAAAGTATTACAATACGGTACTACAAAAGAAGTTGAAGAAGAAACTAAAAGAATAATGAAGATAGGTAAGAAAAATGGTGGATACATATTCAATACCGGAGAGGGAATTCCCCGTGATACGCCGGAAGAGAACGTGAGAACAATGATTCAAACCGCCAAGAAGCACAGTTCATACCAAGCCATATAGCTAAATGCTAACTGGGAACAGGAAATCCTGTATACGGCAGGCCTATTTATCGCCGGAAACATCAGGTAAGCTTCGCTTGTCCTCCGATAAAGCGATTTGCAGTTTGTTGGTGTACCAGTCATCGGAGGGAATTATATCTTGCAGGACTTCTCGATGCTTGAGGGGCTAGCGGAATGATCTTCGAGGAGGATGGATGTGAAGGGGATGGGCGGCGGAGCATACGACTCAAGACATAACTTCAAACTCTTATCTTCGATAAGTGAATTACTGGTTGCCGCCATATCTCCACCTCGGAGAGCGTCATGGTGCTGCGGGCATCCCTGGGGCCAAAGTCGAGGCGGACGTACCGGTAGTCCCCTGTTACGCTCCATTCTTTGTCTAGGACGTCGTCGGTCGATGCCCGCCTACGTGATCCACTCAGCAGGGTCCATTGAGCCTGGTCGTTGCTTCCCTGTATGGTGACTTCTGGCAGCTGGCCGCTGTAAAAGAGCTTCACAGCCTTGAGGGGATAGGGCTGCTTAAGGTCGAAGATGACGCTCGTGGGCTCAGAGTCCTTCCAGCGGACCACCCAGTCCTCTAGAAGGAAGCGGGGCACCCTAGCTCTGCCTCGGGGGCGGTTTCGGGCCGCCGCCTTCCGGTTGGTCAACTTACCCCTCTCAAAAGGGATATCCTCAGTGGCACCCTCTGCCTCACGTATGTCCGTGGGCGGATGGGTGTAGGAGTAGGTTCCACCCATTTCCACATTTTTTCCTCCCTCAAAGATCAAACGACCCATGGCTTCGTTGTCCCTGAAGACGACATAATTGTTGGTGAGGCAAAGACCTTCTGGTTCAGGAGGTTCCAGCCGCGTCCGGTAGGGCTCAAACTTGAACCTCCAGATATTCCGCCCTAACCGGACTCCCAAACCCTCTAAGAAATGAGAGAGAAGGGAAATCCACTCCTCGCTCCCGGCGTTATACTCGTGGATGAAGGGGTTGGCGGCGAAGTATATGACCTTGCCCTTCTCCAACCTGTGGATGATGACCGCTGGGGCACCATCACGGAACTGGGCTACAACCGAGGCTTCGGGCGCCACATTGGTAAGCCGGTAAGCCGGAGCCTTCATAGTAATGGTATTGATGTTTCGTAGCGGAAAACTTTCGTCCCTAGCCGAAGTCGGCTCTATGGTGGGCTCCTCCTTCGCCGCACCCATCGTATCCGCGCCCAAGAGGCGCCTACGCGTCTCAGCCATCTCGGTTCCATCTATGTCGTAGGTAAAGGACTCAGGATCGGCCACGAAGAGGACGCCGCCTTGGCGCACGTACTCTTCCAGCCGGGCCACCGCCGATTCCCGCTCATACTTGGCTTGGGGGACAAAGACTGCCCTATACTGGGATAGGTCTATGCCCCTTTCCGCATCCGCGTCGGCCACGAAGCGGAACCAAGACCCGCACATGGGCCCCAGAAGGGTGTAATTGACAAGGGTGGGGGTATAGTCTCGGTACCTTGACCTGGAGCCTATAGTGTCGTAGGAGTAGAATATGGCTGCATCGGGGTCTGTGGGCACCCGCACCTTATTCATGGTTACTATACGCTGGAAGAGCTCTAGGAGGGCCTTCCAGCGACGGGGTGAGGCCCACTTGTGGTGGCCGAGTTCGGGGTCAAAGAACTCGACACACACTGGCAAGATGCCAGCTCCTCCGTTTCGGAAAACTTGGCTGATCATCTCGCGAACATCCTCAGGGGTGGAGGAACCGCCGTATCGCTCTGGATATACATCGTACTCTTCTGGGTAAACCCCGTAATCCTCTGGGTTAACATCGTAATCCTCTAGGTGCATGGTGCAGAAGGTGGGCTTCCCAGAGAGGTCAGAGAACAGCTTTGCATTATAGCCAGTCTTTACCTTTTCCGATGCTGGCGCCTTCCAGCCTGCGCGCTCACCTTTTGCACCCACCGTTTGAACTAGGACGATGTCGCAGTACTGACACATCTCCCATACGTCGTCTCCGGGGCTGTGGGCCTCGAAGTCAGTGCCAAAGAATATGATCTCGCGGCCGCTCTCCTTGATGAGTTCTGAGATCCTCCTCATGTGCTCGTTGAACTTCTTGGTTATCCATCTTCTGTAGGCGATCCATCGGAAGGGGTTCTCGTCCCACACTGACTCTGGGATGCCCCACTTCCCGAAGCCGAACTTCGCCTTGACCTCCCTGTCCGCTTCCCGCGCAAAGTCAAACTCCCGCATGGGTACCGAGGCCCCGTCTGAGATCAGTTCGTCGCCAGCGAAGATGGCCCAAACTTTATCCCCGTACTTCTCCAGCACCTCCTGGGTGCACTGTAACGAACGTTCCAACACCTTGGGATCCAGGTTCCAGACGAGCTTATCTGTCCTGTCCCACCAAGTTGCCGTTGCTGACGGTGGGAACTTATGCATTTCTTGAACCACCCTATGGCTTACGTCGACCATCAGCTTGATGCCGTGCTTCTGGGACTGCTCGGGTGACAAATGCCTATAGGCAGGCGCTAGATGGTATTTTGCTGTCTCCTCTAGCTCCTCCTGAAGGCAGTAACGATGTCCGAACTTTAGGGCATATTGGCGGTAGCGCTCCGGATCACATATGTTGCAACCGTCCCAATAAGGGATGCATCTGCAAATTCCCGGCTCTTCAGACAAAAGCTCAGAGAACAGAGAGTCCTTAACCTCAAAATGCGTGCTACACTTAATCATATACAAACACTTCACCGAAATTCTCTTTGCTGTACATTTAAGTTTTATCTTTGTGTTTTCGGCTAATTTTAATTGTTATCTGGACCGTTATGCTATCCTTGGCATCATCGATATCGGAACCTTTTGCCATAGCATCCTACTTAGCTCTCTGCGCGCGAACCGCAGAGACGGAGGAGGATCTGGGATTTCTAAGGGAAGTCTTCAGGGATTAGAAGGCACCTCATCGGGCAAAGGCATAGAAAATAGTATATAAAGAAAATTTTGGGAGTGTGCACACGCGGAAAGGAGATTCATAATTTTTGGAAGACGCGCGTCATTTTACCGGAGACCCGCGCCCGCGTGCCTCTTGGCGGCCGATTAAGAGCAACACCCTTAGGGCTGCCTTTGTTTCGTCTAACATGGCATTGGTTTTCATTATCGGTTATGGCTCCTTTCAGCCATATTACCTTTTTTGGTCGTATCTGCTTATATGATGTTTGCTAGGGAGTGATGTATTCGTGATTCGTATATGAGTGAGGAGATAACGTCCATAAGCCTAAGAAAAGACCTCAAAAGAAGGGCAAAAGAAGCCCTGGAAAGCAGCGCCTTCCCGGAGGATCTGCAGGAGGTATCTCTATGAAAAATTGTGGAGAGAGGCTCGAAATGCTCCTCGACGCTCTAACCAGCCAGGGGACAGGTGATATTGAGCGGATATGTGCCGTCCGGGATGGGGTGCCCATAACCGTTGGCTATCTCAAACGTTTCCATGTGGGGCATGGCATAGTCATAATTCAGCATGGCGAAGGCGAGGGGAAGCTGCAGCGGCAACTCTTCTTTGACGAGGCGGAGGCCAAGCAGCTCTGGAGCCAGAAAATTCGGGAATACACAAAGGTAAAGCTGAGGGTGGAGGCAGAGTTCCGGGCGGAGCTTGAGAAGCGGAAGGGGCAACCCCTGCAATCCTTCCCATGGGGAAATATGGCGTTACAGTTTAAGAGACAAAACTTCCCCATTTTCCACAATGGAAAGGGATCCTTCTACAGCGAAATTCCAGAGGAGGGCCCCATACCCGTCGACTTCTCCATCATCCACCTCGACCGCCAGGCACAGGAAAGGCTGATGGAGGTCCTGGACCCGGCGAGGCTTAGGGTCCCAGACGTTCTGGCCTCGGAAAACATCTCCTTCAGCTTCCCCTGGCCCAAAGGAGTTGAGGGCCCAAGGGTTGTCGCCATTTTGGACCCGAGCCTGCGGGAGCTAATCGTCATGGAGAAGGCGCGTTGGATTAGGGACCATGGGCCGCTCCAAGTCCTCGACCCTACGAGATATGAGGAGGCCAGGGCTGCCTTCATGAAGGAACTGGAACGCATGATGACCACCCATGGCCGCTAGGTTCCCTGTTCCAGCCAGTCAGGTGCCTGGCACTCTTCATTTATGAGTGAATTGTGGTGGGTTTTTATTTCTAAAAGGAGATTCTTTTAAGCTGCCCATTTCCCATTCCTTCCTTAGAAATTTTATTCATCCCCCGCGCCAAACAAACTCAAAATACGTATAAAGCATAAATACTTGCTCCTTATACCAAATGGTAAAGGTGGAAAGGGATGCCCTGCCAATTTACAACCATTACCTTTTAATCCCCCTTTTAAATAGTCTAGGGCATCCTACATCCATGAATCTGCTTAAGAAACCCAGAGGGAAGCATAATGATTGAACTCCGAGAAAATGAACAAAAAGTCCTCCTTGCCCTGGAAAGGCTGGGCGGAAAAGGAAACGTCGAAAAAATCGCTGAAAACAGCGGCTTAGCCCACGCGGCGGTCATGCGGGCCTCCCTCACCCTCACAGAAAAGAAACTAACAGAAATCCATGAAAAGAGGCCGACCCTAGCCAAGCTGAGCCCAGAGGGGGGGCACCACGCAAAACAAGGCCTGCCCGAGAGGCGCCTAATCAGCGCGCTACTAAAAATGGGCGGCGAAGCCCCCGTGGATGAGGTTGTTAAAAAGGCAGGCCTGAAAAGGGAGTTTTTGGCCATCGGATTGGGGTGGCTCCACCGAAAGGGCTGGGCCAAAATGGAGAAAAACCTTTTGAGGGCTCTCCAGGAGCCTCCCAAAGGAACCGATGAGGTGCTTCTGGTTCTTTTAAATGAGAAGGGTTCCTCAATCGTTGAGGAGCTGAGTGGGGAGCAGCAGGACGCCGTTTCCGTCCTAAAGGGAAGAAAACTGGTGGAGGTGGATGAAAAAACCCTCAGGGAGCTGGAGCTAAAAGAAGACGGCTGGAAGTTAATCAGGCGGGGAATAGCCCTAGTGGAGGAGGTCAGCCAGCTGACTCCCGAACTCATCGTGACTGGGAATTGGCGTAGGGTTAAGTTGCGAAGGTATAACATTAGGGCTCCAGTGGCGAGGACTTGGCCCGGGAGGAAGCACCCCTACCTGAAGTTCTTAGACGATCTAAAGGAGAAGCTGGTCACTTTAGGTTTTAAGGAGATGACCGGCCCCATCGTGGAACTTATGTTCTTCAACTGTGACAGCCTGTACATGCCTCAGGACCACCCAGCGCGGGAAATCCACGACCTATACTTCGTGAAGAAGCCCGCCTATGGCAATTTAGATGCGTATAAGTCTTTCCTAAGCAATGTGAAGAAAACCCACGGAAAGGGTTGGAAAACAGGCTCCAGTGGTTGGGGCTACAATTTTTCTGTGCAAGAAACGAAGCGTTTGATGCTGCGAAGTCAGGGGACGGCCCTCAGCGCCAGAACCCTAATGAGCGAAAGGCTGGAAATTCCTGGAAAGTACTTCTCCATATCCCGTTGTTACAGGCCCGATGTTATCGACAAAACCCACCTAACCGAGTTCAACCAAGTCGAAGGCATCATACTAGGCGAAGCCTTATCGCTACGTGACCTATTTGGCGTTCTAGAGAAATTTGCCATGGAAATTGCTGGCGCGGATAAAATGAGGTTTAGACCAGGCTACTTCCCCTTCACCGAACCCAGCGTGGAGCTTATGGCCTACAAAGAGGGTTACGGATGGGTGGAGTTCGGCGGCGCAGGCATCTTCAGACCAGAAGTTAATTTACCCTTGGGCGTCACCGTCCCCGTGCTGGCCTGGGGACTAGGGGTGGATCGACTCTTCATGATGAAGGCTGGAATCGACGACATCCGATACCTGTTCACCCAAGACCTGGAGTGGTTAAGAAATAAGGAGCTGGTCTAGAATGCCCACCATAGAAATGGATTATGGAGACCTACAAAGCCTAATTGGCATCGATCTGCCCAAAAACGTCGAGGAATTTGACGAAATTCTCTCCTACGTGAAAAGCGAAGTTAAACTCCTCAACGAGCAAGAGATCCATGTAGAAATCGGAGACACCAACCGCCCCGACCTTTGGAACGTGGAGGGTCTAGCGAGGGCTCTACAAGGCTTCCTAAAAGTTGAAAAAGGATTAAGGGAATACACCATAGCCGCCAGCTCCGGCGTTGAGATTCATGTAGACCCTAGGCTCGAAGCCATAAGGCCCTACATAGCCTGCGCCGTCGTGAAAAACCCCAAACTAAGCGACGCGGCCATCCGCGGGGTCATGCAGTATCAGGATAAGCTGGATCAAACCTACGGAAGGAGGAGGAGAAGGGCGTCCATAGGGCTTTACGACTTCAGCCT
>Ga0315312_1003351_pt1 | contig 10346 bp, 7 predicted proteins | sample TDP7_MG_FD_203629 | JGI IMG/M metagenome (GOLD analysis project Ga0315312, IMG submission 203629) | Freshwater sediment microbial communities from Lake Towuti, South Sulawesi, Indonesia - TDP7 | ecosystem: Environmental > Aquatic > Freshwater > Lake > Sediment | place: Indonesia: South Sulawesi... | reverse complement strand
AAAAGATGTGGAAGACATCAATTGGCGTAAGCTGGATGCTGGTCAATATGCCGTGTACTGTCGTGGTCTGCGGGTTCTTCGGGGATACTGGAAAGGGCAAAATCATCTCATACCTTGCGCTTAAGGACAAGATGGCCGTGACTGCCAGAGCCGGCGTGGGGCCAAATGCTGGGCACACTGTGGTGTACGGAGACAAGACGTACAGGATGCGCATGGTGCCGAGCGGCTTTGTCTATGAGAAATGTCGACTACTAATCGGGCCGGGTGTGCTCGTGGATCCAGATGTCCTCTTGAAAGAGGTGGAGCTTGTGAACGCTTCGAACAGAGTGGGCGTCGATCCGCAGTGTGCCATCATCGAGCCCAAGCATATCGAAGCCGACCGGAAAGGCTATCTTGCATCCGAAATAAAGACGACGGGAACGGGCACGGGACCATGCAACGTTGATCGCGTGTTAAGAACAGCCAAGGTTGCGCGAGACATACCGGAGCTTAAAAGGTTTCTCAGCGATGTCCCGCTGGAAGTTAATACTGCGCTTGACAAGGGAGAGAACGTTCTGATAGAAGGAACGCAGGGGACATATATCTCGCTCTGGCATGGAACCTACCCATACGTCACTTCAAAGGATGTAACGGCAGCAGCAGCCTGCTCTGACGTAGGCGTAGGTCCAACTAGAGTCGACGATGTTTTGGTTGTTTTCAAAGCCTTCACCACGAGGGTAGGTGCCGGTCCCCTTCCTGGCGAAATAAGCTGGGAAGAAGCTGAAAAGAGAGGCTGGGCTGAGCTGGCAGCAGTGACTGGAAGGAGGCGGAGGGCTGCGCCGTTCAGTTTTGACCTTGCGAAAAGGGCTGTTATGCTGAATGGGGCTACGCAGGCCGCCGTCACCAAGATTGATGTAGTCTATCCAGAATGCAGGGCAGTAAAAACCTTAGACGAACTTTCGGGCGAAGCGAAGAAGTTCATTAAAAAGATTGAGCAGGAGATAGGCGTCCCAGTCACGCTGATAGGAACAGGACCGGAAACGTGGGAGATCGTAGACCGTAGATCCGACTACCTCAAGAGATAGGCAAGCCCAGAAAGACCATATTTCATTGAACGGAGCATCCGATAACTGTCACAGATCCTGGTAAACGAGTTTCGAAGGTAGCGGGGGGTCGATTTCCAGGAGACTAGGCGTGCTAGCCTCTTTTTGAACGACCGATCTCTGGGTCTCTCTGGCTTCAAGCCTTATGAGCCCAGCGGGTTAAACCTGGCTACCCCACCCCGCTTTGTGGTTCCTATGACTTTCCTATAGGAGTCCTGACCGCGGCTTATTTGAATTTAGTAAACTCTATAATAAAAGAGTTGCGACAGAACTTCTGATTCACTTCAGTGTTGCTCATCGGTTAAGACCATGCGGGTTTTGCCTAGCATCATTCAAAAACGATAAATCCTTTGCACCTACACTTATTACAAGGCGCCAAGGTTGGTCAAGGAACTCCGCATCATCGAAAAAGCTCCATACAAGAAGAAGCTAGCCCGACCAGTCCGTTCAAGGGTCTTTGAGGTTGTAGCCCCTTATGAAATGAGAGAACGATGGCAAGAGATTAGTGAGCTTCCAGATAACTGTCTACTCCTAAGGACAAGGCTGACCGGAATCTGCCAAGCTGACCTAAGATATGTGAGCGGTTCGCGTCCGCCAGAAATCCTGCGCGAACGCCTGCCCTTATGTGTGTTTCACGAGGGGATTGCCCAGATAGAGGAAGTGGGAAACAACGTACGCAACCTTTCCAAGGGCGACCTCGTCGTGATAGTCCCGAACATCCCTTGCTACGTGCATAACCCAGAGAAGTATCCAGATATCACCCGAGCCTGCGCGGCTTGTAGGCCCCAGGGAGCGGGTGAGAACCTCTGCGAAGAGGTCAGGTTCCTAGCAAGCAACGCACATGGGCTTTCTAGAACCTTCTTTGCCCACCCCGCGAGCTGCGTCTTTCCCGTGCCGGAAGGCATACCTGAAGAGGTCGCCGTTCTAACCGAGCCATTGACGGTCATCAATCGGGCCATCAAGCAGGCCAAGGTGAAGTTTGACGATCGTGTGGCCATACTGGGAGGCGGGTTCATGGGTTTTATCGCCGCCGCGGTGCTCTCGAAGATAATGGGGGTACCTAGGGACGATCTTCTTGTGACCGACATCTTCGATTCCAAACTTGCCAAGTTTGAGGGCTTCGCGACCACCATCAACACTGCGAAGGAGCCGTTAGGCAACGGTCTTCTTTCCCACTTCGATGTAGCCTTCGAGTGCGCGGGAGGAAGAGCCGCAGAAACCACGATAGATCAAGCCTTAGCGCTTCTATCTCCCGGAGGAACATGTCTACTCTTGGGCGTAAGCGAAGAGAGGATTCCCATAAAGACAAGGACCTTGCTTGACAAGGGCTTGGCATTGAGGGGCACAACGAGAAGCGCAGCCATCGACTATCCGGATGTTCTGGAATGGTTGAGGCTGGAAGAGTTTAGGGAGACACTTGCGCAGATGATTTTTCCCGAGGTGTTCGTGGCAAAAGACTGCGAGTCCGTAATCTCAGCATGTCTGACAGCTGAGAGACCTGAGACTCATGGGAAGGTTTTAATCGATTGGCGCCAGAAATCTCAGCATTAGAAGGAGGACTTGGAAATGCTGTGTGCAGTTTTGGAAAGCCCAAAGCTAATGAGAGTGAAGGAGAGGGATATTCCGAAGATAGGCGACGGCGACATTCTCGTTAGGGTGGCGGCGTGCGCCATCTGCGGAACAGACGTAAAGAAATACTTCCGAGGCCACAGGCTGATCAAGTCTTATCCAATCGTCCCAGGTCACGAGCTGTCCGGAGAGATAGTCGCCGTAGGAAAGAAAGCGCGGGAATTCAATGTGGAGGCAAACGGGGAGAAAGAGACCAGAAGCTTCACCGAAGGCGAGAAAGTCGTCATAGCGCCCGTTATTGCCTGTGAGAGGTGCGTCAACTGCATTGAGGGCCGCGCCGAATCCTGCAACTTTCGGGAGGATTTCGGCTTCAACTATGACGGAGGATTCGAGGGATACACAGTCATCCCGGAAAATCTCCTAAGGAAGAAGATTAACCCCGTCATCCCTATTCCCGACAGCGTTCCGCTATACATGGCAGCTGTTTCGGAACCCTTTGCCTGCGCTCTACATGCACACAAGAAGCTGGTAAGACCTGGAGGATGGGACAGAAAGAGGAACGTCTACGGCGTTATTCAAGGCATAACCGAAGGAGACATTGTCGTGGTGATCGGCGGCGGACCTCTGGGATGCATGCACGCCGAACTGGCGAAGAGCTCAGGCGCTGGAGCAGTCGTCATCGCCCAGCATTCTGAATGGAGGTTGAACATGATCAGGAACCTAGACGTGGCCGATCACTATATACTCAATGACACTACGGAGAATCTCGTGGATTCGGTGAACAAGATAACCGACGGTCGCGGGGCAGACATCGTCATTACCGCCACAAGCAGCTCCACGGCCCAGGTTCAAGCCTTGAAGATCGTCAGGCAAGGAGGGGCTGTAAGCTTCTTCGGCGGCGTTGAGGAGGAGATGGTTCAGATTCCCACGAACAAGATTCACTACAACGGACCTTTCATCACAGGAACCAGCGGCGCTTCTCCCTATCATATACCCATCATACTGAGGCTCATGGCTGAAGGGAAGATCGATGCCTCTAAGTATGTCACCCACCTCTTGGGGCTGCATTATTTGGAGAGGGTTCTTCTCGCAAGCGGGACCCCCGCCTTCACATCTCTCGACGAGATAGTGTCCGCCCGTGGCGAAGACTACATGGGATTCCTCCGCGATCAGAGCCTTGGGCTGGAAGGCTGTAAGACCCTTTCAGAGAGGCTCACCGTCTTCAAAGGAAGCATCCTGAAGGCTCTCGTGATACCCTCGTTCCCGGAGGAGAAAGCGATAGTCGCTCTTTCTGGGATGGGTTCAGAGGAAAGAAAGAAAACTCTCATTAGCATCGTGAAATGATGTATCCGTAGGTATTGCCTAAGAAGGTGGTCGCTATGTCGTCATATCTTGTGGGCGTTGACCTTGGCACATCTGCCTGCAAAACAGTGATTTTCACTCTTGACGGGCGCAAAGTCTCGGAGGCGTTTAAGGAATATCCGGTGCATCATCCTAAGCCCAGATGGGCGGAACAGAAGCCTTTAGAATGGTGGAACGCCGCTGCTGGCACAATCAGAGAAAGTCTCAAAAAAGCGGACATTCGCGCAGATGAAATTCTAGGACTCTCCGTGGACTCCCAGAGAGAAGCTGTGGTGCCTATAGGGAAGGACGGCAAGGAACTCTACAATAGCATAATATGGCTGGACAACCGAACCGGGCCGCAAGCAGAAGAAATCAAAAGACTGATCAGCGAAGAAGAAGTCCTGTCCATAACTGGTGTCACCATCGACCCGATCTTTTCAGCCTCAAAGATTCTCTGGCTTAAGGAGAATGCTCCCAATGCCTTCGAGCGGGCTGAGTGTTTCCTCTGTGCGAAGGACTACATCATCTACAAGCTCTCAGGCGGGCAGGTTACGGACTACTCCATGGCTTCTCGAACACTCCTATTCGACATCGGAAGAAGAGAGTGGTCTGAGAAGATATGCTCCGCCATTGGCATACCTCTTGAGAGATTGCCGCCGACGAAGGAATCCTCAGCAGTTGTCGGCGAGGTATCGCCCAAGGCTTCAAAGGGAACTCTCCTTCCCAAAGGGCTCCCAATCGTGAATGGAGGTGGAGACCGACCCTGCGAGTGTCTGGGAGCAGGCGTAACCCGGCAGGGACCGGTCAACATAGGAACCGGCACAGGCTCAGTTGTAGAGGTACCACTAAGCGAACCAGCGATCGACATGAAAGGGAAGGTCAACTGCTGCTGCCACGTAATCCCTGACACATGGGAGTACGAAGCCATAATAACTACCACTGGCGCCTCTCTTCGCTGGTTTAGAGACACCCTTGGACAGGAGGAAAAGGCAGAAGCGCAAAGGGTCGGACTCGATCCCTACGATCTTCTTACAGAAAAAGCTTCGAAAGTCACTTCGGGCTCTGACGGTCTGTTCTTTTATCCCTATCTCACGGGTGCATTCTCACCCAAGTTCAACGAAAAGGCTCGCGGAGTCTACTTCGGCATCAACCTTTCCCACACAAAGGGTCACTTCGTCCGGTCAATCCTAGAAGGCGTAGCGTTCCAATATCTGGAAACGTTTGGGCTTCTAGAAGAACTCGACGTAACGGTTGAAGAGGTGAACATGGTGGGGGGAGAAACGAAGAGCGACCTCTGGAACCAGATAAAGGCGGATATTGTCGGGAGGAGCATTCGGATACCAGAGGTTGACGACGCGGCTGCTTTGGGTGCAGCTCTTTTAGCTGGAACCGGAACTGGCCAATATTCAAGTCTGCGAAAGGCGGCTGAAGATGCAGTCAAGATACAGAAGGTATACACGCCCAACCTGAACAATCGGAAGGCATACTTGAAGGTCTACGAAGACTACAGAAGAGCCTACTCACTGATCGAGAAGGCCTATGAGATATATTGACTTGAACCCTCCTTTATGTTCTGCCAACCAGACAGCCTGCCTAGGGTCAAGGTCTGAACTGAAGACTCCCCAGCTGGTTATTATTTATAAGTTGAGCAAGACATAGAAGTCGTCATGGCGCGCCAGAGAATAGTTGTTCTGATGGGGTCGAAGAGCGATCTTCCCTTCGCCCAACGAATCCGGGAGTTCCTGCATAAAGAGGGCTTCACTGCCAAGTGTGAGTACTCCGTATCTTCCGCGCACAGAACGCCGGACATTCTCCTCGCAAAGCTGAGGAAATACGCGGAGTCTCGGGACAGCATAGTTCTCATAACCGTAGCCGGCCTTTCAGATGCCCTCTCAGGCGTTGCAGCCGGCTCAACACCGTACCCAGTAATTGCGTGTCCGCCTGACATTGAGACATCTGGCTGGACCAAAGCCTTCTCATCAATCATGACGCCGACTGGCATTCCAGTTCTTCTCGCCTCGAAGCCGGAGAACGCCGCCTTGGGAGCCTTGAAGATTCTGGCTCTTGCGGATGCTTCGCTTCGCGGAGAGATTGAGCGGTTCATGGAAAGGAAGAGAACCGAGGTTATATGCTCTGACAGAGATATCGTTGGAGAAAATGCCGGGTAGATTGAAAAGAGAGGGAGGCTCTCCAGTGTACGTTGATGTCAAGAACGTCGTTTTGGAGACAAATCTTCCTTATCCTTTGTTCAAAAGGGGCAAAGTGCGCGACATATATGACTTAGGCGATAGGTTATTCATTGTTTCCACGGATAGGATCTCGGCCTTCGATGTTGTATTGCCAAACGGGATCCCCCGCAAGGGCGAAGCTCTAAACATGCTCTCAGCCTTTTGGTTCAAAGAGACAGAGAAGATTGTGCCCAATCACATCCTAGAGGTTGTTAATCCGAGAACGGTTCTGGTGACGAAGACTGCACCGGTAAGGATAGAGTTCGTTGTGAGGGGCTATCTCTACGGGTCAGCTTGGGAGAAATACCTGAAAGGAGAGCACATCTGCGGAATTGAGCTCCTGCCAGGACTCGGAAAGGCAGAGAAGCTGCCTCAACCAGTACTAACACCCACAACCAAGGCTGAGATTGGGCACGACATTGAGCTGCCGAGGAAGGATGTGGTCGAGATGATTGGAAAAGACCTTGTCGAAGAGATAGAGGAAGCCAGCCTAAAAATCTACGAAGCTGCTGCTAGGAAAGCTGAATCAAGAGGCATAATCATAGCGGACACCAAGTTTGAGTTCGGCTTGCGCGATGGTGAAGCAATACTCATAGATGAGTTGCTTACCCCTGATTCGTCTCGTTTCTGGCCCAAAGACCGACATCAGGTGGGGGCGGATCAACCCAGTTTTGACAAGCAGTATGTCAGAGATTATCTACTATCTATCGGCTGGAATAGGCAGCCCCCAGCTCCGGCATTACCTGAACGGGTGATTCTTGAGACCTCCAAAAAGTATATAGAGGCGTACGAAAAACTAACGGGAAGAAAGTTTGGTGACTGGACATGATAGAGCGAGAAGAGATGCAGGAATTGGTGAAGTCCTATAAGGAACCAGTTTGTCTGAATCTTGGCTCCCACTCAGCCCTTGACGCTTGGCAGGGGCAGCGGAACTACGGTCTGAGAAGCATAATATATGTGACAAGGCAAAGGGCAAGAATATACTTGCAGAATCCCATGGTCGGCGGTCCATCTGAGCAAGTAGAAGACCTCCCTGCTGCAGTGAGGAGAGACCTGATCGTTGTTGAGGACCCCAAAGACGTAAGAAAGAAGGGCTCTTGGAAAGCCGCAATCATAGTTCTCGACAGCTACGAGGACATAGTCAAGTATGTAGACGAACTCGTCGAGCTTGAGTGCATCCAGATCCCTAACCGAGCGTTCTCAACCTATGTAAGCGGGGATGCGTACTGCAGCTTGATCGAGAACCAGTATGCCGTCCCCATAATTGGGTCCAGAAGACTTCTTAAGATTGAAAACAGGGGGGCAATTGAGAAGGACTACTATTGGTTCGCCGAGAAGGCTGGCATACCGTACCCGAAATCCTATAGATACAAGGTCTACGAGAAGGGAATACGTTTCGAAGAGTACATAGACAACCCCCTTCTTCTGAAGGCAGAGCATGCGCATCGCGAATACGAAAGAGAGTTCATATTTGCCGCTGACTCCAACGACCTCGAGGAAAAAGTCGAGAGGGAAGTTGAACTCGGAAACCTCACAAGGGAGGGGCTGGAATATGCGCGAGTCGAGCAGATCGTGCTCGGCCCACACGCGAACTTCAACTTCTTCTTTTCACCTTTGAACGCAGAGGAAGAGTGGGGGGATGCTGACGATGCCTTTGCGAAACTGTACAAAACCGCGCTTGAGAAGGCCCGCATCCACTTAGCCAACGAGTTCTTGTCGATAGATGAACGAAGAGAAACGATTCTTGACGGCGTAAAGAGGCTTCCGATCGATGTGCAAGAGAAGATCAAGCAAGTTCCATCGTTCGAGGTCACGTGCCACCTAGCAATGAGCCTGAGAGAATCTCTCCTCAAGGATGTGCACAGATATGCCGACGCGTTCCTCTTGGCGACGAGAGAGCATGAACCGCCCGGAATAATCGGAGCCTGGTGTCTGCAAACCTTGATAACCTGGTCAAAGATTCCCGGGGCAGCTGTGGAATACGGGCTTTACGATGTGCCTTCAGGCAGAGAGACCTACATGCATGTTCCGGTCACGCAGGATGTCGCCGTGAGGCATGGCGGGGGAACCAACGTACACATGGGCGTAGGCTCACAGTACGCCAACGCCATGTACCAGAGAATAATGAGCACTGGAGACAGGATAGCCTTGGAGATCAAGAGAGCAGTGAATAAAGACAAACTTGAGAAGATCGTCACGTAGCCCGAGCAGACAATTGAGCATGGTTCTATCTGAAATGAGTTCAAAATATGCCGAAGCAGGCGTAGACGTTAGGAAACGGGGAATCGAGGCCTTCAGGACAACTATCCATAGTCTTTTCCCAGAAGCGTTCTGTGTGGTTACGGAAGACCCTGACTTGCCAGGCTACGGTCTTGTGACGCATACGGACAGCGCAGGCAGCAAACCAGTTCTAGGCTACCTCAACTGGAAAGAGACTGGCGAGATCAGTTGGTTCAAGGGGCTTGCTCAAGATGTCTTGGCAATGAATCTGAACGATGTGTCATGCGTAGGCGCCAAACCTGTCAACTTTGTGGATTACGTGGCTCTGAACCCCCTTAAGGTTCCGAGGATTGGTCTCCTAAAGGTTCTGAACGCAGGGTTCAAAGAATGCTTTGATACGTTGAAAAGGCAAGGGATCAGAGTTCTATTTTCCGGCGGCGAAACGGCAGATCTCCCAGACCAGCTTAGGACTCTCGACATTTCAGGTACATTGAACGCACGTGTGAAGCTGACTGACGCAGTAACCGGTGAAAACATCAAGGATGGACACATCATCGTGGGTTTGAGGAGCGGGGGCAAGACAAAATACGAAGACAGGGAGAACAGCGGAATCATGTGCAATGGGCTCACTCTGGCAAGGCTTTGCCTCTTAAGCGCAGACTATCAGGAAAAGTATCCTGAGATTGCTGACCCGGAGGGAAAAGGATACTACGGCAGGTTCAAGCTTGACCAGTATCTCGACGAGCTTGGGATGACTCTTGGAGAAGCCTTGGTTTCCCCAATGAGGTTTTTTGTTCCGGTCGTATTCGAGCTTCTCGGTAAATGCGGAGACGCCATATCTGGGCTGGTTCATAACATGGGCGGTGGGCTAACGAAAGGCCTCAGGATAGGACGGAATATCAACTTCGTCAAGGACAGCCTCATCGAACCTGACCCGATCTTTCTCCTCATCCAGAAAGAGTCCGGCGAGAGCTGGCGATCAATGTACGAGATATATAACATGGGAATAGGCTTCGAAGTGATTGCTGAACCAGAAGCAGCCGAAGACATGCAAGCCATAGCAGAAAGATATGGACTCGAAGCCAAAATCATCGGAAGATGCGAGAAGAGTGACGGAAAAAATAAGGTTACGGTGAAAAGCCCATTCGGGAGATTCCAGTATCCCTGATTTCCTGCTGCCTTTACCCTAGCCAGTTGGTGTCGTCAATCTGAGGCCAAACGTTCTAGAAGAGTATCCTTGGCTCTCCTCGCTTTGGCCATGACTTCCTCAACATTCACGGTTTTGACTTCGCGGTCTTCCATGACTACTCTGCCATTAATCAGGACTGTTTCCACGTCAGCTGCCCTTGTAGCGTAAACAAGGTGACTCTCTTCGCTGTAAATTGGGCAGAGATGAGGCCTGTCGAAGCCGATTATGACTATGTCAGCCTTCTTGCCGGCACGAATCGAGCCTATCTGTCCATCCCAACATAGAGCTTTCGCACCGTCAACGGTAGCCATTCTCAAAACCCTTTCAGCGGGCAGCAAAGTCGGGTCCCCATTGACGCCTTTGTGCAGAAGAGCTGTGAGCTTCATAACCTCAAACATGTCCGCAACATTATTCGACGACGGGCTATCCGTACCCAAAGAAACGGTTGCGCCAGCCTCGATCAAGCTCGGAACCGGGCAGACTCCTGAAGCCAGCTTGAGATTGGAGACGGGGTTGTGGGAAACCTTCACCCCTCTCTTGGCGAGAAGCTCGATGTCCCGCTTCGTCAATGAGACACAGTGAGCTGCAACCATGTCCTCACCCAAGACGTCCAAGGAGTCCAGATATTCCACGACTCCTGTCTTGACTGGGACGCCGAAGGCATGCTCGATCTTCTTGGGCTCATCGCCTGTCTCGGCTACGTGCATATGCCAA
>Ga0315312_1003350_pt1 | contig 10353 bp, 18 predicted proteins | sample TDP7_MG_FD_203629 | JGI IMG/M metagenome (GOLD analysis project Ga0315312, IMG submission 203629) | Freshwater sediment microbial communities from Lake Towuti, South Sulawesi, Indonesia - TDP7 | ecosystem: Environmental > Aquatic > Freshwater > Lake > Sediment | place: Indonesia: South Sulawesi... | reverse complement strand
TTTATTCCAATTCCATATTTTTTTCCATTTTGGCGAACCAATATTTGTTAAAAATTTATCAATAAAATATTGTATAATATTTTTAGGAGTATCTTTGGATAATTGATATATCTTTTTTGCAAAGACATAATATGCCGGATTAAAAGAAATGCTTTTTAATTCAGGCCTCATCTCTGCAATTCTAAACAATGCCAATATTATTTGCCCTTCCATCTCCTGTTCTCCCCAGCAATCAATCTTTTTCTTTCCATATAATCCCCAAACTAGCATCCGTAATGGCAGGACATGATCTAACCAGATTCGCTCTCCTGTCCCATACCAAATATCAAAATAGGCATAATCAAATTTGGCTTTTCCTGAATGTAAATATCTATATAAATCATCGTGTATTATTTTTATTCCTTTATCTATATAAGACTGAACCATCTCTATAATTGCTTTTTCTTTTTCTATCACCATAACAGATTTCACAGAGGGCTTATTTATTATCTTACTCGCAATATAACCCAATCCTAATCCACCGATTAAAACATGACCAAAAGCATTTTTAACTCCTCTATTCAAGAGAAAAATTTCCTGAGGAGAATCGGACATCATTAAACTATTTCCTTCTCTTATAAGTTTATGTATAACTCTATCTTCTTCTAATATCATTTCAAGAGGCTTAACTCCCATCAAAATAGCATTTCGTATACTTATAATGGTCAATTTTGAACCTTTTTTAATAATATCTCTCCGGATGCTAAATTTACCATTGGTCTGTTCCGGAATATTTAATGGTGAATATAAATCTAATTTTAATCCTTTTTGATTTAGCATTTAATAGCCTTTCTATCTAACCTCGAAAATTGCATCTGGGTGTTGTTTTGCCCAAGATAATAGAATTGAAAGAGCATATCCCGCGTTGCCCTCGGTTGCTTTCCAGTAGTTATCATCTCTTTTTATTCCTAATTTTGAAATAGCTTCCTCAAGTTTTTTAATGCAATCTTTAGCCTTCTTGCTATCCAGAAATTTTAACCCTTCTTTTTTATCGAAATACTTATAGTAGAAGGGCGAATAATTATAAGTAATATTTAATTCTGCTTGATTAGTCCCGCCTAGAACAAAAGTTCCTCCATCGCAGTGCCTAGGCATAATTTCACAGACTTCATCTTTATTTTTTAAATATACCCACCAGCTCATTTTAGTCCTCCTTTTTATATTTTAAAATCAATTCTTTAACTGCAGAGACTTCTGCTTCAAAAGAACCAATGGGGAATATCAAGTCTAATTCTTCTCTAAATTTTTTACCCCTTAATCCTTCTTCTCCCTTCCATCCAGCTTTCAATTGTCCATTTTCTTTCCATTGAATAAATTCCGCTTTAATATTGGCGGACTGAACTGCTCTATTTAATATTTCAATTCTTTTTTCTGCTTTTTGCCCCCAGAATTGAAAATACCAGAGAACTACTTCTTGAGCAATCATAATTAAATTATCTTTTTTATTGGCATCGATTGCCTCTTTTTTTGTGCATCTTCTTAATTTTTTAATCATTTCATTCCTTTTCTAATTCAATTTCATATTCTTTTTTTCTGTGCCAATCAAATTCAGGCCTATGCCAGAATTCAACAATTTCTAAATCATAACAATTCATTGTATCTCCAATACAATTATGTATTGGCGGATCTCCATAATGTACAGGCGGCCAAATATGCATTCCTTTCTCTTTAAGTTCTTTCTTTGATTCTTTCCATTTTTTAATCCTTTCTGAAAATGGTTCCATTCTTTCGCCAAAGAAATCGGTAGATAATTTTGAGCAATTCATCTCTACCAGAAATCGCCGACCACAATTTTGGCAAGATATTTCCAAAAGGATAACCTCATCAGCATAAATATTGGGAGAAAGAGAAGGATGAAATTTATCATAACGAGGTGTCCCATTATAATCATACCAGAGTACTGGCTCTTTAATTCTTCTTTTAATATCTTTATAAGATGCTTTCATTTTATTCTCCTCATATCTTTAAAAAATCACTAAAAAGCATGTTTCTATCATCCAAATATATATCCGCATAGACTTTGCGAATAGCAAAATCTTTATTTTTAAGATCGGGCACATTCTCATTAATAGCATCGAATTCCAATCCTTTTTCTTTACACCATTTAATTGCTTCTTGAAGATAATGACCTTCTCTACAAGTCCAAAGTATGAGTTGATTACCATCTTTTTTGAACTGAATAAGCTTATTAATTATTGACATAAAAGGTTCGCCAATTTCGGGAAATCTATGTTGGCAAAGAATACCATCAAAATCTGATGCGATAATCATTTTATCTCCTTTCAAAAATAAATTTCTTCATCCGGTTCAATTATTTTGGCCTTGATACCTTTTTGTCTCAACCATTTTAGCCAATCATCAGCATTATATTGCTCATCAGCTTCACGATATGCATCTAATTCATTTTCAATTGTCTTTAAATCTGCATCAATCTCCATTAGAAAGCTATCCTCTGAATAATAAAATTCTATAATCATTTTTTACCTCCTTTAATTTCTATAGGAACTCAAGATCTATTTCTTTTAATATTCTTTGCCCTTCTATATCTGAGCATTCATATTCTATCCCCTCTAAAAATCTATCAGCCCATTCTTGAGCATATCCAACTTGACATTTAAGTTCTTCATCTTCAGGATTGCCCCAGCGTAATCGCATATAAGCGATATATCTTGTTTTCATTGGCTCAGGCATATTATTTGCTTCTGCAATTTTATTATAAGTTTTATTTTCATTTTTCTCCTTTGATTTGTTATCTTTATAAAAGAAACATTTCTCTTTAAAACAACAATCATCAGTAGTTCCATCTGGATTAATATGAATGAAATCAGTTCCTGCCCCGCATTCTTTAGTTAATCCTAATTGAATACCTAAACAATTATCAACTGCGACAGATAAAATTGATTTATATTGTTCTATCTCCATTTTTAAAATTTCAAGACTTTTATCTTTAATTTTTCCCGGAGGCTTTAAAGTTAATAGATTTAATTGGTCAGAGAATTTTAATATTCCCGCAGGGATATTCATCGGGATTTTCTCTATAAGAAAATTGCAGGCTAACTTTATTTCATATTTCTTTATTATCTGAGCTTTATCTACCCATTCTATTTGGTCCTTTATTTTCTCAGAATCATAACTTAAACTAATTGCCTCAATTCCATGGCTCTTTATACAACCACAGAATGTATCAGTTATCACCTGAGGCATTGTAGTCATAGTTAGATTAATTTTCTTTTTAATTGATTGAGTATAATTCCACCATGGGTCTAAAAGAATATCTAAGTTTATTCCATTGTATTCAAAACAGATTGTATCTGGCTTATGCTTTTCAATTGCTCCTCTAATGCTATTTTCCAATTTCCAAAAATCATAATTCTCTTTTTTGTCTTTTAAATAACAAAATTTACACCGAGGCTTTTTTATACAATTATTACTCAAGCTAATTGCAATAAGCTTCATTTTAATTTTCTCCTTATGGATTATGTAATTTATTAAATTCCCATTCTTCATAGATATCTGTACTTCCTCCATCACAAGCTATTAATTCTCCGTGTAGTTCTTTAATAATCTTTTGAAATATAGGAAAGCATAAATTATCACATTGATTGCAATGAGAATCAAATCGGAACCCAGTTGTTATATATCCATTATAGCCATACTCTAGCCAGGCTCTATTCCCATCTTTGTCATAAACTATTATTCTTGGAATCTCTGTGTTGTCATCATGCTCTCGTTTTTTATTTTTTTCTTGAAGTTCCTGTAATAATTCGATGGAAAGAGGGGGACTGGATTCCCAATTGAATTTCTCAAATAATGCTTTAAATTTCCAATATGCCTCTATAAGATCATGAATTTGAGTGTCTACCAGAAGTTCGGAACAGCTCGATTGAATCATTTCTTTTTATCTCCTTTCTTATCTTTTTCTTGCTTCCTTTTTATTTCATCATCTATTAGTTCCAAACAAGTTTTCTTACCATGTTTCTTAGCAACAGCATCTGCTCCGAAATTACCATAATGTTTTTCCATAACTCTTTTCTCTATATCTTTGATTTGTTTCTCCGACATTTCAGCATAACGCATTACTACATATTCGTCTATTGTCTTCATAGGAAAAGATTCGCTATTAATATATAGATTCTTTCCATCACTATAGATATAATAATCTCCTCGCATATAAGCCATTTTATCCTCCTAAGTTAAATTTCAAAATCGCTCTGTAAATCCAGCAAAGAATAAAATAAAGTAAATCAGAAATGATAAACCAAGAATCAAATCAAAAAATTCCACTTTTTCTTTTTTTGTCAAAGGTTCAAAAAAAGAGCCTAGGCAAAAAAATGCAAGCCCAAAACAGATAATCGTGATTATAATTTTACCTATGATTAATACTTTTAACATTTTAGCCTCCATATTTTATTGTTATAAGTCCTTGCCCAGCCATTTGTAATTTTAATTCACGTGGCAAAAAAGGCGTCATTGTTTCGGGAGATAATAGATCCCATACTCCTAATAAATTGCCCAAACCCATTGTCATTAATGCTATACCCTGATCTCCAATATCTGCTCCTATTTCTAAATAGGAGTGTTCTTTCCCATCAAGCCAATGAGGAAATTCTTTTTTGACTAGTTCAAAAAATATTTCTTTATTTGCACTATCTTTTTTTGCTACTTTGAAGAAAATCAGATCCACAGTATGGCCACTAGGCTGCTGAGGATCTTCTTTTTTATCAATGCATTTGCCACAAGTACAATCTCCACGAACTGTATTTTTTGTTATATACTCCCATAAATCTCCCATTTATTCCTCCTTAAATTCTTCAAAATCTTTTCTTTCCTCTTTTAATAGATCAAAAATTAAAATGGGAAGTCCTTCAGGTGTAGCAGAATCATAAATTATAGCCCAGGGGCCGAATCCACCAGATTTAAGGATTGGAAGTTCAAGATATGCTCTTTCTTCCCATCGAGGTAAACGAACTTTTTTAATGCCTAATTTTAAAGCTTCTTTAATAGTCATTAATTCTTCTTCTTCCTTTTTTGATGAGTTAATTCTTTTATTACAAATATATTTATTTCATATCCTCTAAAAGCAATTAGAGGGACGCGTTCAGCGGTGCTGTTATTTTTAATAAAAGTCAACGCCTGCTGAAACGAACTAAATATTTCATAATAATCATCTCCTTCGTCAGGATGACACCAAACTCTTATCTCTGGAACTTCGAGGTTTCCGCTGCATTGTTGAATTAAATCTTTTAGAGCAGGAATTTCCATTTTTAATCCTCCTTATTATTGTCCCGTTACAAAATCCAATAAATCTGTTTTTGATTCATTTTCTAGACAATTCTCACAAATAAAATATCTGCCCTTTGAATGCCACCAAAAAATATCTCCAATATCATTACTATATATCTCACAAACTAAATCCTTTTCATCTATATTTAATTTCTTGGCAAACTCTTTTTTGTTCATTTTATTCCTCCTTACATTCTTTGATTATCGTTTCGTAATTTTCTATTTTACGCCCACGACAATAAGCGCATTTAATACCAATTAATTTATTATTTTCTCTATCAAATAAGCCAATCGCTATATCAATCGGCTGATTATACTGAGAGCAATCTTTATCTTTACAGACAATAATTTTTTCTTCAAATCGTATATATTTGAATATGGGCCATTTTATCTCATTTCGTTCTTTCATTATTAATCTTCCATAACCTAGCCTGTCCCGGTGCGTTTCGCCTTATGGTATCACACTACGCAGTGACCGCCGGTGGGCGGTAGAGCTGATAATGCACTACTCTTGCCGCCCTCCCTTTCGGCAATCAGCATTTTATAATGCCGAGATAGGCTTAAGTCTTTATTGATTTAAAATTCTTACAATTTTTATCTCCTCCCAAGTCTCGAGGATAACCATTTCTCATTCCGCAATTATAACAATTATCTGGTATTGCAGAAGTAATTTGTTTAAAGCTTTTGCAATTGAATCTTATTCTATTTTTCCATTTTATTTTCTTAATCATTCGATAAATTACTCCTTCTTACTCATGAAAAATATATCCGCTTGTCCAAAAAATCCATATCAAAGCACACACTATCAAAGTCGCTAATAATGGCAATTCTCTTTTTATTAATTCAAAAAGAAAGAGGCCAGAAAAAGCAATGGGAGGAAATGCTCCTAAAAATTTTGTGATAATGCTTTTTGGTTTCGTTTCTTTTTCCATTTCCAAACATTCCGGGCATTCAATCCATGCTCTTATTATTGTTTTATCTGGAACTTCTGTTGATACAGATTTACCACAATTACTACATTTTAATTTCATCTTCCGGTCTCCTTTATCAATTTATTTTCCAGCAGATATACCAGCATCTTTGCCCTGGCGCTGGCTTCGGTATTTGCTTCTTCATAATGTTTCTCGTCCTTCTTTCTCGGTGTGCTATAATGAAAATGAGGTTTTTCAAACCACCATACAAACCATCGCTTGTTATCAAAAGGCTTAACTAAAAATCTTTCGTGAATACTCCAGTAATGTTTCAGTATCTCTCCAAGTTCGGCAACTGTGAAAGCGGAATAAACCCTAATATTCTTTATCTTTTCTGGTCTTATTTTATCCATATATTCATTATATTTTTGTTCATTATAACTTTCAGGAGTAAAAGAATCTAATATAAGTCCTTCTTCTTCGGTTACTTTGCCCGTCATATCAAATTCTATATCTGGCTTACGGTCAGTAATTATCCATTTGCCATCACAAAACCAAATCATATCATTGCCCTCAAAACCAGTAGAATAAGAGGAATTAACCCAGTACCATAAACTTTTTTGTTTTATTCTCAACTCTTTAAGCTTTCTAGCTAACTTCAAATTGCAAACCTGGTCTTTTAATTTCATTTATTTCTCCTTTATATCTTCCTTCCAATCAATCTCTGTCTCAATTTTTATTTCATCTTGTAAATTAAATCTAACGGGATGACATTTGATTTCGAATTCTCCTTTTTCTAATAGAATTATTTTCCAGAGATACTCTATATCTGAATGTAGTTCTTGAGATGGCTGAAAATATGGAACTCCACTATTGAAATATTTTCTTTTTCCGAATTGCTTATTTATTTGGTCCTCTTCTATTTTCCTTTTTTCCGGTAATACTGGTTTATCGTAATCCATCGCAGAGAAAAGTACCATACAAGCGGCTACTCTTTCGCTATCCCACCAATACGGGTACCCAGCTTTTTCAAGAAACTCATAAATAGCTTTTAACATCTTCTCCAAATATGGTCCCATAAATTCAGGATAACCATCCATATGGTGATAGAGCATCGCTCCGACAGATTGATGTTTTTTTTCTTCTTCTCCCCAAATATCTATTAATTGAACTTGACATCTTGTTGACATTTTAATCTCCTCTTCTAAATTAATATTGTATTAAAATATTTTTAATCTGTTCTCTTAAAACATTTTCTAGATCTTCTATCTGAGTTACATAATGTGGAAAGGATTGTTTAAATTTTTCAGGAATTGAACTTGTATTATCAGTAATCCAGATATAGATCATAATTATATCTCTAGGGATATTTTTTTCTATCCATTTATATGCGCCATCTCCCATTAATCCATCAGTTATTAAAAATATGATCTTTTTGCCATCAGGAGGAAATTCTTTTAATGCTTTCTCAAGAGCAGGAATAGGGCAGGTATCACCATCTACTCTCTTTAAGTAATTATCTTGTATTTCCTCTTTATTATATCTTCTATTAAAAGCTTTTAAATAATAATATTTTGTATTAAACGCGAAAACATTAAACTTTATAAATCCCCGATCTTTCTCAAATTTATATATCGTGTCCAGGATGCTCAAAAGGGAGCTAATGGCTATAAGATATTTTCTTTGGTCTCTCTCATCTGTTTGAATATAATCTGTCATCGATCCGGAACAATCAATAATAAATGAGATATTCGATTTTGGTTCTAAAATAATTATATCTTCAAGAAAGATTTTATCTGGATCATAATAATAAGGTAAGTTTTGAGGTACAATTTTTCCTTCTTCAAAAGAAATTTCTCTATTTTGAGTCATTTTTAATAAATTGAAAAGCTCTTCTCCTAAGTCTACGGTTTTTATTTGAAGAAGAGGAGGCTCTTTTTCTTTTATTTCTATGTCGTCTGTGGATAATGATCTAATACCCTTTTCAAGTATTGCGATAAATTCTTCTTCCCCAAGATACTCTTGTTCTTGTTCAGCTGAAGAATTTATAATATTTTCGTTTTCTATATCATTATCTTCATTCTCTTCGTCCTCATCCTCATCATCTTCCTGACCTTCTTGGTCTGTTTCCTGGTCATCACTTCTTTCTTCATTTTCTCTATCTTTATCATCATCATTATTATCATCTTTATCTGAGCTATCTTTTGATGATTTATTCTTGCGGGAATTTTGGGATTTATTTAATTCACCAGAGCTATTTTCTTGAGATTTTTCTTTTTGTTCCGGTAATTGTGTAGATATTAATTTAGCTAATTTTTCAGCAGTTAATACAAGTTCACCCGTAGATTCTGCATTATCAATCTTGGATTCAATTTGCTTCATTTCTCTTTTATATTTCTTCCAGAATTTAATCGCTTCTTCATCAAAGAAAAAGTCATTATACTTTTGATAATCCAACATAAAATGCAATAATCTTGAATGTTCCGGAGATATACACTCCTCTTTAACATTATCCACTATAGATTGTACAATTAATTTAAAGAGTCCATTAACACGAGGATATTTGGCAAATATTTTATTTTCTATCCTCATGTCTTCTAGTAAGTTTAGACAACTGAATATATCCGATGATAAATAACCATAGTTCCCCTTTGTATATCTTATATGGTACGCCTCATGGAGCAAGGCGGTCAACATACTATTTAAACTGCTAATCCGAAAATCTTTGGGAAGATAGATAGTTTTATTTTTTACACGAGGCTTCGTATGATTCTTGAAAACTACATTAACTCCCATGTCTTCGGTAAAATGTTTGGCCATAGTAATAAATGACCTGGAATCAATCTTTCTCATATACTCCTCTATTTTTCGAATTTTAGACCAAATACTGTTTTAGCTATTTGTATACAGCTATCGTAATTCTCTTTATCGCCGAAACATAATGATTGATTAAGAAAGCCTATTTCAATCGCCTTTGTTAAACTCATACCTACTTTATATAAATCGATTATCCTGAGTATATTTCTAATTGAAAATTCAAAAGTAGGAGAATGGTCCTCGATTAATTTTCTTATCTCTTTATAAAACAAAATAAGATCATTCTTAAATTCAAAATCTGGAAGGATTTTTTGAATCTCATCTTCAGAGAATGGTTCTGCATAAATAATATGGAACCTATTTAACATCGCTAGATTCATGCTAAGCGTCCCCGTATATCTCCTATTTGATGGATTTATAGTTCCGAATAAGCGAACTTCGGGGTCAATTTTGTAATATTCTCCTTCTTCTTTAATATATACCTTTCTCATATCTATCATTTGATGCAACAAAAAGCTTTTTGCAGGATCGGCTGCATTAGGCTCATCCATAAGAATTATGCCCGGTCTTATCAAGGCATCTAGGAAAGCCCCTTTGCAAAATTTTGTAACTGTCGTCCCATTTTCTCCGACTAATTTCAAGCTCCCCAATAGGTCTCTAACTGAGGTTGATATATCAAAACATACTCTAGTTAATGGAACATCCATTTCTTTAGCAAGATATTCAACCGCAAAGGACTTACCCGTTCCTGTTTCACCCACAATTATTGTCTCTTTATTTGAATCATAACATTTTCTCAAATCATCAAAGAATTTCCTTCTTATAATTTTGGGCTCTTCAATTTCTTCTCTTTTTAATCCCATTTTTTCTAAAATTATCGAGCTATTCTTTTTCTCCAAGTATTCTGCTCTGATATACAAACAGTGACCGGGTTTGCCTTTATTGGACATGAATTCTCCTCCATCATGTCCCTGTCGAATCTCATCATCAAATTCAACACAAATAATTGTATCAATATAATGTGAAAGCTGAGGCTGAAATAGTTTATCAGCAAGGATTCCAATAATGGTTCCTGTTTTCTTTAATAGGCCTGGATAGTCATCTAATTCCTTCACTACTTCAACTCTATCTCCCATTTTGAAAATCATTTTCCTCATTACCTCCCTTTGTATATTATTCTGTCTATCATTTCCTAATGGGACCCACCAGCAATGACCATTCTTGCCTTTAATTTCATTAATTAGACCATCGTGGCCATTTATATACTCATCAAATTCTATTAAACAAAAACCTCTTTTATTTA
>Ga0315312_1003349_pt1 | contig 10359 bp, 8 predicted proteins | sample TDP7_MG_FD_203629 | JGI IMG/M metagenome (GOLD analysis project Ga0315312, IMG submission 203629) | Freshwater sediment microbial communities from Lake Towuti, South Sulawesi, Indonesia - TDP7 | ecosystem: Environmental > Aquatic > Freshwater > Lake > Sediment | place: Indonesia: South Sulawesi... | reverse complement strand
TGGTCGGCGGCGGTCCGTGCGGTTCCTTCTCGGCTTTGACAGCGGCAAAACTGGGCTTAGACGTTGTCGTCTTTGAGGAGCACAAAGAGATCGGAGTGCCGAGTCACTGCCCCGGTCACGTCAGCCTCAGGAATTTGCAACGACTTGGGTTGAGCCTCTCCCCGAAGGTTATGGAGAACCAGTTTAAGGGAGCCCTCTTTTATTCGCCCTCGGGTTGCGAGTTTGAAGTCAGGTTTGCCTCTCCCGTCACCTGCGCCCTCGACAGGACCTTGTTTGACAAACACCTGGCGAGCCTAGCAGAAGATGCGGGAGTTAGATACCGGCTAGGAGCAAGAGTGGACTCGCTTGTCTGGGACAAAGATTTTGTGAAGGGCGTTTCGGTTAATGGAGACACCATAGAGTCTAACATAGTCATAGACTCCGAAGGCTGCTCCTCAGTTCTATTGAAGAAAGCTGGGTTGACGACTCTTGACAGGTCCATGGTTGTCAACGGCGTTGAAGCGGAGGTGGACAGAGTCAAAAACGCGAGTCAGGACACGGTGGAAGTTTATCTGGGTCGAAGCTACGCGGCTGGGCTCTTCGCCTGGATAATCCCCAGACGGGATGGCTCGGCAAAGGTGGGGCTTGCAACGAGGATTGGCAACCCGCGAAGATGCTTAGAGTATTTTGTGAGTCACAACCCTAAAGCGAAGGAGAAACTGAGGCAAAGCAGACTTGTCAACCTCTCCTATCACCCTATTCCCCTAGGCGGACCCATAGCCAGAACCTACCACAACGGGTTTCTCATCGTGGGCGACGCGGCTTCTCAGGTGAAGCCAACAACCGGAGGAGGCGTCGTGATGGGCTTGAACTGCGCCAAGATCGCTGCTGAAACAGCCCACCAAGCAATAGAGCGCGGTGACTGCTCCGAGAACTTTCTTTCTCTGTATCAACAGCGGTGGCGGAAGGCTATCGGCTTCGACATGGCTTTCATGCGCCGGATAAGATTAATGCTCAACCGTCTGTCCGACGCCGAACTGGACAAAACAATCAGCCTGTGCTCCAAGCTACACTTGGACGAGACTCTTCAAAGAGTCAGGGACATAGACTTTCAAGGAAAAGCCCTTCTTCCACTCTTTAAAAGCCCCAACACGTGGATTACAGCCTTCTATCTACTTTTCGCCTCGATAATTTAATGAGACGATAAAGACTTGAGACGTGGCAAATTCGTAAGGCAACGGACGAGTGTCTCAACCTCAAGTTTGATTTCGGGTATCTCCAGAGGAAGCTTCCCGCCATATTCATCGACTCATGTCATCGAATCAACCTTTAAATCCGTTTGCAGCAATAAGGTCGGCTTAGAGCAGGTTCCCAATGTCAGAGTTCAAGTACAAGCAAGTCATCGTCGTGCGCACCGACCTAAACATGAGTCAAGGAAAGACTGCGGCTCAGTGCGGACACGCGGCTGTCTCCGCGGCTGAGGAGGCGAGGAAGCACTTTCAAGAGTGGTGGAGAACTTGGCTGGAGGAGGGACAGTGCAAGATAGCCGTGAAGGTCGGAAGCACGCAAGAACTCTTAGACTTAGAGAGAAAGGTGAAGGAGTTGAAGCTTCCAGCAGCTTTAATTTCGGACAGAGGCTTGACCGAGCTCCCGCCGGGCACGGTGACATGCTTGGGAATAGGTCCGGCTCCGTCCAAGGAAATCGACAGAATCACGGGAAAGCTGGCTCTTCTTTGAACGTTCCCAAGCTGGAGAAGGCTCTCGGAATAGAGGTCTACGCTTCCACCGCTTCTGGAGTCGGAGGGAGGATTCGCGTGTTTCCCGAGGACTTCACGGTTGAGGAGGCTCTGACCGACGGTTCGAGAGCCCAGATTTCGCCTCTCCAACCTGTGTCTCTGAGCCGTAGAGGGCGCTACCTCGTGTGCGTGTTGGTTAAGCGGAACTGGGACACCTTTCTCGCGGTGAAGGCTGTTGCCACACAGTTAGGCGTAAGTCCAGAGCGCGTGAGGATAGCTGGAATTAAGGATGCGAAGGCTGTGACGGCTCAGCACTTCAGCGTCTACGGCGTAGCGCCGGAACAGGTCTCAAACGTCAAAGTCAGGGGCATAACGGTCTATCCTTTACGCTTCTCAGACCAGAAAGTTCACTCGAATCTACTTTTGGGCAACCATTTCCACAGCCAGATAAGGGCAATCACGCATTCGCCTTCTGTCATTAGAGAGCGACTCATAAAAGTGCAGAGTCAGCTGCGGGGCTTAGGCGGTTTGCCCAACTTCTTCGGGCATCAGCGCTTCGGAACCGTGCGCCCAATAACTCACACGGTTGGCAAGTGCTTGGTGCAGGGGGAACTTGAAGAGGCGGCTCTCTGCTTCCTCGCCCAACACAGCGAGCACGAACACCCAGAGTCCAGAGAGGCGCGGCAGCGACTCCTGCAGACACAGAATTTTAAAGAAGCTTTGCGCTATTTTCCGAGAAAACTCCAGCACGAGCGCCTCATGCTTGTTCACTTGGCGAAGAGACCCGGAGATTTCGCGGGTGCCTTCCGAAGACTGCCCATAAAACTGCGCCAGCTGTTTGTTCAAGCCTACCAATCTTATCTATTTAACAGGTTTCTGAGTCAGCGCATGCGTCGAGGCGTGTCACTCAGCGAGGCTCAGATGGGTGACTATATGGTAAAGGTTGACAGTGGCGGACTGCCCGCAAAAGACTTTACGCAGGTCGCTTCGAGTTCCATTAGAGACGTCAAACGAGCCTTAAGCAGAGGTGAAGTGCGACTAGCCCTTCCAGTCATAGGCTTCAAACAACCCGCATCAGGAGGCGTGCAGGGCGAATTGGAGAGAGAAATCCTAGAAGCCGAAAGCGTGGCTCCTCCAGACTTCCAAGTAGGGCACATGCCAGAAACAAGCGCTCCTGGCGGACTGAGAGCAGCCCTCACTCCCATAGCAAACTTCTCCATAGAAGAACCCGTCAGAGACCATGTTAACGCCTCTAAACGAACAGTGTGCCTGAACTTCATGCTGCAGAGAGGCTCTTACGCAACCGTGCTGTTGCGAGAGTTCATGAAACCGCGGAACCCGATAAAGGCGGGTTTCTAAAGACTTTTCAGCGCCCATTGCTAAGAGAGACAGTGGTCTGGTGGAGCGATTGAACATTTCAAAAGCGGTAAGGTTTGTGGAAGCCAACGGCACCGCCCTAGAAAAATACCGACTGCATTTTCTCTTAGGCAAGGCAAGGAACGACGAAATTCCGCTGCGACACTTGAGGAACCTGCAAAACATGGATGGAGGGTTCCCATACAACGATGAAAAAGGCAAATTGAGCTGTGTCAACAATACGAGCAACAACTTAGGGCTTATGATAGAGCTCGGGCTTGGCAAATCTGACGTTTGCAGAAAGACAGTTGAACACCTACTCAAGATTCAGGGAAAAAACGGCGGCTGGAGCGAAAACGAGCAGATAAACCAATACAATCCACCCTTCTGGGACTTGCCCAACGACTTAAAAACAACCATTTGGTTGACGGCGAGCATCTCCAATTCCCTTATAAAACTGGGCTACATGGACTCGCTAGCAATACAAAGAGCTGCGGACTTTCTCCTCAAAAATCGTGACAGCGAGGGAAAATTTGCTGGTTTTCTGCATTCCACATGGATATCGATTGGAGTTTTCGGACAACTAGAAGGCAGCAATTCAGACGTGGTGAGAAGGGCGCTCAGGGTGATTGAGCAAAACTTCGAAAAACTCGAAGATGGAGCAGGCGATTTGGCGTGGTGTCTCGAATGTTTCTACGTCGCGGGAATACCCAAAGAGAACCCCGTCGTCAAGAGGTGTATTGAGAAACTGGTCAACTCACAGCAAGAGAACGGTTCATGGAAATCTGAGGCTAAAGAATTCACAGTTTCCACAACAATCAACGTGCTAAACGCGCTCAAAAAGTACAAAGCTTGGTAGGTTTCGCCCTGGGCTATGGTGTGGCTATGGTGTGAGTCTGAAGCGGTCGCGTGGAAACAGCGTCACTTCCCGAATGTTCTGCTTTCCAGTCAACATCATTGTGAACCGCTCCAAGCCCGTAGCCCATCCGGCGTGAGGAGGCATACCATAGTCGAAGGCTTGGAGATGAAACCTAAACGAATCAGGGTTCAGCCCCTTCTCCTTCAACCGCTCAATCAAGACGTCTTTGGAGTCCACTCTGGAGCCGCCCGATGTGAGCTCTATTGAGCGCCACATGAGGTCGAAGCCCTCCGTGAGTTCGGGGTTGTCTTCCTTGGTCTTTATGTAGAAGGCTCTGGCGGTTTTTGGCCAGTCGGTTATGAAGTAGAAGTAGGGATGCAACTTGCCTAATACCCGTAAGGCGGGGGTGGATATGTCTTCGCCCCACGCAACTTCTGCTCCCCTCTTTTTCAACTCGTCAACCACCTGGTCGTAAGTGAAGCGCTTGAAGGGTCTCTCGGGCACCTCCACCTTGTGCTTCAGAACTCTCAGCTCCTTTTGGCACCGTTCGTTCACGACTTCGCAGACGTAGTGCATGAGCTCCTCTAAAACGTCCATTACGTCGTCAGCGGTGGCGAAGGCTTGCTCTATGTCGATGGACACAAACTCACTCGTGTGCCTTCTAGTGTGAGACTCCTCAGCCCTGAAGAAGTGCCCAATCTCAAACACCTTCTCAAAATCGATGACCAGCTGCTCCTTGTACAGCTGAGGGCTCTGAGCCAGATACGCCTTCTTGTCATAGTAGTTGACGGGGAAGAGAGCGGCGCCGCCCTCCGTAGCCGACGCGATGATTCTTGGGGTGTGAACCTCCAAAAAACCTGCCTCGGACAGAAAACGGCGCGTGGCTCCAAGCGCGGTGTGCTGAATCTTAAAGACAGCCTGGTTTCCCTCTCGAGAGAGGTCTAAAACCCTGGCGTCTAATCTAACGTCGATTTCGGCTGGAACTCGTCCCGTCACGTCGAGCGGCAGTGGATGCTGCGCCACACCTAAGATACGAATTTCTTTGGGAATGATTTCCACTCCTCTTGGAGTGATGTCAGTCTTCTTGACTGCTCCCTTCACACCGATGCTGAACTGTCTCTGTAGGGCGTCAGCCTTCTTGACCACATTGGCGTTGACTTTCTTGCGTGGTATGGTTATCTGAACCGTTCCTTCTCGGTCTCGCAAAACAACGAAGCGGATGCCGCCCAAGTCTCGAATGTCCAACACCCAGCCTAAGACGACAACCTCCCTTCCGTCTAGTTCCGGCGTAACTTGAACCGAGTAGTGGGTTCGCCTCCAATCTCCAAGAGGGTCGACGCGCAACCTGTCTTCCTCCGTTTTAGTCCGCAAACTCCACGCGCAGAGTGACCCCACGAACCTTCTGGGCAATCTGCTTCAGAGCAGCAACGTTTAGCGCGGGCGGCTTCCTTCCCCGCTTTCTCAGAATCACCCTTGTCTCTTGGCTTCCATCCGGCAGCCAGATGGTGTTTATCGTTATGATGCTGAGAGGTGCGAAGAGGTCTTCGAGGAATTTTCTGTCATCCGCACCGTATTCCAAGACGCGAATGCTCTTCTCCGTCTTCTCATTCAAGGCTCTCAGGATTTTTCCGCCGTGGCTGAGCAGGCGGGCTACGTCTCCCTTCCCAACGATTAGGGCTATGGTGCCGTCTGTCTCTACAGCCTTGTGATAATAGATATCCTGAAGAGCTGGGTACGTGCTCTCCAACGAGAGGAGCAATCGACCTATTTTCAAGTCGGTCTCGCTGATCTCGCCCAGTCTAAGCTTCGCTTGGCACTTTGGGCAGAGTATGCCGCTCTTCAGGCAAAAATGGCACACGTTCATCATTTTGGGCATTTGTTTCCATCGTCTCTACTTAAGTCGGGCGGTATCATACAGAGAAAGTTACAAGATAATATAAATTTACCGAGAGAAATCTTTAAAACACGCTCACGTTGGATTCACGCTTGATCGCAATGAGTTCGCAGTCGAAGAAGAAGCCGAGGAATCTTCGAAGACCAGAATACTTCCGAACGTAAACCGTGTAACCTAACCTTTCAAAGTCTGCCCTAGTCCACAGACTCTGGTGTTTCTGAGCCTTGTTTCCAGCAAACTTGGCAAGTAATGAACAGTCGTAAAATCTGGCTGGAGTGACTATGCAGACGAAGGGAACCCATTTTAACCTTCGGAGGATGGCTTCACCGTCTCGACGAGGCAAATGCTCTATAACCTCGACCAGAAAAACGCTGTCGCTGCCTATAGGCAGGTCATAGTTCCGAATGTCCGTTTGGACGAGTTCATCGTAAAGTTTCTTTTTCCTCGCACGCTCCAAACTCTCCTTGTCAACGTCGACGCCAACCAAATACCGCGTATGGGAACGCAGGTATCTGCCCATTAAGCCGTAACCGCAACCCAAGTCAACAGTGTAGGCAAACCGCAAATTGCCTAGGAGTTGCTGATAAAATCCAGTTTCTCTGAAGACGTTGTAGACGGACTCTCGGAGTCGCGTGATAATAGACGTCTCGTTGCCACCTAGACAAGCCACTTAAGAACAATTAACCGAGAACAAACTTTAATGTCTTTGCTGACAACCCAGCACTCGAATCTAAAGATCACATATAGAAAAATCCCATTCCAACACCGTCTTTGTCTTCCTCAAAACCATAGCTCCTAACAAAACATCACAGTCCAAAGCGTCTCCTTCGCTTCTGATAAGTCCTAACAGCCCTCAGCAAATCAATCCGGCGGAAATCAGGCCAATAAACGTCCAAGAAACAAAGCTCGCTGTAGGCGCACTGCCACAACAGAAAGCCGCTCAACCGCTCCTCACCAGAAGTCCTAATAATCAAATCAGGATCCTGCCTAGGCATGTGCGCCGTGTATAGATGCCCCTCAAAGACCTTCTCATCTATCACGTCCGTGCTCAACTCACCCTCCTCAACCTTTTGCGCAATCTTCTTGGCAGCGTCCACAATCTCGGCTCTCCCTCCGTAAGCCAACGCAACGTTCAGAAAATGCTGGTCATAATCTCTAGTGGCTTCTTCAACCTCTCGGACTAGCTGCTGAAGGCTAGGCGGCAAGAGACTCAACCTGCCTATAACCTTCACTCGCACCCTGTTCTTGTGAATGCGCTCGTCCTTGAGAACCTCACGCAGTCTCTCCTCTGCAATGCGCATGACCTCGTTCACCTCAGACGAAGGTCGCTGAAAGTTCTCTGTGGAGAAAGCGTAAAAAGTGACAGACTTAACGCCCAACTCAAGGCACCAGTCAAGCAGCTCCTTAACCTTGTTAGCGCCCGACTCGTGCCCCATCCATGGGCTCAACGAACGCTCTGAAGCCCATCGACGATTTCCATCGAGTATTATGGCGATGTGCTCCGGCTTGGAATCTCCATTTCTCACCTGGTGCCACAGCCAACTCTCATAAATCCTGTAAGCGCCCGCAGCAGACAACAGAGTCTTTAGCATACTTCAACCCTGAAACCTAGCTTCTCTAAGCACGCGCGCACACGGGCAACCTCGGTTCTCTGGTAAATGCTTGACGGTTTCTCTTAAGACTTGTTGAAGTACGGGAACGCTCCTCTTCGCCACAGATGACACTTCACGCGCTGTCAATCGCTTCTGAAAACCAGCCGCCATGTTCGTGACGAAGCACAGCGAGGCGTAACACATCTCAAGCTCACGAGCCAGCGCGGCCTCAGGTGCCCCAGTCATACCGACCACGTCACAACCCAACCGCCTGAACATTTCAATCTCAGCGGGAGTCTCGTAGCGAGGTCCCTCTGTGCAAACCAGCACGCCTCTGTTTGCCACGCGTTTGTGATGCTTTTTCGCTACTCGAATTAACACGGAACGGATTTCGGGGCAATAGGGCTGAGAGACGTCAACGTGGGTTACGGGCGCTTCATCGTAGAAAGTGACTTTTCGAAGCTTTGTGAAGTCAACAAAATCATGAGGAACAACAAGGTCACCAACCTTCAACTTGGGGTTTATCGCGCCCACAGCGTTTGTGGCAACGATTCGCTCGACACCAAACGCGTGCAAAGCGTAGACAATTGCTCGATAGTTTACCATGTGTGGAGGTGCCAAATGATGCAGTCCATGGCGTGGTAAAAACGCGATGGATTTGCCTTCAATCTCTCCCATGGACATTGTCGGCGCGAGCCCATAGGGTGTTCCGACTCGAACTTGCTCGGCACTCTCCAACAGAGTTTCTAGACCTGACCCACCTATTACCGCTACTTCAGCCTTCCTCAATTTTCCCCTCTTTCTCTCCTTCCCTCTCCCAGAACAGGCTAGCGTATCTTCTGTGGAGCACAGACGTGACGAGAACCGTGGCTATGGACAAAACTATGCCCACAATTATGGCAAGCACGAGTTGTTCGTAAGAGAGCGTTGGATTGCTCAGAATCAGTGACGCTTGATAAAAGATTTGCTCCGACCAAGCAACCACAACAACAATGGCAACCGTCCGCCAGAAGCGATTATCCCTCTCCAAAAACCAACGTATTGCCCTGCCCGAAAGAATAACGCACACGCCAATCGCCATCAAAGCTATGGAGTAAGAGAGAAACTCGCCCGCAAGTCTTGGAAGATAGCCAAGCCATTGGCTGATGTCCATGGGAGGAGTTGGCAGACTAGATACATACACTGAAGTTTGATAACCGCCCTGATAAAAGCCGAGGGCGATCAACAGAACTCCAGCAACCGTGGAAAAGCTGGCTATCAGAATGGGAAAGGGTGGAGGCGAGTATTCTCGAACCCACACGTAGAAGTTTCTCGTCGCCTTATCGATTCTGAACCCTTTAACGAAGAGCGCTGCCCCCAAGACAATCACGAACGCTATGCCAGTGTAGGTCAACCAGTTGAAAAACGCTAGAATGCCAATTAGAATAAGGAGTATTCCAGGCAAGCCCAACGCGATCCGTGAATAGCGGGGGTTCTCGATAAGGATTTTGAAGTATCTGGAAACGAGCCACGCTGTCTCTTCTATTGACCCGCTATGCCTGATAGTGATTCTTCGTACAGAGGTTACGGGTATGCGGGATTGAACCAGAGGTAAGATCGTCTCGTCTGCGAAGCCGTCTGTGACCAGAATCACATCTTTGGCTGGAAACTGTTTAAGCACCTCCGTGAGTTCGGACACAAGTTCTTTGTCTGCTCCTATGCCGCCCAGCTCTGAGCCAGCGATTGTGGCTACTTGACACTCTTCTTGTTCTTTGTCTGCGCTCTCTCTCAAGTGGTCATAGATTCTTACGGCCTCGAAGATGGCGTTTGCGTCGGGTTCCTCTGGGTCGCGCAACGCCAGACTAACGGCGGCGCTTATGTTTTCCTCTCTCCCTAGAATGGGCGTCTTCACTCCAGCTTTGACCCCTATGTCGTCGTCTCTATCCACGCAGAGGATGAGTGTACGCTCCGAGACGCCTTTCTTTGACATTTTGGTCGTCCAGTTCTGTGAATGTTCACGAACACTTTAATTTTATGACTTCACTGTTCTTTAAGGTTCCGTTGAAAAGCGAGGCTGAAACTATTGGGTTTCTCCTTGTTCCGTGAGGATTTTGAACTCTTCCCATGTCAGCTTTTCTCCACGCCTCATTTTTTCCAAGGCTTGTTTCTCAGCTTCTTTGCGCAGTTGTTCTTGTCGTTTGGCTTGTTTTTCTTTCTCTTTCAGTTCTATCTCTTGCCTGATTGATCGGATTTGTTTTAGTAGCTTAACATATGTTTGATGAATTTCTTGGGCTTTTTGTCTGTTTTCTAAGTACTCTTGGTGCGCCTCATCGGCTTCGGTCTTCAAATTGTGAGCCTTTGCTAGTAGTTCCAGCATCTGCTGATGAAACCTTTGGCTTTGTTCGGCGAGTTCTGCCAGTTTTTCATGGCTGGATTCAGCTCTGGTTCCAAATGCTTTCTCTTCTGTTTGAAGCTCAATTAGGGCATTTTTTAATTCATTTATCTGCTTGTGAACTGTCCGTTGAGCTTCGAGGGTTTTGACACGGTTTATTAATGCTTCCTCTTCTTTCACCGAGAGAGATGACGTCTGAATCTTCCATTCGAGGTTTTCAATCTCTTTCTCTACACTGACTAAATCACGCGATGCTCTCCTCTCCGTTAAGACCTTCAGCCTTTCTTTAGTTTTCAGGATTTCAGCGCGTCTTCCTCTGCGCTCTGTCCTTGCCTTCTCCCTCGAGTCCTTGAATTCCTTGACTTGAAGGTTTATTGTGTCTCTTTTTTCCCTGAGGGTTTTGGCTTCGCCTCGCAGTTTTTTGATTTGTTCGTGTATTGCGTTTCTTTTTTCAGCACACTTTCGAGCTTCGTTGTCGAGTTCGTCTCTTTTTTCTCTGAGAGATGCGAGTCGGCGGTTGAGTTCTTCAAGTTTCTCTTCGACGGATTCTGACATTCTTATTCCCTTGAGGT
>Ga0315312_1003348_pt1 | contig 10360 bp, 10 predicted proteins | sample TDP7_MG_FD_203629 | JGI IMG/M metagenome (GOLD analysis project Ga0315312, IMG submission 203629) | Freshwater sediment microbial communities from Lake Towuti, South Sulawesi, Indonesia - TDP7 | ecosystem: Environmental > Aquatic > Freshwater > Lake > Sediment | place: Indonesia: South Sulawesi... | reverse complement strand
AAGATGGACGACACCGACCCGACCATGTTGCTCATGCTTTCCCGCGAGGACGAGGATGCTTACATATTCGTTGTGTGCGGCGAGGTAGCGGGGGCTCAAGAGGCGCTACCCCTGTCCACAAGGGAGTTTGCCCTTCGCAAGGAGGCGAGCCAGGCGGTCATTGAGAAGCAGTTCGATACCTTCAAGGTTTTGGGCAAGCAGGCTGTGACAATCGGGGGCGCCGGCGGCGAAGAAGTGGAGTTTACAGGGACTAAAGGCGGGGAGGACTTCAAGGGTAAGCTCGTCTTCCTCTCGCATGGCCGCAAGATCTTCATACTGAGCAGCAGCACGACCGAGGTGAACTACCGCCGCCTAGCCGGAGACATGGATCGCATCCTCCAGAGCTTTACCCCTGCCTGAACTCCAGGGGAACCCTATGAGACGGGTGTGGCCACGCGGCTACCGAAGCGGAGAGAGCCGACCGTGAGCATTTGGTGGAGGCGGTTGATTCCCATCGCTCTTTCGGCGCTGGTGCTCCCGGGCTTGGGGCAGCTTTATATGAGGCGTTATGTCAGGGGCTCGCTCCTCGCCGCAGTGTTCCTTGCCATATTGTTATTCATGACCGTTCAGATCGTGCGGGATGTAATGGCCGTGCCCCCCTCTCATGCGGCCTTCTCCTCTTACTTCGCCCAGATGCTGCAGGGGTGCTTGAGCAGCTTTGCGGAGCTTCTACCTTCTTGGGGGCCGCTGCTCGCCGTGGTGTGGGGCTATAGCCTGGCGGACACGATGCGCCTGGCCTGGCGGTGGGGGCCGGATGGCCGAGCGGGCGCGCCACCGTAGGAGCCCCGTGATGGAGCGCGAGTCCACCGTGCCCGTGAGGCTCCAGGTTTGGACACCCAGCCGGGTTCCCTGTCAGCTTCAGACGAAGTGGCGACGGGCGGTGCTGATACCGAAGGAGGCAAAATGATACCGATCATCTCCATCGTGGGCAGGACGGACAGCGGCAAGACCACCTTCATCGAAAAGCTGATACCGGCGCTGAGGGCCCGCGGCTATCGAGTGGCAACCCTCAAGCACGACATCCACGGGTTCGAAGTAGACAAGGAAGGGAAGGACAGTTGGCGGCACGCACAGGCTGGTGCCGAGGCGGTCATAATTTCCTCCCCCCGGAGGTATGCGCTCATACGCAAGGTGGAGAGGGAGAGAACCATCGGGGAGCTTGCCGGGTTGGTGTCGGACGGCGTGGACCTGATAGTGACGGAGGGTTACAAGTCTGGCCCCATGCCGAAGGTGGAGGTCTATCGCCCCGAGGTTCATCCTGATCCATTGTGCAAGCCGGAGGATAATCTGCTGGCCATTGTCAGCACCGTGAAGGTGGAGGGCAAAGTGCCCAGCTTCGGGATAGACGACGCGGACGGGGTGGCGGCACTAATAGAGGAGCAACTCCTCAAGGGCCGAGTTACAAACGAGGTGGAGCTTTATGTAAACGGCATGCCGGTGCCGATGAAACCGTTCGTGCGGGATTTTGTGCGAGGCACGGTTCGTGGGATGCTTTCGGCACTCACTGGGGTGGAGGAGGGAGGCTCCGTCGTGGTGAGGATCGGGCGCAGCCGATCCCTTGTGCAGCGTGAGGGAGGCTCACCGGGCAATTGAGGGCGCACGCCATGGACAATACATTGCCAAAGGTCCTCGCAATCGCGGGCTCGGATTCCGGCGCCGGGGCGGGGATTCAGGCAGATATAAAGGCGTGTGCGGCACTAGGGGTGCATTGCAGCACAGTGGTTACTGCCGTCACGGCACAGAACACCCAAGGGGTTCTTGGCATCCATCCTGTGCCGGCGGAGTTCGTGGGCCTTCAGATGGATGCCGTGCTCAGCGACATCGGCGCCCATGCTGTGAAGACGGGCATGCTGGCTGAGCGGGCCATCGTGGAGATAGTGGCCCGAAAAGTTGAGGAGCATCGGGTTAGCAATGTGGTGGTGGACCCGGTCATGGTTTCCCACAGTGGGCATCCGCTCCTCACGCCTGACGCCAAGAGCATTCTGATCTCTCGTCTCATACCCCTTGCTACGGTGGTCACGCCCAATCTGAACGAGGCGCGTGAGCTCTCCGGCGTGGAGATCTCCGGCCTCGCTGATATGAGAAGGGCGGCTCGGGCAATCGTCTCTTTTGGTGCATCCAATGTAGTCATCAAGGGCGGTCATCTGGCCGACGCCCCCGTGGACCTCCTCTATGGAGTAGCCGGAGAGGCGACCTTCCCAGGGGAGCGAATCTCGGTGGCCGTCCACGGCGCTGGATGCAGCTTCTCCACCGCAGTGGCTGCGGCGTTGGCAAAGGGGATGCCGCTTGCTGAGGCAGTCAGAAAGGCTAAGGAGCTTGTTGCTGCAGCCATTCATTCCGCCTCTCCGCTGGGGAGCGGCCTTGCGCCGGTGGATGTGCTTGAGGGGGCCCGGCGCATGGAAGCCCCTCGCGCCGTGCTGGGTGAGCTAGAGGAGGCCGTTGAGCTGCTAAAGGAGGCCAAGATCGGCCATCTCATTCCGGAAGTGCAGTCCAATCTTGGCATGGCCTTGCCAGGGGCCACAGGCCCGGAGGACGTGGCGGCCTTCCCTGGGCGGATCGTCCGTCTGGGCGACAGCATTGCGACGGTGTCGGCTCCCCGGTTTGGGGCATCGCGCCATGTGGCGAAGATCATCCTGACAGCCATGAAGCATGATCGCTCGGCGCGATCCGTCATGAATATCCGCCATGACCCGCGCATCCTTGAGGCATGTCGTCGGCTGGGGATGACGCTTGGGAGCTTCGATCGTGCCAACGAGCCCCCGGATGTGCAGGCCCTCGAGGGCTCCTCCCTGGAGTGGGGGACGGAGGAAGCCATCCGCGCGGCCGGAACCGTGCCGGATGTGATTCACGACCGCGGCGCCGTGGGGAAGGAACCGATGATTCGAGTGCTAGGCAAGAGCGCGACCGACGTGGCCAGGAAGGTGCTGCGGATCGCAGCCGCTTGCTGAGCCGGCCCCGTCTTCGCAACATGGAAAGCACACGACGAGAGGGGAGAGTGCCATGCATGAGGGTTTGATCCAGCCTCACAACACCGCGCTCTTGCTATTTCACTATCAGAACGATTCTGTTCATCCCGACGGGAAGCTCGCCCGTTGGGGAATGGCAGCCATGGTGGAGGAGAAGGGTCTGCTTAGGAACAGTCGTGCGCTTCTCGACTGGGCACGGATGGAGGGTTTGCTGGTAGTTTACTTTGTATATGCCTTCAGGAAGGATCTTTCGGACGTGCCGACGAACTCCCCACTTTACAGGCGGCTAAAGGAGTCGGCAGGTCTCATCGAGGGCACCTGGGGAGCTGAGATTCACCCCTCCGTCCGACCGCGGCATGGGGAGCCAGTGATCAAGAAGCCCCGCATCGGGGCGTTCACGGGCACGGAGCTGGACGAGTTGTTGCGCTCCCGAGCCATTGACACGCTTGTCCTGGCAGGAATCACCACAAACTGGGTCATAGAGTCGACAGCTCGCCACGCGATAGACCTCGGTTACAAGCTGGTGGCGGTGGAGGACTGCATGGCAAGCCTGACCCAGGCCCTTCACGACTTCGCGATCCAGAACATTTACGCTGAAATCGGCACAGTGGTGCGCGTTTGCGATCTTGTGCGCCTGCGTGCCTGAGTAAATGCGTTTCAACCGTTCGGCCGCAAGATCACGCGCATTCCTTCCTGCTGTCGCACTATCTCCAGCCCTCGGAATATCTCGGCGAGTGGAAGCTGGTGGGAGATGAGCGGAGAAAGATCAACTTGCCTTGCCCTCATGAGCTTCATCGCTTGCATGGTGTGGTAGGCGGTAGAACCCGAGGTGCCCGTCAACACAGTTTCACTGTAATGGATGGCGTTGATGTCTATCGGCGGCGTGGGCGATCCGCTGAAACCGGCGAACAGGTTGAGCACGCCCCCTTTACGCAGCATACTCACCAGGTGGTTCACCATCTCGGCCACTCCCACGGCCATTATTACCGCGTCCGCTCCATCGCCCCCGCTAAGCCTCATTACCTCCTCGTGGAGTTCCTCCACGTCTCCCCCGACCACGGCATCCGCCCCCATGGCTCGCGCCTTCTCCCGCCGCATGGGCGAGACCTCGCTCATGATTACCTGCGCGGCCCCGCTCAGCTTCGCCAGCAGGAGGTGCATGATGCCGACGGGGCCGGCACCAACGATCGCCACCACAGAACCCGGCCCTATCCCGGAGCGGTGGTTACCGTTGTAGCAACAGGCCAGCGGTTCGAGAAGCGCCGCTTCTTCAAGCGAGACGGACTTGGGCAACTTGATGGCGCAGCCCATGGCCAGGGCGTTCGCCGGCACTCGCATGTACTGCTCGTAGCCTCCGTCGTACTGGTAGCCTAGCGACACGTGGTTAGGGCACACATTGCCGCGGCCGGCAAGGCAGTGGGAACACCTTCCGCACGGGACGATGGGCGTGAAGCCGACGCGATCGCCGGGCCGGAATGCTGTAACCTCCGGCCCGCACGCCTCGACTATGCCTGAGATTTCGTGGCCGATAACTGAAGGATAATGGATGCCTCGGGTCTTACCTCCCGAGATGATGCGCAGGTCCGTTCCGCATATGGCAGCACATACCACCTTGACCAGCATCTCGTCGGGGCCGAAGGCTGGTACATCCCGTTCTTCCAACCGGAGATCATCCGGCCCATGCAGCACCGCCGCCAGCATGGAGTTCCTCCTTCCACAAGCCAAACAATCCGATTTTCTCGAGGTCCGTGGCGCTACGTAATTAGCATAGCGCCGCTGAGGTCGCAACGGTGAGGGGCACAGGACGAGATGCCTTTTCGCAAGAAGATGCGCCCCTGGCGCGTTCTATCCTCTCAATCGAACGAGTAGGGTGGGATCAGATACTTGCATAGCAGGCTTCCCAGCGCGTGGAGCTCGGGATATCTGGCCACATTTGCCCTCACATAGCGCAGCGTGGGCTTTATGTAGGCCAGGTACGCGGGGTTACCCTTCCCCATCATCTGGTAAGAGAAGGTTCCTATGGCTTTGAGGTTACGCTGGACGGCCGTGAGGTCGAACAGTCGGCGGAATGTCCCCCGGTCAATCGCTGTGCTCTCCCGGCGCTCCTTGGCTGTGACGTAGTATTCAATGAGCTCTTCGACGAGGTCTTCATCCAGGGTTACGTACGAGTCTCGGAGCAATGAGGCCAGATCGTACTGGCAAAGCCCCATCCGTGCGTCCTGGAAGTCGAGGATTCGCAGCTCCCCCTGGTGGACCATGATGTTGCGGCTATGGTAGTCGCGGTGGGTGAAGACCCGCGGTTCTCGGGTCAGGACGGTGGAAAGGGCGGTGAATTGGCGGCCGAACTCCGCCGCATCCCTCTCCGAGACAGGCTGGCCGAGGAGCCCGCGGATCATGTGCTCAAGGAAGAACTCCAGCTCCCACACGAACTTCTCGACGTCAAAGAAGATGCGGAATGCGGGCGGTTCCGGCCGCGTGGCCCTGCTTCCGGCAGTGTGCATGTTGAGAAGGATGTCAACGGCGCGTATGTACATTTTCCGCGCCGTTTGCCGGTCGGCGTCCCTGAGAAACATCTGAAGGGTCACGTCCCCCAGGTCCTCGAGAAGGACGATGCCGGCTCCCAGGTCGCAGCCTATCACCCTGGGCACGGGTGTGCCTATCCGCTCCAGGTGGCGATGGATTTGCAGGAATGGAAGGTCCGTACCCCGGCACGGCTCGGCCAGTTTCATCACCACGATGGACTGACCGACCAGGTCAGAGCTCCCGATGTGCGAGAGGGAAGCCGTTCGGACGCGGTAGTAGCGCCGATCTGAGGCGTCTCCTGGAAGCGGCTGGAACCTTGGAAGCTCCGGCTTGCTCCGCGCCGGGGAGCTGGAGGTTGAACTTATCGCGGCCGATACAGCCTGTGCGAGCTTCTCCAGCTCATCTACCGTCATGGTGAGCGAAGGCTCCAGGCGAGAGTGTGCACTATCGCCCTCGAAATGCTCCCCGGTTTTGCCCTTCCTGGCCACGCTCACTTCACCTGCGCAAGGATTCTTGTCACTCGTCGTCGGGCCTCTTGAATGCAGGGCTCTGGATCCTCCTTGCATCTGAGCTCCAGAACCAGGGGAGCCTGTGGGCGGCTTCGCTCGAGGCAGGCGGCAAAAGCCCGCCAGTCTATCGTGCCCTCAAAGGGAAGCAGGTGGGAGTCCCTTTTGCCATCGTTATCGTGCACGTGGATCACCCAGGAGCGGGCCAGGCACTCCACAAGTAGCTCGGGCGAGCTATCCAGCAGGTTGGCGTGCCCGAGGTCGAACCCTAGACCCAGGCGAGGTGACTGGAAGCGATCCAGAAGGGCGAGCATCTCCCCGCAGCCGGCGCCTGGGAAGGGCATGTTCTCGAGCGCGATGCGAACGCCGCGCTCAGCAGCAAGCGCCAGCAACTCCTCAATAGAGGCGCACAAGCGATCCATACACCCGGCGCTGGCGAAGTCGCCGGGCGCTCCAGGGTGCACGACCAGCAGGTCGGTCGTCGGAAGAGGCATTTGCTTCAGCAGGAGGTAGGTCTCGTTGATGGCAGCACGGCGTTCGGCCTCTTCAGCAGCGCTTATCGAAAGAAACTTCCCGTGAGCCGCGTCGGCAACCGTCCTGTAGAAGGGTGCGTGGACGGAGCACACGGCGAGGTCAGCCTCGTTTAGGGCGGTAAGAACCTCGCTCCATTCGGCTGAGGAGCGGTAGTTGACATGCGGCTGGGCGACCCACAACTCCACGCGTGTGAAACCGTTGCGGCGTACGCTCTGCAGGCGATCGGCGGTGAGGGGGTCGTGCACGAAAAGATGTGTCGAGAGTGCGGCCTCGTCGAGCATACCTTTCTCCATCAGGCTTCAAGGGCTTGTTCAGCGTTCAGTGGCGTTGATCCGGCCGGAGTGACGATCATCCTGCTCACGCAAGCCCGCGAAGGAACGATCGCGTTGGCTGCAATGATGGCGTGCTGTACCCGCGCCCCAGTACCGACCGTCACATTCTCCCAGAGAACGCTTTCTTCCACCAGGCTGTCCCGCTCGAGGTGTCCTCGGTTGCCCAGCGTGGTCCGGGGGCCTATCTGAGCGCCGTCCTCAATCCGGCAGCGTTCCGCTACGCAGATCGGCGGAACAAGCCGCGCCAGCGAGCTTAGCGCGACACCGGCGCCCATCTGCGCAGTCGGGCCCTCATGGCAGGCCAGCTTGGGGAGCTTCATCTTGCCGTCCAAGAGCGCCTGGTGAGCGGCGAGATAACGCGCTGGGCTGCCGATGTCGGCCCAGTAGCCGCTGTGCAGGTAGCCGTAAATGGGAGCAGCCTTCCTCAGCAGTGCAGGGTATGTCTCTTCGGTGATGTTGCATGGGCGGCCATGGGGGATGGTACTAAGCACTCGACGGTCAAGGACATGGATACCCGTGAACATCGCTACCAATTCAGGCTCCTCTCTCCCCACGCGCAGGTCTCTCAGCCGGACGATCCGACCGGTAGGCCCCATGGCAAGGGCCCCGTATTCTTCGGCCTGTTCGTCCTCGCGGAGCACGAGGGTGGCGAGGGCGCGTTGCCTTCGATGGAACGCGACGATCTCTCCAAGAGGCGCGGCCGTAAGGACGTCCGAGTTTATCACCACGAAGGTGTCAGTGCGTAGGAACGGCTCCGCCTTCTTGATCGCCCCGGCTGTGCCCATGAGGAGTTGCTCTTCCGAGTACTCGATCTCCATGTCGAACTGGGCTCCATCTCCTAGTGCCTTGCGGACCATGCCGCCGTCGTGATGAAGGTTGATGACCACTTGTCTGATGCCGTGCGTGCGCAAGTAGGCAAGGGTGTGAACCACCATGGGAACGTTCAGAACGGGAACGAGCGGCTTAGGCACATAGTCAGTCAGTGGCCGCAGGCGCTTGCCGTGACCGGCAGCCAGGATCATTGCTTTCATGGTTGCCAAGAAAGGGGGGAACCCATGCAGGATTCGCTCTGCGGAAGCCTCAGTTGGTGCTCGTTGTCTCTCTTAAGCCGTCAGCGATCGTATTGCACGCCCTTCTATGTGCGCAGTTTCGAGCGTTTGTACATGAGCGGGTAGGAAAGGCAGGTGTGCAGAGCCGGGTCAGTGAGCCGCGACACGTTGCACTCCTTGTAGATCAGCGACTGTATTAGACCAGCATCCTGGAAGCGGCCGATGGTCGCTACCCCCTTGAGCACTCCATCCTGCAGCACCAGCTTGACATAGCGGCCGTTCTCCTGGCAGATCCTCACGTCGTATTCGTTGCCACGCACCCTCACAAGGCCTGCCGAGAAAACGGGGATGTCGAACAGCGTAGTAATGTTTACCCGGAGGAATCCCGGGTAGCTTGTGGGCATGCCCATCATGTTAAGTGCGGCCGCCCGTCCCTGGTCCGCAGCCGCAGGCCAGATGCCAGAGGCCTGCGCTTTGCCGGTCACGAAGTCCCGCGTGAGGGCGACGTCGCCTGCCGCGTACACGTCAGGCGCGCTCGTCCGCATGTATTCATCCACAACCACGCCCCAGTCCACGTTGATCCCTGAGCCCTCCAGGAAGTCAACGTTGGGTTCGGCTCCCTTTCCCACGAGGACGAAATCGCACTTCACCCTTCGGCCGGACTCTAGCTCAAGGTAATTGATCCTCTCCCCTTTGCACTTAACGCGGGCCACCGTCTCGCCGAACATCACCTCAAGCCGGTCGCGAGGGAGGATGCTCAGCAGGTAGCCTGCCTCCTCGGGGCCCAGCATCTGGGAGAGGATGTGTTGGGAGGTGACGATGGCCACCGCCCGCACTCCCCATCGGCATACTGCGCTCGCCGCCTGCATACCTACCAGCCCCCCGCCCACCAGCGCCAATGTATCTCCGCTAGAGAGATGGGCAAGCAGCTTGCGGCTGTCCGGCATCTTACGGAGCCCGCTCATGCGATCTGTGGGGTCGCCTTCCATGGGAGGTATGCTTGGCGAGGCGCCGCTGGCGATAAGTAGCTTGTCGTACGTAACCTCCGTGGCGTCATCCAGGCTGATGGCGTTGTCTTGAGGATGTACAGCCGTGACTCTCATGCCGAACATGCATTGCACGTTCCTTGCGCGCAGAGAGGCCTCATCCTCAAGATAGAGCTGTTTTTCCTCTACCGCCTTCGCCAGCACGTAGGTGAGAAGCACACGCGAGTACGGAAGCACGTCCTCGTCGCAGATGAGAGTTATCTTCGAGGTCTGATCGTGGCGCCGGATGGTCTCCAGCGCGGACAGCCCCGCCGCGCTGTACCCTACGATCACATAATGTCGCGGCTCCAGAGCCATCGGTTACCTACTTGCGCGGGGCCATCGACTCGCGCAGCATCTCCGAGGTGGTGCGCATCTTCGATAGGGTGTAAGCCTCCATGTTGCCCACGGTGATGGAGCGCGTTGGGCACATCCTGGCGCACTGCGGGTCTCCCCAGCAAAGGTCGCACTTGTGAGCCTTGTTGGTCACGGGGTCTATGCTGATTACTCCGAACGGGCAGGCCATGACGCACATCTTGCAGCCAACGCACTTGTTCGGGTCCACTTCTTTGGCGCGGGTTTCCGCGTTGATAGAGATAGCGTGCGCAGGGCAGGCCCGCATGCACCAGGCTTCGTCGCACTGGGTGCAGGTGATCGGGATGAACTGTGCATCCCGCAGGAACTCGATGATCTGAATGACCGCCCGAGAAGGATTTATCTCCTCTTTGTGTGCCAGGGAGCATGCCATCTGACACAGGTGGCAACCCACACACTTGTCCGGATCAATCATCAGCATTTTGCCGTTCATGCCTGAACCTCCTGGTTGCTCTATCCAATCACAATATCCGTCCGCCGTCACCTTCCACCACGACTACGTGGCTTACGTGAGGGCTACCTCGCTGGGGCAAACTCCTCCAGTCCCAATTCCTTGAGCTTCTTTTTCGTCGGTACGCCTTCGGTATCCCAACCGCGAGTCTGATAATACTCTTGCAGCATATACATGTGGTCTTCTTGCTTGATCACTGTGCCTGCGCCTTTGCCCGTCTTCAACGCCACTTCGCGAAGCCGTTTGGGGACCTTCGCGTCCATCTCCTTGGTGTGGCCCTCCCGGAGGTTGAACAGCTTGCCCAGGTTGTACACCCGATCCCCAACCACGAACGCCTCCTCGGCGGTCATCTCGCTCCCTGTGATGAGTGTGTATGCTTGAGAGGCTTCCTTGAAGGTGAACGGCCCCATACCTGGCAGCATGACAAAGGTGCAGAAGATCATGCTGTCACGTAGCGCGAACATGTTCTCGTTGGTCGGCAGCACCCTGCCGTGGCCCTGCGGCTTGGCCCGATCCAGATCGCCCATGAGGATCGGTCGGTGCGCTATTCCCTGCACGTG
>Ga0315312_1003347_pt1 | contig 10361 bp, 9 predicted proteins | sample TDP7_MG_FD_203629 | JGI IMG/M metagenome (GOLD analysis project Ga0315312, IMG submission 203629) | Freshwater sediment microbial communities from Lake Towuti, South Sulawesi, Indonesia - TDP7 | ecosystem: Environmental > Aquatic > Freshwater > Lake > Sediment | place: Indonesia: South Sulawesi... | reverse complement strand
GTCACGGATTTGACAAATGTCCTCTTGGCCTGTCTGACTTCCAAGAATCCCATGGAAACCAAAGAATTGAGAGCCTCCCTCAGGGAGGGACGGCTTACACTCAGTTGTTTGATAAGTTCCCGTTCTGGAGGAAGTCGGTCGCCAGGCCTCAGCTTTCCTTCGCTTATAAGACTTTTTATCTGATTGACAATTTCATCGGAAACTCGAACATGTTTGATAGATTTAAACATAAATAATTTCCTACCCCTGAGGCTAAATGGTTCAATGGTCTTACCTTTTTAATTTAATCGTACTCTTTTGTCAAGTTTTTGGTTTTCAGATTAAAAAAACTTGACAAATCCCTATTGATTATTTTAAATAATAACCTACTAATTTTGAATGGTCATCTACTAAATGATTAGTTCCACCCATGAGGGTCCACGTTTTTTATCTATTCCTTTTTTATTTACCAGCCAACAAAGGACAACCCTTACCACACCACTATAACATTAAAACATTGCCGGCATGATCCGGCAGAAAGGAGGAAGGAACATGAAGGAAGATAAGAAGATTTCGCAACAAAATCCAAAAAAAGTCTCCCGTCGATCGATGCTCAAGGGTGTGGCAGCCGCAGCGGGAGCGGCAGTAGCGGCCATTGGTTTCCCCTGGGTCAAGCGGGCCTCAGCCCAGGTCCCCATCACACTCAAGATGCAGAGCACATGGCCTGCAAAGGACATCTTCCATGAGGACTTTGTGGACTGGGCCCACAAGGTGGACGAGATGGCTGGAGGAAGACTCAAAATTGATTTACTTGTAGCTGGTGCGGTTGTTCCGGCCTTTGAACTGATCGAGGCTGTGAGCCGTGGAACCCTGGATGGTGGCCACGGTGTCTCTGCTTACTGGTTCGGCAGAAACCGAGCAGCAAGCCTCTTTGGCACAGGTCCGTCATTCGGCCTTGATGCAGAGGGGTTGCTGGCATGGATCCACTACGGAGGTGGGCAGGAACTCTATAACGAATTGCTCAAGGATATCCTTAAGATGGATGTCGTTTCATTCTTCCACGGGCCAATGCCGACCCAGCCCCTCGGATGGTTCAGGACAGAGATTAAAAAGCCAGAAGACCTTAAAGATCTAAGGTTCCGTACGGTAGGTCTGTCTGCAAGCAACTACATGGAGCTGGGAGCAGCAGTTAAGATTCTCCCTGGAGGTGAGATCATCCCTGCCATGGAGCGGGGTGTCCTCGATGCGGCAGAATTCAACAACATGTCATCGGATAAACTCCTTGGCTTTCCAGATGTCCGGAAAATCTGCATGCTCCATAGCTATCATCAACCCGTCGAGTTCTTTGAAGTAATGTTCAACAAGACCAAATTTGATGCGCTTCCAAAAGACCTCCAGAAGATCCTCAGGTATGCATGTATGGCACAGTCTGCTGATATGAGCTGGAAGTTCCATAAGCGGAATACAGAGGATATGATCGAGATGGAGGAGAAGCGCGGGGTTAAGTTCATTACCACCCCGAAGTCTGTGCTCGCAGCCCAGCTCAAGGCATGGGACAGGATCATTGAGAAAGAGAGCAAGGACAATCCTTTCTTTGCTAAGGTGATCAAATCCCAGAGAGAATTTGCTGAAAAAGTGGTGCGCTGGAGGCAGAAGATTATGGTGGAAAACACACAGGCCTATGAACACTACTTTAAGAAAAAACTTACCTAATCTGCAGAGAAAATAATTTTCAAATCCCTCCAACCCCCCTTTGCTACCTGCCTGCCGCAGGCAGGAAGGGGGGGAGGGGGGATTTTATTCCGAAAGAGAGGGATGAATGGATAAAGTGATCAAAATTATAGACAGTATCAACCTCCGAGTTGGGAGGGCTTTTGCTTGGCTATTCCTGCCACTCGTATATGCATTAGTTCATGAGATTGTTGCAACAAAGGTCTTTGCCAAGCCAACGGACTGGGCTTTTGATGCAAGCTACATGCTTTACGGAACTATCTTCATGATAGGAGCTGCTTATACTCTTGCGATTGACGGACATGTTCGTGGCGATATCATCTACCGGTTATGGAAACCCCGGGTTCAGGCAACAATTGACCTCGTCCTCTACATCCTCGTTTTTTATCCTGCATTTATCGCTTTGATCATCGCTGGCTGGTCTTACGCTTACTATTCGTTTTCCGTCAATGAAAAATCTCTTCAGAGTCCGTTCGGACCTATCATTTGGCCATTGAAGATGGTCATTCCAACAACAGCACTTCTTATGTTGATTCAGGGCATCTCCCAGGTGATCAAGTGCATACGATGCCTGAAATTGGGGAGGTGGGAGAAATGAGCCTTGAACTTCTTGGAATGATCATGCTGGGGTTACTTTGTATTGCTATCTTTGTGGGCTATCCCACAGCCATTACTCTTCTGGCCCTTGGATTCTTTTTTGGATGGGCGGGTTTTGGTTGGGAGCGAGTTTCTAACCTGATGGTTTCTCGATACTTCTTTGTGATGTCAAATGATGTGCTCATCCCTGTGGCCCTCTTTATCTTCATGGGATATGTGGTTGAACGGTCGGGGATACTCGATCGCCTCTTCCGTTCCATTCAAATTGCATCTGGAGCGGTGAGGGGATCGATCTATTTTACCGTTCTTGCTACCTGCACGATTTTTGCAGCGGCGACTGGCATTATCGGTGCATCAGTCACGATTATGGGCCTCCTTGCCATGCCTGCCATGATGAAAGCCAAATATGATACACGGCTCTCCGCTGGTGTGATCACTGCCGGAGGATGTCTTGGAATCTTAATCCCTCCGAGCGTTCTCCTCATTCTTTATGGAGCTACGGCAGGCGTTTCAACGGTTCAGCTCTATGCAGGAGCCATTATACCCGGACTGATACTCTCTTCTCTATATTTTGCCTATGTTGGTATCCGTGTAAATTTGAAACCTTCAATGGGACCAGCTCTTCCAAAGGAGGAGAGAGATTTCCCTGTTAAAGAGATTCTAAAGATGTTAGGGACCTCTGTCCTTCCGATTGCCCTTCTGATCTTCTTCGTCCTCGGGTCGATTATTACAGGCTGGGCAGCTCCCACTGAAGCTTCGGCGTGCGGAGGAGCAGGAGCCTTGATTCTCTCTGCCATCTACAGGAAATTGAACTTTAGCATGTTGAAGGAGTCTGTATACGAATCGATCCGAACATCGAGCATGGTCCTCTTTCTCATGGGAGGTTCGAGCCTTTTTGCATCCGTATTTGCCCTTTTGGGAGGTTCAAAATTGATTGAGACATTCGTCTTGAGTCTTAACCTTCCGGTATGGGGTTTTATCTGGATGACGATGCTTGTCATTTTCCTCCTGGGTTGGCCGCTGGAATGGACAGAGATCATCATCATCTTCATTCCTCTCTTCCTGCCTCTCCTGCCGCACTTCAACATCGATCCTCTCTGGTTCGGGATTTTGGTTGCCGTGAACCTCCAGACCGCCTTTCTCTCCCCACCTGTTGCTATGGCGGCCTTCTACCTGAAGGGAGTTTCACCACCAGGTGTGACTCTCGTGGATATTTATTGGGGCATGGGATTCTTTATGGTGTTACAGATCATAGGGCTGGTCATCGTCTATTTCTTCCCAATAGTTGCAATGTGGCTTCCAAAGTTAGTGTTTGGATAGAGAAAGTAATTCGTTCCTGTTAATTCAAACCGATCGTTTTGCAATCAAAAAATGTTTTGGTTTTATAGTCTTACCATTTGCAATTTTATTGACAATAACTACCCCCATTTGTTATAAAGTTGAAAAATTTTAACCTGGATGGGTTTTTTATTTTAGAAATTTTTAGGAGGTAGCTATGGCTCGATTATATGAATATCAAGGGAAGCAGTTGCTCAAAGCAGCAAAAGTACTGATTCCTCAGGGCGAAGTTGCAACCTCTCCCCAGGAGGTAGGGAAGATAGCGGAGAAGATCGGCAAACCAGTGGCGATCAAGGCACAGATCTGGGCTGGAGGCCGAGGAAAAGCAGGAGGGATTAAATTCGTTCAAACTCCGGCAGAGGCGGAAAAGGTTGCTAAAGAAGTCTTAGGATCAGAAATCAAGAACCTTAAAGTGGAAAAGGTTCTGGTCGAAGAAAAACTTGACATCGATAAGGAGTACTATGCCGGTGTGATTATCGATGCCTCAAGGGAAGTTCGGGCGCCGGTGGTCATGTTCAGCACGGAAGGTGGAGTGGACATTGAATCGGTGCCTTCAGAAAAGATCGCCCAGACAACGGTGGATGTTCTCAGAGGCTTCCGCCTCTATGATGCTCTCAACCTTTGCGTGAAGCTGAAGGTTCCAACCCAGGTTCTTCCCTCCATTGCTCAAGCCATCATGGGCTTGTACCAGACATTCAAAGGATACAATTGTCGTACGGCAGAGATTAACCCTCTTGTCTTAACAAAAGATGGGAAGATCGTCGCCGGGGATTGCCGTATCGCCATTGACGATTCTTCCGTATTTCGCCATCCCGAATTGGGCATCGACGTGGCCCGCGAAGCCCCTACACCTCCTACCGAATTTGACAGGATTGCATGGTGGATTGAGGAGGGCGATCTCCGAGGGACATGTTATATTGCGCAGATGGCTCCGGATAGGAAAGGACTGGGTTACGTGGGCTATCACGGGATAGGTGGAGGAGGTGCCATTCTGGGAGTGGATGCATTGAATCGTCAGGGGCTCAAGATCGCCAACTACGCCGATACGAGTGGTAACCCTACGGCTGCAAAAGTATACCGAGCCGCAAAGGTTATTCTTTCTCAGCCGGATATTGAAGGATACATGCTCGGCGGTTTCATTGTAGCGAACCAGGAACAGTGGCACCATGCCCATGGCGTGGTAAAGGCCCTCAGGGAGGAGCTCCCTAAGAGACCCGGTTTCCCCTGTGTGATCTTGCTTTGCGGGAATAAGGAAAAGGAATCGATGGAGATTCTGAAGGAGGGAACAGCGGACTTGCAGAACCCGATCGAGATCTATGGAAGCGATAAGGTGTACGAGACAGAGTTTCTAGCAAAACGCATGAGGGCCCTTGTCGATGAATATCGAAAGAAAAGAGGGATAACGGGGTAAAGGAGGGATGGTCATGCATTTTGAAGAGAGGACGATCAAGGTCATCATCGATGATAGCAAATGCGTCGATTGCAAGACCCACGCTTGTGCTGCAGGATGTAAACTCTTCGATCGAGGAATCTTGGTGATCAAGGATGGAAGACCCGGCCTCGCTGGGGATGCGGAATTTGCCAAACGGGTGGGGACCGAATGTCTAGCATGCGAATACGAATGCTGGTTCAGAGGAAATGGTGCGATTAGAATAGAGGTCCCAATCCCTGGATTGGAGGAATATAGAAGAAAGCATGGAGTAAACTGATCGTGAACTGTGCTGGTGATTCGTGATTGGGTAAACAATAAAAAAACGAATCACGATTCATGCCTGCGTGCTGAAACTCCGCACTTCGGGCGTGCAGGCACGAGTCACGGATTACGTCTTTTTCAATGATGGGAGGCTGTGAAGATGGCGATTCTACTCGAAAAGAATACAACCGTTTTGGTTCAAGGGATCACCGGAAGGGAAGGCTCAGCAAGAGCCGCATTTATGAAAGGCTATGGCACAAAGGTTGTGGCAGGGGTGACACCTGGAAGAGGCGGAGAGGAAGTTTCCGGAATACCTGTCTACAACACAGTAGAGGAGACTGTCAGGGATAAGGGACACGTTGATGCGAGCGTGACGTTCGTTCCCGGGCCTGGCCTCAAGGATGCTGTTTTAGAGGCCTTGGACGCTGGAATTAAGTTTATCGTCATGCCTGTTGAGCGGGTTCCTCTTTACGATATCCTTGAGATGATGGCCTATGCGAAACAGAAAGGAGCCCTTTTGCTGGGACCGGGTTCTATCGGAATTATCAGCCCTGGAATAGCAGCTGCTGGCTGGCTCGGAGGAACCCCTGAGTTTGCTAAGAGGGTATTCGTGCCCGGACCTGTAGGAGTGATCTCCAGAAGTGGAGGGCAGTCGGGGACTGTTCCATGGGCTATTAAAGAAGCAGGCCTTGGTGTGACTACGGTTTTACATATCGGAACAGAGCCGGTTGTGGGTATGTCATTTGGGGATATATTGCCCCTTTTTCAGAAGGATGAAGATACAAAGGCTGTTGCCATCTTTGGTGAGATCGGCGGTCCCTATGAAGAAGAAGCAGCAGAGGCTGTGAGGAAGAGAGAGTTTACCAAACCTCTTGTTGTTTATGTGGCCGGGGCATGGGCACCGGAGGGCATGCGATTCTCCCATGCAAGCAGTATCATTGAGAGGGGAAAGGGTTCGGCCAAGGATAAGATCAAGTCCCTTAAGGAGGCTGGGGTTCACGTAGTGGACCGGCCCGATGAAATTGCCCCTACCGTCAAAAGATTGCTAAAAGCTTAAAGGAAAAGATGTCTTAGGTGCAGAGGTCGGAGGTTTTGGGCAAATGATTTTGCCTCCGACCTAAAACCTAGCCAAAAATATTTGGGATTTCTTGAATGTGTCATCCTGAACTTGTTTCAGGATCTAACCCTCTGGACAAAACGAGATGCTGAACCAAGTTCAGCATGACAACTATTGTTTCTTAAATGTTAGAAGGAAATTCTCAGATTTAAACATGTAACAATTTAATACACGATGAGGAGGTACGAATATGACTGTAATGAGATCTGTGTTCTATGTCCCCGGAAATAACGAAAAGATGATTGCTAAATCTCCGGAGATCCCGGCCGACATTATCACCTTAGACCTCGAAGATTCCGTTCCCCCTGCGGAAAAACCGAGAGCGCGTGAAATGTCCCGAGAGAATCTGAAATTTGCAGGATCTGGTGGATCGACCGTTTATGTCCGGATTAACAACTGGGAGACGTTGATGACGAATGACGACCTCGAAGCAGTAGTTCATGAGGGACTCTCAGGGGTTTGTCTGGCCAAATGTGGTGGGCCAGACCACGTTCAACGTCTCGATTGGAAAGTTGAAGAACTTGAAAGAAGGAGAGGCCTAAGGGTAGGGAGTATCGCCATCCAGCTTCTTATTGAAACGGCAAAGGGAGTCATCAACGCCTATCCTTCAGCCATAGCCAGCAAGCGGGTTAACTCTCTTATCTTTGGAGCCGTGGACTACACCAAAGATATGAGGGTCAAGCTTACCATCGAAGGGGAGGAGCAATTTTATGCGAGAGCGCACACGGCTGTGGCTGCAAGGGCTGCTGGATGCATTGCCATCGACTGCCCCTTCGTAGCCTATAAGGATATAGAGGCCTTTGAGAAGAGCACCCGCTTCGGCCGGCAATTGGGCTATGAAGGAAGGATGCTCATTCACCCAAGCCAGATTGAACCTTCTCACAGAATCTATACACCCGCACCAGAGGATGTTGAATGGGCAAGGGGAGTTGTCAAGGTCTTTGAGGAAGAGGGAATTGCCAAGGGTGCAGCGGCTGTCTCCTATCAAGGGAAGATGGTGGATACTCCTGTCTACGAGAATGCCAAGACGATCCTTGCCATTATGGAAGAGATATCCGCCTTTGATGCAAAACGAAAAAAGACCTGAGATCGCTCCCATCTAAATGTTCTTCCATCGTATCTTGATTCTTAGAACCAGCACTACAATAAGCGAAAAACCATCCCCTCCCCTTGCGCCTGCCTGCGGTAGGCAGGGGAGGGGTAGGAAAATAGAATCACCCTCACCCCCACCCTCTCCCATCAAAGGGAGAGGGGGAAGTATGTTGTCTTGATTCATCGAGGAGTTTGAACAATGCGAATCATTGTGGTTGGGCAAGGGCCTTTTGGAGAGAAGGTATTGGAGGCCCTGATACAGAAGGGCGAAAATGTCGTTGGAGTCTTCACTCTTCCTGATAAAAGGGGGGAGTCGATGAAGAACCTTGCCGAGAGGTCAGGCATTCTCTTCTTCCGTCCGACTCATATGAAAAATCCCGAGGTATACGATGCGTTTACGAAGTTAAAGCCAGATCTTGTCATACTGGCATTTGTCACCGACATCCTCCCAGAAAAGCTGCTCGAGATTCCTTCTCTCGGAACCATCTGCTACCACCCTTCTCTCTTACCCCGGCATCGTGGAGGAAGTGCGATTAACTGGGCTATCATTCAGGGAGATCCACGGACTGGGTTGACCATTTTGTGGACTGATAAGGGTATTGATACCGGCCCCATACTGCTTCAAAAAGAGGTAAGTATCGGTCCAGACGATACGACGGGCTCTCTCTATTTTTATGCCCTCTTTCCTTTGGGAATAGAGGCTATCATAGAGGCTGTTGAACTGATAAAAAACGGGAAAGCACCCCGAATTCCTCAGGATGAATCGAAAGCAACCTATGAGCCCCTTTGTGATGATAAGGTCGCCCGTATCGATTTTGATAAGCCGAGCAAAGAGATTTATAATTTTGTTAGGGGATGCGATCCTCAACCAGGTGCTTATACGACTTTCAGAGGTAAGAAGGTAAGGCTATATGATGCTGGAATGCAATCCTTACCAATAAGAAAAAGAACTGGAGAGATCATCTCTTTTGATGAGGATGGTGTCCACATTGCCGTAAAGGGAGGTATCATAAAAATCGGTAAGCTCAGGGTGGAAAAAGGAGAGAAGATCGGGACAATGGAATTTGTTCAATCAGTCGATTTGAAAAGAGGAGACCGATTTGGGGAATGACGAAGAGGATTCAAGGGGCCAAGGGGTCAAGGGTTCCAGTGGAAAAATAAAAAGAAACACTTGAACCCTGGAACCCTCGAATCCTTGAACCCTTAAGGAGAGTATTCATGCGTCGAGAGAAGATGGTTGAAGAATTGATCAAGATCGTTGGAAAGGAGAATGTCTTATCGTCAGAGACGGACTTGATGCTTTATGGTTATGACGCTTCGCTATTTAGGGGGAAACCCGATTGCATTGTCCTCCCAGGCTCCACAGAGGAGGTCTCCAAAATCGTAAAGTTCGGCCATGAAAATGGCATTCATGTTGTGGCCAGGGGGTCAGGGACGAACCTGAGCGGAGGCACCATTCCCACAAAGGGAGGAATTGTCATCCACTTTTCAAGGATGAATAAGATTCTGGAGATCGATATCGAGAATCAGAGAGCCGTGGTGGAACCAGGAGTCTTTACTCTTGTACTGAAGAACCAATTGGCCCGTTATGGATATATCTATCAACCTGATCCTGCCAGTGAAAGGGTCTCCACCTTTGGCGGGAATTTCGGAGAGAATTCGGGAGGACCTCACTGTCTCAAATATGGAGTGACAACTAACCACATCTTGGGAGCGGAAATCGTCCTCTATAATGGGGAGGTCATCCAGGTCGGCGGGAAATCCTTAGATAACCCGGGGTATGATTTGACCGGTATCCTGGTGGGTTCTGAGGGTACCTTGGGAATTGCCACTAAATTGATCCTCCGAATCATGCCAAAACCAGAAGCGGTGAAGACCATGTTGGCTATCTATAATACCTTGGAAGATGCCGGAAACACAGTCTCTGCCATCATTGCCGATGGCATCATTCCGGCCACCCTGGAGATGTTAGACAGATTGACGATCAAGGCTGTCGAGGAGTCGATCCACGCAGGGTTTCCATTGGATGCAGAAGCGGTCCTTCTGATCGAGTTAGATGGGCTAAAAGATGGAATGGAGAGACTGGCCGAAAGGATTATGCAGATCTGCAGGAAAAATAATGTCCGTGAGGTCAATGCTGCGAAAAATGAGGCTCAGAGGACTCAGCTCTGGGCCGGTCGAAGGGGGGCTTTTGGTGCAGTTGCAAGGCTTCGACCTAATTATCTGGTCTGTGACGGAACAGTCCCCAGGACAAAACTTCCCAAGGTTCTAACGAAGGTGATGGAGGTGGGTAAGAAGTACGGCCTTGCTATCGCAAACGTCTTCCATGCAGGGGATGGAAACCTTCATCCCCTCATCCTATTCGATGAACGAAATGAGGAGGAGTTGAGGAAGGTTCATCTGGCAGGCTCCGAGATCCTGAAATTATGTGCCGATGCGGGTGGAACGATCAGTGGTGAACATGGGATTGGCACAGAGAAGATGAAGGAGATGTTCTTCGTCTTCACACCGTGCGATATTGCTGCTATGCGAAAGGTTAAGAAGGCTTTCGATCCAGAAGATGTCTATAATCCGGGGAAGATCTTACCTGAAGTCGAAGCGTAATTAAATTTTCCAATAATTCCCCCTCTCCCTTGACGGGAGAGGGGAGGGTGAGGGTGAAAAAAACAAATCCCCCTCCCCTTAATCCCCTCCCGCCAGTGGAGGGGAGATTTCATTTGGGGTTTTTCGTCTGAAAGGAGCAAGTATGCCAAGAACCAATAAAATGGTTTCTTCGTTGAAGGAGATTGTTGGAGAATCCCATATCCTTCAAGA
>Ga0315312_1003346_pt1 | contig 10365 bp, 11 predicted proteins | sample TDP7_MG_FD_203629 | JGI IMG/M metagenome (GOLD analysis project Ga0315312, IMG submission 203629) | Freshwater sediment microbial communities from Lake Towuti, South Sulawesi, Indonesia - TDP7 | ecosystem: Environmental > Aquatic > Freshwater > Lake > Sediment | place: Indonesia: South Sulawesi... | reverse complement strand
TTTTTCTAAAAGATAAAGCCCCTCCATAAGGTCGAGAATCAATGGAGCATCGAACTCTGCAATCTTCGGCTTTGGAATACCAATTGGCTTTCCGTAGAAACCAATCTTATAAAGTTCTGATCCTTTCTTTGAGTCCCAAACAACTAAGAAGTTTTCGATGAATTCTGCTTCAATCTTCTCCCGCACTGTTATTCCCTTTTTTCTACATGGCAAAAGACAATACGCGAGCGGCATCTGAGGCGTCTTCTGCCTTGTCTGCAGAGTCTTCTAGGAGTTGAATTACATCTCTTAACAGCAGTAGCACTGGGATTTCTATGCGACTACTTACGATTTTTATTTCCAAGTCTCTGTACAAGTCGTCAACAGCTTGCTCTGCAACTTCCACTTCTCTAGCTTTTTCAAGGGTTTTCGTTGAGCCGTAACTTAACGTCATAGTAGTTTCTCTAAGCTTTGACACTGTTTCAAAAACACTTTCAGACAGTTTCAATAATCCTTCTTTTATGTCTTTTGGCACCTGCCAATTCTTGTCTAATATTTCTACGAGTCGAAAGGCTATGCCTTCACAGAAATCTGCAATTTCGCTTGTTAGGTTTGTGAAACGGAGAAAGTCCTCTCGGCTCATCAAGATAGCTCCAATGGCAGCGAGCTCACGTGAAACCATTCGTCTGGCAGTGTCTACTTCTTCTTCTGATTTTCTGATTTCAACGAACAACTGTCGCGTGGCATTTTTGTCGCCTTTCGTGAAAGACTCTGTAATCTGTGGAACCTTTCGGGCAATTTCCACAACCTTTCGTAGGTGGTCTTGGCAAACGTTTAGGGCTCTTCGTTTAACCCGTTCTTCGGTTTCCACTGGAAAAACCATGGGCTCTCAACCCTTAAAGTTCCTATTATGACCTCTCCATATAGTTGTGAGGAAGTATTAAAAAAGATAGCGAAAGAAATCGAACACTTTAGCCTTTAACTAGCTTACCCAAGTCTCTAAAACCCATCCTTCCGCGGAAGTAGGCGTGAAGCAGCATTGGAAGTTTAGTAATTTCTGTTCTAACCTGTTCCCAAGTGTCGCGGTCACGCAGAGTCACAGTGTTGTCTTCAAGTGTTTGATAGTCAATTGTCAATCCAAGCAGAGTGCCAACTTCATCTGCCCGTGCATATCTTCTTCCAATAGACCCTGACTCATCGTATTCAACTGTAAAGCCTTCATTAAGTAACGCATCATATACTTGTTTTGCCTTTTCTGGCAAGCCATCTTTATTTACGAGGGGGAAAACACCGACCTGTATTGGCGCAATCTCTTTTGGAAAGCTCAGCAACACTCTATCTTCCTGCTTTCTATATGCATACTCTAAGGCGATGTAAGTCAATCGATCTGATCCAAAACTTGGCTCAACCACGTGTGGAATAAACCGTCTCCCTTTCTCTTCAATCTTCTTATGGAGAATTTCAACATGTTCTGGCAATATTTTAAAAGATTCAATCTGGAAGAAGCCTTTTTTCTTTAAGGATTCTTCTAATATTTTGGGGTCAAGTGTAGAAAGTATTTTGGCGATTTTGGGTGCATCGTTCCTAAAGGTTCGCCCCATCGTGGACATGACGGGTTTGACGGTGACCTCTTCCTTCATAATAGGCTTCTCATGTTCTTTGTATGTTCTCATGTCTACGCCGCTGAACTCCATGTGGTGTTTTAGGTCATAGTCTGTTCTGTAGTTGTGGCCTGAAACTTCTGTCCATTCCCATCTGTCTAGGTAGACTTCTTGATCAAATCCTTGAGTAGAGTAGTGTGCTTTTTCCCATGGTGCTTTTTCCATGAAACGTTGTTTTTCTTCGGGCACGCCTAACTCCATTAAGAAACGTTTTGACAATGCCATGAAGAATGCTTGCCACTCTGCTTTAATGTATCCTTTTTCTAGGGCTTCTTTGGTCGTGGCTTCAACAGGTTCTTTTATGCCTTTCAACTTATTTTCCGCAAGTATGAGTCGTAGTTTTTCGTTTTCCACATCCTTTAGTAGAGGGCATTTTGGTTCTTCTGGGTCAAAAAAGAATTCGATATCTATGATTGTTAGCTCTCTAACTCTTATTGGTCCTTGTCTCGGTGAAATCTCGTTCCTCAGTGCATGACCAATTTGGACAACTCCAAATGGAAATTTCTCTCTTGCAATTTCGTGCAGACGTTTAAATTCTACGAAAATTCCTTGTGCTGCTTCTGGGCGTCCATAGCCTATGGCGTCTGAGTATGGACCAATGGTTGTGGTGAACATTGTCATAAAATATTTTGGATTGCCAAGTTCTCCTCCACAGTCTGGGCAGTTGACCTTGTGCTTTTTGATTTGGTTCATCAATTCTTCTAAGTTGAGTTTCTCGGTTTCTGTGTCACTCATTTTAGCCTGTTCCTGTAGAAGATGGTCTGCTCTGAACTTTCTTTTGCATTTTTGGCATTCAACCATGGGCTCTTTGAAGTGTTCTACGTGTCCAGATGCTTCAAGAACTTTTCCAGGCATTATTATTGGAGACTCTATTTCTAGTATGCCCAATGGATGTATGAAAAAATCTCTGAATTTGTCTTCGATTCTTCTTTTCAATATGGAGCCTAATGGACCAAATGTTATGAAGCCGCTTGTTCCGCCGTAGATTTCGTTTGATGGCCAGAAGAATCCTCGGCGTCTGGCGATTTCGCTTATGATTTCATATTTGTCAGTTTCTGGCATGTTTTTTGGCTCCAAGGCTCTATTTTATTTCAAGATTTCTATATATATGCCTAACAATCTTTGTTATGTAGGTTTCTTTTTCGCTGGGAGAAACGTTTTAGGTTCGCATTAATACTTTTCCTAGTTCATATGCGATAGGCGAAAAGACGCATGAAACATGGTTCGGAAGCTAAGAGAAACGTGTTTTTCAGTCTTGGGTTATTCCAGTTCCTGACTTTTGTTAGGCGAGGCGTCTTCTACACTTTTATGATTAACTACCTATTCATCCTGATGAGAGCTGTCACTTCAACTGCTATGCTTGGAACTCTTAACATGATTTCCTCCGCTTTGGGGCAGAACCTTTTGTGGGGCAAAATCTCTGACCGCTACAAGCTGCGAACCAAACTCATCATAATAGGAGAATCGATTGCAGGTGCTGCTTACATAGCCGTTTTCCTCTTGCATCGGTCTTTGATTGACAGTGGAAACAGTTTTGCTGCAGGGTTAGCTATCATTTTTGGATTATCATTACTTGAATTCTTTTGGTCAATGTCAGATGTCGGCTGGGCGACATTATTAACAGATGTCACAACATTACAGACACGTGGCACAATTGTTGGAATACTTAATTTTGTGGCTTCATTTGGTAGAATGTTCGGCATTATCTTTGCTGGCTTCCTATACGGCGAAGGAAACGGCTTCAGACAAGGCACAATTTTCTACATCGTGACTGCCATGTTGTTTACTGGAGCAGTAATGATGTGGTTTACTTTAAGGACGGCTAAAGAAACTTCGTCAGCGAAAGATGCGAAGTTGATGGAGAAAAATAAAGATGCAGAGATTGGAGATGATTTGGCACACAAAAATAAACACGTCTACAGATGGTTTCTCATTTCCCTAATCATCATCGTATTAGGGGCAGCATCAATTGGGCAAGTCTTTCTGCTTTTCTTAAAGCTTCCAGAAGGCTTTCTACGTGCAAGTGACCCTGAAATGAGTTTCATTCTAACCGCTTGGACTATTGGCGGAATGATTGCCAGCCTTTTGTCTGGAAGACTTGCAGACAAGTTCGGAAGAGCAGTGGTTATTCTGTTTGGGTTGTTTTTGGCTGTTTTGACTCCTTTTTTCTATGGTTTGACGCCTTCTGTTTTGGCTATGGCTCCTATTTACGGCTTGAACGGCGTATCTTTTTGGACAATTCAAACTGTGGGTTTCGCTCTTGTAGGCGACTTAACTCCTGTAGATAGGAGAGGACGCTTGATGAGTAGATATAATACTGTGATGGCGCTTAGTTGGGGACCCGCTGGGCTTCTCATTGGTGGACCGCTAGCAGATTTTCAAACTACGGTTTTAGGCTTTTCTGCACAGGCAGCTTACATTAACTGTTTTCTAGTTTCGTCACTTATTGTCGGGTTTGGTGCTGTGGTTTTCTTTTTGAAAGTTATGAGAAAAATCAGTAGTAAAGTGAGCTGAATGCTCAAGAAAATAGTGTTTGACTCAAAGGTTATAGATAGTCTTCTTAGTTATGCACGAATGCGGCATCCGAGAGAGGGAGTCTTGCTTTTAAGAGGAAAAGTAGACAAAGAGAAAATTTCAGTTAATGATACGGAGATTCCGCCCTTTGCCACTCATGGAGAGGCATTCACTTCTTTCCCATTAAATATGCTTCCAATAGACTTCTCTATAGTAGGTGTGGCTCATTCTCATCCATCAGGCGTGTTAAAGCCATCCATAGCAGATTTGAACAGGTTTTATGGAAGAATTATGGTCATAATTGCCTATCCGTACCAGACACGACAAGATATTATTGTGTTTAACAGAGAAGGAAAAACATTGAAATATGAAGTTTTATGAACTGAACTCTTATACTTCACGTTGGTCGGTGACAAATCATGTCTAAAATCAAAGTCGCACTAATCGGCGTAGGAAACTGTGCTTCTGCAATTGTTCAGGGCGTCTACTATTATCGAAAAGCTGAAAAAGAAAAAGACACCTTAGGACTTAAAAACCTCTTAGTAGGCGACTACCATCCTCGAGACGTAGAATTTGTAGCAGCATTCGACATAGACGAAAGAAAAGTCGAAAAAGACCTTTCGCAAGCAATTTTTGCTCAGCCAAACAATGCCCCAAAAATAGCAGAAGTACCAAATTTAGATGTTGAAGTTTTGAAGGGTCCTCTATTAGATGGTGTAGGCGAATACCTAAAGAACATTATTAGAATCAGCAAATTGAAAGAGGTTGATGTAGCTCAAGAGATAAAAGAAAGCAAGGCAGAAATGGTTATCAATCTTCTTCCTAGCGGTGCTGTTAAAGCTTCAAGATGGTATGCGGAAAGGGCGTTAGACGCCAAATGTGCCTTCATAAATGCTACACCAACCTTTATTGCCAGTGACGCTGCATGGGACAAACGCTTTAGAGAAGCAAAACTGCCAGCAGTTGGCGACGACTTGGTTGACCAAGTGGGCGCAACGATACTTCACAAAATCCTTCTCAAAACGCTAGCAGACCAAGGAGTTCGCATCGCTGAAACCTATCAACTAGACGTTGGGGGAGGAACAGAATCACTAGATACGCTAGAAAGGTCTAGGGAGGCTAAGAGGGCTATGAAGACAAAGTCTGTTCAAGCTTCTTTACCCTATAAAGCAGCTGTTGTAGCTGGCTCAACAGACTACGTGGACTTTTTAGGCAATCGCAGAGACAGCTACTTCTGGATAAGAGGATTTTACTTCGCAAAGACTCCTATGCAGCTAGACCTACGACTAAGCACAGTGGATGCTCCAAATGCAGGCTCAGTAATGCTCGATGTTATAAGAGGAGTCAAAATCGCCTTAGACAGAAAAATCTATGGCTCAATCATAAGCCTTTCAGCATACGCCTTCAAAAACCCGCCACAACTAGTACCTTTAGAGACGGCTGAACAATGGTTCAAAGAATTCATAGAAGGAAAAAGAAAACAATAGACACACTCTGATAGCAGAGTATATAAAGAGTATATGCACACACAAAAAAATCAAATGATGGGAGCATGCCACTGACGTGGCTACAGCTTGAATGCCCATAAATCCTGAGTGGACGATTGCATGAATGCAAGCCAGACCAAATTTTCGCATATAGTTAGATTTGAGTGCATTTATGCATATCTTGGAATGCATTTATAGGCGATTATGACTAGGGGTGCAGTTTCGGTGTTTGATTCTGTCGTAAAGGGTGCCCCATCGGAATAATAAATGGTTGCTATTCCGCCGTCTGACTGTTGCATTGACCAAAGTATGTTTTCAATTTGTTCTTTATCTGGAAGAGGGATTTCTAATATACGAGAAGCATAGAGTAACAGAGCTAGTTTCATTGTAGCATATACACGCGTGCCAAGTTCCAATTCGGTTACTCTTGTCCACTCATCTATTATGCCAGTGCCATCCCACATTCTCGATGCTTGGTTGAATAATTCACTTGCATGTAGTCTATTGCCCATCCAGAACTCGTTCAAAGCCAGATAAATGAGAAGGTCGAAATATTTCTCATAATCACTGTGTATGGTTTGGCTGTCAAACATCAAGGTCATTATTGTGTAGTTGGTGCCTTGATGTACTGGGATTGTTCTAACAACTCGAATAGGGAATGGAATGGTTTTTCCAACAATCGCTTCATGTAAGTTATCCCATGTGTAGCCCCATATCAACAGTTTAAGGTAGTCGTCCAGTTGAAAAGGTTCCAAGTGGTCGTGTCTTAAGGTCAAGGCGAAGTATAGATTGTGAAATACCTGCCAACGTCCCCATTTGAGCAGTTGTGAGTAGATTTCTTGAGAAATCTCTGGGTAATAGTCTCTCAGGGCTAGTGAAGAAAAAAAGTTACATGACATCAACCAATATGTGTCTGGAGCAGTAGTTGGCGAGTCTCTCACAAGTCCAAGGCTTGGGTTATACTGTGCATAAATCCAGTCAGCTATTCGACTAAGCCGATATTCCAAGTCAGAGGTCGCAGAGTTTTGACTAGAATTAACAATCGGTAAAGAAGAACCAACGAGAAATAAGATGTATCCAAACACCACCAAACATGTTTCCGCTTTCATTAGGCTCTACCCGAAAAATATACTCTTTAGTTTTCTCGTATAAGATTTTCCTTACTTTCCAAGCATTGAGATTCGAATATATGAAGACCCATTTTACAAACAGAACTACAAAAGAAGAGAAGTTGACTGTATAACTCTACAAGTAACTGAGCCAGAGCCTACAAGGTAGTTTGCTCTTTCTTCTGGAACGCAACGTATCCCATGTTGTAAACAATATACATGTATGCAAAAACTGCGCTATGAGCTATCCGTAGCCACGTCAGTGGCATGCTCCCATCATTTGATTTTTTTGTGTGTGCATAAAGAGTATATATGGGAGGGGCTATAGAATTTCTGCTATACAGACTATTCCTTCCATTATTCCATCATACGAAAAGTTAAAGTAAAAGAGAGGCTCATCAACATCAACAAGCACATTGGAAGATAACAACATGAAAATCAACGTCACCTCTCAACAATACAATCCGCTACTTAAAAGAAAAGAAGTAACTTTCGAAATAAAACATGAAGACATTAAAGGAACACCATCTCGTCTAGAAGTTAGAAAGGCGTTATCTGAAGCTCTAAAGGCAAACGTAGATTTAGTCTTTGTCAGAAGAATGCAAACAAAAACAGGCACAATGCAAGCAAAAGGAGAAGCCAACATCTACGACACCACACAACAAGCCAAACTCGTAGAATCCCAACACATCATCGAAAGAAACGTGCCCTCAGAGAAAAAACCAAAAGAAGAAGAAGCAGAAGAAAAGAAAGAAAAAGTTGAAGAGAAACCCAAAGCAGAGAAAGCAGAAAAAGCTAAAGAACCCGAAAAAGCCAAAGAAGCGCCAGCAGAGAAAAAATAAGAGAAGAAGGAGAAATAGCCTATGCCAGAAAAAGCCAAAGAAGCCAAAAAAATCGAAGAAAAGAAAGAAAAAGAGGGAAAAAAGCCCGAAAAAGTTGAAAAACCAATAGAGAAAGTAGAAAAGGCTAAGGAACCCGAAAAACCCGCAGAGGCTCCACCAGTCGAGAAAAAGGAAGAAAAGAAAAAAGCAGAAAAGAAACCCAAAAAGAAAAGACCCGGCGTCTTCTCGCACTACAAAGTTGAAAAAGAAGGATTCAAGAGATTGCTACCATTCTGCGAAAGATGCGGTCCAGGATATTTCATGGCTAACCATGGCAACCGCTTCACATGCGGACACTGCGGCTTCACAAAATACAAGCCAGCATCTGAAGCCCAACTCAGCCAATAGCACACGTTTTAAATCTTAGACGCTACTGATAATTCTGTACATATCATTAACTGGAAAAACAGAAGGAATAAGGTGAGAAAATGGACCGAAAAATTCAGATGCCAATAACCCCAGAAGATTTCGAGCAAGCAGAAGATGTTGAAATAGCAGAAGAAAAGGAATATTGGAATACATACAAACTGAAAGATGGAAGTGAGTTAAAGCTAAAATTAATCGTAACTGGAGTTAAAAGATTGACAACCAAATGGCAACCAGACGGCAACCCGATATACCTTGTCAACTCGCAGAATGTGATAAGATTTGAGCACATACCTAAGAATCTAAAGGCTAAACCGAAGCCATCCACGTTTGAACCTGTGTGACACATCTCTTGATAGAGGCGAAGTCCTTCAATTTTCAAATCATGTCGGAACTAAAATTTCCTCAAACTTTACCACACAGGGATAGCCATCAGCCACCAGCATTTTTCCTTCGTTTGTCTTCGCGATTACAGAACGTATTGTGTTGATTTCATTATGAACGCATATAGGAATACTGTGGTCTGAGAGAAGTTTCTGCACAAATTTGCTGTCTATCTTACCCCTGCTCTCATGAAGACATTCTCTAGCAAAATCATGCCTAAGGAACGCCGTGGGTTCAGAAGGCTTAATCTCCTCTGCGATTGAGGTTAGAAACACATTAGACGCAACCAATATGCCTTCTCCCGATTCTCTCAAGCAACTTTTAGTCACACCCATCTCAACCACAACTGCTTCTCTCTTGTCAGCAAGCATGTAGCAGGTTCCAGCGTTATTGCCGAATTTGGGGACCCGACGAATAAAGTCAATTGCTTCATCCACAGAGTAACAGTTTTCTAAGACCAACTGCATAACTTGCCTCGAAGACAAACCTCTAGACGACGACAACTTTTTTGGTTCCCAACCAGCGTCACCAGCAAACAAGCCTGCATTATTCAAACCTTCCTCAACACCCAATGTCGTGACGGTACCGCCTATGAAAGAGAATTTCCTGTCCTTTCCTGTCACAATTCGAAGATGATTGCATTTTCTAAAGTCCAGTAGAAAGTCATAGTTTCTGCCAACAATAGGCGTCTTATCGGCTGTTGTAGTGCCAAACGCAGAAATAATTGTGCATTTGGGGGAGGCTGTGGAAGTGAATGGAAAAGCGGTCTCAAGGAGTATGAGATTGTATGGCAACTGTGCGCCTTCTGCAAGACCTCGAATTTCTTCTAGCAACTCTGGAAAGTGTTTTGCCATAACCTTTTCATTTTCTAATGCCAATCTGAGTCCGTATTCCAGAGTTAAACCTTTTTCGTCCAATGTTTGCTTAAGGAACATGACGTTGTGAACGCAAACATCTCTTATCATTTTTCCCAAGGTTAATCCTCGGTCAAAACTGCTTTCACCGTTCAACTTGATGAGTTTCAACTACCATTTCCTCTATTGAAGATTCAACGAACTACATTATGAAAATTTTGATGTTTCCTTGGTAAGGAAGAGGAAATAACCTTAAAACTGACAATTTATAGCAAAATCATTTGAAACTCTAAGTGGCTACTTCAACGGAACATACATTGAAGACCGTGACGCACCTATACCTGGAGTCCCATGCTTAACTGGCTTGTTAGTCGTAGCAAATTCACCCAAATAATGTCCAATCATCTCCGGTGCAACTTCCACCGCAACAAACTCTTTTCCATTGTGGACAAGTATTTTGGTGCCAACCATTTCTGGGAGAATTACCATGTCACGTGCATGAGTTTTGATAATAATTTTCGCCTCAGCTCCAGGTGTTTCTTTGGCTTTTCGAATGTTTTCTAGAAAGATTCTCTGTTCTGGTGTGAGTCCTCTTTGAAGGCTACGGCGCTGTCTTGAAGGAAGTAAACGGATGAACTCGTCCATCGACATGCCTTGAACTTCTGCGAGAGTGTGCCCACGATAGGTAAATTCTCTTGGCATTCTATTTTTTCCTCACAAAATTTGGTTTATGCGAGTTTATTAAATCTATCGCCAAAGACTACATGAGTTATATTTCTTCTGAGGAACATGGTTAACCAAAGCTAGAGGCTATTTCTACTTTTTAGGAAGAGATAAGGTTTAGAACCTAAGTCTTCAAGAGGAAGATTTCTCTTCCAGAAGAAGACACCTCATCTCTTCTATCTAAGTCTTAGATTTTCTTGAGCTTGAGTTCTATTTGAAGCTTCTCTGTATCTTCACCACAGAGGATACAAGAAGGCACACCTAAACTCACAGCTCTTTTACAGTTAAGGCACTTGCGAATTCTTGAGGCACAGAGAGGGCATGTTTTATTCAAAAGCTGTTCACTCAAGTCTATCCATGAGAGATTATATTTTCTCATCACTCTGTCTATTAGCTCTAAAAGAGCT
>Ga0315312_1003343_pt1 | contig 10374 bp, 11 predicted proteins | sample TDP7_MG_FD_203629 | JGI IMG/M metagenome (GOLD analysis project Ga0315312, IMG submission 203629) | Freshwater sediment microbial communities from Lake Towuti, South Sulawesi, Indonesia - TDP7 | ecosystem: Environmental > Aquatic > Freshwater > Lake > Sediment | place: Indonesia: South Sulawesi... | reverse complement strand
TATAGACATCCTCAAAGTCTTGGCTCGTCACGGACCTCTAAAACTAACCCATATCATGTATAAAGCCAACATTAACTGCAGTGTTTTGAAACAATACCTTGACTTCTTGATCGAGCAAAACCTGGTTGAGGAGAAAAGCCTCGGGAAGAAAAGGACTGTCTACGCCATCACTGAGAGGGGTAGAACTGTGCTCAAATACTTCAGAGAACTAAGGACCGTTCTTCCGATCGTTGAGGAGGCCCGTTTGCACCTACCTGCCTCACTCTACTAAATAACAAAACGAAGATGTATCCTCCTATACTCTTTTCTTAACTAAAACAGTCATCGCTCCATCTAAGTGGTCAAATTTAGGTGCTATTGAAACCCATGATACTTCATTTTAAAGAATATTCTTGTTGATGAAACACGGCTTATAAGGGTTCTAGCATTAACACTATCATAGATGAATTGAATTGTTCGAAGAAATGACTCTCTTCGCTGTTCGATCGCTCATATACCTTTTCTGGTTTCTCTTAGTTTTCATCCTAGTCTTCGGGTGGATCTGGGTAAGACAGTCACGTCTGTAAGCGTTTGGTTTAAGTTTTTCTTTTTCCCTGGATATATGGTTTTGTTGTTTTATCAGAAATACTTAGATGAGTATCGTAAGACTTAATAGATGCTATATTCTAGATTTGTGTAGATATGATGTACACTTTCGGAGACTTAGACCGTGTCGGCATATAAGGACTTGGGAAGGAACCCTGCTCAGATATTACAGAAGATACGGGAGGGGCTTGATCGGCTGAACGAGAAAATGGATGTGTTGATTGAGATACAGAAGCATGGTCAGAAGGAGAGCCAAGACCTACCCGATGTCTTGGATGTCATGACGTTGCTTTCTTTGCCTGACCACCTGAGAAAAACAGCGATAACCATTAGTAGGCTTGAACAGGCGACGGCTGAGGAGGTTGCTGAGCAGACTAAGCGGGCGAGGGCTGTGGAGAGCGGTTATTTGAATCAGCTGGTGATGATGGGATATCTAAAGAAGGAGAGAAGGGGGCGCAAGGCCTACTTCTACATTGAAAGGTAAGTTTAGGGTGAGAGACCGTGGGAAAGATTGTGGCGTTTCACTCGTATAAGGGTGGAACAGGGAAGACCTTGCTGTCCGTTAATTTGGCAATGACGTATGCTAGCAGGGGTAAAAGGGTTTGTTTGTTTGATCTTGATTTTCGAGCCCCAAGTCTTCAGACTGCTTTTAAAATTGACGGCAATGGCTACTGGTTAAACGATTATCTGAACGGCATTTACGACATCGAGAAGGTTCTAGTTGACCTTCCTCAAAGGTCTGGGAGAAAGGGAGGGCTTTTGATGGGATTGGCAAACCCGTCTACCGAGGCCATTCGAGAGATGTCGGCGAAGGACAGAAAGTGGGAGATGAAGGCTTTGGGACGTCTCTTGTCGCTCAAAGAATCTCTCCTTAACGAGATGGAGTTCGATTATCTGATCTGGGATACAAGCCCTGGGCTCCACTACTCCTCCATAAACGCCATCGTAAGCACTGATGTGGCGCTGGTGGTAACAACCATAGACGCATCTGACATAGAGGGAACTAAACGAATGACTCATGAACTCTATGATCTCTTCGAGAAGAAAACCGGGATCCTCATGAACAAAGTTCCCGCCGAAATAGTCTCGTCCGAAACTGGAAAAAGAAACCTGCGTAAACAGCTTGAGACTATACATAATCTCCCCATCTTAGAGATAGTTCCATGCTTCTGCGATGTGCTGAGGGCAGGGGGAACATACATATTCACAGAGGAAAAACCGGAGCATCCATTCACAAAGATTGTGGACAGAATAGCCACTAAGATTGAGCGGCTCTAGCCCTTAGTGCCCTTCTCCATATACTTCTCTCTGATCTTCTTCGCCTTCTCAACGTATTTCCTAAGCCGCCTAAACTCAATTTTTCTTTCGGGCATAGTTTCAGGAGCATACATTAAGGGTAAAACTGCCATAAACAGGAAAAGGCTAGCAACTGAAAACGCCGCATTTGCTGGGATGGATGCTAAAGGAGCAAAGAGGAAACCCATGAGTTCAGCGAGGAAGAAGGGTATACTTCCTATTGCGTAATACTTTTCGCTTGCACTATCAGAAGACAGGTCCCCCCACAAGACCAAGAAGAAAGACACAGTAAACACACCCCAAGCAATTCCATCAATGACGGAGTAAAAGTACCAAGAGACTGCACTTGTCGGAGCGATACCTATAGCTGCGTAAGCCAAGCCTAGTGAAACGAAACCGGAAATCACTACTCGTTTTCGTCCAACCAAATCGGACATAAAGCCTCCAGCAAACGCTGATATAGTGCCCATGATCGATCCTATTACGCGGAGAGAATCTAGGACATCAGATCCCAAAAAATTCTCAAAAACGATTTTTTCAAATCCATCTATGACACTGAACATAAGCCACGGAATAAGATAAAGAAGGAACGATCTATTAGCGGCTATTGATGCGAAAGAGATATGCTTCCTTTCTTCAAGGGCAAGAATTTCTGACGGCTTTGCCAAAAGAAGCACAGCCAGCCCAAGTCCTCTCCAGATTGTGGAGATTAGAGCCCCCATCACTAAATTAACCTTTGACAACATTACTATCATAATAGGAGTGCTCAGAAAAGTTGCTAAAAAAACTATTCCACTCATGAGCCCCCTATTTTCGAAGATTGTGCCGTCTGCAAAATAGGCTAAGCAAGAAGGCATACCCAACCCAAAGGAAACGCCTGATAAGAGAGAAAAAATCAAAACACATTCCAGCGTCATATTGGGCAAAACGCTGGGCACTAGGGAGGTTACTGTCCCTAAAAGTATCCATAGACGAATAAATTCCAGTCTTTTAACTTTGTGAGAGAGAATTGAGCCCGCTACGCCTGACCCTATTATCGCTGAGTTGTTTGCACCTAGAATTAAGAGATCTTCCAAATATGTTGCGCTAGGGCTTCTCATAACTCCATAAATAATTCTCCATGTCATGTAATACCAACTTAAACTGTTAAACAACAGAAAGAGAATCGTAGAGAGATTTTTATGTGCACCAACAGATTCCTTTGCTGCAGATGTTTCCGATACTTTTTTATCTCTCACCTTTGATCACTTGCGAACAGAAGAACAGTTATCAAATATTAGTAACCTTATATATGAATATAATTCTTGCAGAAAGAATTTCCGTAGATGTGTACAACAAAACTTATATGTTAATATATCCGGAACAAATATGCAATTGGAGGATGGGAAAATTTGAAGCGGCCGAAACGCTTCACCGGTGTCAGATTCTGGAAGTAGATTCTACCTCCCACTGTAGAGGCAGAATCATCGATTCAATTAGTAAGTTTAGGGACTTTTGACGAGCGATTACTCCACGAGTATATAAGAAAGCCTCTTCACGCAATTTTTTCATAATTTTTAGGAAATGTTCAAGCCCGCCTGATTTACGGGTAATCTTTAAAATTGTTTTTGCATCCTTCTTCACCAGTTTTTCTTTCTGAAGAATAGTCTCGATTTTAGATTTTACCTCAAGGTTTTGTAAGGCAAAGAGTAGAGGAAGGGGTAGACATTCCCTCTTAATTCTGTTTGACATTTCTTGCAAGTCAAGCATATCTGACAAGTCATCTCTCAGTATGGCCATCATTCCTAAAATCCTACCGTATTTGCTGAGCGCGTCAATTTCTTTTTTGGATCCTCCACCGATAACTGCGCTTATACATGTGTAGGATTCTACATCTGCTGCTTTCTTTTTCACCACATGAAGATACTCCTCCGGAGTAACGTCCACTCGTCCTCGAAAACGAAGCTCTAGCGCTTCGGCATCCCCTAACTCAAAAAACATGCTTTTGAGAATGCCAACGATAACTGAGAGCCTTTCTGCTGGAACCCCTTTTTCAACCGCTTCATGTAGCAATGTCAGTCCTCTAAACAAGAGAGCATCTCCTACGAGCAGCGCTATATCCTTGCCAAACTTTCCTAGAACGGTGGGACGGGACTCTTTGATCTCCGACTCGTCAATGATGTCATCGTGTATGTCTACGGCGCCACTTATCAGTATCATTGGGACAGCTATGGGAGTCGTCATGTCTGGGTCTCCTCCAACAGCCTCGCAGGCTATGGAGAGCAATGTTGGTCTGGCTAAGTCTTGCCAGTATTCCTGCATGAAATAGGTTAGGGCCTCGCGCACTTCCTTGCACTCGACCTCTTCTTGGAGAATTGTTTTTCTGGCTTCTTCTAGGGCTTTGCTTCCCCTTCGTTCGAGGAGTTTCTGCACCTGTTCTATCACGTTTTTCTGTTTATTTGAAGTACACTTCATTTTATGTGCCTCCTAGCCTTTCAACTTCGATGTTCTGAGTTGTTCTTTCAGGAAATCGTGATAGGAGTTGATGAATTGTATTCCTTTGGATGTGATCTCATACACTTTTCTCACTCGCCCCTCCTTAACCTCTCGCTTGCTTCTGAGGAAGCCTTTGACCTCAAGCGAGTGGAGGAGGGGGTATAGAGCTCCGTGTCTGAGTTTGACATCAAAAAGCCTTTTTGTTTCTTTGATGATCTTGTAACCCCACATGGGTTCCGATTGAATAAGTTTGAGCACAAGTACATCGAGAAAAACCTTGGCGAACCGTTGCCTGATCTCCTCGATGAAAGTTTCAATCAAGATTTCACTTTCCAATAATATTTCTTGTCGTTTCCTTTATACTCGCGGGTAGAATTTTAGTTTATCTGAGTTGTCTGGCTGTTAAACGGTTTTCTATGTTTGGGTATGTTTGGGTATGTTTTTGGTTCACAAAAACGTTTATATCGTTTGTCGTGTATATAAAGACTTGATATGTCCTACTTAGGACATGTCGTATAGAAGTATAACGGAAGAGCGGTTCGACACAACTACACGAGGGAAGAATGTATGGGACCTAAGTCAAGGGAGATCCAGATGAAGCTCATGAGGGGTCTCTTAGACTTTGTGATCTTGAACTTGCTGAAAGCCCAGCCTATGCACGGGTATCAGATCATCTCTAGTCTAAGGAAGAACTTTGGTGTCTATTTTGGACCTAGCACTATTTACCCTCTTCTCTCCCTTCTTGAGGAAAGTGGGTACATCAAGAGTCAATGGGATCTGGAGAACGATCGGCCGAGGAAGGTGTACAATTTGACTTCTCAGGGCGGGGAGATGCTTACCTCCACTGAAGTGTCGTTGACTCACATCTACAGGAAGTTGACGGACGGACTGAACAAACCCCCTTTGAATGCTCTATCGAACCACCGAAACTTGAAAGAGATTAAGATCTAGACGAGCCATGGAACGTTGTCTGGGCTGGTTTGCGTAGGTTAGCACCAGCCTTGAACTTGAACATTTTTAGGCTTGAACTGTCCACCCACAGCTCGTCTAGTTAAAGATAAAATACTTTACACATTTCTATTAACTGCTAAAGCTGTGGGTGGTTATTTTGGAGGCTGACATTCTAATCCGTGGCTGCACAGTCCTTCCAATGGATGAGAAAGGAAGAGTTGTGAAGAAGGGAGTCATTGCGATAAGAGATGATGTAATAAGTTATGTTGGAAGGGAAACCGGGGCGCCGTCAATCAGAGCTGAAGAGACAATAGACGGTCAAGGGAAGGTGGCTTTGCCTGGTCTGGTCAACTGTCATACTCATCTTCCCATGACCATTTTTCGCGGGGTGGCGGAGGATCAGGAGTTGGACAGGTGGTTGAGTGGGACTATTTGGCCTCTGGAGGCGAAGCTTGAGCCTGAAGATGTCTATGATGGTGCTCTTCTTGGCTGTGTTGAGATGATTAAGAGTGGGACTACTTGTTTTGCTGACATGTATTTTCATGAGGACATGGTGGCGAAGGCTGTTGAGAGGGCTGGGTTGAGGGCTGTTTTGGCGCCTGGAATCATTGAGGCTGGGGACAGTGGGAGGGGTGATAGGTTGTTGAGGGAGGGCGTTGAGTTTGCTCGGAAGTTTCATGGTTTTGCTGGTGGGAGGGTTAGGGCTTGCTTGGGTCCTCACGCCGTCTACACGTGTAGTCCAGACCTTTTGGTGAAGGTTCGGGAGATGGCTTCGGAGCTTGGCATAGGCGTGCATATTCATTTGGCTGAGTCGAGGGGGATGGTGAAGTTGGTGAGGGAGAAGTATGGTTTCAGTGAGGTTGAGTTGTTGGAGAGTCTTGGCTTCTTGAGGTCGGATGTTTTGGCTGCGCATTGCATATACCTTTCTGAAGAGGAGATGAGGTTGATGGCTAGGCGTGGTGTTAAGGTTTCTTACAATCCTGTTGCTAACATGAAGATTGCTTTGGGGGTGCCGAGGATTAGGGATCTTATGGGTTTTGGTGTGGTTGTGGGCATTGGTACGGATGGTCCTGCTAGCAATAATGATCTTGACATGTTTGATGATATGAGGGTTGGGGCTCTTCTTCAGAAGGTTTCTTACATGGATTCTACGGTTTTGCCGGTTCGTAGTGTTTTGGGGATGGCGACGGTTGGTGGGGCTAGGGCTCTTGGACTGGAGAGGAGTGTGGGTTCTTTGGAGGTGGGGAAGAAGGCTGATTTGATACTGATTGATTTTGGGAAGCCTCATCTGACGCCTGTGCACGACTTTTATGCTAATGTGGTTTATTCGGCTCGTGGAAGTGATGTGGATACGGTTGTTGTGGATGGTAAAGTGTTGATGGAGGGAGGTGAGGTTAAGACTGTTGACGAGGAGGAGGTTAGGGTGAGAGCTCGAGAGTCTGCTTTGGATCTCTTAGCTCGATAGGGTTGTTTCTCTTTCTTTTTAGCGCAAGCAGTTTTTCTGAAAAAATACTGATTTCAACATTCTGCTGTTATTAGGGTCCAAATAGAGAAGACAGGACTCTCTAGTCTCTGATATAGGGGGAGGGGGCTATATATAGGGCACCATTCTTTGTGTCACAAATCATTTGTGTCACAAATCACACAAGACCCGCAACCTACTTGTTCTAGGTGGGGTTATGCTCGAAGAAAACCTTTGAGGGAGTCCTTGACAGACTTGAGGAACGTATGCTTGATTTTCTCATGCTCCTCGAGGCCTTCAAGCTGAGCAATTCTGAAGTAAGCAGGAGGGTGTGGGTCAAACTGGAGCCACTCAGACCTGCGGTAACCTCGAAAAGCGGGCTCCCTCTTATACAGAGGAAAAAGTCTTTTGAAGGCGATTTTCCTCAAAGCTTCTGCCAATACCCTTGGTTGACCAATCATTTTGGCGGAGTCTAAGTCAGCTCTGCTCTCCAAGAACTTTCCGAAGAAGTAGATGAGTCCAATTGCCACGAGGAAATAGGTCCAGAAGGACAGAAAGCCGAAGTAGAATAGGTAGGGCCAGAACACGTAGAACCGAAGCAGATGCTCCGCGCTAGATAGGGAGAACATCACTAAGGGATCGTGAGCCTTCAGATGACTCAACTCGTGACCGACCACACTTAACAACTCATCTTCCTCAAGTTGCGTCATGATCCCCGTTGTAACCATTATAGTTCCTAGTCTAGGGCTTGGGCCTGCGGCTGCAGCGTTTGGAATGATTGTGTTGGCCACCACGATTTTTGGCATAGGGAGACCAAAATTATTGGCTGCCTTCTCTACAATCTGGAGGAGGTCCACTTTCTTGACGGAGAAATCCTTCGGTTCACAATCTATGCCATAGTTTGCGAAAACCTTACTAGCCGTTTCGCAGTTGATAGGCTTGTCAACAGCGATGGTGCTTTCATAGATTTCTTTTCTGATTGCATGGATTTTTTTGGCATGTTTTTTACGGAACTCTTCGAACTCTTCGGGTGAAAAATGGTATTGTAGGAGGTGTATTTCTGGCTGGGCTTTGGTGATTTTCCAGTCGCCAATTTTGGCTATTAGCTTCCCAGAAAAGAGTGCCAAAACAAACGAGAGACCGACAAAAAATATGGGCGCGTACTTGCCAAATATCCAGAAAAACAGGAAGGTGAGGGCCATCAGGGCGACGTAAAGGGGTAGCATGGATTCTGTGAAGATTTTTCCAAGCATCCCGCTTCTTTCACTTTCAGGAACCACTTTTTCCCTTGGCATGAAAGCAAGATACAAGGTGGTTTTGCGGATTTCCTCCTCAAACAATTGAACTGTGAGAAATAAATCCTCGTAGAGTTGGTCCAAAAAAGATTTTAAGATGCTGGGGTCGCTGAGTTTCATTGTTACCCTTATCGGAGCGCTGTCTTTAACTGTGACATCCACGTACTGGCTTGTCTTAGGAACCAAAACTCTGTATGAAAGATAGCTTCTCCCATTTTCAGCGATGACACCTATGTCTCTGAAGGTTCTGTATTTTTCTTGTCTGAGCAAGTAGTGGCGTCTCAGGTACTCTGGGAGAAACCTTAAGTTTCCCGCAGAAAGCTCTGTGTCAATCTTATACCTTAGCTCGCTTTCACCAGCACCTATATTTTGCAAATCCACCACACCCAGACTAATGCACGGGGAAGAATTTTAAGCTTGAACTTATCCACAAACAAAAGAAGAGAATCATTGATTAGAAGCCATAGAGTTTTGAATACTTTTGGTTTAGGTAACTAAGGTATGGCTTGACGCTGAGTTCTTCTCCAGTGACCTTTTTTATGAGGTCTGGCGGGTAGTAGAGGTTTCCGTGGCTGTAGACGTTTTTGATTACCCACTTTTTTATGTCACGGAAATTACCTCGTTCAATCTGGTCTTTCCATTCTGGTAGGTCTTTTTCCATTGTGGCGAGAATTTGTCCACCGTAAATGTTGCCTAGAGTGTAGGTTGGGAAGTAGCCATATAAGCCGCTGGCCCAGTGGGTGTCTTGCATCACACCCTCAGAGTCGTTTTCAATTTTCAAGCCAAGATAATCCCTGTAGCTTTGATTCCATATTTCTGGAAGCTCCGCCACCTTGATCTTGTCAGCAAAAAGTTCGCGTTCAAGATTGAACCTTATGATGATGTGGAGGCCATAGGTAACTTCGTCTGCTTCAATGCGAATCTTGGAGGGCTTAACCTCGTTGATGGCACGGACAAAGGCATCCAAATCAACGTCAGAAAGAATGTTTCCTGTGAATTCTTTCAGTTTCGGTAAGAAGTATGTCCAGAATTCACGAGACCGCCCAACCATGTTTTCTACAAAACGTGATTGAGACTCGTGGAAACCCATGGAGCATGAGGTTCCAACCGGTTGGAACATCCACTCTGAGTTTAGGTTCTGCTCGTAGAGGGCGTGGCCGCATTCATGTAGTGTGGAGAACATGGCGGAGGCGAAGTTGTTCTCATAATAATGGGTTGTTACTCGTACGTCGTCGTAGTAGCCTGTTGAGAAGGGATGTTCGGTTTCGTCGATTCTGCCTCCTGCTTTCCTTGACTCTATGTCATATCCAACGAACTCGGCGATTTTCTTGGAAATTTTGCGTTGCGTATCGATGGGTACCCGGCGTTTGAGTATGGAGACATCTGGCTGTTTTGGAGAGTTTTCGCATTTCTTGATTAGAGAAATCAGACCTCCCCTCAATTCTCCGAAGATTCTGTTGATGGTTTCTGACGACATTTTCGGCTCAAAAATGTCGATTAATGCATCATAAGGTGTTGCGGTCTCCTTCACTTGCATCAAAATCTCCGCAGCCCTCTTTCTTAGATCAACAAGTTTTTCAAGTTCAGGCTTGAACATGGAGAAATCCTTGGAAGCCTTAGCTTTCTTCCATGCGTCGGTGGCTATGGCTTCCTGCTTTGCTATTTCTGCAACAAGGTCTTCAGGCAGCTTGGTTTGCTCATCGTAGCCTTTCTTTATTAGATACACGTTTCTTTTTTGAACAGCATTCAGCCCATCATATTTCGGATGTTTCATGATTTCTTCCAGTAGTTTTCCAATTTCCGGGTCTGTGATCATTTTATGTCCGACTCGGCTTAGGAGACTGAGCTGTTCGCTTCGAAGTTTAATCGCCTTAGGCGGCATCATTGTTTCCATGTCCCAATGAACAATAGAGGTTGCCGAGTCGAGCACAAAAATTTCTTTCATTCTTTCCAGCAGTTTTTTGTAACTCGAAATCAATGCCTTAGTCATGGTTCTCAAACTCCAAATGAGGTTATCTGTTTGTACTGGCTCCGATATGATTTTTGCGGAAGAGCCACGGTTTTTCTCAAGCTTTATTAGGGCAGAAACGATTTCCCGTATTGTTCCCACACCCGTAATTTTGTTGGTTGGGCCCGTGGTCTAGCCAGGATTAAGACGCTGGCCTGCGGAGCCGGAGTCCTATGGTTTCGGCGCTGAAAGCCGGAGATCGAGGGTTCAAATCCCTCCGGGCCCGCCACTCTTCATCTTGTCCATTAAAAGCAGCTTGGTTTAGGTTGATTTGCTGGTTTAGAGATTGTAGAAGGTTGATT
>Ga0315312_1003342_pt1 | contig 10374 bp, 11 predicted proteins | sample TDP7_MG_FD_203629 | JGI IMG/M metagenome (GOLD analysis project Ga0315312, IMG submission 203629) | Freshwater sediment microbial communities from Lake Towuti, South Sulawesi, Indonesia - TDP7 | ecosystem: Environmental > Aquatic > Freshwater > Lake > Sediment | place: Indonesia: South Sulawesi... | reverse complement strand
GAATCACAGTAAAAAGACAGACAAGTCCGACATTTTTTTCTCTCTTCTTGCCTAAAATCAAGAGTAGTAGACTTACAACCAACCAAAGACCATAGAAATCACCAAGATGAGTAATTCGGGTGAAGAAAAAGTCAAAAAAGGAATTATGTATTTTGTGATTGATAAATTGGAAAACGATTAGGTCAAGATTGCGGAGTGTTCTGATCATTGCAATTAAAGACACTCTTAGCGGAAAAACCGTTCCAGCAACGATAGATTAGAAAATAACCGAATGGTCGTGCACCATTAAAAATTTGGTCAAGAACCAAGTGCTGAGAAAAACCAAGCAGGATACCCAAAGTTAACGAACTATAGGAAGTGAAATGTAATATTAGTCCTAAAGGTAATAACAACTCGTAGGAATGTAATAGTAAATAGAATTTCTTTAATTGAAAATTGTCGCATTTATGAAAGAAATCGCTGAGGTCAAGTTTAATCCCTTCACTCTTGAAATAGTCAAAAAAATGGTCAAGGTCAATAAATACACCGGTGAAGAACAAACTTGAAGCCAGTAAATAATCTTTTGAAAACGCAAATACTATCGCACCCAGTGAAAAAGAAACACCAATATGCTCGGAAAACTTAATTTTTTTTCACCTCGCTATAAACTATTTTATTTCTTTATGAAGAAAAGTCAAATTCATAAATAAGCAGAAATCCGTACTACTTTCTGATTCTCTTCTCCTAATCAATGATAATACGCTCATAAGGTTCGGACATAAGTTGTGAAGAGACTATGAAATCAGCCGAGGCACGGTTACAGGCTACGGGAATATTCCAGACAACTGCTATTCTCAGAAGTGCCTTGATGTCCGGGTCGTGAGGGAGCGGTTCAAGCGGGTCCTAGAAGAAGATTAAAAAATCAATTGTCCCATCAGCAATTTTTGCACCGATTTGCTGGTCTCCACCTAATGGACCACTTTCAAAAGTTTTTACCTCCAACCCAAGTTCCCTGGAAAGCATGGAACCAGTTGACTTCGTAGCAAAAAGAAAATGTTTCCGCAGAAGTCCTTTATTAAATTTTGCCCATTCAAGCAAATCTTGTTTACGGTTATCATGAGCAATCAGAGCAATATTCTTTTTCGCACCCATTTGAATTTTTTTCTCAGCCATAGATTCCCCTCCCTGTAAATTTGATTACACAGATTTTGTAAGACGATTACACCGATTTTTAGTTATGTTGATTTAATCTGTGTAATCTGCCGTTTAATCGGTGTAATCAGATATCCTTTCTTCATAGGATGTCTTTTACATTTCTTTTAGATTTGATTATAATAATTCTTTGTATAAAAATCAAAAAGGATACCGCAGGTTTAACCGTATTCTTGGGTTTAATCTTCTAAATGATATCAGCGATAGAAAATTTACGATTACGGTGATAGAAGTCTAACGAACCCCTCACCTTAAATCCTCTCCCCAAGGGGGAGAGGGCAGGGGTGAGGGGAAGGAGATATTTAATTGGATCCGGATGTTGAACTAATGCTGAAATTCACCAAGGGTGATATTTCTGCCTTTGAGCAAATTTTAAAGAAGTACAAAGATATCGTAATAAATTTTGCTTATCGTTTTGTCCAGAATTATCCCGAAGCAGAAGATATCGCTCAGGAAGTCTTCTTAAGAATACATAATTCAGCGAGAAGTTATAAACCGCAAGCAAAATTTTCTACCTGGGTTTACAAAATAACCGCTAATCTTTCTTTGAATTATCTGCGCAGTAGAAAACATTTACCTACCGTCTTTTTAGATGAAACTTTAGAAATTCCGGAACAGATTACCGCAGAGAAAGATTTTGAAAAGAAAGAATTAACTAAGAAAGTAAAGGAAGCACTTAATTCTCTACCAGAAAACCAGAGATTAGCAATAATTCTTAAGAAATACGAAAACTTTTCCTACGAAGAAATTGGCAAAATTATTGGTTGTTCAATCTCAGCGGTTGACTCCTTAATTCAAAGGGCAAAAAAAAATTTGAAGCAGAAACTTGAACCTTACATCAAACAATGATCCCCTCACCCTTACCCTCTCCCCTGTGGGGAGAGGATTAAAGTGAGGGGTAACAAAGAGGGAAGATAAATAGAAAATTTGAGCGAAGGTTTTCCCATTTTTTAGTGTTAAATAGATGGAGGACAGAAATGATAAACTGTCATCGGGTAAGAAAAAAATTATCAGCCTTCATTGATGAACAATTAACTACAGGAGAAAAAGAAGAAATTCTGACCCACTTGGACCAATGCCCCGCTTGCACAACCGAAATGAAGACCTTGACGAAAACCTGGAATTTACTTCAACTATGGGATGGAATCAAGGCTTCTGAAGATTTTGAATTAAAATTCTGGGAAAGAATTAAATTTGAGGAAAAGAAAAAACCATCCTTGATTACTCCTCTAAGAGACTTCGGTAAACTCAGTCCTGACAAATGGAAGGAATTATTCCGTATCCCCTTACCTATACCCGTGGCAGTAACTATGCTTATTTTGCTGGGTATTTTCAGTGGAATTTATTTAAATCGTATTCTTCAGTCACAACAAAAAGAAACAACAGTTAGTACTTTATCTAATCTTTACAGTTTAAATGGTTATTCTACTGAATCTTTAAATGAAATTTTACTTACCGGAGGTACCCAATGAAAAATAAATTACTAATTTTAGCTCTCTGTCTTTCGGTAGGATTAAATTTAGGTATTCTTGCCGGCATAATTTATCACCGTCGGCAATTGCCACCACGACCATTCTATTTTGCACTTGGTCTCTCTTCTACTCAAAAGGAAAGAATGAAAGATTTAGAAACTACCTATCGGCGAAAAGTTAAACCTTTACACCAACAAATTAGATTAAAAAGAGAAGAGTTGGTTGGTTTACTTAAAGAAAGTGAACCAAAAACGGAAAAAATAAAACAGAAAATTACTGAAATTAGTAGTCTGGAATGTGAATTAGAAAAATCAACAATGGAACATTTATTAGGAATGCATGCTCTCCTCACTCCGGAACAGCGGGAAAAAATGTTTTCTCAACTTTCACACCGTTTTTGTGGGAAACCCCGCAAAGAGTTACCGTTTGGACGGGGAAGAGGAGGACCAAGACCCTAATAAAATATACGATTACACCGATTAAAATACAGATTAGACATATAAAACTAATTGGTTAATCTGTGTAATTAAGTCCGAGACAGGAGGTGAAGAAGATGCGCAAGTATTTGCCATTTTTGGTTGTGACTATGTTTCTAAGCGGATTACTGATTCAGCCACTGGAAGCGAGAAGAGGTGGTAATCCGGTAGAGGGTGAATCTAAGCCAGGTTTTGGTTACGGAGCCAAATGCTGGTCTAAAGAAGACCTTAAACTTTCTCCCGAGCAGATAAAAAAAATGCAATCTCTTGAACTGAATTTTGAAAAAGAGACTGCAAAACTGTTTAGTGACCTTCGTGTTAAACAGTTAGAATTGCGCGAATTATGGACAGCTGATACTCCCGACGAAACCAAAATCAATGCTAAAATTGACGAAATTGGTAAACTACGCACCGACCTTGAGAAGAAGCGAACAAGTCACCTATTAGAAGTGAAAAAAGTTCTTACCGAAGAGCAGTGGTTAAAACTACGCTCCAAACCAGGTTTCTGCGGAGAGGGACCGGCGGGTCCTGAAACAAAACCAAAAAGAAAGGGGCACTAAACTTAATCAGATTAGAAGGCGGGAAGGTCTCCGGGGAGGGGACTCTTCCCGTTTTCCTTATTCCCATAAAAGTCTCACTCCAGCAGTTATGAAAAACAAAAAAATTATTTCTTTTTTAGTTATCATATTTTCTTTAAATGGATTATCCTTCTCTGAGGAGAAGTTTACCCCGCACCATTATTTAGAATATCTCGCTCTTCAGAGTGAGAATAAATCTTCATACGAAATATCTACTTCTTCCCCAACTTCGCTAAGTGGAGCAGGGTACGCAGGAAAAGGTGCGGGGTTTACTTTAGAAAAAATAATTGGTTTAGCAATAAAAAATAGTCCTACAGTTAAAGAAGCACAGGCAAACTTAGAGAATGCACAAGCGAAATTAATGGAAGCGAGAGCAGATTTTCTGCCTCAGTTAAGTTTAGGAAGCAATTATTCCCGTTCTCAACAAACAATGAGCGATTTCGTAGGTAGTATTGTCAAGTTGCCGGTCAAAGAAAATTACAGTTACCAATTTGGATTGAAACAAACAATTTTTGATGGATTAAGGACGGTAAAGACAAATAGTCAGGCGAGAAACGACCTTGCTTATGCAGAAATTGCCTATGGAAAAGCAGTTGATGATGTTGCTTTTGATGTTCTCCAGGGTTACTATACCATCCTCAAATGCATCCAGATGGTAGAAATAAATAAAAAGATGGTTGAACAATCATTAAAACATCGTGAACAAGCCGAAGCAAATTATAAAGCAGGTCTTGCTACAAAATCGGATATCTTGAGGTCCGATGTTGAAGTTACAAATAGTAAAATCAATCTTTTGAAAGCAGAAAATGATTTGATTAAAGCAAAAACCAGTTTGAATAGTTACTTAAATTTCCCCTTGACTCAAGAAATAATCATTGAAGAAAGGAAAGAACCCTCAATTCCGAAAGACATCCAACTGGAAGAAATGCTCAAAAGTGCTCTTCTAACCAGACCGGAAATTAAGGAGATGCACTATCAAAAGGATTCAGCAAAAGATTCAATTGCTATTTCCAGAAGCAATCTCTATCCGGGATTAGTCTTAAGCAGTTCCCTTGGTTGGCGGGAAGATAAGTTCCCACCGGAAACAAGTTCTTGGTCAATTGGTTTAGGTTTAGATTTACCACTTTTTACTGGTGGAGCAAATTTAGCCAGAGTTAACCAGGCAAAAAAGAATCTAACTGCAGTTGAAGCGAGAGAAGAAAAACTTAAAACGGATATTACCTTAGAGGTTACCCAGGTGTATCTTTCATTCAAGGAAAGTCAGGAACGGACAGAGTTAACCCAAAAAAGTTTGGAACAGGCAGAATTAAACCAAGCCTTTGTGGAAGGGAAATATGTTAATGGCTTAGCAAATATTGTAGAATTAGTAGATGCAGATATCACTTTAGCCAATGCCCAAATAAGTAATGCCCAGGCAAAATGGGACTTGCAAATCAACTATCTCAAATTACTTAAAGTATCCGGAATGCCTTTTTACAAACGACCTGGCTGAAGCAACATTTCCCCTCATCCGTTCCTTCTCCCCCAAGGGGAGAAGGCGAGGTTGAGGGGATTATCGCCGGCATCGTTCCGACGAAAGAGTCAGGATCGCTGAAATCATATTACGTAAGGAGAAAAAATAAAATGAAGAAAAGAAAGAAATTAATCCTACTTATCGCACCGATAATGCTTGTTTCAGGTCTAATTTACTGGAGAACAGTGTCAGTCCGTAAACAGCAACAAAAAGACATCCGAACCGTCACTGTCAAAAGGATGACTCTAAAAGAGGAAATTACCGCAACCGGTAGAATTGAGGCATTAAAATCGGTAGATGTAAAATCAGAAGTAAGTGGCAAAATCATCAGTCTTAAAGTTGACGAAGGTGACTATGTTAAAAAAGGTGATTTGATTGCTCAACTTGATTCTACCGAAGCGCAATTAGATTATCGGAAAGCAGAATCCAATTATCTGACTGCCAAAGCCAACCTGGAACGACAGAAAGTGCTTTTTGAAAAAGAATTTGTTCCCCGTGGTCAACTTGAGACCGCAGAGAATAATTTTAAGCAAGCAGAAAGCGATTATCTTTCGGCAAAGGAAAGATTAGACAAAACTTCTATCTACGCCCCGATGTCCGGACAGGTAATCAAAAAATATTTAGAAGAAGGAAATGTAATTGCTTCGGGTGTTTCCCTTGTTTCTTCCGGGAATAACATTTTTACCATTGCTGATGTGACCCATAAATATGTTGACACGCAAGTGGATGAAGTGGACATTGGAAATATTAAAGAAGGAACGCCAGCAGTAATTAGTGTTGATGCCTATCCAAATAAGGATTTTACGGGAAAAGTAATCCGGGTTTCGCCAATGGCAACCATTGAGCAGAATCTCACTTTCTTTAATGTAAAAGTAGAAATCCTTGACCCGCTTAATCTTTTAAGAGTAAATATGTCCGCAGATGTGAAGATAATTCCCAGAAAGAAAGAAAATGCTTTAGCCCTACCTTTAGAAGCATTGAAAGGCAGGAAAAATGATTATTATGTAATGGTCAAGAGAAATCCAAAAAAATTTGAAAGACAACCAATCAAAATTGGTATTGAAAACGATAAATATGTTGAAGTGGTTGAAGGACTTAAGGAAAATGACGAAATTTTAGTGAAAGAACTTACAACAAGTGCTCCTACTACAAGTTCACCCTTCGGTATGCGTCCCCCTCCACGGAGATAATACCTGAGAAATCTGCGTAATCGGGTGGAAGCAGTTCATGAGGTGAAGTTATGCTAAAAATTGTTGACTTAGTGAAAATTTATCGGATGGGAGATAATGTACTCCGAGCGTTAGACGGTACTTCTTTAACTATTGAACCACAAGAGTTTATTGCGGTTATGGGTCCTTCCGGCTCAGGCAAATCTACTTTTCTTAATATCTTGGGGCTTCTTGACCGACCGACTCAAGGACACTACTATTTTGACGGCACCGAAACAAGTAATCTAACCGACGATGATATGGCAAAGATGAGATTAGAAAAGATTGGTTTCGTTTTTCAAAATTTTAATCTCCTGAATCGGACTAATGCATTGGAAAATGTTATGCTTCCTTTGGTTTACCAGGGAGTAAAGCGAAAAGAAAGAGAAAAGAAAGCATTTCAAATGTTAGAAAAGATGGAACTTGTTCATTGGGCAAACCATAAACCAAGCGAACTTTCCGGAGGACAACAACAACGAGTTGCGATTGCCCGCGCGCTAATTAATGACCCTCTAATTATTCTTGCTGATGAACCAACGGGTAATCTGGACAGCAAGACTGGTATTGAAATTATGGACATATTCACACAACTCCATCAGGAAGGGAAGACAATTATTATGGTCACCCACGAACATGATATTGCTGCCTACGCAAAAAGAATAATTCAGTTCAGAGATGGCAAAATAGTTGACGATAAAAAAAATTAAGTAATCGGAAATCCCCCCTCATCAGTCCTTCTCCCCTTGGGGGAGAAGGTGAGGTTGAGGGGTACAGAGAGGGAGGGGTGAGCGGGTAAACAAAGATGGATATTTTGGAAACTTTTCGTGTTTCTTTTCATTCTCTCCGTTTGAACAAAATGCGTTCCGGGTTGACCGCACTCGGGATAATCATTGGTGTTGGCTCAGTGATTGCAATGATTTCACTCGGTGCCGGAGCGAGAACACAGGTTACCGAGCGAATTCAAGCGATGGGCACAAATTTAGTTATGCTCATACCTGGGAAGATGAGTTTCCGTGGTCCGGGTCATTTGGGTGCCTCCAGTGTACAATCATTAACCTTGGATGATGCTACTTACTTAAAAAATAGATGCAATTTAATCAAGGAGATTGCACCGGTAATTGCCGGCTCAGCAATAATTAAGTATAAGAATAAAACGCTAAACACAACCGTAAGTGGTGTCCCGCCAGTATATTTCCAAATAAGAGACCTTAAGTCAAGTAGTGGACGTCTATTTTACGATAGAGATAATGAAGGATACAGAAATGTTTGTGTTTTAGGCAACAATGTTAAACAGGATTTATTCGCTGACCTTGACCCGGTAGATATGGTCATCAAACTTAAGAATGTAAATTACCGGGTAATTGGTGTTCTGGAAACGAAAGGTGAAGCAAGTATGGGCGGACAAGATGACAATGTTTTTATACCTTTATCTACCGCCCAACTGCGTATGTTTGGTACGGATAAGGTAAGAACAATAACTATGGAAATTACTTCGGATAAAGTAATTGATGACGCAATCAAAGAGATAGAAAAACTGATGAGAATCAAACATAAAATCTATAATCCCGAAAATGATGATTTTACTGTTCGCAGTCAGAAAGAGATGCAGCAACTTATGGAAAGTGTCACCGGAGTGTTAACCCTGATGTTAGGTGGTATTGCCGGTATTTCACTTTTAGTTGGCGGTATCGGAATAATGAATATTATGCTGGTTACGGTTACTGAACGGACGAGAGAAATTGGGATTAGAAAAGCAATCGGTGCAAAAAGGAAAGATATTCTAATTCAATTTCTAATTGAATCAATAACTTTGAGTTTGGTTGGTGGACTTGTCGGAATTCTGCTCGGTATAGGTGGGTCGGTTGCCATTTCCAAAATTGCTAAATGGACAACTACAGTTACGCCAATTTCCATAGTCATTTCATTTTTCTTTTCTATTGCTGTAGGTTTATTCTTTGGGATTTATCCCGCCAACAAAGCCTCCAAACTAAACCCAATTGATGCATTAAGATATGAATAAACGAGGTAGTTTTATGAAATGAAGATACCCTTATCTTATATGGGCGAGAGGGGGGGTAGGTAGATAATGAGAAAAAAAATTGTAAAGGCTATCCCTTTAACCTTACTAATAATTTCAGGAATACTCATTTGGGGTAGAACTGATGATGAGATAGAACAACATTTTAAACGAGGAGTAGAATACACCAATTTAGGAAAGTATGATAAAGCTATTCAGGAATTTACCAGTGTGATTACAAATGATAAAGACTATGCTGACGCTTATCTTGCTTTGGGTATTGTATATGTCCAGAAAAAAATGGACAGAGAAGCGGTTGAATTATTGAAAAAAGCGACTGAGTTGAATCCGAAGGAAAAAATGGCTTATTTTATTTTAGCCAGAGTATACGAAAAAATAGAAGAAAATGAAAATGCAATTCAAATATGGGAAAAATTTCTTACTCTGAAACCCGAAGATAAATATGTAAAAATAGCAGAAAAACACTTAAAGAGGCTCAGGGCAAAAAAATGAAAAAGCGGACGAACAGAGTACAAACAAGAAAAACAATTTCTTTTTCACTTACTTTTTGTTGTTTGTTGCTGACTGTTCTTATGGGTTGTGCTGCCCCAAGAGCATCAATCAGACGGGACTATGATTTTAACCAGATCAAGCGGATAGGTGTATTGAAATTTGACAGTTCACAAGTCGGCTATCTTTCTTTTTATGACCCAGGAAATGCAGTGGCTGATGAATTTGTATTTCAGCTTTTGGACAGGGGTATTATGGTGGTAGAACGTTCTTACCTGGAGAATATAATGAAAGAACAGGACTTAGGGACAAGTGGAAGATTGGATACCACAACAATTAAAAAAATAGGCAAACTTCTGGGGGTAGATGCTCTGATTATTGGCACAGTAGTCAAGGGTGTACAGGATAGAAAGGAAAGATTTTATTTAAAAGATGAGCAGGACAGGATGCGAGAGGAGATATTTGTAGTGAATGCCGAGGTGAGTATTAATGCCAGAATGGTTGATGTAGAGACTGGTGCAGTTATCTGGGCAAGTTCTTATGCTTACGATTCCTTTTATATAAATGATGCGGTCAGACACACAGTTTCTGCTATGGTGAACACATTAAAAGATGTATTGCCTGCAATAAAAAGAAAATAAACATAGACTTAGCAATCTGAAAACGGGACGTGAAAACGGGACGGAGGTAATTTCTGGAGAAGAGAACCGAAAACTGACCGCTGGCATCTTTGGTGATGTCGGCGGTTTTTTTGTTGCATTAGGTCGGAGCAAGGTCAGGACTTTTTATTTTCTGAGGGGTAGTAAAATAAGAAGAAAAATTTTTTTAAAAAACACTTGACAACTGTAATTATTTACAGTATAATTGCAATAAACCAATAGGTATAACCACAAAATGGCTAAGACAGATTTAACTGAACGACAGGAACAAATCCTAAACTTCATACTTAAGAATATTGAAAGTGTGGGTTTCCCGCCCTCTATCCCGGAAATCCAAAAGAAATTTTCCTTCAAATCTCCCAATGCTGTTCAGGACCATTTGGCTGCACTGGAGAGGAAAGGATATATATCTCGCCATCCTTACAAATCCAGAGGCATCACACCTCTAACTGGCATAAAAACTAAACAAGAAAGTGGGAATAGCAACATAGCAGAAGTTCCTATCGTTGGTAGAATCGCCGCGGGATTGCCTATTTTGGCTCAGGAAAATTTAGAGGGGACACTCGCGGTTGATAAAAGTATCATAAAAAATCCCCAAGATGTATTCGCTTTAAGAGTTAAAGGTGACAGTATGATTAATGCAGGAATTTTAGATGGGGACATTGTATTAGTGCATCAACAGCCTGTAGTTAATCAAGGTGAAATAGTCGTTGCCCTTGTTGATGATGAGGCAACGGTCAAAAGATTTTA
>Ga0315312_1003340_pt1 | contig 10380 bp, 6 predicted proteins | sample TDP7_MG_FD_203629 | JGI IMG/M metagenome (GOLD analysis project Ga0315312, IMG submission 203629) | Freshwater sediment microbial communities from Lake Towuti, South Sulawesi, Indonesia - TDP7 | ecosystem: Environmental > Aquatic > Freshwater > Lake > Sediment | place: Indonesia: South Sulawesi... | reverse complement strand
ACGCTACGACCCCGGGGATTTCTCCTAATACTATGGGGCTGCCTACGTTCCTAATCTCGATGTCTTGAATTGCGCCTCTGCCGACTCTAATCTTGAACTTCTCTTCTTTCAGTTTCTTCTCTGCAGCTCTCTCCATGTAGCTGTGTATTGGAAGCTTCACTGGGCAGGCGTTCTCGCATCTCCCGCAGCCGATGCATCTGTCGAGTAACTCCGCAAGTTGCTCAATCTTGCCTTCTGCGACTTTGCTTAAGGCTTCAGCTATCGGCAAGTCGTTTGGGCAGGCACGCCTACAATCGTCGCATTTTCTACATTTCTTCGCCCCATCAATCATTTCGTCAATGCTCGGGATGATCTTGAACTTGTTTCGCTTGGGAGCGATCTTCAAAACGGTTTTTACCGCGACCTCTCCAGCCTTGGCTGGATTGAGAATGAGAACTCCAGGCACTTTCCCTTCAACGAGATCCGATACAATCTCGTCCGCTGGATCTGGCGTTCTATCAGGCAATCCGAGGCAGTTCTTGTCGCTAGTCGCTATGAGCGGTGCGTGTATCTTCTGAGCTTCCACAAGTGAGTCCGCTCTTATGCATTGCTCATCGACCACAATTACGTCGGGGATTCCACTTCTTATGAATCTCAGTTGCCATGAGATAGGCCCGACTATCTTGGCTGTCGGCTCGTACCTTGTTAAGTCGTGGGCTGTGCAACACAATCCGCACACTTCAACCGAGCCGTAAAGCCTATTCTTCTTGAGATAGTCGACTATGGCAACTGAAGGGGGAACATTGTGACCTATCACTAATACAACTGGTTTCGACGAGTCTACGGCTCCGAAACCTATCTCTGTTAGAGGTGCATCAGGATCAGCCTTCGGGAAGCCGTAGGCGGCTATTTGCGCTATGTCAGCGACCTCAAGGCCGACATGATCGATCATGCCTGCCTGGAAAACCTTGGATTCAAAGTCAAGCTCGCTTCCTTCTTGGCCGGTGTGTGTTGCTGAGAGTAGGTGAACGATCTCGCCTTCAAGGTAGTCCAGCACATCCTCGAGGTCACCGATCTTTCTTGGCCTGATTCCGCAAACTAGCCTCGTAATAGGGGCTTCCACCTCAACATTGAAGCCGCCAACGTCTATCGGAGCATCCCTCCCGTAATGATCCACTAGGTGCTCGACTAGATGTCGTGCGTGAGCTACATGTGTAGCGGCTCCTATGCAGCACGCAAGCAAAACTATTCGTGATTGTTGAGCCGCCATGTTAAGCCCGCAAGCGCCTCTCTTTCCTCGAGTGAGATCGCACTTGCCCATAGTGCAGAGGCAACAGACGTCACAGAATGGCATATAGAAGGGCTTGTATCTCTCCAGCAGCCTCATGTCCCATGCTCTTAAATCTGTAACAGACGGGAAAGGCGTTGTACCTATAGGTTCAGTCCAAGTCTCTTCAAAGATCCTGCCGAATGACAGCTCAAGATCCTTCACGACACCGACATCAGTTTTCAATTCCTTAACTTTCATGTGGAGAGCTCGCTTTGACAGATCAAAGCACCAGCTTTCGAAATTCCGCTAGGTTTGGCACATAATGGCTGGACAGCCTTATTTAATGCTTCTCCCCTAAATCGAATCCAATTTGAATAAAATTGCGGTGAAAGACAGCGACCGAAGTACCGAGAACGTTTGGGTGCAGGCAATGGCCCTTTGAACTCTTTTATCAAATGTCGTGACTACGCTGTCCAACCAGTCTTCTTTAGGAAGCTTCCTATCTCCGAAGATTCCTCTGGTCCAACAATGACCTGCCAGTCGGTGGCATCCTCAATATCGCCCCTCAATCTTGCTGCGAGCCCTGGAATTATCAGTTTCCGATGTGTAACCTTCTCTTCTATCTGTGTCTGATGGATTAGATCTTCAACAGCCTCAGACGTTAGCTGTCTGCCTACTACAGCGTTTAGGACAGACATGCCCTGCGTATCTGGAACAAGTAGGAAGCAATCGATCTTTGCGGCTGAGAGGTCCCCTGAGACCAAGTAGTACGTTAGAGCGAAGTTAGTCGTCAATAGAACTGGAGACTCTGAGTTCGGCGTACCGTATGTGTAGAGTCCTGTTTTCACTGAAGCAGGATATCTCGGGTCGCTGTAGATGGCTTGGCGCAACGTGAACACAGGCAGTAATAGAGGCATCTCTAGAGAATGCGTCACCAAGATGTCTGCATATCGCATCATCAACATCGACGCTACAACTGAATCACGCCATCTCTCTTCCTTAGAGTACGATTCTGATATCGGAAATGCTATGATCGGGTGACCCAGCTCCTGATATTTGTGCTCAATCGCCGCGCGTCTGATTGTTGCAAGCTTCAGGAGCGCTTCATGAAGGTTGGTTGCTGGCGTTATTGGAGCAAGGAGAATGATGACGCCTTCATTCATTGCCTTTCTAGCTAGGGCTCTTAATTCAGCCAAGTCTTTGGAGGTGAGGCAAATCGGGCATTTGAACTCTTTCGACAGTTCAATGAATCGCTGAAGAGTCTCAGCTGTCGCTGAGTACAAGATTGGTCTATCATCCTTGACTTCCTCCAACCCAGCTTCCAATACTTCCGGACTAAGAGAGCACAGAACAAGAGGTAGATTGCTGGTTTCACTAACGGTCTTCACTACCTTTCGGAAGCGGTCAGGACTCTTTGAGGTGCTTAACACAGCGACCGCATCGATTCCGAGAGTTTGTCCAGCACGTTCAATTCTAAAATTGTTTATCGACTGGAGTCTTGTTTCAATGACTTGATCTTGCTCCTCGTCGTCTAGGTCTAATGCAATGGCGGTGGGATTGTGCAGTCTCAACTCATGTCGGTGGAGGACTCTTTCGCCACCAACCGTCACTGTCTTCCTTCTGCCGAAAATCACCTTCCTAACCGGAGGAAGAACCAACTGTTCAATTTCATATTTCTGCTGATCTGTGAGATGGGGGCAAGCATCGAGTTCGACAGTGCCTTCAATGAGTTTAACAGCGAACGCAAGGCATGTTGGTACGCCGCAGTCATTGCAATTCTTCTTCGGTAGGAAATTGTACACTGCTAATGGTGAAAGCCTGCGAGACAAGTCTAACCATCCTGCCGAGTCTGCGTGTTCTTCGGAAAGATTTCCGAAAGAATCTTTGTGAACTGCTTCACTGAATCTGGATGGAGCATTATAAAGAGGCCAGCACCAGCCAGAAAAAGCGAGATTGCGGTATGAGTCTCCCAAAGTGGCCCTCGAACCTTTATCGGGCCGAGTTTCTCATCCTCACTCCACGCTTCACGGGCGTTCCATGTGTAGCTTGTAATGGCTGCGATCGGCATCTGGACGCTCTTGTCACCTTTGAGTGCATCGAGCCTAAGTTGTTCCATTATGGAGATTGAGTATTCAACGCCGTATCCTAGCGCGGCGGTCGTTGGATCCATAACTATCTGATTTGAGCTCAAGCCCAGCTCAAGAAGATGGTCGTTCAAGATTCTTTGTGAAGGGGGGTCGCATTCTGTTCTGGACAGGACTAGGTGGTTGTAGCGCAAAGCAGCATATGCGATCCTCTCATAGTCATTCTTTAGGGTGGCTGCTGACAGTAGGATCCTTTCGTGTTCAGCTGCCTTTGCAACTTTTTCTAGAACGGCGGGATCCTTCTGATCGTTCCCGGAGCCAAAGATTATTAGAGGCAGATCCACTTCCTCGAGAAGAAGTTTGACTAAGCGGGCGCATTCTTCTGAGGACGTATCGTCAAGTCCGGGATCTGAGCTGACGAGTCGTAGAGCGATAGCGTTGATCGGACATTCTCGTGCACATTTCTTCGCCCATTCTACCGGATCTTCGGTTGCGCTACCCAAACTCTCTCGAACAAGTATAGGAATTCCCAGAGGCTTGTCGAAGACCTCCATTGCAACAGCGGGCCTGAGGGCTGCTGGGCCCTCCAAAGTGAAGAATGGAAAATCGATGTCGCCTCCGATCTCGGCCGACCGTTTGCGCGTCCCTCGCTCTTGTGAGGTGGCTCCTAGTCGCGCTATACTTATTCTACCGGGGTACCTGATAGAGGGAAGCTCCAACTTCGGTCTTAGGAGTCGATAGAGGTCTTCTACCATTCAAACCCACCGGGATCTCTCTTATTTCTTCCTATTGGCCCGAGTCGTTCATTTTGAAGGACTCAGAGTTCGCATTCGCTCACTTGGTGTTCGTCTATTCTTTCGCAGCCTCATAGAACACGAGTAGGCACTTCGGGCACTCAAGCACTCGAACTCGTGCCTCACGCGTCTTGCCGACTTTGACTATAGGAACGCCCAGCTCAACACATTCTTCGTGGCATCGAGGACATTTTCCTGACTCGGACATTTCACAACATCTCTCTGACCGTTTCAACCCATAATATTACGTAAGGGCTTTAATAATTGCCGTATCAATCTGAGATCTGTCCGGCGTCCTTAAGAAAGCGCTCAAGCTCTTCCAAGTTCTTGGCAGTTTCTTCGGTCGCTATCTTGCCATACATTTCAGGCGGGATTACCTCTTTCATCGCTTCCTTCAGCTTGCGCGGCAACCACACGATCTTTCTCCATCCCCCATCTGCTTGGAGAAATCTTCTTGACCTCATGTAGTTGACTCCTATGCCTAGGAAGCCTTCAGTCTGTCTACCGCCTCCAGCCAATCCTGCCATCGTTGAGAAAGACATCCCGTTGACTGTTGGACCTTTGAATTCTCTGTCAACGACGCCCATGCCGTCAACTTCTGGGATGTAGAATACTATCGCCTCGAAGCATCCGCAAGAGGTGTGCGGGTAGCCGAACATGCTGTGAAGGAAGACTCTATCAACAGTGTTATGCGATCTTTCATAGACTTTCTTGTTTACACCATCCCATTCGCCTTTCACTGGGTCAAGACACTTTCCCTTCGGAACTACAAAGTTCGGACCTTGCGGATCAATGCTATTCGAAACCTTTGCATCTATCCACGTCGTTGCTCCGCAGAGGCTTATCCTTTCAGGCGTGATTACACATGCGTGAACGGGGGCAAAAGATTGACAGAGCGCACATCCATAAAAGACGTCTACGTTATCCTCAGTTAACTCCTTCATACGCCCATCCCTTTCTTCATAGAATCTTCTCGCTTCTAGAATTGATTCTTGAACCTTCTTCTCGTCAGTTATGATGGTAACTTGAACTTTATCGACGAGCGCTGGGAATGTAGCGCGGAACATCGTGACAATAATATCGCCTAAATTTGAGATTCGAAATCCTTTCTTGAAAGCCTCCTTGCTAATTCGAATCCACACTATGTCGCGAGATGCCAAGTGCATTATGCCTTCGGCTCTATTCAAGAACTGATGCAGCCTGCGTTCAAAAACAGGCTCAAAATCTTTTTCAAATTTGGCTCCAGCTACATCGACGATTATGCCTAAAGGGTAGGATTTTCCCTCGGACATATCTGCTAAGTCGGGGCCTTGCACATTTGCAGCTCCATCGACGATCTCTTCAGGGTTCTTCTTCCGAACCAATTCAAATGCGACACTTCGACCTCCACCGAACTCTACGTACATCTCCTCTTTCCGTACGCTCTTCCCCTCGTATGCTGGACCATAATCCACAGGAATCGGTGGCCTTACGAGAACTCTCGTCCTAATTCTTTTTAGGGTACACCCTGAGCTGACGAGCGTTCTGTAGTCTGGTCTTGATAGCAAAGCGCTTGGAATCTCTGTCACCGTTTGATCTGTGACGACTGGAAGCCCTAGTGCGATCGCTCCAAAGTCCGCTGCAAGCGTCAAATCATCGAATTCTCCAAGTGAGACTACGAATGCTGGAACTCGCTCCCTCAAGTATCGAGTAAGTTCATTCTTTTTTCCAGGTTCAATGCTGCCGAACATCAGAGAGGTTCTGACTGCCAGGTTTACAGCGTGAATCAAGGATGGTGATTCGTCGCCCAGAGGAATGAGGTTCTGATCTAACCCAAGCGATACTCCTGCTTCCTGCATTTGATCGATTATTCTGCCGGATAAGAGCCCGAAGAGACTCCTGCTTCTTATCTCTCTTCCTAGTTGGGATGCCGAGCGCTCATCTCTAGCTTCACCCACGACTACGACTATCCCCGGTATCGTTCCGTCAGCCAGGCCCAAGCTAACTTTTCTGAATAGCGTGTCTGTTATGAAACCGACATGCGGATCTCTGTAAGGTTCCTTTTCGAGAGCGTATCTTGCGCCTTCAGCCACTTCCAAGGCCATTAGCGCAATCGTCCCGTTGGACAGCATAGCCTCATTTGTAAGTTCCTTCTTCACCTCTCCTTTGAGTGTAGAGAGAACACTAACAAGGTTATCGACATTCTCCACACGCATTCCTAATAAGCCGTAGATCGTCGGAAGGGAATAGTTTGTTTCAGGAAAGGAGACTGATGCCTCTCTTCCCAACCTATCGGATGCTTCTTCGACCAGACTCGAAGCCATGCTCAAGGCTTTCCCAGTTCCTTCAAGTATCTTGCCGGCCAATTCTGTCAGTGCTCAATCACTCTCGCAAGGGGGCGTTCTACAACATTCAGAATAGGACTTTTAAGATTTGCTAAGTCGATCGAGCTTCTTCGAGCCGGAATCTCTGTATTCTTATTAGCTGACTGTCTTAACCGGAAAGGACCGTCAAGCTGCTTTGCTTTTGTTACCTAGACAGTAATACTTGGCGGTTTATTTCATAGTCATCATCCTAAGGAGAAGGCGTAAAGCCTAGGCCAACTGCTTTCTCGAAGCTTTGGAATAATGAAACCTAAAGTTTAAGCTCTTGTCGATCTATTCTTTGGATGAAAAAGATTGAAGGGTAAAAAAGGGAGAGACAGGGATAAGAGCGGACGCAGATTCAAGACTGGCGAGCTAGCCGGTTTCCTAGTCTTAACATTTTTCATAATCTCCATAGCCTACCTTATGGTTTCTCCTCCGACCTCACATACCGGAAATCAGCTTGAGACTGAAACTTCCACAAGCCAATTCACAGCGGCCAGTACGCTCACGTTGAAGGCCGCCTTGGTAGACCAGCTCAGCGTCCATTCTCCTAACCCAGAGTTGATTGGCACAGCTAAGGAGATGATGTTGAGTATAGCTTTTGATGTGGACATCTACAACCCGGAGGAGGTCACACTCAGCCTGTATGGATCTTTGGCTAAGCATGGTTACAAGCTCATAGTCTTCAGGGTTCACGCTGGTGTCGAAGTCAGATCATGGGACCCGGAGATTAAAGGAAAGCCAGTAGGGCTCTTCACCACAGAGACCTACAGTGAGCTCAAGTATCCTCAGGAGCAGATGTATGATTTGGTGAGTCCGGCTCAAGCCTTCAATGACAGCGAAGTGGTATTCGCTGTCAACCCTGAATTCATAAGGCAGAGATCCGAGGACTACGGTGGCGCGGTAATCGTTTTGACTGGATGTTTCGGACTCTTCAGCCAAGACCTGCCTCAAGCCTTCATAAGTCGAGGCGCATCAGTTGTCATAGGCTGGGACGGGCTGGTCGATGTCAAGCATACGGATCAAGCCACCCTTACGTTGCTGAAGATGATGCTTTCGGAGAGAATGAGCATCGAAGAATCTGTGGAGGCTGTGATGAAGGAGTTGGGGCCTGACCCTGTTGAAGGCAGCGTCTTAAGCTACTATCCGCAGCATAAAGGTAGCTTGACCTTCTCCGAGCTCTTCTCGAATCAGTCGTTAATGGTGCTGGACAGCCGCCTGCGGATGAGAAGCTTATTGTCTGACCGCAGCATCATGTTGAAATTGAATCTTCACTGTCCTAAGCATTTCTCTCTTTAAGGCAAATGTTGTGTCTAGTCCCGCATTAGTCATGTACCATTTGCCGCGAGCTCCGTGTTTCATACAGCATTCATACAATCAGAACACTACCTAGATCGCAGATACATGTTCTGAAGGCTATCTCTTGTGCTACCAGAGAATTTCGCACAGGTCAAGACTTGATTGAAACGGCTGGCGAATGGTTTTCCCGAGTTCTGGCTGGATACGCTAGACAAAGGATATTAGCGCAAATACATAGTGATTTCAAGGTCTACGGTTCAGGAAGGCGATTGTACAGGATGAAGGTAACCCGAATTGAAGCCTACCCGGTGAGTATGCCGCTTAGTATGCCTTTCGCAACATCCTTAGGTCAACTTCCCTCCCAGAAGGGACATGTGATCGTAGCTGTTGAAACAGATGAAGGGATACAGGGATTTGGAGAGGCAGCTCCAGACCCTATCTATCACGGAGAAAGTCAAGAGACGATTCTTCAGGTGATCGAGAAGTACTTGGCTCCTTCGTTGATTGGTGCTGACCCCTTTGACTTTGAAAACATTCTGGAGAAAGAGAACAGATCAATTGTAGGAAACCCGTACGCCTGCGCGGCGATCGATCTAGCGTTGTACGACATAATGGGGAAGAAAACCGGTCTACCCGCTTGCAAGCTGCTTGGCGGTCGAGTTAGAGATAGGATACCGGTTGTCTTCGTACTCAGCCTCGCGAAAAAGATCGAAGATATCGCCAGCGAAGCGGAAGATTGCGTCAAGAGAGGCTATAAGACCTTGAAGATCAAGGTTGGAGTAGATCCAGGCTTGGATTTGGAAAGAGTTGGAGTTGTTAGAGAAAAGGTTGGAGACTCTGTTGACATTCGGGTAGATGCTAATCAAGGATGGACTCCAGACATAGCGATCAAGCTCATCAAGAAGATGGAGAGGTATGATCTGCAACTCGTCGAGCAGCCCGTTCTGGGCTGGGACCTTGAGGGCATGGCGAGAGTCACGAAGGCTGTGGATACGCCTGTGATGGCAGACGAAAGCGTCTTCTCGCCTCAAATGGCGCTTCGTGTGGTCAAGATGGAGGCAGCTGACATAATCAACATCAAGATCATGAAACCCGGAGGACTGTATAACTCGAAGAAGATTGCGTCGATCGCAGAGGCCGCGGACATCCCTTGCGTCGTAGGGAGCATGCTTGAAACCGGGATAGGCACCGCTGCTGGAGCACACTTCGCCTCAGCCAATAGAATTGTAGAGTATCCATGCGAGATGATAGGTCCAGCCTACTTTAAGACGGATGTAATAAAGGAGGACATCAAACCCAAAGACGGCTTCGTCTCAGTTCCATCGAAGCCCGGTCTAGGAATCACACCTAACATCGATGTAATCAAGAAACTATCGCCAACCTGAAATAATGTTTCGAGCATACTGCAGAACAAAGAGGTGTTGTTAGGGATTCTTCCCTTTAAACTATGAGAACCATTTTGATCTTCGATGTATATGGCGGGCCCGCGGGGATTTGAACCCCGGATCTCCGGCTCTCCGCTTTTGAAGGATATCCGCAGGCTTGCGCGAAGGATACAGATCCTTCACAGCGTCTTTGTCCTGACTAGACTACGGGCCCTTTTGGATGGATTACGACCCCAAGAAAGAGGTCTTCCTCTTCTTGAATAGCTTTACGCTGTCCACGTCGGTGACGTACTCGAAGCCTGCTTCGATCAGCTTCTTGGCTCCCTCAGTGTTTCCAGCGGCCTCGCAGACGTACTCCTCGTCATGAGGGAACTCCACGAGCTGAGTGTACCTCCAAGTTGTCTTGGGGTTGCGGTGACCGAGCAGATGCTGGACGTAGAGGATGCTCTTGGTCTTTGCGTACTCGACTGTCGCTTTCCAATGGCGGAGTGTGTGACAATGTATCTGGAGGATCCTTGGGTTTCCAAGTTTATGCGCGATCCTGGCGCGTTGTCTCCTGAACCCTCTCTCTAGGTTGAGGGTGCTCTTGTACACCCATATCTTGTCGGAGGTCCTTGGAAGGCTGTTCAGCATTGCCATCAGCCTTGGGGTCATCTTGAAGATTCTCGGGTTGCTGCCTTTCTCAGGAGTTATCCTGAGGGTTCCAGCTGCGAAGTCTAGATCAGTCCACTTGAGGTTGAAGGCTTCGCCGCGCCTAGCTCCAGTCTCCTTGAGAACCTGTAGGAACGTGGCCATCTGTTTGCTGCAACCGGCTATGAGTTCGTCTATCTCAACCTCTGTCGGTATGAAGGGGATCCTCTCAACAGGCGTGTACTTCGGCTTCTCCCACTTCAAGCCTTGCGTCTTTAGGAATAGCGTGTATGCCTTGACGACGTTCCATTTTCTCCCCTTGCTCCAAGCCTTCTCGATGAGCAGAGCTAACTCGAATACGCCGAGCCTTACCCGGTCGAACTGTCTCTTCTGACGGTCGAGGAAGCGCCGAATAACCTTCATCCGGTTCCTGGAGAAGAGGAATTTAGGCCAGCTCATGGCCTACTCTAAGCCTCGCTTTCGCTTGATCGTCTCCCAAGCCTTCTTTGCTGCTTCCGATCTCGAACTGGATCTCGCAGTCCCGATCTTCTGGGATCCCTTTAACCTCACCAATTCCCAAACTGGAATCGGTTT
>Ga0315312_1003339_pt1 | contig 10380 bp, 9 predicted proteins | sample TDP7_MG_FD_203629 | JGI IMG/M metagenome (GOLD analysis project Ga0315312, IMG submission 203629) | Freshwater sediment microbial communities from Lake Towuti, South Sulawesi, Indonesia - TDP7 | ecosystem: Environmental > Aquatic > Freshwater > Lake > Sediment | place: Indonesia: South Sulawesi... | reverse complement strand
GGTTCGAGGTTTCACTTGGAGAACCTATCAGACCAATGTTGGCAGAGCGGCTGGGCTCACCCCAAGAAATCCTTGAAAAGCTTGGAGGAAAATGCATAGCTGAGTACAAGTATGATGGAGAGAGAATACAAGCTCACAAAAAGGAAAATCACATAGTCCTCTTCTCTCGGCGACTTGAGGACATCACGGACCAGTACCCTGACGCCACCGAGTTATTCAAGAAATACGTAAGGGCTAAGGATGCTATCATCGAGGCGGAGTGCGTTGCAATTGACTCGGACACGGGAGAAATGAAGCCCTTCCAAGAGTTGATGCACAGAAGGCGAAAGTACGGCATAAAAAAGGCTATGGAAGAATATCCAGTCTCGCTTTTCATTTTTGATGTTCTGTACGTTGATGGGAGAGACCTAACCCTAGAACCGTATCCCGTCAGGCATAAAAATCTTGAGAAAATTATTGAACAAGCCGACCGCGTCAGAGTTGCAGAGTACCTCATCACTGACAGCCCAGGAGAACTGGAACGGTTCTTTGAGAAGGCAGTAGCCGATGGGTGTGAGGGCCTGATTTGCAAATCAGTTAACGAAAACGCTGTTTATCAGGCTGGTGCTAGAGGTTGGCTCTGGATAAAGTACAAACGCGATTACAAGAGCGAAATGACCGACACGGTTGACCTTGTGGTGGTAGGAGCCTTCTACGGGAGGGGTAAGAGAGCCGGAACGTACGGCGCCCTTCTTCTCGCCGCGTACGACCCAGACGAAGACTCCTTCAAAACCGCTACCAAGTGTGGAACCGGGTTTACCGACGAAGAACTCAAAAAACTTCCCAAAATGATGGAAAAGCATCGAATACCTCACCGACACCCCAGGGTCCAATCCACCCTTGAGGCAGACGTTTGGTTTGAACCAACCGTGGTCATCGAAACCATCGGCGCCGAGATAACGCTCAGTCCAATCCACACCTGCGCCATGGATGTTGTCCGAAAGGGAAGTGGACTAGCCATAAGGTTTCCACGCTTCACAGGAAACTATAGGCTGGACAAGTCTGCTGAAGACGCGACAACCATTGATGAAATCGTCCAGATGTACCGGAGCCAACTAAAGAAGTTTACAGAATAGCTTTCAGCTCTACACCGACTGTGTAAGGCCTGTTTTCAGTTCGTTGTATCGTCTAAAAATGGTTAGGTAAAGCTGATCCTGCAGGTGGTCTCCAGCGAGTTGTTGGTTTCGCAATTCCTTAATTTTCTTGGCTAACTCTGCGTCTCCGAGAACCTCGTCCACCCATTTTTCAAAATCCCCTCGATAAAGGTGAAACTCTAGTGATTTGCTGTTAACTTCCTTGATTTTTTCCGAAAACTCTTCAAGGGATGCAGCGCTATCACCTATGTAGTTTCCTATGGAAGAAAAGAAGTAGAAAGCCTCTTCTCTCAAAACCTTTCTGAGAATCCTAGAAGCAGACTCCACCCCAAACAACCTCCACTTCAGGTGATTTAACCTTACTTACTACTATTATACGTTTTCCACACAACTCCAACTTAGACTTGTTCAAACCGTTTAGCCCTCCTTTTGAGACGTGGGGTTCGGACCAACTGGGAAGCCCTCCTCTTTATGTTTTTTCGTGATGATGGAGGTTCGAATCCTCAGCACTCCTGGCATGGGGGCAACAGATTGGGCGATGAAGGAATGAAGTTCACTCTGATCTCCGGCGATCACCTTGGCGATTATCAACAACTCTTCGGAGAGCGATGTGTAAACCTCTAAAACGTTATTGAACTTCGATAGCTTCTCCGCCACTTTTTCGCTTTCCTTTGGATCTGTGATGATAGTCATAACTGCGGTGATATGCTTCATCCCAGCCCTCTCAAAGTCAACAACAGCCATGTATTTTTCGATGATTCCGTGTTCCTCCATTTTCTTAATCCTTTCATAAACAGTTGAGTGCGCAACGTTGAGGAGGCGCCCAGTTTCTGAGTAAGTCTGCTTGGCGTTTTCCCGAAGGGCCTGCAGTATCTTCCAATCTAGGTCATCTAAGGAAACCGCCTGCCTTTTTATCTTCATCCTCTCATGTCCGAACTTGAAAGTGTAGTTAATTTTTATTTATCCTTTACTGTCGGAAAAATGTAGAAATTTTCTAAAAATTTCGTCAAAATTTCTAATTTTTGAAGCACATTTGGTGTTGAACTTGTTCGAAAATCTGTAGACATAAAGCCCTTTTTTCGACAATTCTTCAAAAATCCACATAATTTATGGCAATTTTGCGACAATCATGTTAAATAGCCTTAAATCTGTCTTAATGGAATAAACTTCTATAGAATACTTACATAAGGTGCGCCAATGACCACTGTCTTAGACATTCCGAAGGTGTGGGAGCTTCTCAAACATTTTAAGGGACAATGTCAATCAAAAGGCTGGAAAACCTCCGAGCAGGGAGATTGGGTTAAGAAGGGAGATGAATATCACAACTTTCTCTGGACCCGAACGGTTCACCCCTCAACATTTAAGAAGGTCGCCATGAGTCGCAGGTGCGCCATTCCTGAGGGAGTCTCGTACCAAGTCGTAGAGGTTTCGTACACAGCTTGGGTGTTTCCAGAGTCTCCGCCTGAAAAGCTGAGGGAGATAGTCACGGAGAACCCTGAGCTCTCAAGAAGAATCGCGATTTATGATCTCAGCTGGGCGTACGCTGGCAAGCCTGTGTGCTTAAAGCTGAACGAGACAGACAGCACGGTCTTCAAAGAGTTTGAGAGGTTCTTGGAACAGAAGTGTGGGGTCAAGATTCAACTAGCCGTGTAGGTTAACTGACAGAGAAGTCTAGTATTCTTTTTTTCGTCCTTGACGCTTTCAAGGCAGCGGTTTTGCCACCGAAAAGATGTCTTTGGGCGTTAGGACGGAGAATCCAGCGTATTTGCCTATTATGTCAATGCGCAAGATTTTGTCTGGGTTTTCAAGGTCGACCTTTTCATCTATGAGCTCAGCGAGTTCCTTTATGATTTCAATTTTGTGGTATCTGGTGTAGCGGCGCTTTTCCACAATCATGCGCCACCTTTCACCCGTTTGAATCTTGTTCTTCAGCTGCGCAACCGCCTCCTTCATAGAGTTCATTTCTGAGAATGTCCAGAGGTCTACTGGCACCCATTTCAGGGTTTCCTGAAGGATGAATGGTTCTTTGTCAAACAGCGTTCTAAGACTACGGATGACCTCTCTAGGGTCTAGGCGGGTTTTTGCGCCGATTATTCCCTCTGCGAATGTGCGCTTTACAATGGGTTCCTCATCACCGAGGCTTTTGAGGATACTCCTAACCTCTTCTATTGCCTTTCCGTACATGCCCCAGGAGTAGGAGACGAGGAGATTAAAATCGTACATTTTCCTGTTCTCTTCTATTCTGTTTGTATGCAATACTTCGGAGGGTTTTTCCTAGTAAAGGTTTTGCGCGTGGATTTCTGATTCTGGGTTCATAGAGGGTTCAATCAAAAAGGGTAAATAGAAGTTAGTACAATATTAATTGGACTGTGAGTAAGAGAATGGGGTTAAGAGCGGTTTCTGGAATAATACTAACATTGCTGCTTGTGTGCATGTTAACGATGGTATTTAACATTCGACCAGTTAGAGCAATTGGAACCATTTATATTATGAGTGATGGGTCGGTTGTTGGTACAGATAAGATTCACCGCGACGGAAATGTCTACACTTTCACTGACAACATTAATGGTTCCATTGTTGTTGAGAAGAATAACATCGTGGTTGATGGGGCAGGCTATACTCTTCAAGGAACAGGGAGTGGAGTAGGAATAGATTTGTCAGTCAGAATCAACGTTACAATAAAGAATCTGGAGATTAAAGCATTCGGCAAAGGCATCGATGCGAATTCAGGGACAGATCTTATTATTAAGAAACAATACCTCATTCTGTCTGAAAACAACATAACCAACAACAGTATTGGAATTGGCGTCTCTTATTCTACCAGTAACAGCATCTCTGGAAATAACATAAAAAACAACAAAATAAGTGGCATCGGTCTCTTTCGTAGTGCTCCAGATATAGACATATTTGGGAACAACATAGAAAACAACAACCTTGGCATCATGATGTGGGATTCTTCATCCAAAGTTTTGGGAAACAACATAACAAAAAGCAGCATTGGCATCGAGATACACCAGGGTGCCGGTTCTAGCGCGTTCTATCACAACAGTTTCATTAACAACACAAGACATGTGTATATTGAGCGCGACAGTAGCTACCCATCTACGTGGGACAACGGTTACCCATCTGGCGGCAACTACTGGAGCGACCATTTTGGCGAAGATTCGTATAGTGGACCCTACCAGAATGAAATGGGGCGTGACGGGATAATTGACAAGCCATACGAGATTCCCCCGCCATACTGGCTGGGTTCCAAGGGTATTATAGACCGCTACCCTCTCATACCTCCGTGGCTCAACGCCACGGCCTTAACCGTTCACACCAGCGGGGTTTCATCGCACAGTCCAGTTAATGTAACGCTCAATGCGACGAAGCAAAGTTACGCAAGAAATGGCGCGATCTCCGATGATCACCCATTGAGTATAACTCTTTACGGTCAAGTTCCAATGACGCTGACGATAGGCATCCAAACTACTCGTGTATGTAGCATCAATCCCAACTCACGATATTCATTCAATGGGTGGACTGGACCTGCAACAGGAACAAATACAATCAATCCAATTACAGTAACATTAACCGCGAATAGCTCATGCACAGCCAACTACAAGACGCAATATTTGACAAATATCGTATTTAAAGACAACAGTGGAACTATTACTCTGGCTCCAATGCAGATGAAGGCACTTGCACCAAACGGTAGTTTCGTAACCCTTTACTCATTTTCAAATCAATGGCTTGACAACGGAACCTGGACCCTTAAAGAGGTCTTGTGGCAAAACAACAACGTGAAACCATCCCTTGACCCTACATATACTCCTACGCTAGGTGGGACATGGAATATCAACTGCCAAGTGTACAGCATCTCCTTCTCTAACTCTTTCAAGGACAACGCAGGAAACCCCCTATACGCACTTCCCTCCTCCTTCAAACTAACCTTTCCAAACGGCACGGTCTCAGTCCCCCTTGATCCAAGCTTAAGTTACCACATCCAAAATGGGACCACTACATGGAGCAGCATCACTTGGCAGGGAACAGAGGTGACGCCCTCTTCATCCTTTGACGCCGCCGACGGTGACCCAACCGTAAACTGCAAGATTTACTCTTTAACAGTTGAACCCGTCTTTTACGACATTACTGGAACAACTCTTGTCCAGCCTTCATCGTGGTCCATCGAGTTTCCAAACGGCACTACTACAACGGTTTCTTCCCCTGTAACGTATAACCAAACTCAGGCTGGAAACTATTCGATAGTCAGCATAATATGGAAGGGAACAGAAGTGGTTCCAGACATAACGCCTACTATATCATTAACTTCTGATAAGTTATGGTCTCCCAGCGTCAACTCCCTACTGCCCACAAGCCTCTCCACCTCTTTAAGCAGTTCCACGTCTTACATCGGATTCAAAGTTGAAATCAACGGTAACTTAACCTGTAACGAGGTAGGTCTATCAAGAGCTCCAATACTCCTTTCTTACAGTGTTACAGGCGGAGAAACTTGGAACGACATAACCATCATCAACACCGACTCTGATGGAGGCTACTCGGCTTTGTGGATGCCGTCTGCCACAGGAAATTACCTCGTAAGAGCCCTCTGGTCTGGTAATTCCACCTACCCGAGAACAAATACCACCGTTAACTTGGCAGTGATACCATTTGAGGAAGAAAACGTTTTCTCAGTAACATCCAACTCAACAGTGTCGGAGTTAGCCTTCAATTCCACAAGCAGAGAGTTAAGCTTCACCGTGACTGGCCCCTCAGGCACAACCGGATATGTCAATGTATTCCTCGCAAAAACCCTTGTTGAGAATATAGCGGATGTTAAGGTCTACCTCGACGGCGATCAATTAAATTACACGATCACATCAACAGATGATTCTTGGCTCCTCCACTTCACCTACCGCCACAGCACACATACAATAACAATAAGTTTAGGTCCAGCACCCGTTCCACCTCAACCAATCAACCTACTGAGCCTAGGCATATTAGCTGTAGCCCTAACAGTTGTCACAGGGATGCTTGTTTTTAAAATACGCCGAAGAACACACCAATAGGCGCGCTATATGTTACCTTACGCAAAACCTAAAGAACGTTGGAGTTATGTTTATTGCTGAAACCTTTCTGATTGTTTCGATTTGGTGTCTGAGAAGATTTGATAAGCATCCACAAGCCATGTATTTAGAGGGAAAGAAAAATGAGTGAGGGGGAGACGGAAGGAGAGAAAGTAAAGAAGGTAGCTGAGCTTAGAACCTTGCTGGAGAAGCGCATAAAGGAAATGGAAACCGAACTAGAGGGAATGCGGGCTCTACTAGAGTTCGTAGATGCCGCCTTGCTGGAGAAAGGGTTTAAAAGAGCCGAGATCATGAAGCCAACTCCCCCTATTCCGCCTGAAGCCGAAGCTCCGTTAGTGATGGAGTATGAGAGAAGTGTCCCACTGAAGACAGCAACTGGCGAACTCCTAGCGAATCTATACATGGATGAAGATTCTATTCGGGTTGTTTTTGCGGAGGACAAGGACTTCGACATCAACACTCCTCCGTTTATGTCCTTCCTTGTGGAGAGGGTGCTGGCGAAGATGCAGGAGAGGGACCGGGAAGCTGCGGGCGCTGGGAAAGTTCTCCCTGAAAAGATCCTCTCCTACAACATTGTTCGTGAAGGAGACATGGTCCATGAGATTACCATCCAAAACATCGGACCCGAGAGGTTAAAGGAACTTAAGTCAACTATACGCTGGACACTGGAGAAAATGTACGAGAAAATGAAGACTGGTTCCTAACTGATGCTGAAGAATTATTTCCTGTCAAAGTAAATGTTTTTCGTCAAAATCGTATATTGAAATAATACAAATCAATTCCTTACAGCCTGTAAGCTTTGTGTGCGCACTCATACGAAGGTTCCAACAAAGCTAGCTATCATTCCAATTAGGCCCAGAACGAAAAACACAATAATTCCCATAGTCTTTGAACACGTTTCTCTGGTGCCGTGGTGCGCGCCGACTCCTCCTAAGTAGGACTTCCAGACGAGAGCTAGAAGAGTTACGGGAATCTGGTAAACGTAGAGCGCCATAACTTGTGACTGGTATGCTTCGACGGCTTGACGGGCAGCCTCGAGACTGCTAACGTCAAGGTGGAGAACGGGCAACAACAGTGAAGCTACCGGTACCCAAATCATTGCCACAAGAACTTCCGCTATATACGCGTAGCCAGTAACAACAGCGGCGCTGCTAAAGCTCCACCTGCTCCCCTCATCGCAGGCCTTCCAAACAATAGCCGACTTCACTACCCAGCGTAGGAGGACTAGGAAAAAGCCGATAATCACAACAACAATCAATGCGCCGCTCAAGATCAGCGTCACTTCTGTTGCATAGGTTCCGGTTATGTGAAATTTTGAAACGGCTATCCAAACAACTGCTATCATCAACGCGAATTTCAAGACTAGGATAATGGCTACTCCTCCGTAATCTGGTGCCAGCCCTATGTCCCTCATGGTTTCAGAGGGCATACGAAGGGCCCCGTAGAGCCTCTGGACTACACCGAATTTTCTGGTGTACCGCGGCGGAGAAGGAGGAACCGTGGATGGTTCAGGATACCCCGGAGGAGAGGGAGGTAAGACCATCTGCAACCTTGTCCCGCATTCTCTACAAAACTTGTCCTCTTCAGAAACGATTGCTCCACATTGAGGACACGTTGACCTTCTCTCAGTCAATTTCGACCCTACCACCGCAACCAAAGTCTTCATGCGCGCGCGGCGATATTTAAGGGCTAGTGTTCGATGGACATTATTGACGGTCGAAGTATATGTTTTTGCCCTTTGCAGAGACAGGGATTCCCATTATGACGCTTGCCTCAGGCATCATGTTTAGTCGTCTGGCTGCAACTCCGATCCTGTACATAATTCGGTTGTCCACGTTAAGGATGCTTGCTGTTTTAGCCGCCGAGCCCACCGCAATTCCGAGATCTAATGCCTTGAAAACGCACGTGGGACCAGTAAAATCTTGTCCAGCCTTCTTCTCAGCCTTCTCAAACTCGTCACAGTTGGCATAGCCGCAGGCTCCACAGCTCATTTCAAAATTCTTCGTTCCCCGTACGCCAATGAGCACTACAGCTTCGGAGTTCCTGACGTTCCCGCCGTCTCGTTCAAACTCGCTTATGTCCCTTTCTTTTCCTATCTTTTCCATTTCCGCCGCCAAAGAATCTTTATGTTTCCCATAGACGAGTGCGGTTAGTATGTCGTCGACTCCGCCGGATTTTGGGGCAGTCCTAGCTGAAACGAGCATGAGCTTTGAAACCTTCATGATTGCTTCTCTCTCACCTTCTTCGCCACTAAGGACTGGCATGATTCTTCACCTCTTGCACTTGGCTTCTTGTATCTAGAATTGGAGAAATAAAATGTTTCTACTCCTAAGCGTACAACTGATTCAGGAGTTGTTAAGGCGCTCCCAAGACCGCTGTTTCAAATATTTTCTTCATGATTTCTAGAACAAACTCCAACTGTTCAGTGTACAATCCAAGAGTGAGGAAGCTTAGGCTCGACAGTAGTAGAAGGGAACCCACAACCCTTCGTTCCAACTGAGCCATGACCAACCTCTTCCTTTCAATTAACTGTCTTGCCAGAAGTATTTAGGTCTTACAGTCTGCGCCAAATAAAGACCAATTGTTTGATTTGGACGACAGAACCTCCGTCTAATATTTTAATGCGCACCAAGAAAACTGAGTAAATGTTTCGCTCTTTTCTCAACAGCAAGCCCTACTGCAAAGGCGAGTACTGCGGTGGATATGCCAATAAAAGCTAAGATCAGGACCAGACCTATCGTGGCTTTCGCCGGCATGACCACCAGGGTAGTCAACCAATAAGCGGGAACCCCAAGTAGAGGCCAGAGAAAACATGCATAAAGGCATTTTCGCTTGTGATGGACGAGCGACCGGGAAGTTAGACCAATGATGAAGTGTACTGGAATGCAAGCTAAGTCTATCAGTGGATAGGGAAGTTTCATTGCCGCTAAGAAGCCCGCGATCAGACCTCCAACTGGGCCAGTCCAACAGGTGCCAAGGAGGCTGAAAACCCAGCGAGGATCGATTCGAAACGGAGGATAAACAATAACATAAAGACCAAGGTTACGCACCGCAGAAGCTAAAGCTCCCATCAAAATCGCAAACGTCATTTGCCTTAAATTGATCTTAAAGAGGGACTTTCCAAAGCTTTCTCCCATTCTTGTTCACCGCAAGACAGTCATGGATAAAATTTATAATCTTTTTGACACACTTTGGTTTCAAAGTGGTTAGAATTGAGTTACAAAAAACTTTGTAGAAGTGTAGCATTCACCATTCGCCTTCCCACACGATGTGTTGAAATAATTGACGAACTCATTGAGGCTGGAGTTTATTCAAGTCGGGGAGAGTGCATCCGGGACATTGTGAGGTCTGCGCTGAGGGAAGGTTTCCACAAGAAGATGTTGCCTGAGCGGTCAGCGGCATCTCGTACCAAAAATCAGATATAAGCTAGGTAGCGGAGAACCCTAGATGAAAGGGCTCGCCTGAACCTCTTCCTCACCTTCTCTATGGGCTCGCCCACTACCTTTATCCTCTTCAGATCGCACGTTCCAATTCCCTTCTCCTCTGCTAGACACAAGTGTTTGACGCTCTCAGGCGGCACTCCCATCACAGCCGCACCAACAGCGTCAACCGCAACCGGGTCGGTCCCCGCGATAACTAGGTTCATCTTTACAGGGTTTCCGCTGGTCTCGTGTCCCTCGCCAGCGATTATTCCGTCTACCACTGCAATGCTTGGTTTTATGATGGAGGCTAGGTCGGCGATTTTCTCGTTGAGGTGAGTGTGTATGGTTCCTTTCGGGGTTATTGCCCCTATCATGTTCTTTAGGCTCAGCGTGACATCGGCCATTCGGTGGAGCTTGAGTTTTGGAACGCTGATTATGGTGCTTTGTAGAGCTGTCTCGGCTATTTTCACCTTCTTCAAGGCCAGCGGACTCTGGGGACTAACCTCCACGAATTCTTCTTTATTAAGGTCGACCAACCTTACGTTCCATCTTTTTGCCACCTTGTCAAGGCCGGCAACTCTGAAGGCTTCGAAGGTGTCTGCGAACCCGCTTCCTTCTCCGATCAAAACGTCTTTCACTTCTTGATTCTTTAGAAACTTGATCACACCCTCGATGACTCTGCTGTCGGTTGTGATTCCAGTGGACGGGTGGCTCGCGTCGATGTAGTTGGGCTTTATCAAGACTGGCTTTTCCTCG
>Ga0315312_1003338_pt1 | contig 10382 bp, 9 predicted proteins | sample TDP7_MG_FD_203629 | JGI IMG/M metagenome (GOLD analysis project Ga0315312, IMG submission 203629) | Freshwater sediment microbial communities from Lake Towuti, South Sulawesi, Indonesia - TDP7 | ecosystem: Environmental > Aquatic > Freshwater > Lake > Sediment | place: Indonesia: South Sulawesi... | reverse complement strand
ACGTGGCGGCTGCAGGCTCCTATAACCTTTCACTCTTTAACAAGAACGGAGTACTGCTGTGGACAAGTGACGACTTCGGCACGACATACGGAATTTCTATTTCTGGGAACGGCAAGTATGTGGCGGTCGCCGATACACATCGTGACACATTTGCGCTGTTGGATGGAGGTTCGGGGACGGTACTTTGGACATGGGCAGCTGAGGATTCAGTTAACGACGTTGACATTCCCCTTAAAGGTGAATATGTGATAGCTGGTTCCGATGATGGCTATATCTACTTCCTTGAAAACCTATCGCCAAGCACCATGACCTGTGGGCGCTCTAAAAGCCAGGTCTTTCTGGGAGAAAGCATAACGATCTCGGGCTCCATCGATCCGCCCCACGGGGGAGTAGAGGTCATCCTAACGTATACGAGACCCGACACCACAATGTTACAAAGGAATGTCATCACAGGTGGCGACGGATCTTATAGCGACACCTTCGCACCTGATCAAGCAGGTTTGTGGAAAGTGAAGTCTTCGTGGAGTGGAGACGCTGATAACATGGGAGCTGTGAGTTCTACGATCAAATTCATCGTAAGCACAGTCGGGGAAATCGCCTTAAAAATTGGTGAAAACAAGACTTTATTTGAGCGGTTTGAACCCCCTGGAAGCTACTCTAAACCCATAGGTGGAGAAATTCAATTTAGTGAGTCGATTGAGAAGTCCGATTACTTAAGTTTCAAAACGGAAAGCGTTATAGTAACGTTTAGCGGTATTCTTAGTAACGTACTAGATAAAATTAACATTACATATTACGTAGGTGTTCTCAAAATAGCCCCAGAAGGGGTCTACACCGTTAACGCCACTTACACTTTCAAAAAAATCTTTTTGGGATCGCCAACCACCCTCTTCACCTATGAAATCCGATTAAGCATAACTGCAGGAACTCCTAAAACCTCTACAACTATATCGTGCGCGGTTTCCCCCACATCCGTCCCAATAGGTAAAAAGGTCACGGTTTCTGGTGCCATAACCCCCACTTGTGGCGGGGTCCCAGTAACCTTAACCTACACAAAGCCAGACGCCACCACCACAACAAGCACAGTCCTAACCAGCATCAACGGAACCTACACCGAGGAATTCATCCCCGACTCCGTGGGCACCTGGTACGTGAAGACCTCTTGGGATGGAGACAAGGACCACATGGGAGCTGAAAGCCAGAAATTCTCGTTTAAAGTCGTTAAGGCCTCTAGCTCCATATCCTGTTCGCCTTCTCAGACCCAAGTTGCGATGGGCGCCTCAATCGACATCCAAGGGTCCCTTACACCATCCCTTGGGGGTGTAAATATCATCCTGACTTACACTAAGCCTGACAGAACCACCTTTACAAGGACTGTGACAACAGCGTCAGGCGGGACCTTTAAGGATACTTATGCACCCAACATGGTGGGATCATGGAGCGTTGCAGTTAGTTGGCCCGGAGATAAAAACTACGAAGGCTGCGAATACTCCGCGTCGTTTACCGTGGTAGAACCAATAGAGTCTATCTTTGATTTCTTGCTTCGTTCGAAGGACGTTTTGGGGCTTCTCCTAGCGATTGTGTCCCTGGTGGGCGGCGGCTTCGCGTGGTTCAGAGGACGCAGGAAGAAGGAACGCGTCAAAACCCTTTTGGATGAGATCGATAATATTTACTCAAGTTTCAAGATGAACGCCCGCCGCTGCGAGGCGGAGCTCCTAAGCCTCAGGGAAAAATCCTTAGACATGTTGAAACAAGGGAAAATCGACGAATCAAACTACGGGCTCCTAAAGGAGAGAATAGACGAGTACCTCCAAGAGATCAGGGAGCAGATAGAAAGAGAGGGTTCAAAGCCCTAACGACATACGCATCCTAGTCACTTGTAAAAGAGAAGCAGGCAAACCGTTAGACCATAGTTTGGAACAGTCGGTAACCTCTTATACTCCTTAACGGTCTTGTTAAGACGTGCGACATGCATAGAAAGTTTAAAATTGTAATAAAGTAGAATTGAAAGTCGATGGCTGACGGCATAAACAAAGATGCAAACCGTGATGGAGGAAACGAATGATTTTGTGGTGAAAGGAATATTTCTTAAGGTTGAGGTATTATTTTAGAATTTTGGTGGTGCGGTTGTCTTTGGATAAGTTGAAACAAGAGGAAAAGGTGAATCTTGCGATCGGCATGACTGACGTGTGTGTCCGTATTTGTGCTGATGCTGTTAGGGATCGGTGCCTGACGATTAAGGAAGAAGAACTTGTAGAACGGGTTAGAGATAGAATACCATATGGTAAAAGGCGCTGGTGTGGGGTTTAGAAACTGGAGACCTTTGAAGGAAAAATGATATAGCTGATTATGGTTACAAAAATTGGTGGTTCAATGATTATTAGGAACTTTGAATTTGACGATGTCGGCGAGATAGTTGAGGTTCTAAGGTTAAACAACCAATATGGTTTTCCCGCGGTGGATGGGCCTGAGGCTATGAGGAGGGTTAAAGCCTGCAGCGCCGCCATATTTCTCGTATGTGAAATGGATGGCAAGGTTGTTGGACTTGTGCGGGGCAATTATGACGGTTCAAGGGCAATCATCCACCAGCTTTCTGTCCATCCCGCATACCAAAGGCGAGGCATAGGAGCGGCGCTCGTTAAAGAGATAGTGAAAAGGTTTGAGGAAAGGGGTGCCCCAACAGTGTCAGCCACAATAACAGAGGAAAGCCTGGGATTCTGGCAAAAAGTCGGCTTTAGAAAAACAAAAGCATTCCTCGTAGGCAACTGGTAAACAGGAAAAAGAGGGAAATTTGAGGGAAAGATCGGTCTCAGCTTTCTCCCTATGCAAGGAGTATCACCTTGGAGATTTGGTAATCCAAACCCTAAAGGACCTAAACCTAAAAGTCTGGCGGGGAGCTCATTTCCACCTATGGGCCTTCAGGTGCGTGGCGGAGAAAATTAAGTCATTGGCTGGGAGCGGATCCCCCCATGACTTTTCGCCCTCTGTCCAAGGACGTATGAAAGCTATCGTTTTTTCGAAGAAAGGACGTAATGTTTAAAAGATTGTTTTATTTCATTACTTTTGGTGATGCCATTGTATACTGTTACTGTTAAGGTTGATGAGGATTTGAAGAGGAAGATGGGTGTGGTTAGGATTAATTGGTCTGAGTACATTAGGGAGGCTATTCGGCGGAGGATTGAGTTAGAGGAGAGAAGGGAGGCGGCTGAAAGGCTTCTGGAAGGCTTAAAGGCAAGGAAACACGTTGCTCCGAAGGGGTTTATAAACGAAACCATAAGGGAGATGAGGGAGGCCCGTTGACGGTTTACGTGATAGACGCCTCTGTCGCATCTAGGTTTCTTTTGGTTGAGGACCTATCCGATAAAGCGGGATTAATTTTAGAGGATTTTCTTGGGGAAGCCTTTGATTTGAGGGCTCCAAAACTGGTGGTTTATGAGGCGGGAAACACCCTATGGAAAGCCGTTAAGCAGGGCTTCATGAACCTAGATGAGGCTGTGCAAAAGTTTTCGTACTTCTTAGAGCTTAGATTAGATTCCATTGAGTTAGATGAGGAGGAACACAAGGAGGTTCTGAAGTGGGGGGTGAAGAACGACGCAACCTACTATGACAGCGTATACGTGAGGTCCTCCAAGAAGATTGGAGCAACCCTCCTAACCGCCGACGATATCCTTTATGAGAAGGCCCACAAAGAAATTCCAACCCTACACTTAAAAAACTACCAAAAATAGCGGTAGCAACCGAATACGATTGCTTAAAGAAATTGGTACAAACGCTTAACATTAAGATTTTATCCCTCGACTTCTTTTAGGTATACTTAAAAGGTGCGGTCCAAGTGAAAAAAATTAGGGAAAGGGCGGTTTTGGCTTCCTCCCTATGTAAGGAGTATCACCTTGGAGATTTGGTGATCCAAGCCCTAAAGGATTTAAATCTAGAAGTCTGGCAAGGGGAGTTCATTTCCATCTACGGGCCTTCAGGCGCGGGAAAGACCACGCTCCTTAACCTTATAGGCGGCTTGGACCGGCCCACCAGCGGGAGGATCGAGGTCTTCGGCCATGACCTGGGCGCCTATGATGAGGACTTCTTGGCCACCTTTAGGTCCACCCACGTGGGCTTTGTCTTCCAGTCCTACAACCTCATTTCCACCCTCACCGCCCTGGAAAACGTGGCCTTTCCAGTGGAATTGGCTGGATGGCCTGGGGAAAAGGCTCAAAAACGGGCGGAAAAACTTCTGGAACTGATGGGTTTGTCCCCTAGGGCTGGTCATCTTCCAGCCCAACTGAGCGGTGGTGAGCAGCAGCGGGTTGCCTTCGCCAGGGCCTTGGCCAACGATCCGCCCCTGATTCTCGTGGATGAGCCCACGGGAAACCTGGACCTGGAGACGGGCCTTGAGGTCGTCAAAATATTGGAGGGGCTGAAGGCGGAGGAGAAGACTGTTATAGTTTCCACCCACGACGAGCGGATAATGGCTTTGGCCCATCGAAGTCTCAACCTGAGGAACGGGAGGATTGAAGAGGACCATGAGTGACTTAGGTTTTCCCCTGAAGGACCTGGCGCGGAGGAGATTTCAGACAGGCCTAACCGTGGCTGGCCTAATCCTCTGCACGGCCACCACCGTGTTCCTTGTAGCCCTTGGGGAAAGCTTGGGCTTTGAAATTAGCCTTGTCACGGGGGAAAGGCTAACCACGGGCTTTTCCATCATATTTTCCCGTTTCATCCTCGTGGTCAACATCCTCAACTTCCTAGCTGGCGCCCTAATCACATCCTTCCTAGTCTCCTTGAACATGGCGGATCGGATGCAAGACCTCGGGGTGATGAGGGCGGCAGGGTGCCTAACCAACGTGGCCTTTGGTTACTTCCTCACAGAACTCTCCATCGTCATCTTAGCGGGCTGTGGGGTCGGCGCCCTCCTGGGAATCCTATCCCACTTTATCTCCGTCGTCCTCCTAAACGCCCTGGGCTTCCCCATTCCACAAAAGCCCCTCAACCTCTGGATAATCCTCCTCATATTCCTAGCCTTCGCCCTATTCTCTCACCTCTTCGGAGTTCGCCCCATTAGGAGGGTCCTTAGGGTAAAGCCCGCAGAAGCCCTGTCCCCCCTTTTCCAGTTTGGAACAGCCTCTGAAGCCGTGGGACCAGCCTTTTCTAGATTTGGATTTACCTTCAAAATTGCCTACAGGAGCGTAACGCGGAGGAGGTCTTTAACCCTTCAAGCCCTCATCTGCCTATCTGTGGTCTTAACCCTAACCACCACCACGGTGGCTGGAGGAATCATAGCCAACGAAACCACCCGGAGCTATGTGGAACGGGCCGTGGGAAGGGACATAATCCTAGTAGGCCATCAGGACATGTGTGAGCAGTATGTGAAACTCCTTTCAAGGTTCTTTGAGGCTCAACAACCAATGGAGCAAATAGACTATCTAAACCCAAAATATCTCATCTCCGAATCCCTGATCTGGAGACTGGAAAATAACGTTTCAGGCGTTCTCACGGTAGACCAGCGCCTCATCCTAGAGGCTAAGGTATACGAGCTTCAGGGAATAATCGTTGACCCCAAAGAGCCTAACAAATACATCCAAATTGGCGACAGCCGATCCGCCGAAGCCATTATTGTGGGCGTAAATCCAAAAAGCCTCATAAACGACTGGCTAATCCTGGGTGAAAAATTTAACGAAACGGACTTAGACTCCGTGATTTTGGGCGACACCCTAGCCCTAAACACCTTTAACCTCCCCCAAAAACAGGGTATCAAATTCCTCGGAAAAACCTACGCCATAGCCGGCGTCTGCCTAGACCCCCTCAACAACGGAGAAGTGGTGTACGCGCCCCTCAAAGCTCTGACCGGGACCAAGGAAAAACGTTGCAACATCCTCCTCCTAAAGGTCCAATCATCCAACCCCTCAGGGGTTATCTCCCAAATAGAGGAGACCATTTCCGGAACCGAGCTGAGGGTTGTGGAACTCAACCAAGTCTTAAACAGGCACCTGGGCTTCCTCAACAGCCTCTGGTCCACCGCCATGACGCTGCCCCTCCTGTCCCTAGTAATGGCCACCATATGCCTCCTCAGTTACCTGATGCTCTCCATAGCGGGGCAAAGGCGGGAGTTCGGCATCATGCGAGCCCTAGGAGCCAAACCAAAGGTTATAGGGAAAATGGTCTTCACCCAAGCCCTCCTCCTGGTTTTGACCAGCGGAGCCATAGGAATCTCCACCGGCGCCCTCATCACATCCACGTTTTTAATCCCCGAATCCCTAATCTCCCCCTACACCCTTCTTTTAGTTACCTTAGGGCTAACAGGGGCCTTGACCCTCCTGAGCATAACCAGCCTATACCCAGCCCTAAAGGCCACAAAAGAACCCATCGCCAAAGTAATATCCCAGTAACACAATTTCCTAGGGCCCCTATCACTACAAATAACCTATATCCTCCCTCGGCGTCTGAGAATCTCAACAACTCGATCTAGAGCACGTGGTCCATTAAGGAACGAATGCAACTTATCCCACTAACGGGGTAGAAATCCTCCATTCGCTTCCAGTTCAGAGGGGTCAACCATGATTCTGGGACATCGGCCCTAGCTGCTCGAAAATTTGCAATATCAAAATAGAGAGATTTTAGTTCTTGGAGAACAGATGGCCAATTTGTCTTATTCCAAACTAGAGCGTTCGCTTCGGGCGATGGCAGATAGTCTCCAATATAGTCGGTAAATTTTTGACCCAAGATGTCAGGATCTATGCGGCCTAGGTCTCCAGGCGGCGTTTGACCGTCGCCCCATAACGATTTGTCATGATCAATAAACCATAAACGACAATCAACCGCGTCAAGGAGAACATTCCAGAGTTCTCTGTCGCTATTGAGAAGGGCAAGGTCGAGTAGGAGCGCTCGGGTCAATTGGGTCAGATTCTCAGGTATTCGGTCAGTTAGTTGCTTTAATTCATTGCTATTACATACTCTACTTCTGGTAGGCACAAATTTACTTCCAAAGTATTCCTCATGATTAACAGTCAGGAGGGCTGCGTGAGGGATACGTACCTCGAATAAACATGCAAATTTCCAATAGACAATCTCGTTGACAAGCCAAGTTGGATTGCGCTCGCCTGAGATCTTGGGACATAACGTGTTCTTTGCGACAAACTTTCGACCGTCACGGGTTTTAAGAAGGCGTCTACGATCATTCTGAATATTCAATTCATCCTTAATCACGTAAGCTTCCAATCGTTCCATTTAAATTGACCCTTCCTTAAGCTGGATAGGCACAATTGCGTATAACGTCTCGTGGATACAAGAAGCCCCGACTTGTCGGGATTTTGGGAAATAGCAGATGGATCAACATAGAGGTTAAAGCTGATTCTTAGGATTTAAGGGTTTAGAATCTTTGGCACTAACGGAATTCCTGCGCATCAATAAACCTCATTCTAACGCTTTTCTATGTCTATCCAAGTGGTTTCATGCCTAACTATTAGAGCAAAGAAACTTTGGACGAGATGAGGAAGCTTAAGTCTAAGCTTTTAGCAAGGACAGAGGAGCTTTTGAAAAACAAGAACGCTAGGGAGTACAAGCATCCTTCTCTCAATTCCCCAGGACCCGCATTTCCTCTCATCATAGCCTCAGCATTTTGCTACTATTTCTGGGAATATTAACTTTAAACTCGGACGTGTTTAGTTCATAAGTAACAAGTTGGTGCAAAAAGAATGGTTGCATCGTTGACTTTTGTTTTCCCCCAAAAATCTTTTGTAACAACGAGGCCTTTTTTTACCTTGTAAGTTTTGATAAAGCTTCTCAGGCCCCTTGAAACTTTAGGTACTTTGAAACTTTGATACTTAACCTCTACGGGGATTATTTCGTCTTTTATCCTGAGCACAAAGTCAACTTCTGCCTTTGCTATAGTTCTCCAATAGTTTATAGTTGCCTCTTGGAAACTATTCCTTAAGCTCAGAAAAACAAAGTTCTCAACCAAGGCTCCACTATCAGTTCTCTTTTCAAGGGGGTTAAAATTGTCTATTATGTAGTTCCTCAAGCCCAGATCAAAAAAGTATAATTTCGGAGCTTTTTTTAACTCTGTTATAGGATTCCTATAGAACGGTTGGATCAAGTTTATTATGTAAGTTTCTGATAGTATCGAAATCATTCTTTTAAGTTCTTTGTAATAAGTTTGGCAAGTCGAGCAGATTTCGTTGTAATTTATCAGATTCCCGATCAGTACTGCTAAAGCCCTAACAACATGCCTATACTTCAAAGCGTCAGTGACTTTAAGGAATTCTACTACATCTTTAGAGATGTAAGTATCATAGATATTCTTCAATATCATCCTTCTCGTCTCAAAATCTTCTGCTTTTATCACAGCCGGATAACCACCAAAAATCATGTACTGATCAAAGAATGGGTCGAACTCCTTAAGGAAAATATCCCTCTCAATATCGGCTTTTCCGCTCATCAAAAATTCTTTAACCTTCTTGTTCTTCTCTTCATAGATCTTTGCCAACCTTGAATCTTTTGCGGCTAGAAACTCATGAAAACTGAACGGAAACAACTCAAAGAAGAATACTCTCCCCACCAGAAATCTTGCCATAGCCCCGCTAAGCTCTAAGGATGAACTGCCAGTAACGATGAACTTGACATCCTCAAAAGTATCGTACAGCAGTTTAAGTTTCTTCCCAGGATCTTTTACATAGTGGTATTCATCCATTAAAAAGCAAAATCTGCCTTCCTTTACTAGGAAGCTTTTAACATAATCCTTAGGATTTGTTTCAAAAGCCTCCAGTACATCAGGGTCTTCAAAATTCAAGAAAACAGTATTTATCCCTCTCTTCTTTAAAGCATCCTCCAAAATCTTTAACAAGGTTGTCTTGCCGCTCTGTCTCGGACCTTTGATCGCGTAGGCTTCTCTTCTTTCCACCCATCTCAGGAGGCTGGCCTCTAGGTCTCTACGAAAAATCACATTTTTTTTCATATCAATATTAGTAATTTTTACTATATTTAAATTTTACTAAGGTTAATGCTCATGAAGACTGGTGCGGCTTTTCCTTTTTCCTGGACTAGTCCAGACTGAGGCAGAGATTGGATCACCCATCCGGCCAAGACGGCGAACAACGGAAGCGGACGCTACCATTTCTGGAATATCTCCAACTCATCTCAAATGTATTCATGAGGCATTTAACGCACGCACTATACTCCATGGCTGAAACATCAAAGATTCCATCGCCCAACCATGTGACATTGAAAACCACGTAGATCCTCGCCTTCGTTGTGGCAACCTCACTCAGCCTTTTCAAGTTTCTTCAGGAATTTCTCAGCTTTAACCTTAGTGGCATTTCTGGAATTATTCAATTGCCGTTTTACAAATGCCACCACTTCGTCTTTAGGCGTAATCTTATCATAGTAAACTTGAAAGGCGTTTATCGCTTTGCCTATGAGAATATTTCTACACTCCTTCGTAGGAAGAGGAATCTCTTCCACTTTCAAAAGCTCTTTTGTAATCGCATCTTGAAGCTCCGGCTTAGAAAGCGCTATTTTACCTGAATTGTCAACAACATGGCCAGCGGTGATTAGGCTTCCCTCGTAAAGGTAACCGTAGAACTTTCTGAATAATTTATTGAACTCATTATGGGAGTCTACCGTTGTCAGATTTGCAATTACATCCATAGCATTCCACTTAAGAATATTATTCTCACTGTCGAGAAGATTAACAAAAAAATCCATTCTAGAGTATAGCATTTCAGGGTTTTTCTCACTCATAATCCTTAAAACTTTTGCAGATCCAAATTTTATTCTTGGGTCTATTGAAGAGATCCCGGCAAAAAGTTCTGGTAGCAGGTCTGGATTTTCCACCACTTTTTCAGCTATATCTTCAGTTTCTGTGTCTTTTTTCCCAAATAAACTCAGAATACTGTTTTTCTCCATTTTCTCAACTCCAAGCAATAGTCCTTTCTCTCTGCAAACTCATCTTGTTTTATTAGCTTGAGCCTTGTTTCGTTTCGGTTTTTTCCATTTCTGCGAGTATTTCCAGCCAGCTTCAAATGTATCTGAGAGGCATTTGACACATTTGCTGTACTCCATGGTTGAAATATCGAGTATCTGATCGTCCAGCCACACAATGTTGAAGACTTTATCCGAAAAGCTAACCGAGCCAGTGTTTGCTTCTCTGCCCCTAAAATCAACGTAAATCCTTGCTTTGGTTGTCGCAATTTCACCCAGTTTCCTCAATTCTTCAGTGGGTTTTTCACCGATTGGCAAGATTATCTTCAAGTCTTTGTCTCCCAAAAGAGGTTCTAATTCTTTAAGTAGGCCTACAGGGATGTTGTTAATCCTTATCCTCCTCGATTTCTGAATCTTTCTTTTAAGCTCCTCTTTTCCTTCCTCGATGGTGCTAAAGGCGGTTGAGATTTTAG
>Ga0315312_1003337_pt1 | contig 10383 bp, 10 predicted proteins | sample TDP7_MG_FD_203629 | JGI IMG/M metagenome (GOLD analysis project Ga0315312, IMG submission 203629) | Freshwater sediment microbial communities from Lake Towuti, South Sulawesi, Indonesia - TDP7 | ecosystem: Environmental > Aquatic > Freshwater > Lake > Sediment | place: Indonesia: South Sulawesi... | reverse complement strand
AATCATGGATGTCAGTTCACGCGCACCAGCCGTGGTTGTTAGACCCAAAAGCGTTGAAGAGGTTCAAGCCGTTTTGGTCTTGGCGAATCAGAACAAAATCCCCGTTGTTCCCCATTCTGGAGGCTTGAGCGGAGGCGAAGCCACACCCACCAGAGAAGGCTCGATATTAATTGACCTTCGCCGAATGAACCAGATTATGGAAGTCAACACGGACGCCAGATACATGATTGTAGAACCTGGAGTGACGTCTGCCCAAGCTTGGAAATACATGCAAGAAAACCATCCCGAATATCGACCTGGCATTCCCGACGGCGCTCCACCCTCGGCTACCATTGTGGGCGACCATCTTGACAGAGGTTTCCACTTCTTATCAACCAAGTATGGACCCGCAGCCGACGCTGTGTTGGGTTTAGAGGTTGTTTTGTCCACTGGAGAGGTTGTGCGAACGGGTGCTGGAGCGTTGCCCACCTCTAAATGGTTCTACAGATGGATGTTTGGTCCAGATTTAACTGGTCTCTTCTTAGGTTCGCAGGGAACACTGGGCGTAGTTACCAAGATGGCTGTCAAGATTTTTCCCATGCCCAAGTTTAGAGACGTTGTGGCTTTTGGAGCAAGCGACTGGAAATACCTCATCGAACCATGCCTGGAAGTTTTAAAAATGGAATCCGTAGACCTAGCCCAAGGCGGCAACTATCACTTGGCAACAACCCGACGAGCCAGATACAAGTGGCCGCCTCCACCCAAACCTAACGTGTTGCCCACTGTTTGGATGAACTTTGAACTGGGCGCCGACAGCCGAGAAGAACTCGAAAACATGAAAACCCGAATCTACGAGATTCTGAAACGCTATCAGAGCCAATACGTATGGGGAAAAGAAGGAGAAACCAATTTGTTCGAGTGGAAACTTGACGTTCGCAGTATCGTGTCCAGACTGACAAAGCCCAACAGAATCTCCGTGCCGTATGCGGGTCACAAGGGCGGCGGTCTACTTTTCATAACATGGTACGTGCCTTGGCAAGAGGCAGGCAGGTTCTGTGAAACAGCCGAAAAACTGATGAGCAAATATGAAGTCTCGCCCGTAGTCTGGTTGGCTGCGGTTGACCACGGCAGGCAAGGCTTAGTAATGCCCATAATCTTGTTTGACCCCAAATCACCCGAAGACATCAAAACCGTTGAAGCCCTAGACAAAGAAATGACAGAACAATTCTTGAGCATGGGCGGAATCCCCTATCGCCCCAACTTGGCGGTTCATGCGCCCATGGCGATGTCTAAGTCGCTTGGTTACTACGACCTTCTAAAGCGTATTAAGCTTGCCGTTGACCCAAACGGGATAATGCATCCGGGAAGGCTGGGGCTACCGTCGCTCATGGAGGAGGAGAAAGCATGACGCACCTTGAGAAGTTTAAGGAAGACGCCTACAACTGCCTCCACTGTCGACTGTGCACCTTCACTTGGATGTGGCCTGAGAAGACGGCTGCACTCTGGCCTCAAGGCAGCTTTCAACCAACATGCCCATCTGGCGAAAAGTACAAGTTTGAAGCCTACTTCGGCGGAGGCAAGTCATGGCTGGCGAGGGCAGTGCTGGAAGGCAGGGTTGACATCAAAGACCCAGCGTTAGTAGACATTCTCTTCGCCTGTCCAACATGTGGAAGCTGCCAGCAACAATGCACCTTGGAGGAGCCAGAGGTAGGCTACCACCACCGAATAATGTCATTAATCGAAGCCTTGAGGGCTGACGCTGTCAATGCTGGTTCAGGACTGCCTGGCAAACAGAAGGCTTTTGGCGTCCACATCGGCAAGGAACACAACCCCTACATGGAACTGCACAAGGACCGACTCTCTTGGCTGCCTGCTGAAGACAGGCTTCCAGAGAGGGCGGAAACCGTCTACTTCGTCGGATGCACATCGGCTTACAGACAGAAGGAATTGGCTAAAGCAACGGTTGACGTCTTCCAAAAGTCCAACATCGACTTCACAATCATGAAAGACGAATGGTGCTGCTCCTCGCCCTTGTTGCGAACAGGACAGTGGGAAACTAGCTGGGTTTCAGCCCCAGCTGTGGCTCAACACAACGTGAATGAGGCGCAAAAAACGGGAGCAAAAACCGTAGTTACCACATGCTCAGGCTGCTACCGAGCTTGGAAAAAAGACTACAATGAAGAATACAAGGACCTATTGAACGCAAACCACAACTTCCAGATTCTCCACACAACCGAACTGTTGGAGCAACTCCTTAAAAAAGGCGAACTGCAACCAAGAAACAACATCAAACTGCGGGCTACATACCACGACCCCTGCCACCTGGGACGACACATGGGCATCTACGACCCACCCCGCAACCTACTCCAAGCTATTCCAAGCGTTGAGTTGGTTGAGATGCCGAGAACACGCGAAAACGCTTGGTGCTGCGGCTCGGGAGGCGGCGTCAAGTCGGGTTATCCAGAATGGGCGGTTGAAATCTCAGGCGAGAGAATAAAGGAGGCAGAGCAGTTGGGCGTTGAGGCTATAGTTTCAGCCTGTCCCTTCTGCGAGCGCAACCTCAACGACGCCATTAACAAGTACGGCTCAAAACTTAAAGTCTACGACGTTGTCGAGTTGGTGAATCAAACCTTAGGGTAAAGCTTAGTTCAAAGGTTAGAGTGTTTTGGCAAGGCTTTGAAGGTTGAAGTGGGTGTTGGCGCATCCGTTTTTGATTAGTGGAACCGCTTGACCTGCCAACCCCATGCATTGGAGCACTTCTTCGCCTAGCTTCAGTTCTTGACTGCAAGCAACGCCGACAACTCCCTCGTACAGGTTTTTCTTCAGCACTTGTGGAACGCATGAACCGCCAGGCAAAACGTAGACATCGTAGCCTTTCTCTTCGCCCAATTTTGTGGCTTGGTTGACTAAACAATCTGGAGAGCAGTGGCCACACTTGTAAGAGGGCACCTCCGGGTTGAAACTTGCTTTACATTGGTTGTCCATGAATTTCCTTGAACAGTGGGGCAGAAACAACGCCCTCTTCTTCGTTTTTTGGAAGCTCTTTCTTTCTGAAACGTTTTGTACGTAGACATCAATGAGGTCTTCGACCAACTGCAGGGCGTCGGGCACGTTTAAGCCAGTGATTTCGGTGAGCTTGAACTTGTCGGCTAAGTGTCTGGCTTTCTTCCCTAGGCGTTTGTGTAGTTTTCTTCTAGCAGAAGCTCTTGCGAGTTCTTTGAAGAATGACTTTGAAATGCTGGAGAGGTCGAAGCTAAACTTGTAGGGCATGTATCCTAGTTACATACTAGATATGTTTAAAATTAACGCATTAAACGGTTGTTTGCTCGGGCTTAAACTTGTACGCTATACGGTCCTCTGATATTTGATGGGGCACAACTTGCACTGGAAGCCCGACCTGAAGAGTTTTGGGTGAAACACCCGTTATGTGCGCCAGAAGCCGTGAACCGTCTTCTAGTTCGGCAACAGCAACAATGTAAGGTGCGTATTTGGTCATGCTGTCTGGTGGAAAAGTCACTAGGGTGTAGCTAAAGAGTTTTCCTCTGGTTGGCGCTTCATACCATTCAACCTCATGCGAACCACACCTGCAGTGAGCTCTAGGTGGTAAGTACTTTTCGCCGCACTTCTTGCACTTGGTGCCCATCAACTTGCCTTGCTTCAACGCTTCAGTGAATTTGACCATTAAGTCTGTTTGGGGCAGCCAAGACGTGTATCCGAATTTCATGCTTATCTCACCTCGTGTAAATGTGCACGAAGCAGTATTGCCCAGTTTCGCCTACGTTGTGGGTTAATCCAATTTGGGCTCCGTTAACCTGTCTTTTGCCGGCTTCGCCTCTCAGCTGTCTGGTGATTTCAACGGTCATGGATACGCCTGTTGCGCCTAAGGGGTGTCCTTTAGACTTTAAGCCGCCGTCAACGTTTGTGGGCACTTCGCCGCCTATATAGCTCTGTTCTTCCTCGATGAATTTTCCGCCTTCTCCTTTCTTGCAGAAGCCCAAGTCTTCGTAGGACATGATTTCGGCTATGCTGAAGCAGTCGTGGGTGCACGCAACATCTATGTCGTTCGGGGTTACTCTAGCCATCTTGTAGGCTTGCTCAGCCGCTAGCCTGCTCGCGACTAGACCTGTTAAGGAGGGTCGTTCACTAATCATCATAGTGTCGGAAGCCGAGCCTAACCCTGTTATCCAAACAGGCGTGTCCGTGATCTTTTTGGCTTTCTCCTCGCTGGCAAGAATTGCGGCGGCTGCTCCGTCGGATATTAGGCAGCAGTCGTAGAGGTTTAAGGGTTGACAGATGGGCACTGACTTCATGGCTTCTTCCAACGTGACTTCCTTCTGCAGATGCGCATAGGGGTTCATGGCGCCGTATTTGTGACTCTTCACCGAAACCATAGACAACTGCATACGAGTGGTGCCAAATTCATGCATGTGCCTCGTAGCCATTAACGCATAAGAACCTGGAAAAGTGATGCCGAAGGGATATTCCCAACGAGTGTCACAGGCGCGAGCCATCCACTCGGTTGCCACAGGTGCGCCAACATGAGTCATGGTTTCTGCTCCGATTACCATAACCACTTCGGCTAAACCCGCCTTAATCAGAGACCAAGCCGTTTGAACCCCAGCACTTCCAGTTGCACATGCAGCCTCCACCCTAAACATGGGTTTGTTTCCCAACCCCGCATAGTCCTGTAAGAGTGCGCCAGGAGAAACTTGTGCGGCTAGCGCTTCGTTAGCCACGCCTATCACCGAGGCGTCTATATCTGCGGTTGTGATTCCAACGTCTTCTAAGGCGGGTATAGTGGCTTCGTGAGCTAATTCTCTAATGGTGGCGTCAGTTCTCTTGCCAAATTTAGCGTGTCCTATCCCAACCACTCCAACTTTTTGGGTCAAACAGAAACACTCCATGAAGAATTGAAAAGGGAAGAAGGATGGAACTATTATTTCTCTTTTTCCGAAAGAAATGTGTAGAGGCTTACAAAACCTTAGTTGGAAAGTTCAAGCCACAATGTGTGGCTATGCTATCACAAAAAAATGTTTGAAGAGGACTTACAGCTTTACAGTGCAAGCGTAGTTTATGATGTTCAATACTTTGAATTTGATATAAAAAAGGAAGGATGTGTTGTGTTTATCGTAGATTTTTCCTTTTCTTTAAGCTGGTGGTAATAGCTTGAATTTTGTTCCGTCGTACGGGTCTCCAGTCAGCGGAGGCTGAATCATGTCCCAGTCGAACCAGTACACGCCTTCAAGGCTAATCTGCAATTCTCCAAGTGCGTACCATTTTGATGGATATTGTTGAAAGTCTTCCCAAGGCCAAAACAATCCGTAATATAGGTCTACTGGTCCTGCTTTTTTCTCAAGGACAACTTCGCTCATAGGTTCTATGTATTCTCCCTTTGTAAAGCCGGATTGCACCCACCCAGTGGTTGTGTCAAGAAGTCTTACTTTTACTCTGACGAAGACGCCTGCTGTTCCATTATTTATAATCCAGCAGTATAGCGTTTGGGGCGGCCACATCCATGGGTAGTCAAGCCAGTACGGATCAGGCCAGTAGTATGGGCTCGTTGGGTCGAAGAAAATTGTTGCTGGTCCTGGGATCAGTCTTGCTACGTGCCATTCAGGCCACATTTTTTTGAACCAGAGTTCTGTGTCCCAAAGCTAGGGCGGCCAGACGATATTGACTGAACAGTCACCAGATGGGAGTTCTTGGATGAGTTGTAGGTTGCTGTCAAGCTTTAGTTCATCGTATAGGTCAAGCAGTGTTGTCTTGCCTGCGCCGAGTACTTCAGCGCGGAAACTCAGCTCGGCGATCTTTCCAGTGCCTTCAACGCCTGGGATTTCGCCGACGAGTGTGGCGCCCACTGTAATGACGCCTGCTTGTGCGTTGTATGTCCATGCGAAGTAGGTGTCTCCTCCAGTTTTGAGGAATGGACCTTCGATTGGTGGACCAAGGAATGTTAGATAGTATGGGTTGTATTTGATTGCGAATTCACAGGCATACAGGTCGTAGATGTTTTCAACCCACACCTCGACTGTGAAACTTGTTCCTGCCTCCACAGTTATCTCAGATGGCACCAAATACATTCTTGGAAGTTCCTCAGTTGAAACCGGGTTTATATAGAACAGTCCTACAAAGAGCAGCAGAGCCACTATTACAGTTATCTTTCTGCTTTTCATTTTCCTGTTTCCTCTCTCTAGGCGTTAAATCATTCTATCTAACTCTCATATATGCCTTCTCAAACAACCCTAAGCTGTTGATTTCTGTAGTAAAATGCTGCTGCAAATGGGACCAACTTAATATTTGTCGAAATGAAGAATCTTGTTGACTTCACGTAGGCTTCGAGGCGCCACTTTTTCGTCTGGGTATCCGATAGGAACCATAGCAATTATTCTTGGGTGCGAAGGCACTTTCAAGACGTTTCTCACATGTCTCTCAAAACTTGGATTATGGGGATCATAAACTGCTACCCAACACGCGCCTAAACCAAGACCATGAGACGCCAGCAGAAGGTTCTCTGTTGCGCAGGCTGCATCGACTGCAAAGTAACTTGGAGACATCTTTTCATTCCCGAGAACCACGATGCAGACGGGAGCGTCGTTGACAAAGTGGCTCCAAGCGTGGGTCTTCGCCAACTGCTCTTTGACCCGCCTGTCTTTCACTATTACGAATTCCCAAGGTTGGATGTTGTCGGCTGAAGGTGCATGGCGTGCGGCGTCGATGACCGTATTGATTAAATTGTCTGGGACGCTAGTTGGTTTAAAACTTCTTATGCTTCTCCTTGTTTTTATCGCCTTCAAGAGGTCCAATGAAAAGCCTCGTAAAGCAGATAGAAAGAAAGAGGGATGTTAAAGAGTTATCTCAAACATGAGTCTTTCAACGAGTTCTTTGTAGCGGTTTCTAATAGTAACCTCAGTTACCTGCGCGATTTCGGCGATTTCTCTCTGTGTCTTTCTCTCACCAGTCAACACAGATGCGATGTAGCTGGCTGCGGCGGCTATGCCTGTTGGTCCCCTGCCAGAAGTCAGTTTGAGGTCTCTGGCGGTTGTGAGAATCTTGTGGGCGATTTCCTCCACTTTGCCCTGCATGGTCAACTGATTAGAAAACTTGGTTATGTATTGACTTGGTTTTAAGGGTGGAATAAAATAGTTAAGCTCCTTAATGAGGAATCGATAACTGCGTCCAACCTCCTTCTTGTTTATGTTGGAAGCCTGCGCAATCTCCTCCAAGGTGCGAGCAAGTCCACACTGGCGACAAGCCACGTAGATCGCGGCTGAAGTGACGCCTTGAATCGACCTCCCACGAATCAGATGCTCCTTAACAGCCTTCCTGTAAATGACCGAAGCTGTTTCCAGAATGTTCTTGGGCAAATTCAACGAGTTGGCTATCTTTGAAATCTCTGAAAGAGCAAAGGCAAGGTTGCGCTCAGTGGCATCTGAAACCCGGATGCGTCTCTGCCACTTCCTCAGCCGATAAATCTGAGCCTTCTGACCCGGCGACAGCCTCTTGCCGTATATGTCACGGTCGTGCCAATCAATCATCGTTGATAAGCCTTTATCATGAATAGTATATGTTAAGGGTGCACCTACTCGGGCTCTCTTGGCTCGCTGCTCGTCGTCAAAAGCCCGCCATTCAGGCCCTCGGTCAGCAAGTTTGGCGGCGACCACGAAGCCACAGTCCATGCAGACGATTTCGGCGCATTCGTAATCGCGCATGAGCTTGGTGCTGCCACATTCGGGGCACTGCTGAATCTTCATAGGCAGCGAAGTAACTTCTTCCACGTCTTCTTCGCTCATCTTCTTCTCTTCTCCTTCCTCAATGTAGAAGAGGGGTTTGCGTATAGAACGTGGCCAACCAAGAGGCTTGTTTCTTCCACGCTGGGTTTCACCGCAACATAAGGAGAAGAGACAGGTCCAAAAACATCGAAAACTGTGCCCACGTTGTTGAGTTTTTCGTCCACAACAGCGTCGCCGATGTGAGGAATGTTCTCCGCCTTGAGAATCATGTTCTTGCTAGAAGTCATGTGGAGAACCGAGCCGATTCTCTGCAAACCTTGGCTTTCCCCTCTCACAAAATGTGCCAGCAATTTTCAAACGGAGCGCATTATTTAAACCTTTCTAAAAAATAAACGTTAAATTCGATTCTGCACTCTGACGTTCGACAGTTCTTTTGCAACGTTTCGAATGATTCGGGTTTTAGGGGCACTTTTGGGCACAACTATGAAACCATTTTTTTGCCACGGAGCGCGAGGGTGCTTCACGTCTGGAATAACTTCTGGTTGCAGGTCACATCTTTCTGTGGCTTTTTGTAGTTCGTCTAGTCTTGGAGAAGCGATGGCTAATCCTCTGGGTATTCTTCTTCCTTGCAGTCTGGTTTTGGTGGAGTCAAAGTAGACTGGCCACAAGATTACTTTGTTTTGTTTTCGCATATGTAACCCGAAAATGCGTTACTGAACCGCTGCTTCTTTGGGTGTGAGGATGGCGTTCACGATGCCGTCTTGACCTGGACGAGACGTTACTTTAGCCACTCCCAGCGGAGTCTCTATTACGGTTCCCTTAGTTATCACGCCTCGTCGATTGTAGTCCACGTTAGCTGGGTTCCGAACCACGCGCAAGATTTCAACTTTCTCGGTTTTTCCAGTTGACGGGTTTGCTACATTGGCTTGATTTGTGCTCATTAGTCTGATTTTTGTGTTGCCTCCACGGCGGCGGTCAACCTTTTTCTTGGGTTCTCCTTGTGTGGTTTCGGTGGGAAAGGCGCCCTTCTCGTATCTTCTTTTTGTTTTGTACGGGTGTTTTTTACCGCCTGAAGGCTTCCTCTTTTTGAGGTCGCCGTGCCAAACCGACAATTTGTTGATGCCTCACGTTGTCTTGATGCGTCTATCAAGATAAGTGAGGTTGTTTATTTAAATTTCCTTTCAAGAAGAATGGGGGTTGCTGATTAACATTTTTTATGTGCGGTTGTTGGATTGGAGACGACTGTAGCATGATAGGATGTCGTCTCTGGACACGATTTTGCCGCATCCATGACATCGGCGTTCTTCATCTTCAGTGATGACTAGTCTGTTTTCGAAGACTGGGTGAAAATTGGTGGTGCCGCATTCGCATTGTATCTTCAGGAATTGAACTGGAGTGCAGGTGTGTTTGTGTTTGCCTTTTTCGTAGCCTTCGTCGAAGCCTTTTTCGTATCCTTTTTTGTATCCTTCGTTGAATCCGTTTTTGTAGCCTACGCGTCGGGCTTCTTCGGTTTCGTCGGACAAAATGGAGTGGCCTCCTTTCTCTCTGAGTGTTTATTTAGTGTGGAGGAGTTAATTATACATTATTGAAGGTATCTTCTATATTCTAAGAAGAGTATTATTCTTAAGAGTGATACGTCTAGAGGTTTTGTCTGTGTGTGTGCGCACGGCTAGCCTACGCCCTCTATTTGGATCCTAATAGGCTTCAAATATGTTTGTTGAGACGGGTTGAGATAGAATAGAGGTTGTCTAGACTAATCGAATTTGGAGTCAAAATGAGCGGTGTTTGCATTAACAGAGTGGAGAATTTTTTTTGAGTGTAGGAATAGGCGTAGGAGAACATAGCATGACATAAGCACGTTAGGTTTAATAACCGAAAGCCTTTGAAAGATATTTTTGGTAACAGACTGTTGTCGCGCAAGCAAGAGAGAACGCAAAATGGTTGAAAAAGTTCTTGAAAAGATGGAGATTCAAAGGGGTTTCATTCAGATACCGACTAAGAGCAGGCAGGAGCTTATTGGCGATACGCCTTTGCCTTCAAAAACCTTATTGAATGGGTTTCCAGCAAGGTTTGATAAGTATGGACGGTTGTGGTCTTCTTTTCTAAAGAATAAATTTCCTGTGAGTGCTCGTGTGTTAATCACCAAAGCAGGAAATGGTTTTCTGGTTGAGTTGGCTAAGAGTGAAGTTGGTGCCACGGAACTGCAAACAGAAAGGGCATTGAGTATTGGAGATAAGTTGTATTTTAAGACTGACTCAATACGAATATTCAATGATGATTTCTTGAAAACTAATTCTATTAAAGAAGGCAGCGTAGACCTAGTTGTGACTTCGCCGCCCTACAACGTTGATGTTCAATATGAAAATTTTAAAGATGACATTCCTTACGATGAATATTTGGTTTTTACAAGAAAATGGTTGACTAAATGTTACGGTCTTATCAGAGACGACGGAAGGCTGTGCCTGAATATTCCTTTAGACAAGAATAAAGGCGGTCAGCAAAGCGTTTGTGCTGACATCACGACTATCGCAAAAGACGTAGGATGGAAATATCATGCCACAATTGTTTGGAATGAGCAGAATATTTCAAGACGCACAGCGTGGGGTTCGTGGTTGAGTGCTTCAGCACCGTTTGTTATAGCTCCAGTTGAGGTTATTGTGGTCCTATACAAAGA
>Ga0315312_1003336_pt1 | contig 10387 bp, 19 predicted proteins | sample TDP7_MG_FD_203629 | JGI IMG/M metagenome (GOLD analysis project Ga0315312, IMG submission 203629) | Freshwater sediment microbial communities from Lake Towuti, South Sulawesi, Indonesia - TDP7 | ecosystem: Environmental > Aquatic > Freshwater > Lake > Sediment | place: Indonesia: South Sulawesi... | reverse complement strand
GAGACATCGCCCAGCTTCGCCCCGGCGTGAGCCGCCGCGATACCAGCTTTAAGGGCGCCCTCGGTGGTCTCCATCAGTTCCTTAGCCTTGGGGCTGACTTTGCCCAGACCCACCGTGACCGCCGCATCCCCGTGATAGCCCAGGTAAATCGCGCCAAAGTCAATAGAAACAATGTCACCCTCGCGCAGAACACGCTTCCCTGGAATCCCGTGCACAATCTCGTCATTAACCGAGACGCAGATAGTCGCCGGATAGCCTCGGTATCCTTTGAACGAAGGCTTGGCACCCAGCTGTTCCACCTCCTTGGCGGCAATTATATCTAATTCTTCGGTTCTCATCCCCGGTTTTACCTGCAATTTCAAGATATCCAGGACAATGGCCACAATCCTCCCCGCCCGCCGCATCAAATCAATTTCCTGTTCCGATTTGATGATTATGCTCATCGCCTCCTCAGCCGAATCGGCTCTTGGCAGAGAGCATCAATGATTTTCTTCTCTATCCCAGCCTCAGTTCCTTCGCCATTGACTTCAATCAACTTGCCGGCCCGGGTATAGTAATCAATTAGTGGTGCCGTCTCTGCCCAGTAAACCTCAAGTCGCTTTTTCACTGTTTCCACGGTATCATCAGGCCGCTGGTAGAGCTTGCCGCCACAGCGGTCGCACTTACCCCAGACCCTGGGCGGCGAGTTCACCGCGTGATAGGGTGTCTGGCACTGACGACAAGTCCAGCGCCCGCTAAGTCGTTTAAGTAGCTCTGGCTCGCTGACCTTAATGTAGACCACCTTATCCACGGCTTTCCCCTGCTCCAGAAGCGCCTTATCTAAGGCCTCCGCCTGCTTCAGCGTGCGGGGGAAGCCATCAAAAATCACCCCACCACGGCAGTATGCCGCCGATATACGTTCCAGGACCATTTTTATAGTTATCTCGTCGGGAATAAGCTTGCCCTTCTCCATGTAGGACTTGGCCTGCTTGGCCAGCTCTGTCCCTCCTTCTTGCGCCTGCCGGAATAGGTCGCCGGTGGCAATATGGATGAGTTTCATTTTTTGGGCCACCCGAGCGGCCTGTGTACCCTTACCGGCACCTGGCGCACCCAGAAATATAATATACACCTTTTATTCCTCTTCCAAGTATGGGGTTACCGAGATTGTTTTCAACCCCTCACCCTTTGTCCTCTCCCATTTGTAAGGGGAGAGGGAAGATAATTTTCCTAAAGGGGCTTCGCCCCTTTTAATCCCCTTTAGTCTAAACGACTTTCACTTCCTCTAGCTCTAATTCTTCTACCTATCCCCAGGGTGTCTAAGAGGGGCGCTAGCCCCTCTTTTTATCCCTCCCCCTCTCCTTCCTCAAGGAGAGGGGGAACAAGGGGGTGAGGTTTTCACTTTATGAATCCCTCGTAGCGACGCATGACCAACTGGGCTTCCATCTGCTTCATCGTGTCCAGGACTACACCGACCACAATCAATAAGCCCATGCTGGACAATTGAATTACCTGGACATTAGTGACCTCCCGGCCTAGGAAGGGCACTATCGCCACAACCGCCAGGAAGAGAGCCCCAGCCCAGGTAATGCGATTGACCACACCGTTAAGGTAATCAGCCGTGTTTTTCCCCGGGCGAACACCGGGGATGAACCCTCCCTGCCGTTGCAGGGTACCGGGTAAGTCCTGTTGCTGGAAAATGACCACAGTATAGAAGAAGGCAAAGGCAACCACGAGAATGAAATAAAGCCCCCAGTAGAACAAAACCTGTGGCATCGGGGCATCGGGGCTGAACAGATTATAAATAAGGTTGCCAAAGTTCGGCTCGGACCCCGACGGGTTCATGAAATAGGAGGCGATTACCCCCGGAAACATTACCAATGACATGGCGAAGATAAGGGGTATCATCCCGGCGGCATTCACCCGTAGTGGTATATGGGTGGCACCTGATTGCCGGTACATCCGGCCGCCGCGGAAAGTGGTGCGGGCATACTGTACCGGGATGCGGCGGTGTGCCTCAGTGAAGTAGACGATGGCGGCTACCGTGGCCAGACCAATAAATACATAGGCAATCAGACCACCAAACTGCTCCCTGGCCAGGAAGCCGCTGCTCACCATTTCCGGATAACCAGCCACAATGCCGGCAAAGATGATTATGGAGACACCGTTACCGATACCGTATTCAGTGATTTGCTCACCCAGCCAGACCAGAAAGATGGTGCCGGCAATCATGGCAATGACCATGGCCGCGGTGGCCAGCGCTGAGGTACTTTCCACGGCTCCACTACGCTGGAGCAAAACTAACTGACCCCAGCCGGAGAGACCGGCCATCGGCACGGTCAGCCAGTGTGTGATGCGGTTAATCTTATTCCGGCCGGCTTCTCCTTCCTGAGAAAGCGCCTGCAATTGCGGTATCACTGGCTGCATCAATGTCATAATGATTGAGGCTGTGATATAGGGATAAACACCCATGGCCGCCACGCTGAAGTTTCTCATCGCCCCACCGCTGAACATGTCCAGCATGCCCAGCAGGGCGTTGCTCTCAAAAAGCTGACGGAGGGCCTCAAGATTTACTCCCGGCAGAGGCACATGGGCGACAAAGCGGAAAATGACCAGAATACCCAGCGTAATCAGGATGCGCCGCCTGAGGTCGGGCAGGCGCATGGCATCAAGCATCGCCTGGAGGAGTCGGGGCCTAGTCGGCCTCGGCCGCATATGTCACCTCCTCCACTCTACCCCCGGCCGCCTCGATTTTCGTCCTAGCGGCGGTAGAGAACTTGTGTGCTTTGACTACCAGTGGGTGGCTGAGGTCACCTTCAGCCAGGACCTTAACCGGGTGGCGAAGCGACTTTATCAGTCCGGCAGCGACCAGCTTTCCGGTGTCACTTCACTGCCGGGTTCAAAGGTGCCCAGCTTGCTCAGATTGACCACGCTATACTCAGTGCGAAAGATATTGACAAAACCGCGTTTCCCGGGCAAGCGCTTGATTAAAGGTAATTGCCCGCCCTCAAAGCCGGGGCGCATCTTATTGCCGCCAGAGCGGGATTTCTGTCCTTTAATACCCCGCCCGGAGTAGGTGCCATGTCCACTGCCGTCACCCCGCCCCACCCGCTTCCGGTCTTTGCGGGAACCCGGCGCGGGCGACAGCTTATTAAGTATCACCTTCTGCCTCCACCTTAACTAGATGTCTGACCTTATTAACCATGCCTCGCAGTGAGGCCGAATCTTCATGGACGACACTCTGATTCAGCCGGCGAAACCCCAGAGCCTTCAGTGTCTTCTTCTGGTCTTCGCGATAACCGATACCACTCTTGACCCAGGTAATGCGCAGCTTAACCACTGGTTGTTGCTCCCTCAGTTGGTACACCCTTGCGCTTGGCCCGCTCCTCCTCCGGGTTCTTCATCTGGCTGAGAGCGAGCATGGTTGCCTTGGCCACATTGATGCGATTGCTGCTACCCAGAGATTTGGTCAGAATGTCCTTGACTCCGGCAACCTCTAGTACCGCCCGCACGCTTGAGCCGGCGATGATGCCGGTGCCGGGTGCGGCTGGTTTTAGCAGGACATCGGCGGCACCGAACTTAACCCTCGTTTCATAAGGAATAGTCGTGCCCGCCAACGGCACCTTAATCAAATTTTTCTTGGCGGCAGCGCTGGCTTTACTGATGGCTGTGGGCACCTCGTTAGCCTTAGCCAAGCCAAGGCCGACATACCCTTTGCCATCGCCAGTAACCACCAGAGCACTGAAGCGCAGCCGTTTACCGCCTTTTAGTACCTTGGCCACCCGGTTGATATTGATGAGCTTATCACTCAGCGCTAGCTCGGTTGGGTCGATTTTGACAGTATTTACCAAATTACCTCCCTTAAGTTTACCCCCTCCCTTAATGAGAGGACAAGGCCTAGAATTTCAGTCCCGCCTCGCGGGCTGCTTCGGCCAGGGCTTTAACTCGACCATGGTACTTATAGCCACCGCGGTCGAAAACGACCTCCTTTATGCCCTGACTCAAGGCCCGTTTGGCCACCAGAGAGCCGACCAGTTTAGCCTGCTCGTTTTTTTTCTGACTATTGATTGAACCCTTGATATCCGGGTCAAGAGTTGAGGCAGAAACCAGCGTGTGACTCTGGGTGTCATCAACGACCTGAGTGTAGATATGGTTGAGGCTGCGGAAAACCGACAGCCGAGGCCGGCCGCTGGTGCCCCTGACCTTAGCCCTGACCCGGCGGTGCCGCCTGATGCGGGCTTCTTGTGGCGTAATCCTGGTCATTATACCTTACCCCCTACCGCCTTACCGGCCTTGCCGGCCTTATGGCGGACTGTCTCGCCAGCATATTTGATGCCTTTACCCTTATAAGAATCGGGCGGGCGAATCGCTCGAATTGTAGCCGCCATTTGGCCGACTACTTCTTTATCAATACCACTTACTTTAATACGCGTGCCGCCCTCGACATTCAGGGACACACCCGGCATTGGCACCACCTCTACCGGGCGGGAGAAGCCCATCCGCATCACCAGCTTATCCCCTGACTTCTCCGCACGGTAGCCGACCCCTGTTATCTCCAGCCCCTTCTCAAAGCCTTTGGTCACCCCTTCAACCATATTGGCCAGCAGGGTCCGGGTCAGCCCGTGGATAGTCCGGTGAAGTCGGCTATCGGTGGGTCGCACTACTTTCAGGGTGCCGCTTTCCAAAACGATAGACATATCAGGATGGAAACGGCGCGTCAAGTTCCCCTTGGGACCTTTTATCTTGACCTCGTTCTCGGTTATCGTTACGGCCACACCCGGTGGCACGGTTATTGGCATGTTCCCGATTCTAGACATAAGTGTTGCTCCGTGACCTCATTATGAAACATAACACAGCAGTTCTCCGCCCACCCCCTGGCGCCAGGCCTGCTGCCCGGTCATCACTCCCTTGGAGGTTGACAGGATGGCAATACCCAGACCACCACTGACTCGGGGGATCTCCTTCTGCTCAACATAGACTCTCAACCCGGGTTTGCTCACCCGCTGCATTGACGATATGGCCGGCTGGTTCTTATCAGTATACTTGAGGTGAATCTTAATTACCCGGTGGGGTTTCCCCTTCACCACTTCAAAATCAGTGATGAAGCCTTCTTCCTTGAGGATTTTGGCAATGGCTGTCTTCAATTTGGAGGCGGGCACCAGCACCGAGTCATGCCTCACCATCACCGCATTGCGTATTCGGTTGAGCATATCAGCGATCGGGTCTGAGATGGTCACCTCTTCCCTCACAATCTCACTACCAGCTAGCTTTTCTTACCCCGGGAATCCGGCCGGTAAGAGCCAGTTCCCGAAAACAGATGCGACACAAGCCGAACTTGCGGATATAAGCGCGGGGTCGGCCACACCGGTGGCACCGGTTATGTTGCTGAACCCTATATTTGGCGGGGCGCATCCACTTGGCGATTTCTGATTTCTTAGCCATGATAACTCCACTTATTCGGAGGCGAAAGGCATCCCTATTAACTCCAGCAGGCTTCTGCCTTCTTCATCGCTTTTGGCGGTGGTGACAATGGAGATTTCCAGCCCCCGTAGCTTATCTATTTTGTCGTACTCAATCTCCGGGAAAGCTGTCTGTTCTCGGAAGGCTAAGGTGTAATTTCCCCGGCCATCAAAGGCGTTTCTCGGGACTCCCTGAAATTCACGGATACGGCATATCACAACATTAAGCAATTTGTCAAGGAATTCATACATGCGTTGCCCGCGCAGGGTTACCTTCAGCCCGATGGCCATCCCCGTTCTCAGACGGAAGGCGGCGATGGACCGCTTGGAGCGGGTGGTTATCGGGTGCTGACCGGAAATAGTGGCCAGGTCACGCTCGGCGGCTTCCAGGGCCTTGGCGTTCTGAATAGCCTCGCCTATACCAATATTGAGCACCACCTTCACGATACGGGGTACCTGCATGATATTCCTATACCCATGGCGCTCCATCAGCGCCGGGACAACTTCCTTCTTGTACCTGTCATTGAGCCTTGACATCTAATCAATCACCTCGTGACAAACGCAGCAGACCCGCACCTTCTTGCCACCTTCCAAGAATCGGAAGCCAACGCGGGTCGGGTGGTTGCACTTACCGCACAGCAACATCACATTGGAGACATGAATGGGTGCCTCTCGCTCGATAATGCCGGCCTGCCTCACCTCCCGGATGGCTCTCATGTGCCTCTTAATCATGTTGATGCCTTCCACGATTACCCGCTCGTCCTTGGGGTAGGCGAAGCGCACTTTGCCCTTCTTCCCCCGGTCCTTGCCGGCAATTACTAATACGGTATCATTTTTTCTGATTTTCATAGCTATAAGACCTCCGGTGCCAGCGATATAATCTTGGTGAATTCCTTCTCCCTTAGTTCTCTGGCCACTGGCCCGAAAATGCGTGTCCCCTTGGGGTTATTCCTTTCGGTGATAATCACCGCGGCGTTCTCATCAAACTTGATATAAGAACCATCAGGGCGCCGGTGGGGGTGGGCGGTGCGAATAATGACGGCGCGAACCACATCACCCTTCTTGACCGTGCCACCCGGGATAGCCCGTTTTACGGAAGCGACAACAATGTCACCCACCCGGGCATACTTCCGCCCCGTGCCACCGAGCAAGCCGATACACATTATCTGTCGGGCACCGGTGTTATCCGCCACCTTGAGTCGACTGTAGGGTTGAATCATGTTGCTCCATCCGGTCTAGGTTATTTCTTTCGGCTTGACCTCGATTACCTCGCCTTTGGTGATAATCTCGACCACCCGCCAGCGTTTCTCTTTGGAGAGGGGTCGGGTTTCCACAATCCGGACAATGTCACCCTCGCCGCACTCTTTCTTCTCATCGTGGGCCTTGTATTTGACCGTCTTCTTTATACTTTTCTTATACAAAGGATGGCGCTTGATAGTCTCAACGGCGATGACCACTGTCTTATCCATCTTGTTACTGACTACCCGACCAATCCTGGTTTTGCGTTTCGTTTCCATTTTTTTCAACCTGCCGCTACCTAATACCTAGCTCCTTTTCCCGCATTATCGTCTCTAGCTGGGCAATCTTCTTTCTGACCATCCTCACCTGGCGATGGTTGACCAATTGCTTGGTAGCGCGGCGTAAACGCAGGTCGAACAGCTCTTTATGAGCCGCCTCCAGTTGCTTGGCCAACTCCTCAGAACTTAGCACTCGAATATCGTCAACCTTCAACTGGCAACCACTCCTCTACTCTAATTGCTGGCCGCCACGGCCGTTTCCTTAGCCACAAACTTGGTGTCGATGGGCAGCTTATGGGAAGCCAGGCGCATGGCCTCTTTAGCCACCGACTCATCCACCCCTGCCATTTCAAAGAGAATCCTGCCCGGTCTGACCACCGCCACCCAGTGGTCTGGGGCACCCTTACCCGAGCCCATGCGCGTTTCGGCCGCTTTCTTGGTCACGGGCTTGTCCGGGAAAATACGCACCCAGACACTGCCACCTCGACGGACATGGTGGGTAATCGCCCGGCGGGCGGCCTCAATCTGGCGCGCCGTGACCCGGGCGCCTTCCAGCGCCTGCAAGCCGTAATCACCAAAAATCATAGTGGTGCCCGCGTGGGCTTTACCCCTGAGGTGTCCCTTCTGCATCTTGCGGTATTTGACTCGTTTGGGTTGTTCCATCGCTCACTCCCGATTCTGCTGATGGCCCGGTCTCAGCCGGCTTTGCCTTGGGTCTGGCTGAGGTGCGGGCTCTGGTTCTTGTTCGCCTTTTCACCGTCGGCTTGGCTGGCTTCTTTTCCGCTTTCGCCGGTGGTGTTTCAGCTACGGTGGTTACTGCCGGCTCAGCGGTTACCTTTTCCGGCTCTGGAGGCGCTGAAGGTGTTGTCTTGGCCTTCGCCTTCACCGCTACTTTGGCTGGTTTCTCCTCAACGGCTACCGGGGGTGCCGTAGTCGCTTCAACTACCGCCTCGGCTGGTGCCTCTTCTGCCTCCTCCTTCACTTCCGGCAGAATCTCACCCTTGTATATCCAGGTCTTGACGCCAATCCGACCCATAATGGTATGGGCCTCGGTAAAGCCGTAATCAATATCCGCCCGCAGGGTGTGCAGGGGCACTTGCCCTTCGTGCATGTTGAGTCGGCGGGCGATTTCCGCCCCGCCCAGTCTACCGGCGCAGGCCACCTTTATGCCCTTGGCCCCGGCCTGCATGGTTCGAGCGAGAGCCTGTTTCATGGCGCGCCGGTAGGCGATACGGCGCTCCATCTGTTCCGCGATGTTCTTGGCCACCAGATAAGCGTCCAGTTCGGGCTGTTGAATTTCCTTGATATTCAATTGAGCCCTTTTGCCAATGAGCCGTTCAAGGTGAGCCCTCATCTCATCAACTCGCTGTCCACCACGGCCAATGACGATGCCCGGTCGGGCGGTGTGGATGGTCACCAGCACTTGGTTAGCCTGGCGCTCAATCTCTACTGTGGAGATGAAGGCGTCGGCATATCTGGCTTCAATAGCTTTCCGAATCTTGAGGTCTTCCTGCAAGAAAGGAGCGTAATGTCTATCGGCAAACCACTTGGCTTGCCAGCCGCGGATGACGCCGATTCGAAAGCCGGTTGGGTGAACTTTATGTCCCATTAACTCTCCTGCTCAGCAACAATAACTGTAATATGACTGGAACGTTTCAGAATCGGGCTAACCCGACCACGAGCCGCGGGTCGATACCGTTTCATCATGGGCGCTTGGTTAACAAGCATTCGGACAATCTTCAAATCCGCCGGCGACATCTGAAAACTGTTTTCCGCATTGGCCGCCGCTGACTTTATCACCTTGGCCACAATCTTGGCAGTAGGCGTGGGCGTAAACTTGAGCATGGTCAAGGCGTCATCTACTTTCCTGCCCCGCACCATATTGGCCAGCAGGTGGGCCTTGCTCGCTGATACCCGCAGATTCTTAGCTACGGCTCGTACTTCCATTTATTGCTCTTAATTCCTTAAGTAGTAGGGGCAGGAGGCGTGGGTATGGGCGCAGCCGCGGCCTTCTCCACCTTGGCGATGTGACCCCGGAAGGTCCGCGTTGGTGCAAACTCACCCAGCCGGTGCCCGACCATATTCTCGGTGACAAAAATGGGCACATGCCGCCGACCATCGTGCACCCCGATGGTGAGGCCAATCATCTCGGGCACAATGGTTGACCAGCGCGCCCAGGTCTTAATCACCGTTTTCTGTCCTGAACGCGTGACGGCCGCTACTTTTCTCATCAGTTTGGGGTCAACGGCTGGCCCCTTTTTGGCCGACCTTGTCATACCTAACCTCAGATTTTCCTGACATTACTGTTATTGGTTACTATTTCTTTCCCCGCCGCTTAATGATAAATCGGTCTGAAGGCTTCTTCTTCCGAGTCTTATGGCCCAAGGTTGGTTTTCCCCAGGGCGATTTAGGGCCAGGAAGACCGATTGGTGACCGGCCTTCCCCACCACCATGCGGATGGTCGCGCGGCGTCATAGCAGACCCCCTTACTGCGGGTCGCCAGCCCAGCCAGCGCCGGCGCCCGGCCTTACCCAGCTTAATTGCCTGGTGTTCCACGTTGCCCACCTGACCCACGGTAGCGGTACAATCACCATGGACATATCTCATCTCACCCGACGGCAACCGTACTAGGACATAAATGTCTTCTTTGGCCATCAACAGGGCGGCTGCCCCGGCGGAGCGTACCAACTGCCCACCCCGGCCCTTCTGAACTTCAATATTATGTATCATGGTTCCGCTCGGCATCAGTCGGAGGGGCATGGTGTTTCCTGGTTTTATCTCAGCGTTCTCCCCGGACATTATGGTATCGCCCGCCTTCAACCCGTCAGGGGCCAGAATGTAGCGCTTTTCACCGTCGGTATAGTAAATGAGAGCAATGCGTGCCGTGCGGTTGGGGTCATACTCAATCGCCGCCACGCGTCCCGGGATGCCAATCTTGTCCCGTTTGAAGTCCAGGGTGCGCAGCCTTTGCTTGGCCCCACCACCGCGGTGACGCACTGTAATTATCCCCCGGTTGTTGCGCCCCGCCCGCTTCTTCAGGGGCAGGATGAGGGATTTCTCTGGCCTGGTCTTGGTTACCTCTTGGAAGGAAGCCCCGGTCATCCCCCGCCGTGCTGGTGAAGTTGGGCGATATTCCTTAATTCCCACCGTACTGTCTCCTCTTTCTCAACCCGTTCCTTACCCCTCTACTAAGTGCCTTCAAAGAGTTCTATCTTGTCCCCCGGCTTGAGGGTAACAACAGCCTTCTTCCAGGGATGGGCCGGGAGAATGCGCCGACCCAGCCGCCGTTGCTTGCCGGCGACAGTCATCAAATTGACCGAAGTCACCTTGACATTAAAAGCCTTCTCCACTGCCTGCTTCACCTGCGGCTTGGTGGCGCCCCGGGCGACTTCAAAGGCATATTTACCCAACGCCTGAAGGCCGGTATACTTTTCA
>Ga0315312_1003335_pt1 | contig 10399 bp, 5 predicted proteins | sample TDP7_MG_FD_203629 | JGI IMG/M metagenome (GOLD analysis project Ga0315312, IMG submission 203629) | Freshwater sediment microbial communities from Lake Towuti, South Sulawesi, Indonesia - TDP7 | ecosystem: Environmental > Aquatic > Freshwater > Lake > Sediment | place: Indonesia: South Sulawesi... | reverse complement strand
AAACCCAGCGCCATCGCCCTGACCGCCCTCCTTCTCGTCAGGACACAATCTCAACTATTGGAAATTATCGAAACCATAGCTCGGATGGAAGAGGAAGAACCCTTACTCCCGATCCCAACCTAAACGCTTCCGATCCTCTCTCTCAGCTTAGCCCCTCAACCGCCTTTGCCTGCGATACTCTCGGATGGATGACACTAGCACTCCCGCGAGTGGCAGATAGAAAACGATGACAATGATCGGCAGGTAGTAGCCAAGGGGAAATATCGGCAACGGTGAGACATCGTGAGCCGCAATGTATCCCTCAAGAGCCTCGGGACTGTACTTTCTCCTTGGTTCAGTTATTGCTTGAATGAAAGCGAATGAGAGGACCCCTAGCGCGAATATGCAGATGGCTATGCCAACTAGCGGATTCTTTCTTGTCTTCACTTTCACTCATCCCTCCCTCTATGCGTTGTGAGATATAAATGAGTTACGACGAAACCAACTGGACTAGAGATGTCTTTCAATCTCTGAGTCCGATAACGCAGCGTGTTCTCGTCAGCATGGGGATGGCCCCCGCTGAATGGCTTAGCGAGCGATATCGACCGGCGTATCAACCTGATTGGGTGTATGAAGCTTCACTATGGAGAGGGCTAGGTTATGTTTCATTCGGAGCTGGGCTAGCGCCTGGATATCTCTATGGTGCTTGGGAACGTGGAGCACGCGCTGGATACTGGCCTGCACCGGAAGGCGCGGAACCTTGGACCTATGCCGGAAGAATGGGCTACTATGAGCAGAGAGCCGCAGGACTCGCTGTTTCTCCATCCTTGTTCTGGGCTGGATATCGTCAAGCAAGGTATGGCGAAGAAATTCCCGGATGGATTCCACAAGCCTTCCAACGCTACGATATTTCACGTTCATACTGGGAGTTCCAACAACAGTTCACTCCGATGGCTGAGCTCTGGACAGGGGCCCGGCTAGCGACTTATGCGTTTCCTGAAGCATGGCCGCTCAGAGCGTTTGGTTATGGATTTTACGGGGCCGCGCAAAGGTTAGGGGCCGCTGCGGCTGTTGCTCCATACGCGCAAGGCATGACTCCTGAACAGCTCGGTTGGACCTCTGCAGGTTGGGCGTTTCAGTATCCCACATGGCCCGAATGGTTTGGTGCATCCGTCCTTGAATGGACTGGGATGCAGGTGGCATCATGGGCAGGCATGGCCGCTTTAGGTGCTGGGCTGGGCGGAGCCGGTTTACGTGGGGCTCTTGGTGCAGGCTGGGCGTCACTTCGAGGGGCCGCAGGGATCTCGCTCATGCAGCCTGGACTTGACATTTTGCTTGAGAATCTTGGTGTTATGGGTGCTAGATACATAGCGGGTCAGCCAGTTTTCCAAACACCGGAGGAACAAGCACAGGCTTTAACGCAGATGGCTGTCGGCGGGGCCCTGATCGGCGGAGGATTAGCCTACCAATACATGGGGCTTGGCGATGTCTCTCAGATTCTTGGTCCGCAAGGGGCAGCGTTGACGGGTGCGGGAAGATTCGGCCTCGTGGGTGCGCAAGCACTCGGCTACTTCGCTGGCTACTATCCCACTAGATGGGCCGCAGAACAGCTAGGCGCGACACCTGAACAAGCAGTTCTCGCAGGATGGGGTGTCGGACAATTTACTGCTTTAGGAGTAGGGGCCTTAGCCCAAAGATTTCTGCCTCACATTGCTGCTGCCGGACCGTTACAATTAGCTCAGCATTTGATGATAAGTGGTGCGGGAGGAGTCACTTATCCTCTCGGCGTGACGGCGGCTTACACTTGGACTCCAACCATAGGCATCGGTGGAGCAGTTTCGCAAGCCGCACTTACACAAGCACAGTTAGCCCTACCCTCGATGTACCCAGCGGGTGGCGCCGGTTACTTCCAGCCTGCTCTCGGATACGACCCAATGACAAGTACATATGCTGCGTTGACGCGAGACGGACAAGTGCTGAGATTTCAACTTCCACCAGACCCCTCACAAGTTCCACCGTTTGAAGGTGGAGCCGGTGCTCCAATCTTCGAGGGGGGCAGGTTACGACCTTCTCTTGCGCAAAGGTTGGTCGGGCAACTGTATGGTCTTGCAGGGGGTTTCTACGGCGGTATGCTCGGAGCCGTAACTGCCGGTGTGGCTGCGGAGCAACTAGGACTTACGCCGGAACAGCAAACTTGGGCGGAAATTGCTGGGGGTTTGACGGGAGGCTTAGTCACTGCGAAGCTAGCGGCTGCGGGATTGTTCGGCCCTGGTATTCTCTTCGCAGCTCCCATGATGCTTGCAGTTCAGTATCGTGTGGCTATGTTTCCGGGTTACGAGTATGGTACGGCTTATCCGGGTTATGAGCCGGGTCGACTGCCGTACGGCGTTGGGGGAGAACTGGTTCCCTCTTACGTTGAGACACCCACGCAAGTCTCCATGATGACCGGCGCCGGACTCTACACCGGCACAGGATACACGATGATGATTCCTCCAGGCATGGAAGGCTATGAACCCGGAACCTACATGACGACAGCGCAAGGCCCCGTGAGAATCCCGCCGGGAGCAGCCGAGGCTCGGAGAGAAGCCTACAAAGCTTTTGCGGTTCAACTCGGACAACAATATGGTGCTTTCGCAGGGGCGGTAGGTCGTCTTCAAGGAATGATCTATGGCGCCTACGCCAGAGCGGACATAATGGAGGAGACAGCTTGGGGGCTTAGACCCTACTCGCAGGCCACATATACAATGTCGGCGATCAGAGCAGCTACCACATTGGGATTCGGCTTCTCAAGGGCGATGGCTCGGGCGCAAGCATTGTACGGAGTCGGAATAGGTGAGGCACTTGTCGGGCGCGTCGAGGAGCTTGGATTCCCTACGTTAGCCGCCGGTGATGTTTACGGGTTACGCGCAGATTTCCGTATTCAAGCTGCATTGGGAGGCTACATTCCGCCGGAGGCAGCGGGGATGACTATGACTGAGTTCACCGATGTTGCCCGGTCGTTGGCGCTTCCCAGATTCGCAGGAGGCATGACTGCCACAGAGTTGGCGGGGGCCGCGCAGGCCTACGCGTTTCGAGGACCAGCCGCAGCACTCGGAATGACTACGACCGAATATTACGATTACCTCAGAAGAGCGGAGACTTCACCTTACGCCGTCATTGGTGAAGAAGTCTTGTTAGGTGGATTGACTACGCGAGTCGCATTGTCGCCGTGGCTTCGAGGGGTGCCGTATGCGCAGCGTGTGGCTGGGCTCGCAACTATGTACGCTGGTTTGTTCAGTGGAGAATTGATGGGGTTATCGCCGGAGGTTCGGGCGCGGATATTGGCAGGGCTTACGGAGGCGCAGAGGGCGCAACTTGTTGCTGGCACCACGGACATCTTTGCGGCTATGGGGACTGCCGGTGAAGCAGCTCGATACGGCGGATGGACAGGGATGGGCGGATGGATGAGTGAACTTCAACGAGCAGGAATCATGACGGGAGCCGGGGTAAGCGCTGAATTGATGCGTGCTGCGAGTTACTTGCTTGGTGGACCCGGACGGATACCGGTTGAGTATGCTCAGTATGGCGCCGTGTCCGGTCGTCGCTGGAGCGAGATCTATGAGCCTTCCGCGTTCTTCCGTGAACTTGTTGGCGGAGTCGGCCAGTTCTATGGGACGGATCTCGGGTTTTGGGCGGCTGCGCAGACAAGCGGTCCTCACGCAAGGTTGGCGGCTTGGATCGCCGGTGGCAAGCGGGGCCCCAACCCTGAACCTGGACTCTACGACTACCTAGACAAGAGCGGGCAGCTTCCACCTGACCTGCCGCGCAATTTTCCTCCCTACATTCCTCCTCCCAAAATCTATGATTCAATCAGGCTCTACGGCGTTGAGGAAGAGTTCGTCACGACCCCCGGGCGATTCTTTGAGACCACGATCACAGGCGGCATCACATACCGAACCGGTGGAAGATTCTTTGAAGCGCAGCAAGGCCTCGATCGAGTCTTCACTGAGCGAACAACTATTCAGGTCGCCGAATCGGGGCCGGAGCATGTGAAGGTCACTCCGTTGCAGGCAGACGTAGCCATGAAGATCATGCTTCTCAACAAACGCAAACGAGGCGTCTCAAGAATCTTTGTGGAGCAGATCAGTGAAGAGCAGGCGAAGATGGTGTACATCGGACAGAAAGCGAAGGGGTTCTAAGTTATGGTGAATCAACGGAGCCTTACAGATGTACTCCTATGGAGCATCCGACAACGATTCGTTAACTATGGCGTAGGCGTAGCTGCAGGAGGAGTGGAATCAAATCAATGGGGCGGAGGAATCGACCGCCTGTCAGGCGCCTTGATCGCTGACCCAGCTGAACGCGCAAGTAACATTGAGCAGGGCACAGGAGGCACCACAGGTAGCGCAGGAGATGCTGGGGCGCCCATTAACCACGGCGATCTAGGCGATGTGGTTGACGATTTCGGTGAGACATATGGCGGAGGCGGGGGAAGCAATCAGTCCGGTGGGGAGACTCCGGGCGGAGACACAGGTGGAGAGGAAGAGATATGACTGATGCTGTCAAGTTCGGCAAGACGGGTTTCATCGCGGGTGCCGGTTCGCTTGGCTTAGTTGACTACCTTGAAGCGCAGAAGTGGGCGCTGGCGACTGGATCGCCTCTGTCGCAGCCGTTGGGCGAAGGACCTGACTATCTGCATTTGCAGGGCAACGTGGAGGTTGACCGTGTCCGCGCAATCATGGATGAGAAGAGCCGCCCGGAGCCTGTTCTCGTCGAAACAGACATGATCGAGAAGTGGTATCCGAGCAAGAAGGTTTTCACTCTTTGCCAAAGCTTCAGACCCACGAAGCGAGGTCCAACAGACTACCATGACTTCGAGATGCTATTGCAGATCATCGGCGAAGCATATGACGGCACGTATGGCACGCATCGAAGGCATACGGCTGTGCATAGGCTTCTGCTCTGCGGAGGCAACAGCTTCAGCAAAGTCGGCAAAGTCCTAGCGGATCTTCCTGTCGGCGTCATGTCTGGGCTGCGCAATGGGGGCTTCGAGCTAAGCTTCCTGTATTGGACGCAGAACAGCGCCACGATCGAGACCAGCATAGTGAAGGTGGGCTCTAAGAGCGCGAAGCTTCAGGCTTCGGGTACAGCGGTGGATGGTGCTGAGACAGAGCATATCGCTGTTGATGCCGGGCGTCTCTGCGCCTTCTCAGTTTGGTATCATGTGTCGGCGTACACGGCTGGGAACTTTCAGATCCTCGTAACCTTCTATGACTCGGGCAAGACTTCGATATCTTCCTCGACGCTGGTCAATAAGACTTCTACGACTGCGGAGTGGACGCAGTTCACATACACGATCGGGCCCGGAGGATCCCTCTCATTTCCGAGCGGCACAAGATTCGTCAAATTCCTGTTCAGGTGGACCACTACGCCTACGGGTGTTGCGTATGTGGATGAGTTCTCATTCGACTTGAGCGTTCAGGCTTCAAAGGCAACGGATTATGTGGCGTTCACGAGGCTGACAGCTGACGGCGCGATTCCTTTCGTTGAAGATCCCTTGGTCTCGTTGATTCATTACGATGTGTTGGAAGCGGATCTGGGCAAGGGGAACGTTGCTTTCAGTAAGGATGCGTATGGGCAGCGTATCGCAGACAGCGCCGTGATTCGCCTAAGGGATCAGACTGCGCAGGCAAGCAACAAAGGACGGTGGCTTCTCGAAATCTACGACACTGATGGTTGGCTTGAAATTGGCACGATAGGATTCGCTGTGAAGAGCAGTTCGAAGGACTTGGAGTATTTTGACGACAAGGCCCCGCTCGTGGAGTTGGGCTTCAACGAGAAATTGAAGATCCGAGATGCTTTACTCGCCTCCTATCCTGCTAGCGCCGTTCAGAAGTATAAGGTTCGCAGCCATCTGCTTCCGTTGAGGGGCAGACCTTTCACTCCGCTTCTCGTAAGCAACTGGGGTGGTCCTCTTGTTGAGGCACATTGCAAAATCAACATCTCACTCACCAGCCTACGCTACTACACTCGTGCGGGCTCGACTCTTGACGCTGTAGGCACCACGTACGGCGAGAATCTTCAGGCGGGCGATGCGGACGACAACCTTGCCTTCTATCTGAGCAACGAATCAACGCCAAGCAAGACAGCGCTGCAAGTTGGATTCATCTGCTTAAAGAAAGCGGACCGAGACTACAGAGCGAACGACGCAGGCAACTATTGGGACTCGATCACGCTTACATGGGATAACCTCGATGTCGGAGAACGAGGCCTACCGTTTCCGCTATTCGTTATTTTTGCGCAGCGGCAAGGCAGCGCGGGCAACAGGACCCCGGCGAATCTTGAGGATGAAGCTGTCGTCAACCTGTTCACACCTCAATGGGTATCTGAGGCGGTGTAGCCATTGGTTGACTATGCGTACGCCCATAGCCGTGATGAATCTTCAACATCGTCAACCAGCCCGGTGACGAAGGTAACCCTCACATTCACCGCGGAGGCAGCAGACTACGTCATCTTCGCATCTGCAGACAGTAAGGGTGGAGGTGGAACCTATGGCGTTAGAGTGCAACTGACTCTTGACGGGGCCGAAGTTGCAACATACCCATCGTACAGGACATGCGCCACGTACGGTAGCTACTTCCTGTGCGTCTTGAAGAACCTTGCGGCCGGATCGCATACGCTACTGTTGCGATACTATACGTCGGTGGCGGGAGGCACGGTCTATATCCGAAATGCCGCGGTATTCGTAGTCAAGGCAAGTCTCTTCGTTCATGTTGCTTCAACAAACCCGGCGGATACCACGACAACAAGTGCCACGTTTGTCGATCTCGCAACTTTCACCTTCAATGCGCAAGCTGGAACCTACGTAATCATTGGAAGCATGTTGACTTGGAGGGGCACGGCAGGCACCGTAATCTGGCGGATCGTCGATGAGAACGCTAACGAGTTAGGGCGCACCACAGGCGATTACAGCGAATATCCTCATCATCTCGTATTCAAAGTCGTGGACTTGTCAGCGGGAACACGGACATTCAAACTTCAAGGCTTATCGAGCGGCGGAGACACAGGATATTTCCAGACCATACATCTGATCGCCCTCAAACTGCCGGATGACAGGCAGTATTCAGCGCAGGAAGGAAGCGGCACAGGAACCCGGGTAACTCTGACATGGACGCCCCTAACGGACCATGACATATTAATCTTCGATCAGACGCAGATGTCCACTGCCAACGCTCGCGACTTCAACCGAGCCACAACAGTTCTCTCCAGCGCCCAACCGGGCGTGGCTATGATTCAGACACTTGGCGGAATGTTGCGGTTTGCCGCGACAGGAGTCTCAGAATCTTTCACCACTTCGACCGCCGGCACATCACCTCTAAGCCGCATCCTCGCATTAGACCTGTCCACGCTAATCGAAGGTGAAGAAGATATTCCAACTCAGCCAGTCGCGCAAGTCATGTGCCCCATCGAGCCGCAAATCATAGCGGAAGTCTATCCGCCTCTGGACTGGGAAGGCGACGTGCTTCCAAACACCCTGTTGCCCGTTGTGACTGGGAAAGTTGTCCGTAGCGGAGGGTTCGAGGTCTCATGGTTCGCCGTACAGGTTGCGGACAAGGATGGGCGAATCGAATCTCTGCTAAGATATTTCGATCCTATCTGGGTCTGGGTTCAAGCCGAAGGCGTCATCGAACGCTATCTCTACCGTATTGAAAGCTTCGAACGCGCACACAGTAGCGACGGTTGGATGGTTGACGTTCGTGGGCGGAGCTGGGGCGGTGCCCCGTTAGCGCAGCGAGGCTTCGTTGACGACAAGGATCTTGGCGTAGAGATCAGCGACGCAATAATCAACCCCACCTACGGCTTAGGGCCCACTCTTCTTCCTGAGCTTGGCTGCGGACTCTACGTACGCAATGTAGGCCGAAGCATCACTGTGACACATACCAGAGGCACGAAGGCGAAAGCTGCGTTGGATGACTATAAGGCGTATGCGAAAGGCACGGGCACGGAATGGGGCCACTGGACATGCAGCGGCGACGACAAAGACGAATGGGGTAAGCCGAACCTTCACTTCGACAAAGTCAGCCGCGACATAAGCCCAATCGAATTGATCGTTGGGAAAACCCTGTTCCTAGCGACTGGCAAAAGCATCTTTGAGTTTGCGAACTGGCAGATCCTTTGCTATGGTCTCTGGGGCAGTGAACTGGACAAGACTGCGCAGCCAACGCTAGGCCCGATCATAGATAGCTACTCGGAGACGAACTCGGACACTGAACAAGCCCTATACTCCGGGTCCGTCGTTGCAGTTGGCCAAGCGTTCACCCTAGCCAGCGACAAGATCATTGATGAGGCAGAGTTCTATCTGCGAAAGCAGGGATCGCCCACGGGCAATTATGTGGCGAAGCTTTACAGGGCGACGGGCACGGTGGGCACAGACGCGAAGCCTGAAGGCAACCCGATCGCAAGCACCGTGGAGAAAGCCATATCGCAGCTTACGACGACGAAGCAGAAGATACGCATACCGTTCATTTCGCCGCGAATCGGCATGAAAGGCGAGAAGTATGTGGTCGCGGTTGAATACTCTGGCGGAGACGCGTCGAACTATCTTGTTGTCGGCTGCGACGCTTCAAGCCCCACGCATAGCGGCAACTACTGCAGCAAGACCGGAGCCACGTGGACCGCGAACAGCGCAAGGGACCTATGCTTCTATTTGCACAGCGCGGAGCATCAGGTCGGCGTAAGCCCAGAGTATCGAAGGCTAGTGGCACCGGGCGCAACCGAAGCCGAAGCCCTAGCCCAAACCTTGGTTGACGCGAAAGGAGTGCCAAGCATCTACCATGTGGTCCACACGCCGTTCACACATGGCATCAAAGAGAACAGCCGCATCCTGATTCTCGACCCGATAATGCTTCTTCCTCAGATTGCGCGAGTCAACAAACGCGCCTTCACAGTCGACTACGATGATGATGGATGGAAGCAGGCCTATCTTGAGGTGACGCTTGGAGGCTTAAGTTTCGGGAGCACACTTGTATGAGGCTGACGTACTCTTTCAAACGTGAGCATGATACAGGGGAGGTTCGCGTAGCCCTCAAACGCCGCTTCCCCCAATTCCTCCTCGTGATCGAGAGAGCCGGGGATAACAAGTCGTTCACCATAAGGATTCCGCACCCAATCCTAGACAGCGAGAAAACCGAAGTTCTCAACATTCTTCGCGACCTCGACAAGACAGATGAGGACTGGGCACAGGAATGCGATGAAGTCTACGACCCGGAGACGGAGAAGCTTCGATCACTCACTATCGAGAAGATTCACAGCCACTTCGAAGACAGACGCGCGAAAATCACGGCTTCGAACCTGACGGCTGCTCAGAAGGAACTTCTCGTAGGCATGTGCGACGACGACGAACGCCTAGCCCGCATCCTGCTTTTCACTTTGCGGCATCAAGGCTTCTGAACGCTTTTTCTGGCATCGCAACAACGACTAGCGCAAGCTCTCAGTTTTCGATATAGAACTGTCATTATTAAGTCGGATCATGTCACCTACATCAATCCACAGAAGAGGAACAACGCAAGCCTTATATTAATCTTGTTGTTATAGTAGTAGCCAAGGCGGTCGAAAAGAAAATGCGTTGTCCACACTGCGGCTACGAGTGGAAGCAGCGAGTCAAGAAACCGAAGCGCTGCCCAAACCCTAACTGCCAGAAGCAGCTCGGAGGCTACCCCGACCCAAGGAAGGTGGCTTGAAGTGTGCGTAATCAACGGAGAAAGTCGGTGCGACCATCCGAAGTATGGCAAATGTCAGTGGTACTATTGTTGCGAACTAAGCTCAATCCGGAAACTATCTGGAGCCGAGAGGAGGGCGACTTGAAGTGAAAGGAGGGGTAGGCGACGCTAAAGGCTTATCTACCTAACCTACGCATACAGGGGCCTAGGCGGTCCGGTCGCAAGTGGCCACATTCACACAGGTTATCGGCCTCATATATCCTCATATTCAGCAAATTTTCCCGCGCAGCGAGGTGCCTTCTTGAAGTTTTACAGAGAAGTAGCGAGACTGGAGCGTGAACGCCTTATGAGCCTACCGATCTACCTGAAGAAGGATGACATCGACAAAATCTTGACGGCACGGTTCAAGCGAGCCGATGCCAAGAACCAGCGCAACCAGCTTCTCATCCGGCTCATGTTGACCACGGGTATGCGGGTGGGTGAAGTCTGCCGTCTCCGGGCGGAACATGTTGACTTTGAGGAACGCATGATCTTCGTCAGGCGAGGCAAATGGAGTAAAGACCGCATCGTGTTCCTTGAGCAGGAGACAGCAAGACAACTCGCACGCTTCCTAGACGGAAGGACCTCCGGCCCCGTTTTCAACATTAAGGTTGCCAGAGTCGAACGCATCACCCGGAAGATGGCGAAGATAGCGGGCGTACGAAACGCCGACCTCGTCACCC
>Ga0315312_1003334_pt1 | contig 10400 bp, 13 predicted proteins | sample TDP7_MG_FD_203629 | JGI IMG/M metagenome (GOLD analysis project Ga0315312, IMG submission 203629) | Freshwater sediment microbial communities from Lake Towuti, South Sulawesi, Indonesia - TDP7 | ecosystem: Environmental > Aquatic > Freshwater > Lake > Sediment | place: Indonesia: South Sulawesi... | reverse complement strand
CAGAGCCTTGAAAGAGGTGATCCTTGCCTTCCTCCTAGTGCTCCTAAGCACGGTAGCCTCTCCAGCCTTGCTCTTGATACCCCGAATAGGTCCTTGGCTCTCTCTTGGCGTGTCGGTCATAGTCCTTGTAATGGCGCTGGTTCTGATCTATGACGCCGGGAAAACGTTGTACGCCATCTTCGAGTCATGGGTTCAACTCTTGACGGACAAACTTGCAGGTTCAGGAAGCCAAAGCCGGGCACCAAACAAGGAAGAAGCGGCATTAGCCTAGAAGATGGCTGTCTTACTCTTAGTTGGTGGCGTTGTGAGGTTTGGTTGAGTTTGAGGTGCGGGACAGGGACCTTCTCGCGAGAATCGGTAGATTGAAGACGAAGAGCGGCACGGTTGAGACGCCGGTTTTCCTGCCCGTCATCAATCCGGCTAAGCAGGCTGTGACGCCGAGGGAAATGTGGACCGACTTCGGCTGCAGAATGCTCATAACGAATGCGTACATAATTAGGAAGCAGCAGGGAGAGAAGGCAAAGTTTCGGGTTCATTCGCTTCTCGATTTTCCCGGCGTAGTCATGACGGACTCGGGAGCCTATCAGATCCTTGCCTATGGTAAGGTGGATGTTACGCCGGAGGATATTGTCCGGTTTCAGGAGGAGATCGACTCCGACCTCGCCACGATACTTGACGTGCCGACTGGATGGAAGGTCTCGAAACAGCATGCCCAGTACACTGTTGGGGAGACTATTAGAAGGGCAGAAATGCTGAAAAGCCTGAAGACACGGAGCGACATCGGCTGGGTTGGACCTGTCCAAGGCGGACGATACCTAGACCTCGTAGCCATGTCAGCCCAGAAGATGAGGGAACTGCCCTTTGAAGTTCACGCTTTGGGCAGCCCGACGCCTGTCATGGAACAGTACCTCTTCGACCTGCTTGTCGACATGATCCTAACTGCAAAGATGAACCTCCCTCACAGTCGGCCTCTCCACCTTTTCGGCGCGGGCCATCCGTTCATGTTCGCCTTAGCTGTGGCTCTGGGATGCGACCTCTTCGACTCAGCAGCCTACTCCCTGTTCGCAGCCGAAGACCGGTACCTGACAGAGGATGGAACCGACCGCCTAGAAAGGCTCGAGTACCTCCCTTGCTCCTGCCCCGTCTGCGCGAAAAGAGACCCGAAAGACCTAGCAGCCATGCCCAAAGATGAACGCGAAAGGGAGCTAACTAGGCACAACCTCTACGTCTGCTTTTCCGAGATGAGGCGGATTAAGCAAGCCATAGTTGAAGGCAGACTTTGGGAGCATCTGGAGATGAGGGCTCACAGCCACCCCGCCTTGCTTCAAGCCCTCAAACAACTTGGTAAATACAGCGAATACATCGAAAGGCACAGCCCCGTCACAAAGAGAAGCGGACTCTTCTTCTTCAGCCATCTCGGGCTTGCCAGACCAGAAGTGATCCGATATAAGAAAAGGCTTCTTGAGAGGTACCGTCCGCCTGAGGAGGCTAGGGTTCTCCTTTTACTGCCTGACCCTGGACCTAAACGTACCCGCAGGTCAAGGCGTCACCGAAAAGCCATAGCCGCAGTCTGCGAGAAGATGAGCATTGAAGAGAGAGAGGTGCATGTCTGCGTTTATGCTCCTCCCTTCGGCGCCATACCAAGCGAACTTGAAGGCATCTACCCACTTTCCCAATACGAGTATGCCTATCCGCCCGACTGCGAGACGGCTGAGTACGTGGCCAGACGAGTCGCTGAATACATTGAAGCCATGAAGTACGAGAAAGCCGTGATACTCAAGGAAGATGTCGCATGGCAGGAGACTGTAACCAAGACATGCTGTAGAATCTGCCGGGAAAAGGGGCTAGTATTGGAAGTATTGACCTTGGGCGGCTAATCACTTTGTCCAAGCCAATGGGAGGCATTCTCCTCGCAGATGTCGTCTACCAGCCGTATAGAGTTATATATGCGGTTCTCCCAGTTTCTACGGGGGTGTTGAGCTTTTGATCAGCGTGACTGAGGTGGTACTCGATACGCAGCCTGTGACCTGGTGGTACTCAATCTTGCCCCTGATCATAGCGGGCGTCGTGATCCTCGGCGTGATGTTTCTGATAGTACTCGGCATCTTGATAGCTAGACGGGTGACAATAACCGTGAAAACAGGCGGAGCTGTCACCTTAACGTTAGCCTCAGTCCTCCTGCTGAGCGGACTATGGTGCATGTTCCTCTCGCCCATGGCGACCTACCCCGAGACTAAGGACAGTTACTACCGGTCCGTCTCGATCGACGGCTTAGGAAACTGGAGCTATTCGTTTAGCGTCGAAGAGGAAGACACTCTCATGGTCTCCGTCTCACCTGAGATTAGGGACCTCAACGCATCCGCAAAGGCTTGCAGGGTGTACGTTTACGATCCAGATGGCTTCGCGGTCTGGTCGGAAACTACAGCAACGTACACTTATGTAAACATCAAAGCCCTGACGACAGGCGTCTACAGGGTTGAAGCCGTGAATCCAAACCGAGAAGCCATCTCATGCTTTGTGCAGATAACTCTGAGCAGAGAGGTGACATACCGTCCCCTTGAGCCTCTGGGGGAGTGGCTTTCACTTGTCTCGCTTCCAATATTCGGGCTGGGCATATGGGCCTCCGGCATACTTGAAATCCTGCGGAAAAGGACAGCGAAACAGGCTTAGAGAGCATTCTTGAAAGCTAGACCTCAGCTCTACACCGGTTACTGGCCGTTATGACATCTTCAGGCGTTCCTCACTCCTTCGGAGTTGAGATACCTTATCTTAAGTTTATGGTAGGACTCTTCCTTATTCTTTCACTCTTGCTTCCAGTCTATTATGACTCCCAGGTATTCTTCCTTCCTGTTCAGCAACCCCTCATAGGCTTCTTTTACGTTTCCCGGTCTGAGAATGTGGGTGATCAGCTCATTGACTCTGAGCCTTCGCTCAGATATCAGACGAAACGCTATCTCAGTATTCCTTTCAATAGAGTGTTTTGAGCCCTCCATCGGATGGATTGGATAGCGCCACTCGTGAGCCCCCTTAAAGGTTAAGCATCCCCTAGGCCAAAGGTGCACATAGTTCAGTATCTCGGTCAGGTTTGTGTCGTATTCGCCTCGCGGGGACCCGAGGAGGATGACCTCGCCCAAGCGTTTGGTAATCTGACAGCAAGTCTGAACAGTCGAGGGGTTACCTACAGCCTCAACCGTGACCTCGCATCCCTCGCCGTTCGTGAGCTCCAAGACCTTTTCTCTGACATTTGTCTTGCGCGGGTTCACTGTACACTTGATTCCGCATTTCTCTGCAGTCTCGAGCCTCTTGTCTATCTGGTCGATTCCTATGACGTTCATCCCGGCTAGAGTGAAGAGCTGGGCTGCCATGATGCCCACAAGACCGAGACCGAGAACAGCGACATTGTCGCCTAGCTCGCCATCAGAGACCCTCAGCGCGGTCATGGCTATCGTGGCCATTCTTGCGAACAGGGCTTGTTTCTCGTCCAAGCCTCCTAGAATCTTGAGGCAGATTGTCTCCGCAGGGTTAACTCGGGCTATAGAAGCGTGGTTTGAATGGGTGAAGACTACGTCGCCTTCCTTTATCTTCGCCACTCTTTCTCCGGTTTTGACTGCCTCTCCGACAGATATATAGCCCGGGTGGAAGGGGTATTGGCACCAGCTGCCCCTTATGTAAACGTTCGGGTCCAGCGCCGTGTAGATAGCGAGTTCGGTTCCGGGACTGATCAAGGTATAGTGCGTACGCAACAGAACTTCCCTGCTCCCGAGGGTTTCATCATCGATCTCGAAATCTTCCAGATCCACTTGAAACTCGCTTCGAACAAGAACCCTTTCTCCTTTCATAGAAACAGCCTCTTTCGGACCTATGATCTCAAAGGACTTAAGGTTTTTGACGAATCAAGGATGATTAGCGGCATGCTTTCAGGCCCTTTTTGCCAGCGGCGACGTATCGTCTTGCGGGTTTGCACGTTCTGCTCCGAGATGAGAAGAGGATTCGCGGAAGGTTTATATGGTGTAAACATATCTGTTTACGTAGTGACGCCTATGAAGTCAGTTCAGGTAAGAATGCCTGATGAGACAGTAGAGCAGATCGACCGGTGGGTAAGCGAAGGAAAATTCAAAAGCAGAAGCGAAGCAGTGAAGATGATCGTCTCCGCTTATCAAGAAAGAGAACGCACAAGAGAGTTCTACAAAATGCTAGTGGAGCGAAGCAAAGAGGCGAAAGAGAAACCGCAGGACCTCATACCCTTAGAGGAAGTTAGTTGACGTATCGTGTTCTTCTCTATCCTAAGGCTGCCCGCTTCCTGAACAAAGTGGACCTCCATCTTAGGAGGAGAATCAGAGATTCACTGAGGGGACTGGAAGAGTTCCCCCTTGAAAGAGGCGAACGGCTTAAGTATTCATCTTTTTGGAGGCTCAGAGTCGGGGATTACCGTGTGATCTACGAAGTGAACGATGAGAAACGGGAGGTCATTGTCCTGTTCATCGGTCATAGAAGCGATGTGTACGATGATTTTTCCAGACTGTTGTGACACCAGACCCGCCTTTCCCGGAAGGCTCTTTCGCCACACGATTTCCAGTCCTGAAAGGATTGGCGAGAAAAAAGGTTTATTAACATTCGTGGGGCATGTATACGAGGTATTCGTTGCGGTTCAGCTAAAGCGGATGAAAAGGCCGTTGAGCACTATCTATGAGTTTGGACGGTGAAGATGATTCCGTTGGAGATCAAGTTACTAGGCGGAGCAAGAGAGGTCGGAAGAGCCGCCGTCTCCGTCAAGACCCAGAAAACCCAGATTCTCTTGGACTACGGCGTCATGCTTAACCATACGCCCGGTTTTCCGATGCATGTCCCGCCCAAGGAAGTTGACGCCGTGGTTATGACGCACAGTCACCTCGACCATTCAGGCGCGATTCCTATCTTCCACATCCGCGACCCGAAACCTGTCTACGGGACTCGGCTGAACTTCAACCTCGCCAATCTGCTCATCAAAGACTTTGTGCACCTTTCGAGTTACTATCTTCCCTTCGAGTATCTTGAGCTTCGTACGATGATGAGAAGCCGGAAGGATGTCAACCATAGAGAAGAGGTCGCGGTTGGCGACATAAGATTCCAACTCCTGAACTCGGGGCATCTTCCGGGAGGCGCGTCGGTTCTTGTCCAGGCTGAGGGGAGGCGGCTCGTCTACACCAGCGACTTCAACTCGATAGAGACGAAGTTGCTGCATGCGGCTGACCTCGACTACGGAGAACTAGACGCCTTGGTAATCGAGAGCACCTACGCCGATGAGGACCACACCGAGAGGAAGATCCTTGAGCAGAAGTTCGTCAGCGAGGTGACTGAAACCGTGGAGGCTGGAGGAACAGTCCTCGTTCCAGCCTTCAGCGTCGGCCGCGCCCAGGAGATTGCGTGTGTACTTGCGGCTTACCATTTTGAGCATCCCGTTCTAATGGACGGTATGGCCCGGGAAGCGAGTAGGGTCATGATGGGACACCTTGACCTTCTACGGGACCCAAGACTTTTCATGGACGCGATGCACATGGCGGCTTGGGTTGAAGGCTGGAGAGACCGCAAGGAAGCCGCACATAAGCCAGGAGTGATTATCTCGCCCGCCGGTATGCTGAAGGGTGGCCCTGTCGGCTCCTATGTTGAGAGCGTTGGGAAGAAGGCTAGAAACGCAGTCTTCCTTGTTGGCTACCAGATTCCGGGAACTCCAGGGAGAGAGCTGCTTGAGAAGGGCAGATGCGTCATAGACGGGAAAATGCAGAAGGTCAAAGCGAAGGTTGGCTTCTTCGATTTCTCCAGCCACGCAGGGGCAAAGGAGCTGAAAGAAACCGTGAAGAGCCTTAAGGGAAACCCGACAGTATACACGGTTCACGGCGCCGAGGGAAACTGCCCAAAGTTCGCAAAGTGGATCAAGGAGGAGGTAGGGCTGGAAGCCAAAGCGCCAAACCCCGGAGACACATTCGTCGTCTGAAGATGAGAGCAGGAGAGAACTCGGGCGGTTCTAGTTGAGAATTGTTATCCTGCCCGTTGGCGGTGTGGATAGAAAGGTTCTGGGCGAGATTCAAACCGGGATTCCCAAGGTTTTCCGGGGAAGCACCTGTGTCTTGTCCGAAGATGTTCTTCCGATCTCCGCGGACTCATACGATTTCTCTAGGCGGCAACACATTTCGACCAGAATCCTGTCGGATGTCCATGCATACGCCGAGAAAACCGAAGCCGGAGTCGAAAAGGTTTATCGTATTCTGGGAGTGACAGATGTCGACGTCTATGCGGCAGGATTGAACTTTGTCTTCGGCGAGGCCGAATGCCCCGGGAAAGCTGCCTTAATCTCGCTGTTCAGGCTTAGACCCGAGTTTTACAGCGAGCCCGCAGACGAGACGCTTTTCCACGAAAGAGCCTTGAAGGAGGCTGTGCACGAGCTTGGGCACACTTTGGGGCTGAGACACTGCGGGGACCCGTTATGTGTGATGTTTTTCTCTCTTCACATCGGTATGACGGATCGGAAGAGGCTGAGTTTCTGTCCGGTGTGTAGTTCAATAGTCGACAGATCTGCCTCAAGGTTCTAGTGGCCTCGCAGCCGTGAGACCTCTTCTACGAGTCTTTCGAGCTCCTCTTCAGTATTGTAGAAATGAGGCGAAACCCTTACGCCGTTCATACGCGCCGAAACGATTATGCCCTTTCCTCGGAGCCGGTCAACTTTCCCTCCGGGGTCGTCGATCATGAAGTTAACGATGCCCGAACGGTGCCCCGCCGCCTCAGGCGTCTGAACCTTGAAACCTTCCTCTTTCAGCCTCTCGATCAGATGGCTGGTCAAGCCTAAAACGCGGCTCTCAACCTCACCAACTCCGACCTTCAATAGCAGCTTTAAGGCAGCCGCAGCACCGACATAGCTGAGGATGCTTGGTCCGCCTGTCTCGAAACGGCTTGCTGTCTCGGAAAGCCTTAGATCGCGGTTGTTCCAGAGCTCCACGGTTTCGAAGACTTCGTGTTTGACGCTTGCCCATCCGACGAAGACAGGCTCAAACCTTTCAGCCAAGCCTTTCTGGACGTAGAGGAAGCCTGCTCCAGAGGGTCCGAGGAGCCACTTGTAACACGAAGTTGCCAAGAAATCGAAATCGTCACGTTTGGCGTCTATCTGCAGCGCGCCGGCGGACTGGCACGCATCCACAATGAGATATGCTCCATGTTCATGAGCAATCTCGGCTAGGGCTTTCAAGTTGTTTCTGAAACCGTTAGGGTACTCTACATGGCTAACTGCGACGGCTACAGTATGGTTGTCAACCGCCTCTTCGAAGTCTTCTAGATAGAATGCGCCGCCAACGTTCTTGACATACCGGACCTGAACCTGAGACTTCAACTGGCTTCTCAGCCATGGATAGACGACTGACGGAAACTCAAGATCCGTCGTAACCACATTGGACCCCGAAGGATACTCAAACACATTAGCCGCTATGCAAAGGCCGGTGGAAGTGTTCGGCATCAACGCTACCTCCGCAGGCTCAGCATTCACGAGCTCAGCAAAGAGCCTTCTAGCCTCTTCGAGGTCAAACGGTTCCTCTTCTTGGACTGAAGACCTCTCAAGATAGGTTTGAACAGCCCCTAGAACTGGCTTAGGAAGCGGAGAAACACCTGAGTGGTTAAGGAAGACTTTCTGCTTTGTGACTGGAAACTCCTCTCGAGTCTTCTCGATATTTAGCAAGTGGGCAACTTCCTTGAGATGTAAAACTCTACATGTCTTCTCGCCTAAAACACTGTTTCCTGCAGGATTTCCTTCGGCTTGTAGGTCTGCGGATGGTACAGCGGATGAGCCATACAGAAGGACACACCTTCAAGGATCTTCCTCTTGTCCCAGGTCGGAGGCTTCGCATCTCCACGCCTTGGAAGCCACATGAGATGCACTGTGAAAGGTTCGCTTACGTGCTTGGTTTTATGGGAGACGCGGAGTGAATCGATCGACTTGAAGCCGAGCTTCTCCAACTGGTCCCTCCTCAGCCAGGGGCTCCAGTGGCCCTCTAGGCCCAAGGTTACGAAGGCGGCGGCGGAAGGTTCTGTCTTCATCATCTCCTCCAGCAACCTCGCGCCGAAACGGTGACCCTTAGCCCTCCTAAGCACCCAGATGCAGTTGATGACAATGATATCCTTGCCTTTGATCGAGTAGGCTGAACCCTCGGGAGGCGCATACTCCACGGTGCCCACGACGTCGCCCTTGAAGACTAGGATATTTTTGCGGAACCCCTTCTGGACAGCGGCTTCAAGATATTCGCTGCGTCTCCGATACTTCACAATGGCCCTAGATACGAGACAGCCATAGAGAAACCGTTCATGACGACCACTGATAGTTACATCGATGACAGCGACATCATCGCCCGACATTTCACACGCCTAAGGAGAGACTATGTTCAAGGCTGAATAAGGCTAACGGTGGGGTCCGCATTCTTGCCGGACCGTCTCATCGACGTCTAGTTATTTGGGGAGGGTGGTTGTTCGGCCATCTTCTCCACCTGCCTCATGTCTGTGAAAAGCCATAACAGTGTCAGACTTAGAGCTTCCAGAATGCTACAACTCTTGTAGAGGTTGGCTGTTCCCATAGTCTCTGCCAACGGTCCCGAAAGAACCATGCCTAGAGGCGAAGCGACATTGGCCAGCGAGGAAATGACTGAGTTCACTCTGCCATATATGTTCACTGGAACAACGGTCTGCATTATTGTCTGAATTGACACATTGATTACTGGGAGAGAGAAACCTATGACCAATACGCCTACTGCCATGAACCAAAACATGCCCTTCGGGGTAAGAGCTACCATGCCGTATGCTAAAGACCCGATGTACAGGAAGACTGCAGCCACTACCATTTTCTTCTTGAACCCCTTGATCACTGACATCAGCAACCCTCCTGCAAGCATGCCTCCTTGGAAGGATGCCCCAACAAAGGCTAAGTCTGTGGCTTCTCCAAGGTGATCGACTCTTATATAGTACGGAATAAGGGTAGGCAGGGGCATCATTAGGAAGTTGAGAACAGTAGCAGAGACTATCATGGCCAGAAGGCCTTCCTTACTCTTGATGAAAGCCAAACCCTCGATAAAGTCCCTTCTGAAAGAAGGTTTGTCCTGACCCTCTAGCTTCTTCGTCACAGAAGGTATAGCGATAACTAAAAGAGGGACCACTGCGATGATGAAAGTGGCTACGTCAATCCAGAGGATCTGGTGGATTCTCCAGATTTCCAACAAGAGAGCTGCAGCAAGCGGCCCGACGAAGTTGACCACTCCAGAGAAAAGGTAGTTCAAACCGTTTATACGGCTCAGTTTGTCGCTGGGAACCATCAACGGAACAAGAGCTGATACCGCCGGAAAATGAAAAGCTTGGAAGACACCTCTGACGATAGATATTGCCATCACATGCCAGACTGAGACAATGTTGAACCAAAACATAACGATAAGGCTCACGGTGGCTAAAGCCTGCAGGAGGTCCACAACGCCGATCAACGCTTTGCGGTTCCATCGGTCTACATACACGCCTGCGAGAGGAGACAAGATTACTATTGGGGCAAAACCAGCAAAAGTGGCGACTGAGAGATATATGGCGCTTTCAGTTTCAAGAGTTATCCACCAGACTATCACAAACTGCGCAATGGATGACCCCAGCAGTGAAGCCAGCTGCCCCGACCAGAAGAAGAGGTAGCTCCCAAACGTCGCGTGGTCAGCCAGCGTCTCCATATGCATCCACCTCTTTCCAATGAGGCTTTCGATGCTAATCTCTCACCTACAAACTGGTGGAGGATATAAAGATAGCACTTGGTTGCGCCTGCAACTCTCTATGTCCCTTTTTTCCTATAGTATCAGCCACAGCAGTATCAGTCCGCCCACTGCGAGCATATTCAGAGCATAGACTTTCACCAATGCGAGCAGTTCAGCACGAGGCGGGAGTTCCATCGCCATACATATTCCTCCTTTCTCTTTGTCACCTATTGGGGGTGGTCACTGAAGGTAACGATTATGGGCAAAAGTAGTCAGATGTCTGGTCACCAGAAAATTTGATCTGCCGCTCTCGCATGAGGAAATCAGCGCAGTTGCATGGGGAAATAGCACGGGAAAAGGGCGATACACCTGTCTCTCCATAACCCTCTTATCTTTTTTTAACTGCTAAACTTGCGTTGAGAGGACGGCGAAAGGTTCATAGTCATCATTATTGCTTGAGGACTGCATGATTGTACGCCCTGACGGGCTAGTTGACCACATTCCCTTGCATTCATAATGACGGCTAACGTGATATGCAAGCGTCTTTTCCGCTCTTACCTTAATTCAAGCGGAAAAGGCAGAAAACACACAGAACTGACCTGTCTTGGGACGGTATACTCAACGGTCAGGTATGATAGACCCCTCTGCTTGAGAATAGCTTGAGTT
>Ga0315312_1003333_pt1 | contig 10405 bp, 6 predicted proteins | sample TDP7_MG_FD_203629 | JGI IMG/M metagenome (GOLD analysis project Ga0315312, IMG submission 203629) | Freshwater sediment microbial communities from Lake Towuti, South Sulawesi, Indonesia - TDP7 | ecosystem: Environmental > Aquatic > Freshwater > Lake > Sediment | place: Indonesia: South Sulawesi... | reverse complement strand
CTTTTTTGATCATTATGTTTATGAGCATCATCTTCCTGCGGATCATGAGTTGATCGGGATCCATCGGGAGGAGGATTTTTCTTTTGTGGAGGCGGAGACGTGGGATTTTTATGAGGAGGGGATGAGGGCGGAAGAGGCCCCCGGCCGATGCTGTCCCGCCATGGTGGGACTCATCGCCTCGAACCCTGGGCCACGAATAAGGATTCTGTAAAAGTGCAGGGGGCAAGTCAGGAAAGCTGCTTGACAAAACTCTGGGAATATATTATCAAAGCAAAAGATAAAATCTAGAGCTCATTTCAGTTCCTATGGCCTCTGCAGGATCCAAAGGATCATTGATCAAGAAGTTAGAAGCCCTTTCCAAGATCAGCAAAGCCATTTCTTCCGACCTTTACTTGGAGGACATTTTGCGCTTGATCGTGGTGGTTACAGCGGAAGTGATGAAGTCAAAGATTTGCTCCCTTTGGCTGGTAGATGAGAGGGATCAAGCTCTAAAGATCAGGGCAACGCAGGCGATCAGCGAGGAGTATTTGAAAGAGAGAAGCCTCAAGTTGGGAGAGGGCGTGGTAGGGTATGTAGCCCAAGAGAACAAGCCGATGATGATCTACAATGTCCTCAAGGAGCCAAGGTACAAGGAGAAGGAGTTGGCTCGCCGGGAGGGGCTGGTCTCCATGTTGAGCGTACCCATGTCCGTGAAGGATAAGATAATCGGGGTAATCAACTGCTATACTTCCTTTCCCCACAAGTTCACCAAGAGCGAGGTGGAGGTGTTGACCACCGTGGCCAACCAGGCGGCCATCGCCATAGAGAATGCCGGCCTGATTATGAAGGCCAAGATTATCGAGGATGAGCTGATTTCTCGCAAGCTCGTGGAGCGAGCCAAGGGAATTTTGATGAAAGAGCAAAACCTCTCCGAGGAAGAAGCCTTCCGCAGGCTGCAGAAAAAATCCATGGACCTGCGAAAATCCATGCGGGAGATCGCCGAGGCGATTATTCTGGCCAACCAAATTCAGAGCTGAAACCGAAAAATTCAGCCCGCCTTTTCGAAAAAAACACTTGACAAAAAAATAATCATTATGCTTTATTATATGGCAAACTGTTGATATATCGTGCTGCCCGATGGCGTGCGGCACTGGAGAAGACAAAGGCGTCCAAAATTGGGGCGCCTTTTCTTTTTAGGGATTTCCCGGGGCGCTCAGCAAGAATTTTTTGCAAAAAAAGGAGGTTAGAAAAATGACCTTTAGCAGAGTGAACGCCAGCCCGGCAACAATGAGTCGCAACCGGGTGAGCCCTTCTCCCTTTTCGGGGATTTGTGTGACCTGTTTGGATGGTTGTCCAGGGCCCTGTGAGGTGGGTCGCTCGGCGCTCCGCGGAAGAGAGATGATCTACCCTCAGCCTTTCGGGAAGATCACGGCCGGATCGGAGAAAGATTACCCGATAGACTTCTCCCATTTCAACATTCAGGGGAGTTGCGTGGGAGCTGTGGGAGTGGAAGCCGACCCGGACAAGGCCACATTCCCCGTAGTGGATGTATCCACGGAGGTGGGGGCTCAGAACAAGATCTGCCTGCAAGTTCCTTTCTTCACAGGAGCTTTGGGATCGACCGAAATTGCCCGCATTCACTGGGAAGGCATGGCCATTGCGGCAGCCATCTGCGGAACGATCGTGGTCGTTGGAGAAAATGTCTGCGGCATGGATCCCCAATGCGAGACCAAGAACGGCAAGGTAGTTAAATCCCCTGAGCTGGCGCGGCGGGTGAAGGTTTTTCAGCAATGGTCTGACGGCGGAGGAACTATCCTTGTGCAGTTCAATGTGGAGGATGGACGGCTGGGCGTTCCAGAATACGCGGTGCAAGAGTTAGGAGTGGAAGCGATTGAGGCCAAATGGGGGCAGGGAGCCAAGGACATCGGTGGGGAAGTTAAGCTCCCTTCTCTGGAGAGAGCTCGACAGTTGAAGGAGCGCGGTTATATTGTCCTTCCGGACCCCGAAGATCCTGTTGTTCAGAAAGCTTTCAAAGCAGGGGCCTTTAAAGAATTCGAGCGTCACTCGCGCCTGGGGATGGTGGAGGAAGAGGGATTTTACAAAATAGTTGAACATCTACGCCGGGTGGGAGCTAAGTATGTGACCTTAAAGACCGGTTCATACCGGCCGGCTGACTTAGCCCGGGCCGTCAAATTTGCCTCCAACGCCAGAATAGACCTGCTCACGGTGGATGGGTCGGGCGGTGGCACCGGGATGAGTCCCTGGCGGATGATGAACGAGTGGGGGATTCCTACGGTGCACTTAGAATGCCTGCTTTACAGCTACCTGAAGGAGCTGGAAAAACAAGGGGCGTTCATCCCTTCCTGTGCCATAGCGGGTGGAATTACGCTGGAAGATCAGATTTTTAAAGCCCTTGCCCTGGGTGCTCCCTATATCAAGGCTATCTGTATGGGCCGGGCCACGATGACTGCAGCCATGGTAGGAAACACTGTCGGGGAAATGGTCAAGAGGGGAAAGGTTCCTCCGGAACTGCAAAAGTACGGAGATAAGATCGATCAGATCTTCATCGGGGCTGCCAGGCTGAAGGAAAAATACGGCAAGGACTTCAAGAGAATACCTCCCAGCGCCATCGGTATGTATACCTTCTACGATCGCCTGACCGCGGGCCTGCAACAGCTTATGGCCGGGGCCCGGAAGTTTGCCCTGAAGTATATCACGCGAGATGATCTTCTTGCTCTCACCCGCGAAGCCGCAGATGTCTCGGGGATTCCCTATGTGATGGAGGCGGATAAAGAAGAAGCCGTTAGAATCTTGCGGGGTTCGCCAAGAGTCCATCCGGTCCATGCTTGGCGGGAAGAGACTGCATCCGTCAGGTCGTTAGATCAAGGGCCCCAAACTTAGGAATAGGGTGGGGGTAGAGTAATCTTGACCAAGCCGTAAGATCAGATTTGGCCTCCTAAGGGGGGAAAGGGCAAGCGCCTTTCCCCCTTTTTTATTTTTCGCATTTTTTTGTTTTTGTGATGAAAGAATGCTAATATTTTTTTAATAGAGTCCTTTTAAGCAGGAAAATGAACTCCTTCATTCGCCGGAAAAATTTTCTCCTCCTTTTTCTTCTTTTTCTTCTCTTCCCCATAGCCACCTGGGCTCTGGATGTGGAAGAAGCGGGTAAGCCTATTAAGGCGCTTTCCGCCCATGCCGCTTCCATGGACATGGTCTGGACCCTGATCGCATCTTTTTTAATCTTTCTCATGCAGGCGGGGTTCACGCTGGTGGAGGTGGGTTTCACCCGGGCCAAGAACGCCGGTAACGTAGTGATGAAAAACATGATCGACTTCGCCATCGGTTCCATTGGCTTCTTCTTCATTGGCTACGGCCTGATGTTCGGGGCCAGCGCACTTGGGCTTTTCGGGACCAGCGACTTTTTCCTCAGCCATCTTACTCTCGCGGGCGGGGTGGACAACTGGAGATTCGCCAACTTAATGTTCCAGGTGGTCTTTGCCGCCACAGCCGCTACCATCGTCTCCGGGGCGATGAGCGAGCGAGCAAAATTTATCGGGTATTTGTTTTACACTCTGCTCATCAGCACGTTGATCTACCCTGTGGTGGGCCATTGGATATGGGGAGGCGGGTGGCTGGCCCGCCAGGGGATGATCGACTTTTCAGGTTCGACTGTGGTTCACTCCGTGGGCGGCTGGGTATCGCTGGCTGGAGTGCTGGTCCTGGGGCCACGCTTGGGACGCCACAATCGTGATGGATCGATAAACATCATCCCGGGCCACAACATTCCCCTGGTGGCCCTCGGGGTTTTTATTCTCTGGTTCGGCTGGTTTGGGTTCAACACCGGCAACACCCTTTCCGCGACTAATCCCAGCATCGCCCTGATCGCTGTCAACACGATCCTGGCGGGGGCCAGCGGAGCTCTCTGCACTATGGCTTTGACCTGGGCCTTGCGGGGAAAACCAGACGTGGGCATGACCCTCAATGGCGTCCTCTCCGGCCTGGTGTCCTGCACAGGGGGAGTGGCCATCATCAGTCCTTTCAGCGCTGCCCTCATTGGGAGCTTGGCCGGATTTATCCTTTATTTTTCCCTCAAATCCTTTGAACGCTGGCGCATTGATGACCCCGTGGGGGCGATCTCCGTTCATGGGGTCAATGGCATCTGGGGGACCCTGGCCGTGGGGCTTTTCGCCCAAGACAAGTATGTTCAGAATAGCCTTGGCTATGCGGTTAACGGGCTAATTTTCGGAGGGGGCATCGATCTTCTAAGCGCGCAAGCCTTGGCTGTCATCTCCGTCTTTCTCTGGGCCTTTCCTCTTTCCTTTGCTTTCTTCAAGCTCCTCAATGGAACCGTAGGGCTGCGCGTATCTGCGGAGCAGGAGGTGAAGGGACTGGATTTTGGAGAACACTCCATGACCTCTTACCCGATTTTCGATGAGTTCCAAAAAAAGCAGGAGGAGATTATCGAAGAACTCGTGCGGGTGCGGGAGCTCTCTCTGCTTCATGACATCAGCCAATCGATGCACACATTAAACATAGATGAAATTCTGGAGCTGATCCTGCAGGGGGTAGCCAAAGGAATCGGGTTTGACCGGGCCAGGCTCTACTTGTTGGATGAACAAAAGAATCAACTGGTTTGCAAGGTAGCGGTAGGAGTGGAGCGGGATAAGATGCAAAACCTAAGCTTGCCCTATGATCGGGAAGACAATATGGTTTCCCGGGCCATTTTGGAACGCCGCCCTTTCATCGTGGAAGACGCCGGTAAAGACCCGCGGGTGAATCGAGAGTTGATCAGCTTTTTGGACGTAAAATCCTTTGCCGTTGTCCCCCTCCTATCCCGGAATAAAGTTCTGGGAGGGATAGCCGCAGACAACCTGATTAGCCAGGGGGTGATTACGGAGAAGAAGCTCCAATCCATGATGATCTTCGCCAATCAGGCTGCCCTGGCCCTGGAAAACGCCTTGATGTACGAGGAGCTAAGAGACTTCAGCAGCCAGCTGGAAGAACGTGTGAGAAAGGCCACAGCCGACCTGGAGGAGACGCAAAGGCAGCTCTTTCACTCTGAGAAACTGGCGGCTCTGGGAAAGCTTTCCGCGGGCATTGCCCATGAGATCCGCAATCCTCTGACCAGCATCAAGATTCTGATTCATTCGTTGGTCGATGAAATGGCCACCGAAGCATCGCGGGAGAAAGATTTGGCCATCATCGAAACCGAGATCGAACGGGTGAATAAGATTATCAAACAGTTCCTGGATTTTGCCCGACCCCGTCCACCTTCCTTGGAACCCATGGATGCGCGCCGGGTACTGGAGGAGACGCTTGCTCTGGTCGTCTACGAAATGGAAGCGCAGGGGGTTTCTCTCGAAAACCACTATGCGCCAGAGATTCCCCCCGTGCCGATGGACCCGGAACAGATGAAACAAGTATTCTTAAACCTTTTGCTCAACGCCATCCAAGCCATGGACCATGGGGGCAAATTGAAAGTTTCAACGGCTTTAAAGCGTTACGGGTATGGAACGTGGAGCGGCTTATTTTTGGAAATATCCATCCAAGATTCAGGGAAGGGGATCCCAGAAAATATAAGGGGCAAGATCTTCGAGCCATTTTTTTCCACCAAAGAAGAAGGAATTGGGTTAGGGCTGCCCATTGCCCAGCGGATCGTCGAGGAACACGGGGGCCAGATCAGGATGGAAAGCATTCTTGGGAAAGGGACGACCTTCTATGTTACTATTCCTGTAAATCAAGGAGCGAGATATCCGGAATGATAAGGATCAATGGTCAATGGCTTGCCACGCCCAATTTTTCCACATGAAGGGAAATCATTTCCTGATAGACCTTAGGCGGACTCGGGTGCAGGGCCGCTGTCCTCGCCCGCATAAGGCACCTGTTGCTCCTGAGCACGGGCCGGGGCTCCCGATGGCGAGAGGAAGGGAAGGGGAGTCAAACATGAGCTAGGCACTGATTAAAAACTGGGGGCGGCAAGTGATCAATGGTCATTGATAATTGGTCATTGCTCATTGATTAATTGATAGATGGAGGTTTTTTGGAGAAGATTCTGATCGTCGATGACGACTCGAGCATGCGCTATTCCTTGAATCGCCTGCTGGAAGGGCAGGGCCTTCTGGTTTCATCGGCCAAGAATGGGGCGGAAGCTCTGGAGCGGTTTGCCGGGGAGAATCCAGACTTGGTGATCATGGACATCAAGATGCCCGGCCAGAGTGGTCTGGAGGTTCTGAAGCGCATCAAAGAACGAGACCCGAGAGCCCTGGTCATTCTGATGACCGCCTTCGGGACAACCGAAACAGCCATCGAGGCTATGAAATTTGGAGCTTTCGATTATATTCTCAAACCCTTTGATATCCCTCAGATGACGACTCTTGTAGAACGAGCCCTGGAAGTATCCCGGATGATGAAGAAGATGGTCTCCTATCCTCGCCATCCAGAGGATGAAGTTGCCGGAGAAGCGATCGTGGGCTCCTCTCCAGCCATGCAGCAGATCTACAAGATGATCGGCCAGGTTGCTCCCACTGGGGTTACAGTGCTCCTCCGGGGGGAGAGCGGGACAGGGAAAGAATTGGTGGCCAGGGCCATCTACCATCACAGCAACCGGGCTGACCGGCCTTTCCTTCCGGTAAATTGCGCGGCCATTCCCGAAACGCTCCTGGAGAGCGAGCTTTTTGGTCACGAGAAGGGAGCTTTCACCGGCGCTCTGACACGGCGCATCGGTAAATTCGAGCAGGGCAGTGGAGGAACAATTTTCCTGGACGAAATCGGCGACATGACTCCAGCCACGCAGGCCAAAATCCTTCGGGTGCTGCAGGACCAGCAGTTTGAGAGGCTGGGTGGGTCCGAACGCATCACTGTTGATGTGCGCTTGATCGTAGCTACAAACAAAGACCTGGAAAAAGCCATCCGCGAAGGAACCTTCCGCCAGGATCTTTACTACCGGCTGAAAGTGGTTACCCTGCATCTTCCTCCATTGCGAGAACGCCGGGAGGACATCCCCGAGCTGGTGCGGTATTTCTTGCAATGCTTCGCGCCGCAGATTAACCGGAACGTGGGCGACGTCGCCCCCCGGGCTCTGGAAAAACTCATGCGTTACCGCTGGCCGGGTAACGTGAGGGAATTGGAGAATGCCGTGAAAAGAGCTCTGGTCATTGCCAAAGGGAACACGCTGCTTCCTGAGGATTTTGTCCTGGAAGGAGTGGAGCCAGAAGGGATAGGGCCTAAAGACCAGGTGGATTTTGAAGAACGGCTGCAGAGGCTGATGGAGCCAGTGTTCAAGGAATTGGCCGAACACTCCAGGAGCAACCCCGAGGCGGACGTAATGTCGGCGATGGAGAAGACCCTGATTAAGAGGGCCTTGCAGGAGACAAAAGGAAACCAGGTCCAGGCAGCCATTCTCCTGGGAATCAGCCGGAATACCCTGCGTTCGAAGATCGAACGATATAGGATCAGAAAAGACGTGGCCATTATAGAGGGGGAGGAATGAGACGCACCTTGCGGCTGGCGCTGGGACAGATCAACTGCACAGTAGGAGATTTGCCAGGAAACACCAGCAAGATCTCAAAAGTAATCGGCCAAGCCCGGAGGATGGGGGCAGACCTGGTGGCCTTCCCGGAGTTAGCGCTTACGGGCTACCCCCCCGAAGATCTCCTTTTGAATTCCTCTTTTATCAGAGACAACATGGAAGCTCTGAAAAGCCTTGGGCGAGCTACCCGGGGGATCACGGCCATCGTTGGATTCGTGGATATGCACGACGATATCTATAACGCCGCTGCTCTCCTGCACGATGGGGAGCTGGCCGGCGTTTATCATAAATTCTACCTGCCGAATTATGGAGTTTTTGATGAGAACCGTTACTTTCAGAGCGGTAAGGAATTTTTGGTCTTTGAGTTGCAAGGGATAAAGATCGGGATGAATATTTGCGAGGACATTTGGTATCCCGGCGACCCTACCCGAGCGCAGTGCCTCCAGGGAGATGCGCAGTTGATCGTGAATATTTCGTCATCTCCCTACCACGCCGGCAAGAGGGATTTTCGTCAGAGGATGCTTTCAACTCGGGCCTGCGATTATTCGACCATTGTGGCCTATGTTAACCTCGTCGGAGGGCAAGACGAATTGGTCTTCGATGGGGGGTCCATGGTGATTGACCAAGCTGGGGAACTCATCTCCTCGGCCAGATCTTTTGAAGAGGATCTTTTAATGGTGGATTTGGACCTGGATGAGGTCCTTCTCTACCGGCTCCATGACCCCCGGAGGAGGAAGGAAAAGCTGATTCCCTCCGGGGAAAATATATTAAAGCGCATTACTTTGCGCCCCTTGAAAAAAAGCATCCAAGTCCGGCTCCCCCAGAGAAGCTACGAACCCTTAGCGCGGCTGGAAGAGATTTACCGGGCGCTGATTCTGGGGACAAGGGACTATGTCCGCAAAAATGGATTCAGGAAGGTGGTCCTCGGTTTGAGCGGAGGAATTGATTCTTCCCTGACAGCTGTGATCGCCGCCGACGCCCTGGGGAATAGGAATGTAGTAGGTGTGTCCATGCCCTCCAGGTATTCTTCCCGGGAAAGTCTGGAAGATGCCCGAGCTTTGGCTGAAAGCCTGGCCATGGAATTTCATGTCATCCCCATCCAGGGGGTATTCGCAGCCTATTTGCAAACCTTGGAAGATTCCTTCGCCGGAAGAAAATCTGACGTAACTGAAGAGAACCTCCAGGCCCGCATCCGCGGCAACCTGCTCATGGCCCTCTCTAATAAATTTGGATGGCTCGTGTTGACCACCGGCAATAAGAGCGAAACAGGGGTTGGCTACTGTACTCTTTACGGAGATACAGCCGGCGGATTCGCCGTCATCAAAGACGTGCCCAAAACCTTAGTCTATGAGCTGGCTGCTTACCGGAATCAGTTGGGTGCTAAGCCGGTTATTCCTTTGCGGGTGATGGAAAAGCCTCCTTCGGCCGAGCTGCGGCCCAACCAGAAAGACACAGATTCTCTTCCCCCTTATGAAGTCCTGGACCCAATCCTTCAGGCATACGTGGAAGAGGATCAGAGCCCGCAGATGATTCTGGCCAGGGGGTTTGCCAAGAGCATCGTGGAAGAGGTGATCCGCAAGGTGGACCTCAATGAATACAAGAGGAGACAGGCCCCTCCGGGAATCAAAATTACCCCCCGGGCCTTTGGCAAAGATCGCCGGCTGCCGATCACGAATCGTTACAGAATGAAGGTTAAAGGCGAAAGGTAAAAGGAAGAAGGAAGGAAAATATGGCGCTGAACCTGGAGACGATCGGTAAAGTTTGGGGACCTTATGAATTCAGTTACAGCGAAAGAGACCTGATCATCTACGCCTTGGGGATTGGTTTTGGGAGAGAAAACTTGGAGTACGTTTATGAAGGAGCCAAAGAATTTAAAGCTTTCCCCACCTATGGCGTCATCCTCCCTTCCAATGCTGGGGCCGAGGCATTCTTATCGACCAAGGCTAATTTCGCCATGGTGGTTCATGGGGAGCAGACTCTGGAGATGCACAATCCTCTTCCTCGCAGCGCCACGATTTCCACCACGGCAGTCATTGAAGGCATCTATGATAAGGGATCGGGCGCCCTCATCGTCATGCGCTTTGATTCGAAAGATAAGAATGGGCATCCCCTCTGCACCAACTGGATGGGTGCCTTTGTGCGGGGCGCTGGCGGTTTCGGAGGAGTGGTGCAACCCAAAAAGGAGATTCCGGCCATCCCCCAGAGAAATCCGGAGTTCGTCTTCGACGCCCAGACTGACGTAAATCAGGCAGCCCTCTACCGGGTTTCTGGCGACCGGAATCCTCTGCATATTGACCCGGCGGTGGCCAAAGCCGTTGGTTTTAGAGAGCCCATCCTCCATGGGCTTTGCACATACGGAGTCATCTGCCGCCGGTTTGTGAAGGAAATTCTCCAGGGCGATTGTGGAAAGCTGAAATCCTACTCCGCTCGCTTCAGCAGCCCGGTGATTCCGGGAGAAACTCTGCAAACGAAAATCTGGCAAGCCCGTCCCAACCTTTTTCTCCTGGAAGTTTACAATGCCAAAGGAGAAGCCGTTATCCGGAACGGGGTGATCGAGTCCAAATAAAAAAAATTTGCACCGCGGAGAGCGCTGAGAGCGCAGAGAGATTTAAATTCGAAATCCTAACCAAAAATATTTGAAATTTTCCCCCTTGATTCCCTCCCCCTTCGATGGGGGAGGGATAGGGTGGGGGTGGACAAAGCGATTTTCCCCCTCCCCTTCATCCCCTCCCGCGAGGGGAGGGGATATTTTGGGGGCTCTCTAAATCTTAGAAGAAAATTCTCAGATTGAAAGGTGTTAGAATCTAGGCTTTTTCCGCGACTCTGCGCGGAAAAAGTGGCCCCTGCGGGGCAGCGAAAAAGCAAAAGCTCTATATCTATAAAGGTAGGGAAGTTACC
>Ga0315312_1003332_pt1 | contig 10407 bp, 8 predicted proteins | sample TDP7_MG_FD_203629 | JGI IMG/M metagenome (GOLD analysis project Ga0315312, IMG submission 203629) | Freshwater sediment microbial communities from Lake Towuti, South Sulawesi, Indonesia - TDP7 | ecosystem: Environmental > Aquatic > Freshwater > Lake > Sediment | place: Indonesia: South Sulawesi... | reverse complement strand
GTTCATTCTTCATGCCCAAACTAGCACAGGAGCTGAGAGGCACCCTAATAGTCACCAACATTCGATGTCGTATCGAGGTTGGGCTGATCTTCAGATATGGAATGGTGAAAAATGGTGCTCCAATCTTCTTGTTAGCGATTCAAAGGCACCTGTAGAGAAAAGACGGGTATCCATTCCACCCAATGTATGGCATCAGGCTGTGGTTCCTGAAGAGAACTGGGTGGTCGTTTCATTCCACACTGTCCCTGAAGACGAGCTCATAGAAGAGCGCCCAGATTCAACCGATACTAAGCTAGCTCATCAGCGGAAATACTTGAATGAACAAAAATCTACTTCTGATTGATAACCTTTTTAAATCTTTAATAAACAACTTAGAGGAGAAGAGATCGTCTTGCAGAAAAGAAGTATTTTGGTTCAATTTCTTAGGCATAGTGGCTTTTGGTTGACCACTAGTGATGACGTGAACATGGTGATTGATCCAATTCTTTCTTCAAGCTATAAAGGTCAGGAGCTTATTCCTCCTCCCTTTGAACCAACAGCTATTGAGAAGGTATACCATTTCGATGCTGAAACAATAAATGGGATTAGGGGAAGGACAGGTGCAAATGTAATTGCTCCTTTAGATGTCATAAACAAACTCAACTTGCCCCGTTGGTTTGAGAACTTGGCGAGGGGAAGTGAGGGCATGGCGGGAGAGCGGACATGGCTGCCGACGTCCTCTTGATTCCCTAAATGGATTTCGGGCAGAGAACTTAGCGCGCTTTTAAGGTTTATTCTGTTAATCGCGGTTAATAGAAAAATTGAGTTGGGTCCGATTTTCTCACATGTGAGAAATCTACCCTTAGAAGACATGGTCGGACCTTCCTGCCGTTATGCGTTCTCTTTTAGTATGACTGTCGTAATATCTTATTTGGTGAGATAAATGAGTCAAGCTTCATTCAACATGAAATTCTTGGTAGTCTTCGTAATCGGTCTGATTATCGGGTTGAGCGGAGGATATTTCGTTCCACCGAGAGGTATGGATCCTGCTCCCTATGAACGACAGATCACCGAACTGGAATCCCAATTGCTAGACAGAGACGACCAGATATCAAATCTCTTGTCTCATGTAAAGGATCTTGAAACTAACATTTCCCTTCTTCAAAATCAAACAGAGGAGAAAGATGTCCAGGTCGCAGAGCTAAAACTTCAGATCATGGGGCTGAAACTGCCTGAAACTAACATAACGGAGCTCACGCTGTATATTACTCAGTTGGAAGAGCAAATCGACAATCTACTAAACCAGACCTCAATAAAAGACGCTCAAATAGAAATGCTAGAGGCAAACATCGCACTTCTCCAGGACCAAATAGTCTTGAAAGAAGACGAAATATCCCTGCTCAAATCCCAAATAAGAAACCTTGAGAACGAGGTCCAGCGGCTAAACGCGGAGATCGTCGCCCTCAAAGCACAGATGGAACCCCTAGACTTTCAACTCATTGCAGTCAGCTTCTCAAGAACACAGTACACTTGTGGACTACTCAGAGATTGGGTCTCCCGTGCGAATGAGACCATCTACGTTATGGTAATGCTCATAACAGCCGACGACTTAGCCGATGCGCTGATTGCTGCCCAGAATCGTGGAGTAAATGTCACGGTCATCATAGATGATGACTGGAAGTATGCGAGTGGCAGCGACTACGAGCGGATCCTAGACGCTGGCATCGACATCAGAAGCGATAATAGTTGGAGGCTCATGCACCATAAGGTCATGGTCATCGATGGGTACATAGTCGTGACAGGAAGTTACAACTGGAGCGCATCAGCAGAAGACAAGAACTATGAGAACATAATAATCATAGATAGCCAAACGGTTTCAAATATCTACCTGGAAGAATTCAGCAGAATCTGGCAACAGACACTTCCCGGACTATAGAGAGAAAAAAGCTGAAAATGTTGAGTTTTAGATTTGCAAAAGAACTTGACGGCGAAAGGATGATAGTTGAAGTTTGCGACATGAAATCCCGTCCGCCTAGTCTTGTAGCCAGCATATACTGCCACAAAGGCCTAATAACAATCGTAAGCAAACACTTCAAGTCTTTAGACGTTGACCGGAAGTACACTCCAAAAGTAACTGTCAGCTTCCACACAAAGTAGGTAGATCGATTGATCAACCCCAACTACCAGATGATTCGCTGTGAAGAATACTAAATGAATCCTTGCAGGATAAAAAAATGGCCTAATCCCACCTGATCCACCAGCTAGCTAACGGTTCAGAGCTAAATATCAGACTTCCGTCTTACAATGTCTACTTCTCTTGGATCGTGTTCGTGATAAAGCTTGAGCATTTTCCTGAGTCCGATTTTTTCGCTTAGGTGGTGGTGCGGCCGCCGGGATTTGAACCCGGGATCGCAGGCTTGGAAGGCTTGCTCCGTTGATGATGTCTGAGTCCTAAACCAGACTAGACCACGGCCGCCAAATCAAACAATTCACAATCGACTAAGAAAATTCCACGCCTCGAGAATTATTAAGGTTTATGGAAATGGGACTGCTAGAGACGACCTATCTTAAACCTGGGATGACCTGCGTCTAGGCGCTTTCTCTCTTCCATCAGAACCTGTCCGTAAGCTGCGTTAACTATAGCGACGGCTGGAAACATGTATTCCGCCTCGTTTATCGGTCCATAAAGAATGAAGTCCGCCCCAACGGCTACCGGTAGACCATTCACAATTGATGAGCAGACTAGGGTGAGCATTTTATCTTTTCTTTGTTTGAGGGCTTTCCAAGAGGCAACAGCGTTGTGGGCTCCGCATCCGGCGGGAAAGCCAAATCCGTCCTTTACATCGTATATAGCTTTGCAGGCTAATCCCAGCGTTGCGACATCTAGCACTACCGTATCCACCAAGACTTTATTGACACCAGCTGCCTTAACTTTAGGCAATAAAGCCTCCAAGAGTCTGACCCTTTCTTTGGAAGACATTACCGCCTTCGTACTGTAGGTGAGAATCACGGCGCTTTCAAGTTCCACATCCCTAATTTTCTGGTAGACAGACTCTTTGGTATCAGGAGTTAAGGAGTTGAAGATCGTCCTCTCGGTTATGCCAAGTTCTTTGGTGTACTCTAGTCCCCCAAGTGCAGCCTCTTGAGATACAGCGTCGATCAATATAGGCATGCGAGTGGTGTTAGCTACGAACTCGAGATATTTCTCAGCTACCAAAGCATTGCTGCAGACTACATCTACCATGGCACTAAGTCCTGTCCTTTCAGAAAGTTCTTCAACTCTCTCGATGAGTCGCTTCGCCCCTTCTATATCAAATGTCCCTATCTTCTCGTCCTTGATGTTCTTGTCACCCTTGTAGAAGATGCTACCGATCATGACTGTAGGGTTTTCGCCGATGTTGCCGCCCACTTTCACCCCAGCAATCTCATAGACAATCTGTTCCTTCTCAAACTTGAACATATTTATTCATCTCATAGGTCACATACGAACCAGTTTGGATAAGATACGATAAGATTGAGGAGTCTACTTTAAATCGCTTTTCCAGTTAAGGACTCTTCCAGATGATCCATTCCATTAAACGCTTTTAAACCACTCTCTTTATAAAGGGATACACAATTCACAACAACAATACGCTGAATTGGGTTGTCCAAAAACAATCCTAAGAATCAGCAGAAGGGCATAAGGAAGTGCAGAAACAAGGGGTCTTCATATGCATCGAGGGGCTCGACAAGAGTGGAAAGACTTCGCAGTCGATCCTACTCGTCGAGGCGCTCAACAAACAAAAATTCGACGCAATCTACACTACTGAACCTAGCAACGGCGAGATTGGCAAGTTCATACGTAGGAATATTCTACATAGGAAGGAACGCGTGCCAGCTGTCGTAGAAGCACTTCTCTTCGCAGCTGACCGGATCGACCACAATGAAAGGGAAATAAGACCCATGCTTAAAGATGGAAAGATCGTAATCTCCGACCGTTACATTTATTCGTCTCTGGCCTACCAAGGCGCTGCTGGACTGGATATTAACTGGATCAGGGGGATTAACAAATCTGCTGTTAAGCCTGACATAGCTATTTATTTAGATGTTCCTATCGATATTGTCGCACAAAGGTGCAAACGCAAAAGATCAGTCATGGAGCGACCCGACATCCAAGAGAAGGTTCGCGATGTCTATCTGCGCTTCGTTCGCGAGGGAGAGCTGATCCCTGTTAACGGAAACCGCCGAATAGGAGAGGTTGCGAAGGAGATCAGAACTTTAGTTCTTAAAAAGCTTCAAGGTTAAAGGGCGTGCACATAACTTGTCTTTAGGCCGCTAAGCTTTTTTTTGGCCAACGTTTGGTTTATCTTTGTCATAAGGAACGTGATAAGATCCTCGATCGAGAGGCGACGCGTGCCCTTTTCATGGTATACTTGCAGCTCAACCTCTTTGTCGCCGAAAAGAAACCTCAGCATGTGATAGTCAAATCTTAAAGGGTTTCGTTTCTCATTCTCAATGGCGTAATAGCGGACGATGCACAGAAAGTCCAGAATAGAGAACACCTGGCTACTTGACATTTGCTGGCAATGTTTCAGTGTTTCCTTGTCGAGGTAGTTAAAAGTGAGACCATCAGCAATCCCAAAGTCCAACTCAACATCAATATTATGCCGGCTAAACTCAGGCAGGTCCAGTTCTTCCTCATTCCGGTTCATCTCACATAAACAGCTAAGGATAGCTTTCTGAAGTTCGTTTGTCGGTGCTTTGCAGGAGAAACGAGCAACACTGTGATATATCCCCGGGAAATTTTCGTAGATGCCAAACAACTTTGGTCCCTGGAACTGCTAAGATTTGTACCTTCCAACCTTCCTTACTCTCTCAAGGTTCTCAAGCAACGTAGCCATGACAGCGTTCAACCTTTGGAGTTCATCGATGTCGTCCTCTTGCCGAATTCTCTTGTTTATCTCTCCTATCTTCGCCACAAGAGTGGACTCTATAGTGTCAAGCGAAGTTAAACGTTGGGTCTCCTCGATCTGCTCGTCTTCCTTAACTACAACAACCTTTTTTTGGCATTGGGCGCACCACAGATTCTCATTCTTTAACCTGATAAGAGGTGAGGAACAAGCTGGACACGCCAGATCTGTCAATGTAGCGCCGCTTCGGAGAAGGTCGGCCATCGAACGGATTCTGTCACTATCCCCAGACAAGTGAACCCCTCAAACTTTCCACAACGTCTTTCTTTATAAGGTTTAAACAGTCCTTATTGCTCGGACTCTGGTACCATATATAAATCTTTTATAACCATTACTGACTCTTAGAGAACAAATTGTAGGAGAAGACATGGAGGAATCAGCCTTCCCGGTCTATATGGGTGTGGATGTAGGGACAACAAAGATAGCCGTTGTGCTCTTAGACACAAGCACCGGTGAAATACTAAAAACCCACGCCATCGGTAACACTTCAGAAACAACCGATCAGCAGGGCAAGGCTCGAGGATGGAGCGAATGGGATCCGAAGCAAACGGTAGATCTTACTTTTAAGGCAATGTCTGAGGCAGCCTCTGCCAATAAGCACAAAGAGATCAAAGGCATCGGCGTGACTGGGCAGATGCATGGTATGGTGTTACTTGACAAAGATCAGCTCCCGCTCTCGCCGTTCATTGGCTGGCAGGATCAACGTTGCAACGAGAAGATGCATGGTGAGAATTTTACATATATTGAGCGCATGTTCAAGCTGGCTGGTAAAGACGGCTTTATCCATGAAGGGTGCTATCCAGCCACGGGGTATATGGGATCAACTCTTTTCTGGCTGAAGGAAAACTACGCCTTGCCTCCGAAGCCAGCGAAAGCATGCTTTCTGCCTGACTACCTTGTAATGAGGATGACGGGTCTCGGACCTGTAACCGACCCATCCAATGCTGGCGGCTCAGGGATTTACAATATTAAGTCTAGAAAATGGGATACTGAGTTGATCCAAAGATTAGGGTTAAGATCTGAACTTTTGCCTGAAGTTAAACATTCGGGAGAATTGATAGGTTCATTAACATCCGAAGCTGCCCAAAAAACAGGTTTAAAGGAGCAGACACCTGTGTGTGTGGCATGCGGGGACAATCAGGCAAGTTTCTTGGGAAGTGTAGCAAATCGGGGAGACGCAGCACTTGTCAACATTGGCACGGGGGGTCAGATATCGTTGTGGACACAGGAGCATCTATCTATAGAAGGCTTGGATACAAGGTGTTATCTGGATGAAAGCTACATGCTCGTTGGAGCCAGCTTATGTGGAGGGGCTTCATATGCTCTGTTAAACAAATTTTTCAATGAGGTTGGACATGCTTTCTTTGGAACGATGGAAGAGGCTGATCTGAATGCCGAGATGACCCGTCTAGCATCGAAGGTCCCGCCAGGCGCCGATGGGCTTCGTTGTGAACCCCTTTTCACCGGAACACGGCTCAATCCAAAGAATCGAGCAATATGGCACGGCATAAGCGAATCCAACTTCACACCTGGTCATATGGCACGCTCCTTACTTGAAGGAGCAGCTGAGCAGTTCAGAATTCTATATGATTGCATGCTGGAGGGCGGGGTTCAGCCGCGGGAGTATCTTATAGGTTCAGGCAACGCTATCCGTAGAAACCTCTTACTAACTAAGATTCTGTCCTACACTTTTAATATGCCAATACGAATCCCCAAGAGCATAGAAGAGGCTGCTTTTGGCGCTGCCCTTTTGGCGGCTGTAGGTTGTGGAGAGTTCCGAGATTTGGAAGAAGCAGCCCATTTGATCGTATATGGGTGACATAAGTAGGGAAAGGTTGTGATATCAGAAATGACGTTGCCCACGCTTACCTAGTCGCATCTTATAAATTTTCACTGCCTCAATAGCCTCTTCAGCCCTTTTTACTCTGAGCAGTATTCGTGTGGTCTGGAGTTGAAGAGATATCTGAAAATGACATGTGAAACATATGGCAGTTTTCTGCCCTTCTTTCGCGTACCTGACAGATCCACACCGAGGGCATGCGAATACTATGTAGTCACTCACAGATTAATCCCCTTTTTTTCGGTTGAACAATAAGAGTATTTGCCTAAAACCGTATAAAAAGATAAGATTTAAACATTAAGGATAGATAGGCTGTAAGGAAACACATATACGTGAGAGGGTTTAGAATTGACAAAGGTTCCATACTCTGAAAAAGAACTTTTCAAGCTAGGCCCCCAGCCCAAGTACATGGGCAGGAATCTCGATGAGATCGCCTTCCCTTTGGGAGGAATTGGGACGGGTTCAATAAGCCTAGGAGGGTGGGGGCAACTTCGAGACTGGGAGATCATGAACCGACCGGCTAAGGGATTCGTGGTTCCTAGATCTTTTTTTGCAGTGAAAGTTCGCTATGGTAAAAAACCTCCTGTGGTCAAAGTCCTCCAGGGTCCAGTTGGAGGGTCTTATGCTGGAGATGGCCATTCCTTGGTCTCTTCATATATGCGGAATGACCTTGGTCACGGGTTGCCGCATTTCCGTAAAGCCGCCTTCACTGGCACCTTTCCTATTGCGACACTAGAAATAGTTGATCCTGATGTTCCGATTCGAGTGTCCCTTGAGGCTTTCAGTCCCTTTATACCTTTGAATGACAAAGACTCGAGCATACCAGCTGCCATCTTCACTTACAGTTTCGAAAACACCGGGTCAGAAGAGGCTGTCGTGACCGTTTACGGAAATCTGACAAACACCATCGGTGACTCTGAGATCGATGGTCGAGTTAATGAATTGAAGAAAGAAGATGGGACAGTTGGTCTTTTCCTAATAAACAATAAACTTGAGGCCAGTTCGCCACATTATGGGTCGATGGCACTCGCCACCAACTGGTCGAACGCAACTCTTTGGCCGCGCTGGAAAGATGCTAGTCTATCTAAGTTCTGGGAAGCCATAGCACTCTCAGAAGAGTTCCCACCAGAGGGGGAAGGAAAGGCTGACACAGGAACCATCGCTGTTAATTTCATGGTTAAACCTGGCAAAAAAGTCGCAGTCACGTTTGTACTGAGCTGGCATTTTCCCAATTTTGAGCATTATTGGGGCAAGAGAAAGGAAGGTGAGAAAGCAACTACTTGGAGGAATTTTTATGCGACGTTATGGAAGGACGCTTGGGACATTGTCCTTTACACAATGTCCAACCTTGAACGTCTCCGTGAAGAGACTAGGCTTTTCCACGACACACTTTTCGCCTCGACCCTACCAGTTCAAGTCTTAGACGCTGTGAGTTCCCAGTTGTCCACGTTGAGGACGACCACTTGCCTGCGCTTAGAAGATGGAACCTTCTATGGTTTTGAGGGTTCCAGCAACACTGTCGGCTGTTGTGAGGGTTCATGTACGCATGTTTGGAATTATGCTCAGGCACTTCCCTATCTGTTTCCAAACCTTCAAAGGTCGATGCTCAACGCCCACTTTGCTAACTCAGTTCAGGAAGATGGCTTCATGACTTTCCGTATGCCGTTGCCTCTGGGAACAAGGGCTGAACCTTCTTTCCATCCGGCAGCGGATGGGCAAATGGGCATGGTCTTACAAGTTTACCGTGAATGGCTCATCTCGGGCGACAATGAATGGTTGAGATCCGTTTGGCTCACTGTGAGGAAACTGCTTGAGTTTGCCTGGAAATACTGGGATGCTGACAAGGACGGAATCATGGAGGGCATGCAGCACAACACCTATGACATCGAGTTCTATGGGCCTAATACAGTGACTGGAAGCCTGTATCTTGTTGCGCTTCGAGCTGCTGAAGATATGGCTAAGCACCTTGGCGAGTATGATAAGGCTCAGGAATATCGCAGATTATTCGTGAAAGGATCAAGTTGGACTGATGAGAACCTTTTCAACGGTCAATACTACGAACAGAAGGTCAATCCCGTTGCTTTTGAGATTTGGCCTGAATCCTATCGTACGCTGACACTAAGCCATGGAAAGGACGATAAATTCGAGGATTGGCCCAAGTGGCAGTTTGGCAAGGGATGCATATCGGATCAGATGATTGGGCAATGGTATGCTCACATGATTGGTTTGGGATACTTGTATAGTCGGACAAACGTCCGTAAAGCGTTGCAGTCTATCCTCAGATATAACTGGAAATCAGAGCTGTGGAACCATCCGTGTCTTCTACGTATCTACGCCGTTAACGATGAAGCTGGCTTAGTTGTCTGCACATGGCCTAAGGGAGAACGGCCTGGACACGCTCTATATTACGCTGACGAGGTCTGGTGCGGGATTGAATACCAAGTCGCAAGCCACATGATCTACGAAGGGATGATAAAGGAAGGATTAGCCCTTGTCTCTGGTGCACGAAACCGTCACAGAGGCGACAGACGCAACCCTTGGAACGAATTCGAATGTGGACACCATTATGCCCGATCAATGGCGAGCTATGCCCTTCTATTAGCTTTGTCTGGGTTCAGATTTTCAGCGCCAAAGGGAAGTTTAGGATTCGCACCAAAGATCTACCAGAAGAATTTCAAATGTTTCTTTTCAACCGGAAGTGGATGGGGACTGTACACACAGAAGATCAGGCAACAAAGAGCGGCATTTACTCTGGAGTTAAGGTATGGTTCGTTACCATTAAGCCGATGGGAACTGCCCGTCACTGACTTTAAGAGCCCAGTTGTAAGAGTAACCCTTAATGGAAAGAGGATTAAAGCCGATATCAGGAGAGAGAAACACGGGCTTACGGCGCTTTTGGAATCGACATTACTGAAGCCGGGTCAGGTCCTTAAAGTTTCGCTTCGACAAGAATAGAGGAGTGATCTTTAGCCTTTACTTCACTTGAATCTCAATTTTGTGATTGAATGCCAGCGGTCTCGTCTAGGAAGACTTCACTGAACCCGATAAAGCATGAAGCTGAGCACGCCATTTCTATAGATGGCGTTTTGAACTCTTGGGATGACTGGGACAGGTAAGTCTACTTCTCTATAGAATTTTATGTCTCTATATTCGGCGGAAATGGCGAGCTTCAGCTCGTAGACTTGGATTTTTATATCTCTCTCATCTACTCCGGGAATATTGGCTAGAACTAGCACCCTATCCTCTTCCACCAGAACATCTACCAACGGTGTGATCACCCAAGGAGCAGTGACAGGCCTGACTGGTCTTTCCTCTGAAATCGCAAGAGGCTTCCTTCTAGGTTTCACACCTAAAGCCATCACAACAACCATTCCATACGCCCAACCACCTATATGAGCCCAGAAGGCAACGCTAGAAGATGCTCCAAGTAGGATGCCAAACCCCATTATGAGTTGATAAAGAAACCAGAATCCCAGATAGTAGAAGGCAGGTATCCTCACAACCGTGACCATATAAAAGTAGAAGACTAGAGTCCTTATTCTCGCCCGAGGATATAAAAGAACATAAGCTCCCAAAATGGCTGAGATTGCACCGGAAGCCCCAATCGATGGAACGTCAAGGTCTAGAACGAAGTAAGGA
>Ga0315312_1003331_pt1 | contig 10408 bp, 14 predicted proteins | sample TDP7_MG_FD_203629 | JGI IMG/M metagenome (GOLD analysis project Ga0315312, IMG submission 203629) | Freshwater sediment microbial communities from Lake Towuti, South Sulawesi, Indonesia - TDP7 | ecosystem: Environmental > Aquatic > Freshwater > Lake > Sediment | place: Indonesia: South Sulawesi... | reverse complement strand
CGTTATGATATGCGTAAAATTTAACTTGTTTTATCGCTAATGTTGACTGGGGATGACGTATGATTCTCTTGATAAAATTTTTAACATCAATTTCTTCGTCCCAATATATGGGGTTTATTCCACATACAATAGTGAAGGCTTGTCGTGCTTTTAGAGCGATCTTTACATCTTCTGAGAGACGACCAAGATCTAGACCAAACTCTATTAATTGTTCAACTAGTTCATCATCCCATAATTTATTAATCGGGGCATCTTTCGCCAATGACTGGTTTGGAATAAATCCTGGAATTCCTCTTTCTAACGAATCATTGGGGCCTACAAATCCTTTACAGTTTCGTTTTCCGTTTTTAATTCCCAAGATGTAAGTTGGGCCCCTAAAACGGCTATACATGTATGCTTTCCCCCCATTGCCTTGAGTTGCCTCTTCCTGCATTCCAGATCCTCGTGAAGATGCTTCTGGATCTTGCCAAACACTCCATCTTTCCACATCTTCCAAAGTGGCGCCGCCGACATCGAGCAATCCTAAACAGGCGGGAATTTTTTTTGTTTTATTTTCATCATAGAACATCAAAACTGCAACACGATGTTGAGGTGCCACATTTGCCCTGTCTTCTTGGTATGCGCGTCTAACATTTTTCATCCATTCTGGAAATCCATCTTCGTGTCGATTTATCCATCTTGTCACTGCTTTTAAAGTTCCAACTTCATGAAATCTAATTTTTGAATCTCGTTCGATAAATTGTTGTTCAGTCACCATATTCCTCACCAGAAATTGCCCGTAATTGAATAATCCTTTCTCTCATTGCTTATCGCCCCGAGCTCCCTCAGCAGCGCTATCTTGCTCTGCGCAAACATTGCGGCAACATTTTCAATTTGTTTTTTGAATTCCTTCGGATTTTTTTCTTTCTTGCTCCAGCTTTTGACGTATTTCTCGAACTGTTCGTCCTTTTCAAGCCAATCCACCAGATCTGTGTTTCCTCTCTTGAACTCCTCAAAAACTCTTTTTAGAAAAGTATACTCCTTGTACCCCTCGCCGTCAATTTTTTTCAAGTGTTCTATTACCCATGCCCTTTCCGGCTCCGACAGAATCTGTACTTTCTCTTTTTTATCCAAAATCAGGTTTTCCAGTTTTGCAAATTCTAGGCCTTGCTTTGTTGGTGAAACATCAACCCCCTTCCACGCCCGGATAGGTATCTCGGTAGTTTTCCCATCAACTTTGATCAAGCCCATATGGTGTGCCGGGATGATGAAGTGCCACACCAGCCTTCCTATCGAAGATTCCTTCCTAGCCTTCTTTGGGAACCCCCTATACCCTGATAATTTGGTCTCCCTGAACACCGCCTCTGACCTGTTGACTAGATCCTCGAGATCGGCTGGGTTTCCGCCATTTTCTTCCATCATGTGGGCGAGTATTCTGAGGACCGCCTTTATTGGGAAAAATGAATTGAACTGTCCCCAAGTACCGACACGTTCAGCTTCCGAAGTTGTCAGCACCACCTTACCATTTGCTAAATTTTCCAACTCTGGAGGCGGAGCAAGATATCGGGATGCAGGCCCAGTCGCAGCTAGTGCGCCGGTAACTCCCGCTTCCAAACCGGAGATTGTTACCCCACTTTCAGATTCGAGATAAACTAATTCTTTTATCATCTGCACAACTTTGTCCACATTTTCTGGAGTTATCTTGATCCGAACCTCCATGTAACCACTTCGAGTACGTTTTTCTTAAAACCCCTATAAAAGCCTTTCTATACTCTAATATTTTTGCTTAACCGTTGATTATAAATGCCAAAACGTTCCATATGCATTGGGGATAAAAACGGAATACGAGCCATTCGAAACGTTCGCACGCCTGTATCTTGAGGAAAAAGGGTACGTAACAAGTACAAACATTAAGCTGCCGCCGGAGCTGGGCGGAGGTGATATTGACATTTTTGCCCACCACCCTCACAGGGGCACAGCCGTCATCGGTTTCTGTGTGACCACCACCCACGGCATCCCCCGCGGGTTAAGAAAGCAGATGATCAAACAGCGGGAATTCGTCTACCGGAGTTACCCATCCCTGCGAGGCAAACTGGAATTCTGGTACTTCACCCTGTGGATGGGAAAGAGGGAGGAAAGCAAGCGTAGCAGGCTAAAGAGGCTGGGCTTTAAAAAGGTGGTAGGGCGGCGTGAATTTAGGGGTTTCCTGTACGATTTAATCCGCAACTATCGTAGCTGGGAGAAAAAGCGGAAGTCTGGACCCCGGGAAATAGAGCCGATTCGATGGACCGTAAAGACGCTCTGCAGGTTAGGTCTGCTTAGGAAGAGTCGAAAACGAAGAAAAAGGTCACGCATGTCAGCAAACACATATTGCGCTAAACAGGAGTGATTTTAAAAACGAAAATTAGAGAAGGAGCGCCTAACGCCTTAATTTTCGCTTGAGATCTTCAACCAATTTACGTAATTCGACGAGCTCTTGCCTTATCTCCTCAAGTTCCTCCCTGCCCACGCCGACCCTGAAGACTTCGGTCATCGATTTCCCCGCCCTCATCGTTATCCAGAGCATGCCTAACCAGGCCAAGACAGCCGCGAACGCGACGCCGACTACGCCTATGACTATCCAGCCGATTGTCTCCATCAAATCAGGCCCCGAAGCTTCCACAGGAGCTTTGGATGTGCCTTCAAAAGTGTCTTCAGCATGTCGGTCAGGCTTATCCTTTCAAATTTTACCTCACTCAGGGCCCTTGCTAGTTCATCTAGGTCCTCATCCGACAAGCCGATGAGCACGTTTTTTGCCTTCAGATATCGCTCCAGTCTCCGGCCCATCTGCTCCCGCCAGCGCCTCTCATATTCATTCAGCCTTTTCTCAGACACATCACCCTCAGCCACCGCTTTTGCCGCCACATCTCCAGCTATATCGCCCGCTCGCATCGCCATATCGATCCCCCCACCGGTAAGAGCATTGACTTGGCGGGCAGCGTCACCAACTATCAAGAGGTTATCCTTGACTGTTTTTTTGATGGGCCCGCCCACGGGTATGCCTCCAGCGTTGATCTCGATGATTCTGCCCTTCCGAAGACTAGGTGTCTTGTTCACGAAATCGCGGAGATATTCAATGGCTGGACGCTCAGCGCGGCTTCCAAGCACCCCCAAGCCGACGTTCGCCATGTCCTCGCCCTTCGGAAATACCCAAACATAGCCACCGGGGACGATCTTACTCCCGAGGTAAAACTCCATCGTGTACGAAGACTCAAGATCTATGCCCACCATCTGAAATTGTACACCCGATTCGATATCAACCAGCTTTAAAGCCGTGTTCATTCCCGCCCAGCGGGCGATGCGCGAGCCAACACCATCTGCTGCAATTATAACATCTGCAAGAGCTTCCAGCCTTCCACCCATCCCATGAGCTTTGACCCCCCTGATCCTGCCATTTTCCATTATCATACCATCGACGAGCGTTCCAACCTTGACGTCTGCCCCCTCCTTTGCCGCCAATATTGCGAGGTGTTTATCGAAAACCTTGCGGTCGAGGATATAGCCGACTTTCCCTACTATTTTTTTCTCAGTTATCCGCACAACAACGCCCGAGGGAGATACAATTTTAACGGCATTAGTCCTTCCCGCTATCCAGCGCGGGTCAGGTTTTATCCCAAGATCTTTCAATGGATCCTCCGATATCGCCTCCCCACATTGAACTGGGACGCCGAGCTCGCGGCGCTTATCCAAAAGCAGGACCTTTGCACCAGAGCGAGCAGCTGCGCGGGCAGCCATTGAGCCGGCAGGCCCAGCGCCAACCACCACAACGTCATATTTTTCGCTCAATTTTTACAGCCCCCATCGGACAAACTCGCTCGCAGAGCCCGCAGTTTGTGCAGCCCTTCTCGACGCGAACCTGGGCATCGAAGACCTCGATCACGTTGACCGGGCAAACGCTCGCGCACGCGCCACAGCGGATGCAATTCGCCATGTTCACCTTCATTTACTCAAACTCCACCAGCGTTCGTTGCGCCTTGGGCTGTTGGACCTCGGCCAAATCCGACGGTACCTCGAGGTGCCCGTAGCGACCTCCGCCGCCCGGCACCACTTTCAACCTTTGCTCCCTAAATGCCTTCACCATCGCTGCCACTCGTTGACCCGCAACCCTCGCCACATCTTCGATCTGGGCATCGACCAGCACAGCTATTTCATTGCCGAAGCGCTCGACCAGCCTGCTCCAAGTATCCTGAACCTCGAGTGCATGTGCATCTGAGTGGCCAAACGCGAGTGCAACCACCTCGGCTAAAGGTGCTATCCTCAAGTAGTCCGGCCTGTGAGGGGGATGTTTCGGCTCAGGATAATCCGCGAGCTCGTTTATGCGGTCCCAAACGCCCTTTTTGATGAACCCATTGCACTTGTCGCATCTCCACCCGAGCGCCTTTGCCTCCCAGAGCTCGAACTGTTTATAGCACCTCGAGCAGGCCGAGCGATGGTATTTGCCCAATCTTGGGTCAAAGCCGACGTTGAGCACCGCTCGACGGCCATTTTCACGCTTGATCGCCTTGATTATTTCCGCATAGGTCGGCTCCCCGAGTGCAAATCGATTGAATTCTCGACCGAGCTTGTCAGGCCAAGGGCTGTGGGCATCGCTGTTCGACAAAAATATGACGTCGGCGAGCTCCCCAATTCGATCCGCCATGAAAGTGTCGGCGCTCAAGCCAAGTTCGAGGAATTTTACATCTCCCACTCGATCGCCGTAGCAGGCCCGCATGCTGTCGAACTCTTTATACATGCTTGTCCAAGGGGTGAACGCATGGCTTGGTCCAATGATGCCCCCATGTTTCAACGTGATTTCGACGAGTTCTGGGGCACCCAGCTCAACACGTGCTCGACCATCGGCGTCCATGTCGACGGAGTGCTTCCTAAGCTCATCCCGCAGCCCCTCCACCGCGCTGAGCGAGGGCAGCAGAAGCAGGTGATGGACGCGATTTTTGTCCTCGACCTCGACAGTCAGGATGAACCTCGTGTCATATCGAGGGTGCTCGTAGGTCCCCTCAGCGACCTCCACGAGTTCGGTCTTGACGCTCTCCAGCCATCTCGGGTGAAGGATATCGCCCGTACCGACGAAAGACAGTCCCTTGAGCTTCGCCTGCTGAGCGATTGTGCTTATCACCATTCGGCTCGAGGTCGCCCCTGAGTAACGGCTGTGGATGTGTAGATCCGCTGAATACGTTTTGAGTTCAGACAAGTTGATACCATCCGATGTTGGCAATCTCGACTTAAAACTACTCTGTATCGCAGAGTTTGTCCACCCCTTTTAGCATCGAAGGTCTGAGCAATTGTGGAGGTGGAAAAATGAAAGAAGTCAAAAAAGTGAGGGCAGCGCTTCGAGCGGTTGAGCGGTGGGAGGAGTACCTCTTCCGCAGGGCGCTCGGCGCCACATTCATCGTTTGGGCAGTGATAATTGCGGTGGCCGGCTTCGTAGGCCTGAAAGCGGAGACGATAGCCCGAGCGATTGAGGTGGGTTCCGATGCCTTGATAGGTTTCACGTTGCTGGTGGCTTTGATAGCTGGTGCCTCTGCCACGGTATATCTCTTCATCTCAGCGGGGAGAGTTGTTGCGTGGAAGAAGCCGATGGCAGTTCCGTCCAAGAAGAGGCTTGTGGGAGCGACGATAGGTCTGGTGTGGTTTGTGCTCACATTCGCTGCAGGTTGGGTGGGGGCGTGGATTGGATATGCAGTCACGTGGCCGGTATGCGTAGGCCTAGCGAACGTGTTGACGTATGCTTTAACAAGGGTGGTCGGCAGGGGCTATGTTGAGTGGCTGATCGTTGGGGTCGTATTGCTAGCGGCATCCCCCTTAATCCTTATCGCAGAACCAGCTGACTTAGCTTCCATGATTGTGCTTGCCGCAATAGTGCTGGCCTATGGTATCGGGGGAATATGCTCCTTGCTGGCCGCGCCAGGTGCGCTGATTGAAGGGAGAAAGCCGGGGGTCGGCTGAGGGATTCTTTATTCCAAAGCGATGAACTCAAAAGCGTGGAAGGATGAGCAAGAAAAGGGCGATAGAAACCACAGAGGCCGAGGAACTTCTCAAAGGCAACAGTTTGATTTCCCATCCAACGCGCTTCACCATTTATTTCCTCCTCTATCTTTACCGCAGGATCGGGTTCGTGGAGCTCCAGCGGCTGTTGGGTCTAACCCCGGGCAACCTCGACAGCCATCTCCGGAAGCTCCACGAAGCCGGCTATATCGAGATGCGGAAGGTCTTCACGCTCCGCGGCCCTCGAACAGCTGTCCAAATCACACCGACCGGGGGCCAAGCCTTCCGCGCCTATGCATCACAGCTCAGGAAGTTGCTCGAAAGGGTAAAGTAAAAATTTAGTAGGGGGCCTGTTCTCGAAAAGTTACCCGATGTACCAGGCCTCTTCCTCTGCGCGGTGCTTTTCTTTTCTCTCACGAAGCTCTATTTCCCTACGAACTCTTTCTAGGATGCGCTCAGTCTCCTTCGCCCGCTGCTCGAGGGCAGCCATGTCCACCTCAATGCCGAGGATGCGATTCAACACCTCGAGGACGGCCTGAGCTGAGCGATGATCTACTACCATACCATGGGTTTCACCGAGCAGGCATATGCCCCGCATCCCGCGGAGCTTCCCCAACCCTAGGAGCAAGCCAGACGCACCGATGATCGGCCCCCCTCCTTCTTCGATCACTACGCCGTGCTCGCGATATTCGTCGACGAGCTCGGGATGGCTGACCACACCTACGACCTTTGGCTTCGCGCGGGGATGTCGACCGGTAGCATAGCCGCCCAACGTGAAGAGTTGCTCCACCCCGAACTGCTCCACCACGTCGAGTATTTTGCCCACCACTTCGTAGTGACCCTCTGGCGAAATCGCCTGCACATCGCCCACCAAGATTATCATGTCCTTGCCGCCGGGGCTGGACCAGTAAAATTCGTTTCTAACAGGTCTCGCTATACCGCTCTCCTCGATGTAAACGTGGTGTGAAAAGTAGGGGGAATATATCTCAGCGAACTTTTCGGCGTGGAGTTCGGCGACGAGGTGTTCAGCGGCGAGCTTGCCCACGTAGCCCATGCCCGGCAACCCCTCGATGAGGACCGGCTTCCTCAGCTTGGGCTTAGCCAAGAACTTTATCGTTGATTCCTTCATCCTCGCCCACCTGAACTTAGCACCTGTTTCTTAAGCATGCGCCTGTACTTGCCATAGGGATCATCCGGGGAAAATTTTGGGGGGTGGGGGGGGATCGCCTGACCACCGCAGCTCGGACAGACATCCTTCAACGTGTACGTCCCACAACTCTTACATTTCTTCATCCTCAACTACTCACCCTTTGGCACCGGGCGGAACTCCCCCTTCCCGCCGGCCTTCTTCACCGCAGCGATCGCACTTTCCGCGACCTTCTGCATGGCGTTTTCGGCGATCTTGTAGGATGGCGCGATGACCTTGAGACGATAGCGCGGCGAACCGACGTAATAGAACTCAGCGTCGACCTCATCGGCTTTAATTGAGTCGCGCGCGCTTATCATCGCTGATTTTATCACATCGACGCCGTCTGGGGTCGGACAGCTCAAATCCACGTAGCTGACAACCTCGACGGTCGGCGCTACCACCATCGAAGCCGCGATCTCCCCTATGGCGTCAAGCCAATGTTTATCCACAGCTAAATCTGCCAATATCTCATTTCCCTTTGCTGCTACGGATTCGAATGCTGAATAAAGGTCCCCAAATTTATCCTGGAGCGCGAACCCTATCTCCTCATAAGTGTCATCGAGGCTTTTCCCAAGCTTACTCGCCGCCAGCTCAAGCAACTTTTCCGCCCTTTGCTCCCGCTTCCATTGCTGTGCCTTCCAACGGCGCTGACTATCCTTAACCCGACGAAGTGAAAGGTCTATGTGTCCCTTCTGTGGGTCAACTGCTAGGACCTTACAGACCACCTTCTGATCCTCCCTGACGAAGTCGCGGATATTTTTGACCCAACCCGAGGCAACCTCGGAGATATGAATCATGCCCTCCTTCCCAACATATTCATCGAGTTTAGCAAACGCTCCTTGGGCGAACACCTTCGTCACTGTACAAATGACTAGGTCCTCCTCAGCCGGCCATTCTGATCTGTGGCGAACCAAGTCCAACACCTACCCAGCACCTACTATCGTCGTCTTTATCTTCGCCTTCCCGCCGCATGGCACCGCCAGCGTTTTGCTGCACACTAGACACTTGACGACCGAACTCGCATGGCTGTAAATCATCTGCTCGTTCCCGCAATCGTTGCACCTCACCCTCAAAAAACGGGGGGTGCGGGGTCTGGCGGCCTGCATTTTTCCCACCTACTCAACAATTTCTATTCCCTTTGCCCTGAAGCCCCGATGAGGGTGTGATTTACCGCACTCTTTGCATTTCAACATGAGGCTGATCTTCTTGGCCGTCTTGGCGAACTTCTTTTGCTCCGACCTCGGCTGGCTACCGTAGCCCGCCATGACGCGTTCGAACTGGCGCTGCCCCCAACTCAGCGGGCGCGGCGCTCGCTTGCGCAGTTGGTGGATGCTGTGCAATGTGTGCTTGCGGCATGAGGGGCAATACGTGCGGAGCTCCTTCGGCACTTTCACATGGACCCCCCTACAGGGCTATCGAGCGAATTCAAGCTAGGGATTTGCATAACTCTCCCACTCCTAATCTAACACGTTCCCAAAAAAGGTATCGCTATAGCGCCTTGACTTCGAGCTTTCGAACGGCGCCCTTCTTTGTCAACAGCTCAGCGCTGCGTTTGGGTAAAAATGCCGCCTCACCGCTCCTGAAAGGACCATACTGCTTTAGGTCATCGCCAATGATCTGCGGTATATCAGTCAAAAATATCACTACTTCATTTGTTATCTCTCGCCGCGCCGGAACTGCTGCCTCACCGCTGACGGCGGGCTTGATCGACTCAGCGTATAATCCTTCCAAGATTTGTCTGATCCCGTCGAATGCGCGGCGCTCACCCTCAAGCGAGGAGCTGGGCAAACGCCCCCTCGCTATTTCATCCATTGCCTTTAGCATGCGCAGAAGGTGAATTTCCTGGACCATCTGTATGACATTGAGAAGTTCCTCCCGAAGGAGTTCCTGCCGGAGTTGTTCGCCGCGTTTAAGCTCGAGCTTCAGCTCCGCCACGTGCCTAGCGACACTTTGATAAAAATCGACAGGCAAATCTGTAAGCTCGCGTGAAATTTTCTCCGCAATCCATACATGCTTTATATCCTCAAACGAGAAGCCGGCCATCAGCGCACCTGCTCGCGCATGAACTTGGGGGCCGCTTGCTCTGGTGAGAAATGCTCCATATCTCGCACGACCATACACTTCATGCTGACGCCGGAATGCAGGCTCGATGGCAGCCGGAGAATGCGCTTAGTGTCGATGGTGACCTTGCCATCTGTGAACTCCGAATTCAAACGAGTCAAAAACTCGAGCAACTGCCTAAACGTCTTCGGGCCCATTCCCTCAAACCCCTCAAGTTCCTGAAGCCGCCCCCTGCGCATTGCCGCGAGCACCTTTTCCTTCTCTTCGACCAGCCGCTGCGCCAAACCCTTCCGCAGGCCTCGAACTTGCGATAACCGCTGTTCATTCAAACTTTCGAAGGTTCGCGCAATGCGCTCTCTAAAAACGCGTGAATACCCCATCGCTATCGTAACATCGGCTGGTATAATACTACCTGTGATGTACTCGACGAGCTGAGCGCGTTCCGTCTGTTCCAATGCCATCACGGCCTCATCCGTCACCCTTATGTGAAAGCCACGGCCCGAATACACAAAGTTGATGTTATGTAGATCGAGGTCTGAACGCATCGTCTCCGCAAACTGGATTGCAACTTTTCTGGCCTCATCCAGACATTGCTCGCATATATTCCCGCCAGAACAGCTACAGTTTTTGAGCGGCAAATCCTTCGCATCCACATCAAAAACTAACTCCGACTTGAGCCATCCTTTTCGCATGGAGGGCTGCTCGTAAAGCGCCACGCTCGCATATGCCGCATGCGGCGCCCTATTGCGTAGAAATTCAGCCAACTGCTCGACCGTCATGAATTGGTTGTACCTGTGGCTTGGCCCGCTTCCATCTAGGTCAAATCCAAATTCACGCAGCGAAAGGGTATGGAGGATGAAATCAGGTAGATCGTGTTTGCTCCACTCATCTACGTAAAACCTCCGCCGCTCCTCGGGTGTCGACTCCCTCAGCTGCATTTAATCACCCGCGCTAAGCCTCGCCTGCTCGAACGAGCGCCTGTAGTAGTAGGTAAGCGGGTTCTTTATCGTGCGGCATAATTCATCGGGGTCACAGAGAGGTGGTGTTGCTACCTGTATTTTTCTGCAATTCGGCGTGCGATACCATTTTGACTTGCCGCTGTCCTCAAAGCGTGGTTCAGTTACCATGCCGAAGCCAAGGTGGTAGTAAATGTTCGCT
>Ga0315312_1003330_pt1 | contig 10411 bp, 10 predicted proteins | sample TDP7_MG_FD_203629 | JGI IMG/M metagenome (GOLD analysis project Ga0315312, IMG submission 203629) | Freshwater sediment microbial communities from Lake Towuti, South Sulawesi, Indonesia - TDP7 | ecosystem: Environmental > Aquatic > Freshwater > Lake > Sediment | place: Indonesia: South Sulawesi... | reverse complement strand
CTATCGCCCCTCAGGACGCAGGGTCCACCATCCCTGGCTCTCAAACCCCCAAGGCATTAGAAGACCCGCCGCGGGGTCAGGCGGTGGACGGCAAGACCCTCCGGGGCACCCTGAACTATGCCTCAGCGACGGCCACGCATTTGGTCAGTGTCGTGCAACATGACCCGGTGTGCATCTTGGCCCAACGACGTGTGGAGACCCCCACCCATTCGGGGTGACCCCTCAGGGGAACCCCAGGAGAGCACAGCAGTGTCCGAGCTACTCCGCGGGCAAGATTTACGGCAAACCGTCACCACGATGGACGCCCTGTTAACCCAAAGGTCGCTGGCCCAACAGATTCTGGATCAGCACGGCGATTACCTAATGGTCGTCAAAGGCTTCGCCCTGAGGGCTCAAGCCCGAAGGGTAACCAGCCCGAGTTATGGCAAGCGATTGATTTACTGTTCCGTCAGCCGCCATGGTTGCCCCGTGAGCCAGGCTATCAGCGGATCCAGATGCAGGACAAAGGGCTTCGCCCTTGAGGGCTCAGCCCGAAGGGCATGGCCGTCTCGAGGCCCGCATGTTGGAGTCCAGCACCTGGCTAAACCAGTATTTGGACTGGCCGGGCGTCCAGCAAGTGCTACGGCGCACTTGTACTCGGAAAGTGCTGAAGACCGGCAAGGCTTCGGCCTGGGGGCCCTTCGGGGTGACCCCTCAGGGGAACCCTCAAGCCCGAAGGGTGAGCCAGAAAGTGACTTAGCGAGTTCCGCTCGAGCGGATTGAGCAGTTCTGGCGTGGGCACTGGACGATTGAGAACTGTGTCCACTATGTCCGCGATGAGACCCTGGGGGAAGATCGGTGCCAAGTCCATTGTGGGGCAGCCGCTCAGGCTCTGGCCGCCCTGCGGAATGGCGTCTTAAATACCATTCGACGGCGTGGCTGGGAGAACATTGCCGCCGCGTTGCGCTACTATGGTTCATCCCCGAAGAAGGCACTCGAGTTGGTCGGTGTTGGCGTTTCTTGAAAAAGCCCTGCTCTCCCCCAGGCCTCAGCCCCGTGAACACGATCTCAATGTCCCAATGCTCTGCTCCCCTTCTCTTCTACTCGCCTTTCCTCTTTTCCCTTAACCAAATCAGCCCCAGGGTGTCGATGATGCCTGCGAGGCCGTAGCCGATATCAGCCAGTTCGAAGCCTCAGCCGGGAGTGAGTTCCTGGCGGAGTTCGTCGAAGAGTGCGTAGGCGAGAGCAATCAGTGCACAGGCGCAGAGGTACAGGGGAGAAACTCCCCCACTCCCTTGCTCCCTGAGGGAGCGGTAGAGAAGGGCAACGAGGCCGGTGTACTTGTCGATGTGGGCCAGGCGGTCCATGTCAATGCTGTGCCCAGACGTGGCGAAGAAACCCAGAGGGTTGGGCGGGAGGAGAAGTAGAAGATGCCTGCCATCCAGATGAAGACTGGTGCCAGCACTTTACCAAGCGTGAACGTCGAAACAACTCAATAATGATGTATGTCAGCGCGCTCTTCTTGTGATCTGCCACCTGCCATCAGCCATTTGCTATTCGCTCTATGCCAGAGGGTAGCTAGGCCATCACGTAGGATGTCGAGCCAACGGTAGGGGTAGCAGAGAGGCCACAACCAAGCGGGACGCGGCTTGTAGCGCCAGCGCATGTAGGCCGAGCTCGGGATGGCGATGGCCAGGAGGAAGCGCAAGAGCGCACGAGGGGACAGCGACGATGCGACGGCCACGACGCCCGTGGCTCGGGTCCGTTGGCTGCCGACGCGGCGGTCAACGAGCCAGGTGGGCTGCAGGTCCGACGCTTCAGCCAGCGCCTCCAGCACCTCGGGGGGCAACCAGCTGTTGCCCTCCCCGTTTAACAAGTCGCAGAAGCGACCACGGACGCCCTCCAGCGCGGCGTACACGGCCGGTGCCCAGCGAAACTCCACAGCACGGGCCACCACTTCGTCCCACTGGATGCGTTGCCCCTCTCGTTCCACCAGAAGGTATATGTCGTAGAACCAGCGCAGGCCGGAGCGGGCCTCACCATGCTGGAACATTAGGTGGGCGCACAGGTAGAGACAGTGGGCAGTGGGAGTAAGCGTGAGCACGGGAGCAGAGGTGCCAGGGAGCAGGGGAGCTAAGGAGTTGAAGGACTGGGGAGCTGCGAGGACGAATGGCTCGGTTTGGGTCCAGAACCAGGTTAGGGCCGAGGAGCGCCAGTCGCGCTTGCCGCCCACTAGGGTCCAGTGGAAGGTCCAGTGGAGCTCCACGGCCAGGTGGACATCCCGTCCGCCCTGGAGGTGGACGTGGTGGCTGGCCAGGGCTTCGATGCCAGGGGCCATCTCTGGGTAGAGCTCGACGTAGCCTAAGGCTTCGAGGCGGGCCAGGGCCTCGGCCAGGCGCTCCTTGGGAACGAGGAGGTCCAGGTCACCGATGGGGCGGAGGCCGATACTAGGGTAGAGGGTGGCGGCCAACGCGGCGCCCTTCAGGACGACGACGGGGATCCGTGCAAGGGGGCAAGGGCCACTGAGGGCGCCCAGGATGCGGGAGAGCTCGCGGTAGACGAGAAGGTTGACAGCCGTGGTGGTGTAGTAGGCCTGGCGCAGGGCGGCCTGCACGTCGAGAGGTACGTTGGCCGGCCAGGCAGTTTCCTTTCGACTACGCTCAGGGCAAGCATTCAGCACGTCGTAGAGCAGGGAGGCGACGCCCTCTCGTTGGGCGGTAGTGGCCAAGAGGCGCCAGTCGTCGGGGCCAAGCGTTGACGTGAGAGCAATGCCCGCCTGGCCGGAGAGGAGCCAGCAGAGGTTGCGGTAGGTCAAGTCAGGGTTTTCCATAACGTAGCCTCTAAACGCCATCAGCTATCTGCCAACTCATACTCCGGCACGAGCTCCTTTAGCTTCCGCTTGATCCCCTCCTCGTCCATCTCCCTGGCCAGCCTCTCCAGCTCGAGGAGGCCCTCTCGCAGCCTCTCCCCATCGAAGTTGTCGGCTTCGGCGATGAGGATGTGCTCGTGGTTGGTGACCACAACGCGCTCCCCTTCCCTAAACAGCTCCTCACCCAGCTTTTCCCCGGGCCTCAGCCCCGTGTATACGATATCTATGTCTTGCCTCGGCTCCAGCCCGGACAGTGCGATCAGGTCCACCGCCAGGTCTATGATCTTGATTGGCTCCCCCATGTCCAGGGCGAATATCTCGCCACCTCTGCCCATGGCCGCGGCCTGTATGACCAGTTGGACCGCCTCAGGGATGGTCATGAAGTACCGCTTCGCCTCGGGGTGGGTGACGGTCACTGGGCCTCCCGCCGCGATCTGCTCCTTGAAAATGGGGATGACACTGCCGCTAGAGCCCAGGACGTTCCCAAACCTAACGGCGACGAAGGTCCCCTTACCCCTTTTGGCCATGTCCTGGATCAGCATCTCGGCTACCCTTTTGGAGGCGCCCATCACACTCCTGGGGTTAACCGCTTTGTCCGTGGAGATCAGGACGAATCGCTTAACGCCGTGCCTTTCGCTGGCCTCGATGAGGTTCTGAGTGCCGATGATGTTGGTAGTGACCGCTTCATCCGCGTGTAGCTCCATCAAAGGCACGTGCTTGTGGGCGGCGGAGTGAAAGACGACGGTGGGCTCATATCGCCTCATGAGTTGGCCTATCTTGTCTTCATCTCTGATGTCGCAGATCACCGGGACAACATCTAGGTCGGGAAAATGGGCTGTCAGTTCTCGATGGATGTAAAAGATGCTGGTTTCCCCGTGGTCCAACAGGATCAATCGTTCTGGATCGTATCGGGCGATCTGACGGCACAGCTCGGAGCCGATGGAACCGCCGGCTCCGGTGACCAAAACCCTGGCCCCAGCCAGGAATCCTCCCACCTCTTCCAGGTCAATGGCGATAGGCTCGCGACGCAGCAGGTCCTCCAGTTGGACGTCTCTGATCTGGCTGACGCTCACCGAGCCGTCGAGGAGCTCGTAGATGCCGGGGATGGTTTTGTACCTCACCCCTGCCCCTTCGCAGATGGCCTTGAACTCCCTGATCACCCTGCCCGGAGCGGTGGGCATGGCAATGATCACCTCTGCGATGTCGTGCCTGGCGACGAGGTCGAAGATGTCGTTGCGGGTGCCCAGGACGGGCACGCCGTGGATGCGCATCCCCAGCTTCGCCACGTCGTCGTCAACGAAGCCAATGGGCAGGAGGCCAAGGCCGGGGTTGGCGCGCATCTCGCGCACGATCATCGTCCCGGCGTCGCCGGCCCCAGCGACCAGAACTCGCTTTTGGGCCTCAGGCCTTTCTTGTAAGGCCACACCTTTCTCGCTGGTCTTCCGTACTACCATTATCCTAGAGGCAAACCTCGTTCCCCCCAGCAAAAAGAGGCTCAGTATCCCTTCGATGACCATCACTGAGCGGGGGAAGGTCTTGACTATCCCCAAGGGAAGGCCAAGCCCGAATATGAGCATAGTCATGACGGCGGAGCCAGCTAAGACGGCTACCACGATGGATAGCAGCTCATTAACGCTGGCGTAGCACCACATCCTCTGATACAGGCCGAAGATATAAAAGAGGGCTGGCCTTATGAGGAGTGCTAAGGGGATCAAAAACCAGCCCTGAACTAGATAAGGCCAAACCAAAAAGGTATCGAAGCGGATGACAAAGGCAGAGACGGCAGCGGCCGTGATTAAGATGATATCTGCGAATAGAAAATATCTGTTCCTGATGACCATGATGCTGTCTCCACGTTGCCTGAAATTATGGTATAGCGAGTAAAAGGCCCATCTAGGGGAGTGTGCCTCCTAGCTCCCCAATCCTGCGAGGAGCAAAGGTCAATGCCCCTAACTTGGGGGATTAGGGAGGCAGGTTAAGGGGGCGATTCCAGCACCTTAACCAGATTCTCGCACACATACTCCACCTGCTCCTCGGTCATCACACTGGAGAAAGGCAGGGCCAGGGTAGAGCGTGCGACAGCTTCGGTGATGGGAAAGTCTCCTTCTTTGTAGCTGAACGTCTCCCGATAGAAGGGCTGCAGGTGGATGGGAGTGAAGTAGGGGCGAGAGGGAATGCCCTGCTCCTCCAGCCCGGCTATGACGGCGTTGCGGTTGATCTCCGGGGCCAAGCGGACGACGTAGACGAACCAGGACATGCGAGTGGTGGTGGGAGCGACGTAGGGCGTTTCGACGAGCTCAACGTCTGCCAGGTGCTCGTTGTACCAAGCAGCCACCTGCTCCCGTTTGGCCAAGAGCTCCTCGATGCGGCCCAGTTGGGCCAGGCCCAGGGCGGCGCTCATCTCGTCCAGGCGGTAGTTGTAGCCCAGGCGGCTGTGGCTCAGCCAGGCGTCGAAGACATCCCGCCCCTGGTTGCGCAGGGAGCGGAACAGGGCGTCCCAGTTATCGTTGTTGGTGACGATCATGCCTCCCTCGCCGGTGGTGATTTGTTTGTTGGGGTAGAAGGCGAAGCAGGTCGCAAGTCGCAGGTCGCAAGTGGCAGGCGGGGCACCGATGCGGCGGCCTTTGTATTCGGTGCCGAAGGCCTCGCAGGCGTCTTCGATTACTGCCAGGTTATGTTGTCTGGCCACGTCCAGGATGGGATCCATGTCAGCAGGCTGGCCGAAGGCATGGACGGGCAGAATCGCCTTCAAGTCCGAAGTCTTAAGTTCTGAATAGGCGAATCTGCGGAATGATGACAATTGACTTCGGACCTTGGACTTTGGACTTCGGACTGCTTCGACGGCTTCGGCGACCTGGGCCGGGTCTATGTTCAGGGTGTGGGGGTCAATGTCCACGAAGATGGGGATGGCGCGTTCGTAGAGGATGACATTGGCCGAGGCGATGAAAGAGAAAGGGGTGGTGATGACCAGATCACCTTTCCCAACGCCAGCAGCAACAACACAAAGGTGCAGCCCCGCCGTTCCGCTGGAGACGCCGATGGCGTAACGCGCCCCGACGTAGGCGGCGAAGCGCTCCTCAAACTCGGCGAGGCGGGGGCCGATGCTGAGGTATGGGGTCTGCAGCACCTGGCTCACCGCCTTGATCTCGGCAGCGGTGATGTCTGGTGACGACATAGGGATATGTTGTCGAGCGGTCATTGAGAACTCCCGGCCGAGGTACCCATCCTGTCTCGCACAAACGTCAGAAACTCCCGCAGTGCTTCCTCGGGAACTTCGCTCAGGTGACTCTCCAAAACGTTGGTTTCACTCGCGTTGTGAAAGTGTTTGGGAAAAGTAGCCACCGACTGCCAGCGCCTGTGTGGTGCATTGTCGTGACGATAAATCTTCCCATCAATCGCTTTCCGCTCCCAGTGGTAACTGTATCGGCCCGCCAGCTTCAGCGAGAACCATACATCTACGAAACTGCCATCCGTGAGGATGATGCGCAACTCATTGATGTCAGGCACGAAGGCTTCCACCACGATGTCGGCAAACTCTACTTCAGCGGTCTCGCGTAACCGTTCGACGTCCACTAGGCTCATGATAGGGCCTCAAGAAGCTCTAGTAAGCGATCGCGTTTGTACTCCAGGTGATCCAGGCGCTGCAAGTCTCGCCAGCTATCAGCCTCCTCAAGGGTACCATCCCGATAGCGCGCTTCCATTTCCTCCACGCTGGACACACCATAACAACCAGTGATCTGGAAGATCTCGGCCTTGATTTCACGAAGCTGGCGCTCTAGGAGACTGCGCGTTCCTTGCTTCAATAATTCTTCTTGAGAGAGGTGGAGTTCTTGAGCCACTGCCTTGAGCATCGTTTGCACTTGTACAGTCATCGAAACACTCCTTTGGTCTTGCAATCACAGCTCTCTGGCCCTATTATACACTCAATGACGTAGAAAGCAAAGGCCAGTTCTGCTTGAGACGCTTCACACTTTCAGCACTAGCCTGCCTGGAACGCCCCAAGCCGCATGGCCGCCAGGCAGAAAATGATAAACCCGGCCGTGGCCAGGGCAAAAGCGGGGAGGACATCCATTTGCGATACGAGAAGGGCCGTCATCCCTGAGGCCACGGAAAGCCCACCCATTATCAAAACCGTAGCCCTATCACCGATACCCCTTGCCCTTAGCAAGTCGTAAAGATGCCTTCGATCTCCGGAGAGCACAGCTTTCCTGCTGATGATCCTACGCACGGCAGCCGCAAAAGTGTCTCCTACCGGGACGCCCAGGATCAGTACGGGAACAGCAAAGGAGGCAAAATCATAGGGCCTGGAAGAGAGAAGAACGGCCAGGCTGGCCAGCATCAGACCCCCAAACAGGCTGCCCACATCGCCCATGAAGATCTTGGCCCGGTGGAAGTTGTAGGGCAGAAAGCCCAGGGCTGAGCCGAACAATGCGACGGAAAGGAGCGCTGCCAGCCCATTTCCCTGATTTAGCGAAACAACGGCGAAAAAGATCGAGGCTATCGCCGTAACGCTGGCTGCCAGGCCATCCATCCCGTCCAGCAGGTTCATGGCGCAGGAGCCGCCGATAAAATAAAATAGGGTGAGAGGAATGCTGACGTATGCCAGGGGCAAAAGCTGTACCCTTATGCCAAGCAGCATCATCAACACTGCGGGGAGTACTAACAAAGAGAACTCCACCTTTGTCGGAATCGTGCCCCTGTCTCCCAGGAAGCCTATGAGGCCGATGAGGCCGCCGCCAATGAGGATGCCAAGGAGCTTCCTTCCATCACCTGGATTCAGCGAGCGATTGGCCAGCATCCCGTAACAGACAGCCAAGAGAAAGGCGATAAACATGGCCAGCCCACCGCTTCTGGGAATTGGCGAAGAGTGGATGGATAGCTCATTGGGGATGTCCATGGCTCCCAGTTTTGGGCCTAGATATTTGGCTAAGAGCGTAAGAAGGAACGATGCCACCAAAGCGATGACAGCAGTGATGAAACAGGTCAACATAGATTCACACCTCCCGGGTCAACATGCAGCTTGAAAGCTCGTTGCTCCTAACCTCAACTCGGCTGCAAGGTGTCCCTGGAACCTATGACCGCCTAACCGTTATTTTCAGAGTAGTAGGCTCTAACTGCCTCTTTTCTTACCGTTTTAAGCGATGCCACTTTATGGTTCTTTCGCATGATTTGTATAAGTTTGCCAATCCAAGCGATGTAAAGACCCCCACAAAAGCCATAGCAGGCACCATATATCTTACAATTGACAATACCATTATACTCATAATCCAGAAATACCCGATAATTATCAAAAGCAATACCATGCCATTTAGATATGTTTTGTTTCTGGAAGTCCGGTAGATGCCAAGAATACCTAACAATAAATAAGGCAACTGTAATAATAGTATTTCTCTCTCATGCCACATCTCATCAGTTCCGTACCAGCATCGTGCTGCTTTGATGCCTATTAACTTGATAAAGCTACAGGTGTTACTAGTCAATTGTAGCACACAAAATCGTGCTATCTGCTGTACATTACTCAATTCCTGGGGATGCGTTGCAACATACTTCATAATGGCATATATATCTTCAGAGACATGAACTCTATCTCCCCCTACCCCTGGGTTTATGGCAAAAGCTAAACCGTCACGCACGGACGCCGGCCCATTTGTGGATAAAGGGATAAGCCTGCCTGTATTTCTATACACATAAAATTCCCAAGGCAACAGAACAATGATAAAAGAAATACTGAAACAAGTTATAAACACAATCTTTTGGCGAAGCTTTGGATTTGAGAAGAATATGTATAGCATAAGCGCCACGGGCATCAATATCGGTGTTGGCCTTACCAAAGCGGATATACCCAGCAACGCCCCAGAAACGGCGAAATATAAGGCGGATTTCGTTTGATAGCCTATTATGAAAATCAACAGAAAGGAGAAAAATACAGGTATAAATAGAGTCGCTGCATCAGGGTCCGTTGACATGTAAATGAAACCCGGATATGTGCTGTAGATTATAGAGGCAATAAACGCTACATTCCTTGTATAAATTCTCTCCACAATCAAAAAGAGGATAATACAGGAAAAACTATTTAGGATAATGTTCACATGTTCTATCAACTCTACTCTTTCGTGTCCCAGAAATCTCGCAAGTCTGAAAACAAAAGACAGAAAAATGGGATAGCCAGGGGGCTGTGCTGACGCAACTGTTCCGCCCAGTGTAATTCCCCTCCCTTGCAGTATGTTTTCAGCCACCGGCCCATAAAAGACCTCGTAATCTACAGGTCGCTGTCTAGGTTCAATGGTGCCTAGAAACTCTAGGAACCCAAAATGAACGGTTGTTACTAACATAACTATAAACAGAAAGACCAGCCATGGTCTCTCGTAGAATGTGTTTACAATCTCATCTCTCATAACAGTCGCTCTCAGTATCGGCTCCCACTGCCCCGCTTTCTTCCCCATCCCAGACCGCGCGACCCCCACCAGCGCCGCCCCGTTCACCGCACAAAAGCAAAAAGGGACGCCGAAGATGTGCAGCGGATCACTTCTGCTCTGCCATCCACCCTCTCACCGATGTCCACTCGAAATCCGCCAGCAACCTTCGCAGCTTCGCCTCGGTCTTGCCCCGGTTCAGTCTCTGGCTCAAACGGACGAAACGAGTCCTCCAGGTTTCACCAGGTAATGGGTGGCATAGTCCCTCACTGTCCAGTTCATATGGATGCAAATAGAAGACCGCCGATTGGCCCTGCCGATTGATGGCCCGGATAGCCCAACGAATGAGGGGGCAAGGTAGAAGCCGAAAGTACCCCCCACCGCCCACCGGCAAGTTCTGGCCTAGGAAGCTAACGGTGGAAACCGGCAGTTCCAGCAAAGGGCGGTTATTCCCAGCGTATATAACGTGCGGGAAGCTCTCCCATCCAGGAAAGCCATAGAGCTTTCGCCGGATAGGGACGATGCTGGAATCGTACTCCAATCCCAGGTTAACCAAGACATCCAGAGCCCATTTGGATTGGCGGGTAATAGAGAAATAAGGGGCACGGTAACCTCGGACCTTCTGGCTGGTAATGCTTTCCAATAACTCAATAGATTTCCTCAGATCAGCGGTGAATTCTCCGGGTGATAGCTTATATACCAGTTCGTGTCCATAGCCGTGAGTAGCAATCTCGTGCCCGGCTTGGTGGATCTCGCACACCAGGTCTGGGTAGGTTTCGGCCACAGTGCCCAGGATAAAGCAGGTGGCACGCACTTTGTGCTCGGCCAGGATGCGCAGGAGACGCCGCGTGTTGCCCACCACCCGCTCGCCGGGCGGTACGGGTCTCTGTACGTCGGCGTGTTCAGGGCCTAGGATGGCCAGCGAGGACTGGTACCAGTCTTCGATGTCGAGGGTCAGGATGTTCTGCATGCTCATGGGATGCCTCTCGCAATGAATGGGCCAAGCCAGTTTGCCAGCCAAAGGGGCAGCCTTGACCACGCGGACACCAAAGTCTTATACTTGGAGCTATTCGGGTCCAGGTTGGGCAATTCCCCACCTTCCGGCAAGATGAATTGGTAATACAACTGTTGGTCCTCCCCCCCCCAGCGG